>ENA-OQIW01000005-OQIW01000005.1-human-gut-metagenome-genome-assembly--contig:-NODE-5-length-83453-cov-3.933082_pt1 | contig 83453 bp, 80 predicted proteins | sample MGYA00242586_ERZ504751 | MGnify/ENA primary metagenome ERZ504751 (study PRJEB26092, sample SAMD00036349) | human gut metagenome | host: Homo sapiens | study: EMG produced TPA metagenomics assembly of the...
AGTATCAGACAGTCAGATTTTTTGACAAGGTGGGGTATTGACGAAAATCCTTGATTTTCGTCAGCTAAATTCACGCAAGCGTGAGCTAAATTTGCTACGCAAGCTAAATTATCCTGCGGATAGCTAAATTGTCCTGACGGACAGCGCAAGCCCTGACGGCAGGTAAAAGTTAATAGTGAAAAGTTACGGTCGGGAAGATACATTGCAAAATGCAAAGCTGTATTTCCGACCGTTTATTTTATCATAAAACTGTATACTATGTCTTTGCACTGTTGTATACTATGTTACTACACTGCACATTATTATCCGCCCGCACGGCGAGCCGCCGTTTCCAATTCGTGTAGATAGTTTGTGCAATGCTAAAACATATTATACCCGAGCGTGGTATTGTAGTTGTTCGCCCGTTCGTGTGCAATGCACACGATTGCACGCAATGCGTTCAAAATTGAATCCATAATTTGTGTTATTACCTACCGATGTCCGATGAACGCCCGTACCGTAATCAAAACTCAACAACCTCTTTTTCTTCAATTTTGTCTGTCGGTTCGGTTTTTTCTTCGGAATATTTATCCTTGAAACCGTCAATTACTTCGCAGATGATTTTTGTCGATGTCATAAACATTACTCTGATTTTGAATTTTTTCTTGACATATTTATTGACTGCGCCGGCGCCCATTGTGCCGTTGGCTTTGGTGTACGGCGAATTTGCAATATAGCCGACCGTGCCGATGTTTTTCATCGTGACCTTAATTGCCTCGTTGTCATACGGGTTGTTGTGTTCCTTTTTGCATGTCAGCTTTTTGCCGATGCTGAACGGATTGAAACCGTAGTAATATTTCATTCCCGTGATTGTAACGTAAACCTTTTTCATAATAATTTCCTCCTTTGATTTTGTGGATTATCGTCTGCGGCGATTTCTGCGGTGGGTGGTTTCTTTTTTATCCCCATAATCGTCTTTACAGAACCCGACACAGTGTATGCCGTGAAGATGTAGACACAGAAATTCAGCATTGTTATTCCTCCTCGTTTTCATTTGCCTTCCTTACTGTATCTATATTTTATCAAAAGAGGTGTCCGATAAAACGGACTTTGGTAATGACCGCAAGCGGTCATTACAGTGAAATTCGCCGTTGGCGAGTGAAATCTGACTTTGTCAGGTGAAATTGCCCTATTGGGCAGTGGTGGTCGTGAAGACAGTCTGCAAAATGATAAACAAAAGTTCCCGATTAATTTGATTCGCTATGCGACTCAATCTGTAGGATACAAAACAAAAATGCATCAGAGCCTTACCGGGCATCTGATGCATTTTATTTATCTGACTGTCTTCTCAAATTACGGGCGGTGGTACACCACCAACCTTAATTTCCCATTTTACATTTTCAATTTATAAACTGGGAACGGCGACTCGCCGTTATTTAAGTGTTTTCATACATTGCTTGAATGTTTCGATTACATACCATGCTTCATCGTCTGTGAGAGTTGAGTTCATCGGGAGGGTGAGCTGGTTTTTGTGCATATTATACGCATTCGGATAATCGGTAATCTTGAAACCACGCTTGCTGTATGCCGAAAGCAACGGCAATGGCTTGAAGTGGACATTGCACATTACGCCGTGGTCAGCCATCATATTATAGAACTTGTTACGGTATTCTGCGTCTTTGCCGATAAATCTTACAAAGTAAAGGTGACCACTGCTGCGGTGGTTTTCATCGCAGTGATTAAGCACCTGAACAGGCAAATCCTTAAATTCTTCGTTGTAAAGCTTTATAAGCTGATGTCTGCGCTCAAGCATTTGATCGTAGCGTTCAAGCTGAGCCACACCGATTGCGGCAAGCACATCAGTCATATTACACTTGTACTGAGTGTCAACAACATCATATTCCCACGATGCAACCTTGTTTTTTTGATATGCGTCCTTGGTCTGACCGTGAAGCGAGAGAAGCATATACTGCTTGTACATTTCTTCCTCGTCAATTCCGTCATGTGAACGGTGAACAGCCGCACCGCCCTCGGCAGTTGTCATATTCTTTACAGCGTGAAAGCTGAAGTTTGTGAAGTCGGCAATTTCACCGCACATTTTACCGTGCCATTGCGCACCGAATGCGTGAGCGCCGTCAGCCATAACAATAACTCTGCCGAACTTTTCCTGAAGCTCGTTGCGTGGATTGAAAACGCCTTTCTTTCTTTCAACAGCCTCAAAAATACGGTCATAGTCGCACACAACACCTGCAAGGTCAACAGGAATGATAACCTTTGTATTGTGGTTGATTGCCGCCTCCATTTTATCGTAGTCCATTTCAAAGCTTCCGCTTTTGCAGTCAACCATAACAGCTTTGCGCCCACATGGTAGATGATTGATGCGGTTGCCGTGTAGGTGTATGCCGGAACGATAACCTCATCTCCCGGACCGATGCCGAGAATACGCAGAGTAAGTTCGGCACAAGAGGTCTGCGATGAAAGACAGACAGCCTTTTCCGTGTGACATCTTTCTGCAATACGGCTTTCAAAAAGCTTTGTTTCGGGACCTGTTGTAATCCAGCCCGATTTCAGAACCTTTATAACTTCGTCAATTTCTGCCTGAGAAAGGTCAGGCGGCGAAAAGGGAATTTTTCTCATTTTAAATTTCTCCTCGGATACAGCTTGCGTTAAGCGTTGCCGCACACAAACTATAGACAAATCTGAAAATATTGCACTCCTTTAACCGAAACAAAAGTTGCAACCGATTGCAAGCAGTACAAAGGTGCGTCAGCTCATCGGAATTTCGGCAAAAGGTTAAATCTTTACTGAAATTCTAAGTTTCAATCGCCAAACGGGCAAATGACACATATATTAGATTATACAACGCAAGTCATAAAAAGTAAAGTTCCAAAATACCCAAAATATACTCTGAAAATTCGGTTTTGTATGGTGTATGAGCCGTATTGCAGTTGATTTTCAGCTTTTTTCGCTTTCGGAGGCTTTCTTTTGCAGATATTTCTTTTTTGTTGCAAGACCGCCTCTTATGTGCCTTTCGCTTTTGTTTGTGTCAAGAATTTCCCTCACCTGTCGGTAAAGTGCAGGGTTAAGTACCTTTAGCCGTTGGCTGACATCCTTATGCACGGTGCTTTTGCTCACACCGAACTTTTTTGCCGTACTTCTCACGGTTGCCTTGCTTTCGATTATGTATTCACCGAGCATTGCCGCTCTTTCTTCTACGATACCTTTCACATACAGCCCTCCTGTCTGTCCTCCTTAGGGGGACATCTGTAATAGATTGTATGTGCAAAAAGCAGATTGTATGACGGTATAGTTTAGTATGTTTTATTGCGTTTTATTGTATTTTATTGCGTTTCATCTGTAATTAAACTAAATTTTTGTATAAACAGACAAATTAGTGTTCGTAACTTCGGTGTTTATGTGAATTGAATTGTTGTGCCTGTGAATGGTATAATTTAGTTGTAAAAGTCAGAGAAAATCAAGATTTTTTGTGCATTTTGCTTCTTTGGCTTGAGAGGAGAAATACATATGAAAAATATTAAAAAACCAGCGGGTAAATTATTTGCAATGATTCTCACGGTGGCGGTTTCGGTATCCTGTGCGGTGTCAACGGGCATTTTTACAGCTTCGGCATACACAGCGCCGAAAGAGGGCAAAATTTTTTATAACAAAACAATGTACGACAAATACGGTAAGGCTGAAGGTATGGTTCTTGACAGCCTTAAAAATTTTGACGAGGAAATTGATATCAGCAGTCTTAATGTTCCGAGAAGCGATGCTGCGGAATTTTTTAAGGTGCTGACCTTGACTCATCCGGAGCTTTACTATGTGAATCAGGGATTTTCGTACTCCTACTATCCGTCAGAGGATAAGGTTGCGTCAATCTATCCCGAGTACACAATCAGCAAGAGCGAGTACGCAACACAGAAAAAGTCGCTTGATAAAGAGGTTGAGAGAATTCTTTCGCTTGTGGACGAGAATATGACCGATTCCGAAAAGGCACTTGTAATTCACGATGAGCTTGCCATTATGAGCGAGTACAGCACATCAGATTACAACAAGGCTGATATTTACAATTCGCTTGTTGAAAAAACTTCCGTATGTCAGGGCTATGCACTTGCGTATTCCTACATGCTTTCACTTGTCGGAATAGACTCCGAACTTGTTGAGTCAAACTCAATGAACCATATGTGGAACAAGGTTCATATCGGCAACGCTTGGTATAATGTTGATGTTACATGGGATGATCCTCTTAATGACCGACCGGGACACGCTCAGCATACATACTTCCTTTTGAGTGACAATGCCATTCAGAATCTTCCGTCAAAGCACTATGATTACACAATAAGCTACGGTGCAAATTCGACAAAATATGATAATTACGAAATCCATAATTTCGACACAAGGCTTTGCGAGGTTAACGGTGAATTTTACGGCTTTGTCAACAACAATTCTTCAGCTAACAAGGGTGCATTGTTAAAATACAAGCTTGACAGCAATACATATGAGAAAAAGCTGAAATTGAACGAAAGATGGAGCGCAGGCGGTAATTCCTACTGGATAAATACATTTATGAGCCTTGAAAAATACAACGATACTCTGTATTTTAATACCTCCGACGCCGTGTATTCATACGATGTTGAAACAGGCAGACAGGCAGTTGCCGCATCCGACATCAGCGGTGTGTCCGCATCATCAGGTAAGCTTTGCTACGGTATGGTTCTCAAGGGTGACGCAATGTATGTTGCCGTGTCGGATTCTCCGAACAACAAGGCAACTTTGCAGTATGTAAAAAGAGTTGACAAGGGCAACCTTGCAATCGGTATGACAAACTATGTTATGACTGCAAGCACCAATTCAGCCGAAAAGGCATATTACGGTGACGCAAACGGTGACGGCAAAATCAATGTTGCCGATGCAACCGCAATTCAGAAAGCAATTGTGGGTATCGTCAATCAGAACGAGATAGAGCGTATAAACTCTGATGTAAACTTTGATTCCGATATTACCGTCATTGACGCAACCACAATTCAGATGTATATTGTAGGACTTATATAACGGCAAGCCGTTGGAAAATTGAAAATGGAAAATAGAAAATTTAGGACTGCGGTGTACCACCGCAGTCCTTTTGAGAAGATAGTTAGATAAAGGAATTGCATCAGATGCCCGATACGGCATTGATGCAATTTTTGCTTTATTTATATAATTTTAATTTGTACAAATCTTTGCGGGGTTATCTGCAGGCATATAATATCCGCCCATACAAATTTGCAACAACTTCCATATATACAAAAACGGTCGGGCGACAATGTTTTTCACTCTTGTAAATTGTCTTCCCGACCATAATTTTCCATTTTACATTTTCAATTTTCACTTTTATGCCCGAACCGTACACCGTTACTGTTCAATATCGCTATTGATTTACCCATGCAATTATGCTATAATTCTAAGGATATAGTGTATTAACGGAGGCTTTGGAATGCTGGATTCATATGTTGAAATTGACCTTGACAAAATCGGTGCAAATGCCCGTGCGATAACACAAAAATACAGCGACTACAAATATTTTATTGCCGTTCTCAAGGGTGACGGTTACGGTCACGGTATGGAAGTGGCAAATGAAATGTACAAAAACGGCATTAACTATTTTGCCGTGTCCTCTCTTGAGGAGGCTCAAAGCTTTCGTAAGGTCAACAAGGACGCTCCGCTTTTGTGCCTGCATCCGGTTCATCTTTCGAGAATTGAGGAGGCAAAGAGGCTTAATCTCACCATTGCCGTGAATGAGCTTGACTACCTCAAAAGGTTGCTTGATTTGAACATTGACTGCAATTTCAAGGTTCATCTCCAGATTGATACAGGCTTTAACCGCCTCGGCTTCAAGGATAAGAACGAGGTTAAAATCGCCGTTGATATGATTAACGGTTCAAATTTTGTTCTTGAGGGAATTTATCAGCATTTTGCAACAGCCGGAATTTTTGATCCCCATTGGGACGAGCAGGTCAGAAACTTCAAGGAGTTTACATCGCTTATTGATTTGAATAAAATCCCGATTGTCCATATGGGCAGTTCCGTTTCAATGCTCACCCACCCGAAACAGCCTTTTACAACAGGCGTGAGAATGGGCATTGCAATCTACGGCTACAATGTTGCCCCCGATTCTCTTTCAAATTCGCCAAAGGACAAACTCCGCAAAATGCGAAACAATTACTTCATTAAGAAATACAACATCAGCGAAACATATTTTGATGTAAAGATAGATTTACAGCCGGCTATGAAGATGAAAACCCGTATTCTTCAGCTTAAAAAGGTGAACAAGGGTGAGTGGTTCGGCTACAATGCGTCATACACGGCAGATGAGGATATTATTCTTGCAATTCTTCCTGTCGGCTACAACAACGGTATCGGTCACGCAAATCACGGCAGACAGGTTGTTATAAACGGCAAAAAATATCCTGTTGTCGGTGAGATGTGTATGAATATGACGGCTGTTAAGGTTGATTCATCGGTAAAAATTGATGACGAGGTAACACTCCTCGGTGACGGTATAACAGTTGGAATGTTCGGCAGAAGTTCGGGTATGGGCAATGCCGAGGCGCTTGTGAATATAGGCAAGAACAATCCGAGATTTTATGTAAAAGACGGTAAGGTTGTAAAGGAGAAGTAAGATGGCAGTTTCGGTACACAAATGGCTTTTGAATAAATTCAGAGATATTAACCACAGCAGAATGGATAAGCACATTGACATTATCGCCAAGAACAGCGGTAAGTCAAAGGCTTATATCAAGTTCGACATAATCCGCAACTTTCTCATCAGAGGCACAGGCTACACGGACTATTTCCGTTGCGATTTTATCAACCTTTCGGCTAAAGAGAAAAAAACCTTTGTAACTGCAAAAACTTTCTACAAAATTCTTGAATATCTCAACGATGAGGAATATATCGTTCTTCTTCGTGACAAGCTTGTTTTTGACGAGCTTTTCAAAAAGTATCTCAAAAGAGATTTCATCAACCTTCGCACAGGCAGTAAGGAAGATTTCAAGAAGTTCCTTGACGGCAGAGAAACCGTTTTTGCAAAAGATCCGACAGGCGAGGGCGGTCACGGCATTTCAAAAATCACCGTTGCCGATGTAAAGGACAGCAACAAGCTTTATGATGAACTCAAGGCAAACGGTCAGCTTCTTGTTGAGGAAGCAATCGTTCAGAGCGATGACCTCAACGAAATCAATCCGTGCGTCGTAAATTCATGGCGAGTTGTTACGCTCTATAAGGACGGCAAGGCGCATATAATAAATAACGCTCTCCGTATCAATCAGGACGAGTCAAATGTTATCGGCTGTACAAATGACCTCTACCTCAGCCTTGATGCAGACGGCAGAATCGACAGTAATGTAATTGACGACTACGGCAATGTTTATGACAAACACCCGATGACAGGCAAAAAGTTCTCCGAGGTTAAGATTGCAGGCGTTCGAGAGGCTCTTGACATGGTTGTTGAGGCAGCGGAAAAGATTCCGCAGGTGAGATATATCGGTTGGGATATCGCCTTTTCAAAGAACGGTCCCGTTATGGTTGAGGGCAATGAGTACCCGGGCTACGGACTTTTGCAGTTCTATAAACTAAAAGGCAAACGCACAGGCCACCTGAAAGAAATCGCCGATGTTCTCGGTGACGAGATGAATAACATTAAGCTTTGATTATTCAGCAAAAAACTTTATAATAAAAACAAAAAACAGCACCGAAATGACTTCGGTGCTGTTGTGCGTTGTGTGTATTGTCTTTTAATAATCTTCACACAGCCATTGTCGAATTTGAAGAAATCTGAATATCTCGCCATATTTTGTTCTTGCATCCTATATAGACAATTTTGAATGTATAAACTCTTGTCATAATATGTACCTATTTGTACTAATTGGTTCAAATCCAATTATTCACAAAATCCCGTAGCATCCATTCGGGGGCTGACTCAATAATATCATATAGTGCAGATTGAGCCTCCGATTTTGTCATTTTTGAAATCCTTATGATTTAGAATATCGCAGACAACCTCTCTGAAATCTCCGTCAAATTCATCATCTTCATCAAAATAATCATTGTCATAATCATCGTCAAACTCGGGTTCATCATAGCTTTTGAGACTTTTGTAATATTCCTCGGCTTTTTTGGGAAATGCAGAAAAATATATTGCAATTTTGTGCTTGCAGACCTTTCTGTTACCTTCCGCAAACGGACAATTACAAAATGATTTTTTATATGAATAATATCAATGTGAACATCGTAAGGCTTTTCCGCAGTTCCCGATACTTTGCCCTCATATTCAATTTCACTTGTATGTTTAAAGGAAATCACATTCCCTCTTTTATAATAATCGTATCCACGCTCAATAGACGCATATCTCGCATTCTCAAGTAATCCCATTATGCACCCCTCATTGTTAATTCAAAGTATCTTCCCCCTTGTTATAGAGAGCCTCGTTGATTTCTACAACGCTTTTGTTGTTATTCATATTTATGATTATAATGCTGTCACGCTTGATTTTTGGATAGAGAGGTGAGAGCCCTGCAATTTTAAGGACGCTGTTGGTTTCATTTACCGACAGACCCATTCCTATTGAAAGGCAAATTAGTTTATCCCTTTTCGGGGCAGTTTTCAAGCCTGAAAAAATCTGATAGGCATAGCCGTCGCTGAGTTCGGCTTTACGAATGACCTCCGCTTTTGTAAGATTCCTTTCGTTCAAAAGGTCGGTAAGGTATTCCGAGAGATTTTTGCTTATCATTGAATCCCTGTTTGCGTTTTCGTATTCTTCAAATGTGTTGAAATTTTCAAGTTCTTTTAAAAGTTGAGTTGTGGTTTTGCGTATCATAATCAAAAACTCCCTGAATTAAAGTTTTGTAAGTTTCCAAAACTATTTTAACATGATATAATAAGCACGGCAAGTACGATTAGACTTATAATTTTGCAAAGTGCTTATTATGTCAATTTATATTCCCTCAAATTTTGCTGTGCAAAATTTTCGATGGGTGATTCTATCATAACTCATTTCATGATTTATGATAGAATAAGCAAGACAAGTATAATTAGACCTATAATTTTGCAAAGTGCTTATTATGTCAATTTATAAGCACAGCAAGTATTATTATACTAATATTTTTGTTATGTGCCTGTAAATATTGTGAGGAAATGTTATGGGAAATAATTGGATTGATACGGTGATTAATGAACAATATCAGTTTGTGCGATTGCTTAAACGAACAGATAAAACGGAAATCTGTGTTTTTAGGCATAAGGAACTCGGCAAACAGATTGTAAAACGCACATTAAAAGGTTCGGGAGAGGTTTACTTTGCACTTAGAACGCTTTCACACCCAAATATTGCAAATGTTTACGATGTTGTCAAAACCGAAACGGGAGTCACTGTTCTTGAAGAATATGTTGACGGTCAGACCGTGGCAGATTATCTGCAAACGGGATTGTATTCTCCGTCAGGTGTGAGAAAAGTTATTTCGTCTCTTTGTGACGCACTTGATTTGTTACATTCGCACCAAATTATACACAAGGATATTAAGCCTGAAAATGTGATGATTGACAGCAACGGTAATGTAAAGCTGATTGATTTTGATGCGGCAAGGCTGTACAAGCCCTATCAGTCGAAAGACACACAGGCTATTGGCACAATGGGATATGCCGCCCCCGAACAGTACGGAATAAATCAAACCGATGAACGGACTGACATTTACGCAATAGGTGTTTTGATGAATGTTATGCTCACAGGTCAGCCACCTGAAATTCGCCTTTATAACGGCAGGCTGAAAAGGGTGATTGTAAAATGCACCCAGACAATTCCCGACAACCGCTATCAAAATGTGAAAGAACTGAAAAGAAATCTTTAAAACAGAATAAAACTGTGCTGACAGCACAGGACAAAAATACCGTCTTTGATTATACTTTAATTAGAGTTTAATCAATGACGGTAATTATTTTGTGGATTTTTAACAAATTGTTTACAACTTGTCAATGTTATCGGCAAGAACTCTTACCGTGTTTAGAAATGTGGTTACTTTGGTTTTGTCGGTGTCTTTAAGCACGCTGTTAATTTCGTTAAGCATATGTTTGTTTTCGACCGAATCAAATACAAGCCAGTCAATGCTTGTGTCAAGTGCCTGAGAAATACGGAAAAGAACATCAACGGAAAGTATTCTTGTTCCACGCTCAATGTGACCGATGTGTGCCGCAGAAAGTTCGCACAATTCGCCGAGCTGTTCCTGCGTAAAACCCTTTTCAATCCGCTTATTTTTTATCCTTTTGCCGAGTGCCGTATAATCAATGTTTTTGTTCATAAGTAAAACCTCAGAATCCTATATATAGTTTATTTTAAACTTTTTGAACAAAAAAATAAATTTACTGTAAGCATTTATTATTGACTTGTAGCATTATTTGTGCTAAACTTATTTTACAACAGATGAAATTTTTATGAACTTTGACAGACCGCAGTGTTGCTGTCTGTAATAAATAAAATTTTTAGGAGGAAAAATTATGAGTAAATGTAAAATTAAGCTAAGAAGCAGCATTTCTGTCATATTATCCGTGCTGATAGTGCTTTCGGCAGCAATGTGCGTGCCTGTTACGGCAAGTGCCGCCACCTACGATTCAAATCCGGATAATTTTGAATTTAGTTATAACAGCAGTGATATGACTGCAAGTGTTACTAAATACAAAGGTGACAGCGAGTATGTTGAAATTCCGTCCATGGTAAATGGGTACAAGGTGGATAGTATAGGAAATATATTTAGAGATAACTACAAATTAAAAGGAGTAATTATTCCTGACACAGTTGATTATGTTTCTAGAGGAATTTTTTCGGGATGTGTTTCACTTACTGATGTTGACCTCGGAAAAGGTATTACTAAGATTTCCTCAGGTATGTTTTATAATTGTAAAAGCCTTGAATCTCTTACAATACCTGAACAGATTGAGGAATTTGAATACATACCGTATATTGACGGGGATTATTATAGGCGTCCTTTTGATGGGTGTACAAGCCTTAAAAAACTTTATTTGAAAGCGAAAGATATTAGTTCAATAAGTTATCTTAACTTGCCTTCATTGACAAATATTGTTATAGCGTCAACTGTTGATTCATTGCCTAACGATGCCTTTTCGGGATATAACTACATTGAAAATGTAACCTTTGAAAACGGTTTAATGGTTCTTCCTGACAGTTGCTTTAAAAACTGTACAAGCTTAAAGAATATTACTTTACCCGACAGTATGATGTCTGTCGGTAAATCTGCGTTTAAAAATTGCTATAATATTAAAAGTGTGACTTTTTCCGATAATCTTAATACAATCGCTGATTCGGCATTTAAAGGCTGTTCTTCAATTGAAAATTTGAGTTTTAACAAAAATTTGAGAGAAATCGGCAACAACGCATTTGAGGAATGTTCTTCTGTAAAGAATGTAACATTTAATGATTCACTCAATACAATAGGTGAAAGTGCATTTGCAAACTGTTCGTCTGTTGAAAAAGTTGATTTGCCCGAAAGTGTTTCTTCCTTGGGAACATATGCCTTTGCGGGTTGTGAAGGGGTAAAAAGTGTAACTCTCTCTTCAAAATTAAATTATGTTAATGACGGCGTATTTTCGGGTTGCAACAGTCTTGAAAGTGTTTATTTGCCTGATAATATTTCAGAAATCGGAGCAAACAGTTTCGCTGATTGTACAAACCTGGAAAATATCAGATTCGGAAAAAACTTAATACATATTGACTCATATGCTTTTTCAGGATGCAGTTCTTTGAAAAGCATTGAATTTCCTGCAGGCTTACAATATATCTGGAGCAAGGCATTTATAGATTGCACCAATCTGTCATCTGTAAAGCTGAACAGCGGTCTTAAACAGATTAGCGATTACGCATTCTACAATTGCTTGAATTTAAAGAAAGTCAGAATTCCCTCAAGTGATACATATCTGTGTGATTACAGCCTTGGTTATTACGGCAAAAATGACAACAACTACAAGATTCCTGATTTTATTATTGTCGGCGATATAAATTCTTGCGCTCAAAGATATGCAAATAATAACGGCTTTAAATTTGAAGAATATAAAGTAAACCTTTCAACACCGCAGATTACAAGCCTTAAAAATACAACAGGCGGTGTAAAATTACAATGGAACAAGGTCAACGGTGCTTACGGCTACAGACTTTATTACAGACCTGCCTCGGGCGGCTGGAAAAGATTTAAGGATACAACAGCAACAAGCTTTACCGATTCAAGTGTAGTACCAAACAAAACCGAAACTTATACGATCCGTTGCATTGACAAGAACGGCAACACAATCAGCGGTTTTAACTCAAACGGTTGGACAATTAAATATGTTCCTGTTGCACCGACAATTTCAAAGCTTGAAAACACCTCGGGCGGCATAAAACTGACTTGGAATAAAATCGCAGGTGTTTACGGCTACCGACTTTATTACAAACCTGCGTCAGGCGGTTGGAAGAGATTTAAGGACACAACTGCCACATCATTTACCGATTCGGGAGTAAGTCCTAACAGAACCGAAACCTATACAATCCGTTGCATTGACAGGAACGGCAACACCGTCAGCGGTTTTAATTCAAAAGGCTGGTCTAAAAAATACACTCCCGTTGCTCCGACAATTTCAAAGCTTGAAAACACCTCGGGAGGCATAAAACTGACTTGGAATAAAATCGCAGGTGTTTACGGCTACCGACTTTATTACAGACCTGCGTCAGGCGGTTGGAAGAGATTCAAGGACACAACTGCGACAACTTATACCGATACTGCCGTGAAATCAGGCAGAACCGAAACCTATACGATCCGTTGCATTGATAAGAACGGCAACACCGTGAGCGGTTACAATTCAAAAGGTTGGTCTAAAAAGTATGTCTACAATCCGCCAAAGTCAATTAAGCTGAACAAGACATCAGCCTATATCGGCAAAAAGGAAAGCGTTACGCTCAAGTACACACTTTCAGCGGGTTCAACAAGCACAGTAACATGGTCATCAAGCAACAAAAATGTTGCAACCGTGTCAGGCGGAAAAGTTACCGCCAAAGGTGCAGGTGCAACTACAATTACCGCAACAACCGCAAATGGCAAAAAAGCCACCTGTAAGGTGACTGTTATCAATGGTGTGAGACAATACTATACTTGTACAAGCGGTAACAGAACTATTGCAGAGTACTCTGTTGTAGTTCCTGACGGCTGTTATGATAAACAATCAAATGCATGGAGATGTTACTACGAAAAGTACAACTATGACAAATATGATATGGGTTATGTGGGAGCTATTTTGTTCACAAAGAGTCCGTATTCACAGTCATCTCCTCCTGCACCGAACTTTACTAAACTCGGTGAGAAAAACGGCTATGTTTTTGGATATACAACGGCAACAGGTCTTGAGTTTATCGCAGATGATATAACATCAGTAAAAAAATATTCAACAGCCCATCAAACCTTCAACTATGCAGTAAAAACCTTTAGATTTGAATAACTGATGTTAATTTAAGGAGGAAGAACAGTGGCAAATATGTTTAGAGAAACGGCAAAGCATAAAAGTCCCGTGTCGGTTGAAGACAGCGTAAAAACCGATAAAGTGATAAGCGAATTATGGAGTTGGTGTTCCGGTGTAGAAACTCTTGGTATGATTCTTTTTGTAATTTTGATTATAATAGGAATTATTACTTCAATTATTGCAGGTTTTGAACCTGACGGTACATCATATTACGGCGAAGTGAAATATAAATTTAATTTCGGAACATTCTTTATTAATCTGATTGATGCCGCAATTTGTGCTTTTATAGAATATTGTATTTATCATGTTGTTGCGTTACTTATAGGTGCGTTAGCAAGTATTACCCAGCATACAAAAGCTACTGCCAAATTGCTTGAGTATCAGTTGTCAAAAGGCGAGCTGTTGATGTTGCTGAAAACGAATGGCAATGTAAAAAATGCGGAAGTATTAATTCCGATTACACCGAAACCTGTGCGTGCGGAAATACAAAGACTGAAAACGCAGACATCGGTATTGACAACACAAGCAGTCAGAGATTTTGCGAAAACTGCGGAGCAGAATTAAGTGATGATGCAAGCTTTTGTCCAAGCTGCGGTGCAAAGCAAAACGGAAAAGTTTTCAGATAATTTTTTGACATTGGAGGGTTAAAAATGAGGCGTTGTCCAAAATGCGGATTTCTGCTAAATGAAAATGACAGATATTGTGAAAACTGCGGTGAAGACTGCTCGGCTGTTGAAGATTCCGAAGTTAATGAGGTTGTCAGTCCTGATGAAGAAAAGGAAAAGCTGAAAAGGCAGTGGAAAATCGGCGGTATAGTATTTGGTGTTGTTGCACTTGTTTTTGCGGCAATACTTGCGTTGGTCTTGTTTGTGCCGCATAGCAGCAGTTCTTCAAATACAAAATAACAAAACAAAAAGCAGTTTAACCGAAACCGACAACTGTTGATAACAGTATCGACGGCAAAGGATACTATTACTTTGATAATAAATTTAATGAAGAAACAGTAGATAAGTTTATGAGTGCATTTGATGATGTAGGTTCTATGGGCGATTTGGGCATAGGTGTAGAATTTGACGATTTTAAGTACCAACAGGATTATCTGTTGCTTGGCAAAAAAGTTTCTCAATATATGCAAGTTGATTTCAATGGTAAAACAGGAACAATTTTGTTCTTGGATGATGAAAATAATGTTGTTGCATATTCATTAACTTTTGTTCCCTCTTTGCTTAATGATATAACAACCGACGATGTTTATAAAGTGAAACAGACAGTAGGAAGATTGGCATCATGGTTGTATGCTTTATCTGATTATAAAAGTTATAATTCCTGTGAAAAAGTTGCCAAATATTTTATTTCTGAAATGTTAGATGAAGATAATAAGTTAATTCCTTGCTTATACTATAATGGATATACGATGCTTTGTAATGGTAATGCTAATCAAATTGCATTGAATTTTTTTGTTACTGATTCTGATTTTATCGAAAGACACGGCATAGATAAAGGTACACCTTCAATTTTTCAAGCTGTTACCGAACCCTCAACGATCATTCAAAATACAACTGAACCGAAAAGCATTGATGACGGCTCAAGTGATGCTGACGATGATTATGATGATTATTACGATGACGAAGATTACATATTGCCTGACAGTGGCACACGGAAGCTTACAAATTCCGATTTGGCAGGACTTGATGCAGATGAGCTTGAACTCGCACGAAATGAAATTTATGCCCGAGCAGGACGAAGATTCAATACGGACTACATACAAGATTATTTTGACGATAAATGGTGGTATGTGGGAACGATTGAACCCGAAGATTTCACCGAGGATATGCTCAATGATGTTGAAAAGTATAATGTTAATTTCATTAGAAATTATGAGAAAAAATATGTTGAGTAGCATATAAAAATGAAAGTTGCAACGCAGTGTGTATTGCATTGCGTTGCTTTTTGCTTTAAAATGTAGAAGAGGTGAGACTAAATGGATAATAAGAATAAAACGAGATTTTGCGAAAAATGCGGAAATCAGATTAAAAACGGCGACAGGTTTTGCGAACATTGCGGTGCAGAGATAAAGCCTTTGCCGATGACCTCGGTTAATGAAAAACCGACTGATATAAAGTCGGATAAAAAGTCAAAGAAAAAATTAGTTGTCATAATTTCTGTTGTATCGGCAATTGCGATTGTGTTGGCTGTATGTGCAATTGTTTTATTGCCGAAAATCTTCGGCAATAATAATGCCGAGCAAGCTGTTAAAGCAACCACCCAACAGGTTACAACGGAAATTCCGACAACCGCAGAGCCTACAACTGTTGAACCGATGTTAAATATAATTATTGTTCGAAACCGAATAGGATGTAATTAAACGAGATGACCTTTATTGTTTATCTCGTTTTTATTTAGTGAAAAATATGTTTATATTTCAAAAACTATTTTAATTAACTTGTTTGCAAAAAAAGTATTATTGATTTTCTTGACAACTTTGAATTTATACGCTAAAATTATATATAGAACATATGTTCTATATGATCGATCAAAAATATTAATTATTTATATTAGGATGAAAAAATTATTGAGTAAGCAAGCAATTTCTCTTTCATATTTATACGGTGGAAAGTGGATAGGTTTTAGTGATCAGACAAAATCTACTATGGACTGCTTAAAGATTAAAACAAGTTCAAATGAATCTTTTTATTTACAATATAGAACTTGGAATAAGGGAATGAATGGATATTATCCATATGTAAAAAGTACTGAAAACGATTATGCAGGTTCTTCAGGTAAGCCAATTCAACAACTTCAGATTCAAGCATACAGGAATGATGGTACGAAGTTAGTATCAGGTGTTGTTGTTATGTATAGAGCCTTTGTAGAAAATAAATGGCTACCATGGTAAGTAATGCTGACCCTGAATGGATGGATAGTGTACGGAGTAAATATAATCTGGGTGGCACTTTAGATACCAGCAGCTCGTATGCCGGTATCTCCGGAAAGAATATTAGCGGAATGGAAATTCGTGTTTATAAAGAATCATCGTTAGGAAACTACTCTGGTGGTGAATCAAATCCTTCGCTAAGCTATATGGTTGGAAATGAATCTAATTGGAAGTCTTTTTCAAAAAGCACTTTGTCATCCAAAATAGATGGAATAAAAATACAGACAGGCAGTAACAAGGATTATTATTTAACTTATCGAACATGGAATGAAGGACAGTCATCTTATTATCCTGCCGTAAATAGTACAGAAAATGATTATGCAGGTCCCCTGGAAAAGCTATTCAGAGGTTAAGTATCAATGTATATAGAAATAATGGCACAAAACTTACTTCCGGAATTATTGTTATGTATAGAGTATATACTGATTCAAGGTGGCTGCCATGGGTAAGTAACGCTGATCCTGAATGGATGAGAAATGTAAAAACTAAATATAGTTTGAATGGTACTTTAGATACAGGTTCATCTTATGCCGGCATAGACGGTAAAAATATTGGTGGCGTTGAAATTCGTATTTTTGAAGAAGATTCGTTAAATGCGGGTTCAGGTAGTTTCGTTGGTTCTGAAGAATTAATAACAACCCAGTATATGGCAAATAGTACATCTAATTGGAAAAGTTTCAATCATAAAGTAATGGCTTCTCCTATTGACGGTATTAAAATTCAGACCAATTCAAATTCGGATTTTTATTTGCGTTACAAAACATGGAACGAAGGACAATCATACTATTATCCTGAAGTAACAAGTTTAGAAAATGATTACGCAGGTTATCCAAATAAACCAATTCAGGGACTGAGTATAAGTGCATATAGTAAGGATGGAACAAAGCTAACTGCCGGTGTTGTTGTAATGTATCGTGCTTATGTTGATGGAAGATGGTTGCCATGGGTTAGTAATGCTGATCCGGAGTGGATGCAGGATGTTCAAGAAAACTATAATTTAGGTGGAACATTGGATGTCAGTTCATCATATGCCGGAATTATCGGTAAAAATATAAGCGGTGTTGAAATCTATGTGTTTAATGGCAAATCCATCTCATCATCAATCGGTAATTTATCCGGAGGCAAAGTAGCTTCAACACTTAGCTATATTGACGAAGATTCTAATTGGCATAGCTTTACTTCAACTGCAAGCTCTGTTCATATTAATGGTATAAAAATTAAAACCGACAAGGATAAGCCATATTACCTTTTATACAGGACTTGGAATGAAGGAAAATCATACTATTATCCTTTTGTTAAAAGCACTGAAAATGACTATGCAGGATATCCGGGTGGCATTGTGCAGTTATTGAATATTCAAGTATATAGTAAGGATGATGTAAAACTAACATCAGGTGTAGTTGTTATGTACAGAGTGCATGTAGGAGGAAGTTGGCTGCTTGGGTAAGTAATGCTGATCCAAAATGGATGCGTAGTGTACAGACAAAGTATAATTTAGGTGGCACTTTGGACACAGGGGCTTCCTATGCGGGTATAGATGGCCAAAATATAAACGGAGTAGAAATTTATATATATGAGGAGAATGAAATTTATACTAAGCCGCAAACACCTATAGGTAATAGTAAAATAATTCAAGCCCCGTTTATTTCCCAATTAGGCAAATATCCAACAGGATGTGAAAGTGTTACAACAGTTATGGCACTAAATCATATTGGCATAGATATATCTGTAGATAAATTTATTGATTCGTACTTAACTAAAACAGGAGTTCCTTTTGATCCCAATATTTCATTTGGAGGAAATCCCAGATATACGAGTGGGTATGGATGTTATGCACCGGTAATAAAAAAGGCATTGGATAAAGCTTTATCCGGACAAAAATATACTGCAAAACAATTATATGGTGTTTCTCTGAAAAATTTATGTTCTAACTACATAGACAAAGGAATACCGGTAATTCTTTGGGCTACTATGTATATGAATACTCCATACATAAGTTCTACGTGGACCTACAACGGAAAAACAATTAACTGGATAGCCCCCGAACATTGTTTGCTGTTAGTGGGATACGATAGTAGCCATTATATTTTTAATGACCCTTTGACTTATCAACCACAAACCTACTATAGCAAATCTTCCGTTGAAGTGGCGTATAAAGGTTTAAACTATCAGGCTATTGTTCTTGAAAAAAAGGATACTAGCACTCCTGCACCAACGCCTGCTCCTGTATATAAATATGGTGCAGTTAAAAATCCCATAAATGGAAAAATATATCCGATTGAATACTATGAAAATGGTAAGTCTTATTATAAAGAAGAGCATATAAATGAAGAAAAAACAACCAGATTAGTAAAAAATTCATTTGATGTAGCAAAATTTATTTCAGGACTTGCTTTTGATGATAGTTTGGTAGATAAAATGGATAAAGCTCCACTTATTGGCAGTATTTATGGTATTGTTATTGGCGGTATTACATCGTTTTCTGAAAGCTGGGAGTCATTATATATTGATGTTAAATACTACAAGGCAAAAAGTTCAGGTAGAAGATGGGCTAATATTGAATGCGGTGAATCAAAGTATTGCAATTTCTTTAATAATTTATTATCACTTAAAAATCAATCTATGAGAGCTCTTTATGGACGCTGGTCAGGAGCTAATATGTATTCTGCTCAAGTATGGGAAAGTACTGTTAATGATTTTGCAAAAGGACAGTATGCAAAATTTAAGGGAATAATACCAAATAACTCATATAACTATGATATTATATTTACATTTGATGAAAGACGAAAAGAGGATAAATATGTATCTCAAATTTTCTGTGGCAAAGATGGAAAAATGTATGAATATGCGCATATATATAATAGTGAAAAAATTGAAATTGTTGTTAAAGATTTTTTGGGTACAGAAATTGATCGTATAAATATTTTGCCTCAAATGAATCCTTTAAGTGAATTACCTCAAGATAAAGCAGCACTTTTTGAATTTATGGAAGCATAAATATATTAACAACATCAACAACAGCCGAAGTAGGAAAATACTTCGGCTGTAATTACAATACGTAGATTTAAAAAACATAAAATTTAATAATCTACTCCCTCTTGTTTTAGCATATTATCTTCAATTTTATAGTGTTTGGTAATTTCCATATTATCAGCAACCCACAGTGCTAAATCGCCCGAAGAAAGCTCTGCATCATCATCAAAAACTCCGCATACGGAATAGTCATCATCGCGATAGCAATTAATAGCTTTATATGTTTTATCTATAATTATGTAGGAATATTCGACTGCAATAATATTTCCGTTCTTACCACTATATTTACTGAAAGTAAAATCGGTTGCCCATTCTTTGTCCTCCCAAGAATCAGGCATTGTAACATCCGGTGTACTTATTCCGTCAACAAGTATATTAAAGTAATCCCTAATGCTTTCAGAAGTTTCAAATGTAACATCCGGGAAATTGTCCATTACTTTGCCTATATTTATATATTCAATATTATCGCAAATTAAATCTTTAATACCATCATATTTACCATTAAATAAATCATTATAAGCTTGTTTGTATTTGTCATCAATTGGCATTAGCGAAGGAATGATATAGTTATCTATACTTAACTTGTAGGGAGAAATTTTATCGTTGGCATTTGTTTCGTTTGCTTTCGAACTAAAACAGGCAATAGAAACATAATCTTGAGTTAATACTTTCCAATCTGATGGCACGTCAAGTGAAAAAGTTACATAATCTTCTTGGCTGTTTTCCGTTACCGTTTTTGTTTCTACATCAGGCCTAATAATTTTATTATTCTGCTGACATCCTACGAGTGAAATCATAAGCACGATGGATATTATTGCTGATAAGATTTTGTTTTTCATTTGTATGCTCCTATTCCTATTATATATTTTAACTGGAAATTATTTGAGATTTTTGATTTTATGCATTTTTTACTAAATTGTGATATCTATTATACTTCTTGTATTGCTTTTTGTAAAGTAATAATAAAAATAAATTTCAAACTTAATTAAAGTAATAAAGGTAAGTATATCAGGACTTATGCAAAGTTATGTGGGATATGTTTGTTCTACGAAAGGTGGCATAAGATATGGATATACTTGAAGATTTATATTATGGAAACTTATTCCCTCACGAAAAATGTTCAAGGCTTGACGATGAGGTCAAAGAACTATTGAAACTGCTCAACAGGAATGAAGAAAAGTTTGTGGCAACCCTGACTGAGGTACAGAAAGAAACCTTCGAAAAATACAAGGACTGCAATCGTGAGATTCCTGAAATCAGTGAGCGAGAAATATTCCTGAACGGATTTCGGATGGGTGCAAGAATTATCATTGATGTAGTAAATAATTAAGAAATCGGATAAGCAATCAATGAAATTTGACTGCCTATCCGATTACTTTTTGCAAATTTTACTCAATACAAATTATATTCAATGCTTCTTCCTTGGAAATTTTATCCTCAAGATAATTATCTCTCGCAGTTCTCGCTTTTTCAAGCCAATCGTAATATTCCTCAAAACTTAAAGGCTTTTCCACAGTACCAGGTGTGTTAAGTGTTCTTTCATAACGCTTATACATTTTGCCTCGCTGTGTGTCAAAAGTTTTCAGCACCTCATTTCTGTTTGCCAAGATTCGGTGCTTTAATTTCGGCGCAAATTCCTTGCAAGTTTTACCATTATTCAGAACTCTGTCGCAGTACAGGGTTTTCTTTTTTGTCTTTGGCACAAAGTATCTGCCACAAAGCTGACAGCGGCAGAGGCGGTATCCGTTCTCAACAAATAAATGTAACAGCAGAAAATAATACTCTGTCAGGTTACGGATATGGTACATCTGTCTGGATTTGTTATCCTCAAAATAAAATACGGTGGAAATCTGTACGCTGTTGTAATTGAAATCTTCGTTAACATCAATTTCTATTTGATTTGATAAATCGCTGAAAAAGTGCAAAACAAAAAACTGCACGGTTTTTATCTGGTCAAGATAGCTTGCATATTCACGCAGATAATGTTCAGTTCCGTCGTTCTCTCCTAAAAAATCCTCAATCATAAGTCTGTTCAAAAGACCGTAAAAAGTTCTATATTCCGCCAATGCCTTTTCTGCTTTTGCAGTTAACTTTTTAATCAGTGCAAATCTTTCTTCACTTTCATCAGGATATGTTCTGTAAACTTTTCTTATTTCATTTTGCAGTTCAGAATACTCTTCAAAATCTTCTTCTGAGAAACTAATCAACTCATTTTTGATAGTAGTATTTTCAATTGGAATCTTATTGTTATTTTCCTGCATATAGCCGGAAATATTTCCTTTAGAATCAATTTTTAATAATAAACCTTCGTGCTTTGCCATATACACCTCTGTCCTGAAGTGAAAATTATAAAAATCACTTCAATTCATTTTGTCATATATTTTTCTTGAAAAGTATGAGATTATTGTATCACACTGGTGAAAAAATTCCAACAGCTTTTGGATTACAACTGAATAACCATACCAAAGCTAAAATATTTTGAAATCATATGAGGTATGAGTAACAGGGAAAGGAGAAAAATGATTAAGAATTTAAATTTGGAGTTGAGCAGTAAGGCAAGATTTGATTCAATCGACGGTGCAAGTCTTGTTGAAAAAGATTTGCCGAGAAAGAAGTTTATAATCAATTCACTTCTTGCAAGCGGTCTTTCGATTATAGCCGGCTCACCAAAGGTAGGTAAGTCGTGGCTTGTTCTTGACTGGTGCGTTCGGATTGCAAAAGGCAAAGATGTATGGAATCTGCATACCGACAGCGGTACAACTCTGTATCTGTCACTTGAAGATGATGAAAGCAGATTGCAGGACAGGCTGACAGCGATAACCGATGAAGTGCCGAGTGATGTTCATTTTGTTACGGATTGTTCAAAACTTGATGAAAGGTTGGAAGAACAGATTCAAACTTTTGTTGATGAGCATATGGATACTGTCTTGATAATCATTGACACGTTTCAACTTATCCGTTCTGCAAAAAATGACTCGAGCTATTCAAATGATTATCTTGAGGTACAGAAACTCAAAAAACTTGCTGATGAGTTGAAAATTGCTATTCTTCTGGTTCATCATTTAAGAAAGCAAGGCGACTCTGACCCAATCAATGAGATTTCAGGTACAAATGGTATAGCTGGCTGTGCCGATGCTCTATTTGTTTTGAAAAAAAGCAATCGCACGCAGGGCAACGCAACTTTATTTTGCACGGGAAGAGATATTGAGGACAGAGAAATTGAGCTTGCATTTTCAAAAGAGGATTGCACTTGGAAAATGACTGCAGACAGCGCAGAGAATCCGAATATGCTTTTGCCTGATGAAATGAACTTGCTCATTGAGATGATGAAAGCAGAAAAATATTTCAACGGAATCAATGCGGAATTTCTTGAACGATATAATGCTTATTCAGGCAAAAATCTTTCTGCTCGTATTCTGAAAAGGATGATGAACAAGTGGAAGTATGACTTGAATGATAATCACGTTTATTTCAAATCGTATAAGGAAAATAACATCAGAAAGGTTGAAATCAAATATGATTTGTAGATTGATAATTCAGATAGCGAGTACGTTAGGTACGATAAGTACGATGAAAATATAGCCGTTTGATTTATCGTTTTTATCGTCCTTATCGTCCTTAATGCAGATGTTGAGCAGAATTTGGCGGTTTGTCCGACTTTCAAGAGAAAACGGATAAAGTACCCGACTTCAAGCAAAAATCAAAATTTGGGCGGTTTGTGAGCGAAAGTAATTCTATATAACGGATTATGAATTCAGCGTAAAGTTGGGGTTCACATTTTCACAGCTTTTAAGCTGTGGCAAGCAACGCATTCGGCTGGTCGCTGACCTGCCGAATGCAATATACGGGCAGAAGCCCGAACCCACTTTATTGGCAAAGGAGGAAACCTAAATGAAAGACAGAAAAATGAGCATAAGAATATCGGAATCCGATTTACAGAAGATTCACAATAAAGCAGACAAGGCAAATTTAACTTTAACCGAATATATAACGAAGGCTTGCCTCGGAAAACAAATCTTTGTTGTTGACGGACTTGATGAAATTATCCGTCAGCAAAAGGCTATCGGCAGAAACTTAAATCAAATTGCAACACTTTGCAATATGGGTAAAGTCATTTGCTTTAATCTTGCTGAACTTACAAATCAGTATGCAGAGATGAATAAACTACTTACCGATTTGCTTGACAGAAAGAGGTGGTCATAATAGCAACAGTAAAATTTATCGCAAGCAAACAAATGCAGTCACGGCAAGGGTTAGCTTCAATCCTTGCCTACTGCAAACAGGATAAGAAAACTTTGTACGATGGCAGAAAGCTGGTGAGCGGAGTGAATTGTGTAGCAGAGTCAGCGTTCAATGAAATGATGAATACTAAAATTCAATATAGAAAAACTGATGGCAGAATGTACTATCATTTGTTTCAGTCGTTCCACCCCGATGAACCTATAACACCCGAAACTGCTCACGAAATTGCTTTGAAGTTTGCACAAGAGCAATTCAAAGGTTATGAAGTTTTAGTTGCTACTCATATTGACAGAGAGCATATACATTCACACTTCATTTTAAATTCTGTCAGTGCTGAAACAGGATTGAAATATCATCCAGATAAAAATGAGATACAACGGTTGAGAGATTATTCTGACAACCTATGCAGAAAATACGGTTTATCAGTTGTAATTCCTAAGCAACCAAAAGTAAAACAGATGTCGGCAAGAGAATATCGTTCAGCAGACAAAGGTCAAAGCTGGAAGTTACAGCTTGCAATAGCTGTTGATGAAGCTATGAAATATGCAACCTCAAAGGAACATTTCATAAGCCTGATGGAGAACGAAGGCTATGAAGTTAAATGGACGGCAGAAAGAAAAAGCATTACCTACACTACACCAAATGGAATGAAGTGCAGGGATAATAAATTACACGAAGAAAAATATCTTAAGGAGAATATGGAAAATGAATTCAGAATACGGGAAGAAATCACCACAGGAATTAAAGGAACAAGCCAAAAAGCAAATGCAAATCGCCTCAAAAGCAGAACCCTGCGTAGCGGTTACGGAGCAGAACTGGAAAGCATTAATTTCAACTCAGACAGCACAGATAGATATGCTGAAATCAATACTGGACGAAATTTCAGAACTGACTACGAAAGAGGAAATACGGATATACCTCAACCGCCAGATGAATTCCTTGCAGAAGTCTATCGACAATTCCAATGCAATGGCGCAGACCTTCAAGAAGGAGCTTCAGGATATGACGAACAATTACGTCAGTCAGATAAACAATGCGGCGAAGAATGCTTCACAACAGGTTGGGAGCACGAGCGAGAAATATTCATACAGTATCAGTCAGGCGGAGGAGAAACTGAATCATCATGTGAGGATACTGTTTTTCCTGGCTTTGATACCGACAGCTATTACAGCAATAACGGAAATGATATTGCATATCTGGTCGCAAATCTCACAAATATTTTAGACAGCAACCACCCTGTAGAGGACTGCACTACAATGAAAAAACCTCGTAAAGAGAGAAAGAACATACAAGAAAATCCACAAGGCGGATTTGGTATGAAGATGTAAAGAAAGGATTGCCATGAACGAAACTGAAAATAGAATAACACCAATCACAAGAAACGATATTGCGTTTAACCGCCGTCATCTGTACGAAAGCGATAAGGTTAAAATCGGCAAAAAGACATTTTTAGTCACATCGGTATTTCCTATCGGAACCGAGAACGGTGACAACCCAAGTGCCGATGAAAAAATTAAAAATTTACTTGAACGAAAAACGGGATAAATATTTTACTGGACATTCAAACCGAGTAGGAGTATTGTTGACTTGCAATCCTATTCGGTTTGATTCAACAGAGCCTGAACGGCTCGGAAAGGATGAAAAAATTATGAAATCAAACCAACAAAAGATTACCGCACTCTACTGCCGTCTTTCTCAGGAGGACGAGTTAGAGGGTGAATCAAACAGCATTAAAAATCAAAAAAGTATGCTCGAAAAATATGCCGCCGATAACGGCTTTGGCAACTGTCGGTTCTATATTGATGACGGTTACAGCGGAGTATCCTTTGAACGCCCTGACTTCAAGCGTATGATTGCCGATATGGAAAAAGGAGAAATTGGAACTGTTATCACAAAAGACCTTTCCCGACTCGGCAGAGATTACCTTAAAACCGGTACATATATTGAAATTATATTCCCTCAGAACGATGTGAGATATATTGCCGTAAATGACGGTGTTGATTCCGAAAAAGGCTGTAATGAATTTATCGGAATCCGTAATTACTTCAATGATTTCTTTGCTGCTGACACATCCAAAAAAATCAGGCAGTCCAAAGAGCAAAGGCAGAGCGTGGTGAAAGGATAGGCTCTAAGCTTCCTTACGGATATATGAAATCCGAAGATAACAGGTTAGTACCCGATCCCGACACTGCTCCCGTGGTAAAACGAATCTTTGATATGTATGTCAACGGAGTGGGAACCCGTACGATTGCAATGACTCTTGAAAGAGATAAAATTATGTCGCCAAGCGCATATGCCTACTACAAATACGGCAGAAAAGAAAATGGCTTGAAGCTGAATAATCCCTATCTGTGGAGTGATGTTACACTTAGAGGAATGCTTGTAAACGAGGTATATATCGGCACAACGGCGAACTACAAAACCACCACCAAATCAAATAAGCTGAAAAAGCAAATTCACAACGACCGCAAGGATTGGCTAATATTTGAAAATACCCACGAGGCTATCATTGATAAATCCACCTTTGAAATGGTGCAGAAGTGGTTTGCAGGAAGAAGAAAACCGAATAAATCAGGTAAGACAGATGTGTTTGCCGGGTTAGTTTATTGTGCCGATTGCAAAAGCAGAATGTATCTTCGCCGAGTGCTTAAGTATCCTAAAGAAAACAACTACCTTTGCAAAACCTATCAGCGATACGGTAATAATTACTGTACGGCACACAGAATCAGCGAACAGGATTTACACGCTGTGATACTTCAAAAACTGAGAGAGGTAACGGCATATGTACGTGAGAATCCCGAAGAATTTTATGAAATAGCAAGCCGTAATGCAAGAGCCGAAGCCGAGCGTGAAATGAAAACTTATCTGAGGGAAAAAGAAGCGGCAGAACAAAGAATAGCAGAGCTTGAAAGTATCATCCGTTGTCTGTACGAAGACCGAGTGCTCGGACGAATTTCTGTTGAACGCTACGAATCATTGTCATCAGGATATGAAACCGAGTAGTCAGAACTGAAAACTAAGCTTAATGAGATGAACGCCTTTCTTGATGAGAACGAAAAGCGAGAGCAGTTGATTCAGGACTTTATTGAAAATGCAAAGAAGTACATTGACATTCAGGAACTGACGCCTGAAATTCTCAGAGCATTCATCAGCAGAATTGAGGTGCACGAAAAGGCAAAATGGCATTCAACAGAATGCGGAAATGATATTGTGATTTACTTCACCGTTGAGCGCAAGGAACAGCTTAATGTATGGCATAAAGAGATTAAAACCGCATAAATCAAGATGCCGAGGGGCGAAATTTCCCCTCGGTTGTAAAAGAAATATTTTCTGACAATAATGATATTACGCAGACTACAGATGTTCCAACAACGGCAAAGTCTACTGCAATTGAGCCTACAACAGCCAAGCCGACCGAGCCTGAAACATCGAAAGATTATGGCGAAAGTAACTCAAATGGTGGTGGAAGATGCTATTTTAACGGCTTTTCAATTGAAGTTCCCGAGGATTATACATACGAGGTTGATGGTGATAAGGTTACTTTTTATGAATCGTATAATCACGAACATCCTGAAACAGGCTCGGACGGATTTTTATTCGCTATTGACTGGACATATGACGGAACGGTCAGCATAGATTCACGCAGACTCGGAAGTAAGGACGGTAAGTATTTTATGTACATTCATCCAACAGGTTTCGGAATGTTGGAGGACGAATACGCAAATCAGCGAATGGTTGATGCCAGAGCTGAAACGGATGATGTACTTTCATCGTTCAGAGTTGAATAACCGAAACCAACGCAGTGCGTATTGCATTGCGTTGATTTTTGTTTTAAAATATATAAAAGAGGTGAGGCGTTATGGGTAAGGATACAAAATTTTGCAGGAATTGCGGTAAGGAACTTCCGATTGAATCGACCTTTTGTCCGTATTGTATGACAAAGCTGATTGATGTTACAACAGGCGGAGAAATTAAGGTAAAAAAGAAAAAGCCGATTATTATTGCCGTTGCAGCGGCAATAGTTTTGCTCATTGTAATTGCGGTGATTATAATTTTGAACAGCACGATTTTTGGTGGCAAATCGGATAATGTTACCACACATGCAACAACTGTTCCGACAACTGCGGTCACGACAACGGCTGAAAATAAAACCTCGGATTATTCAAAATATGTCGGAATATGGTGCGATAAAGACAGCGATATTTCAACTGCAACTCAAAACGGCGGCAATATTCTTGAGATAATTTCCGTCAAAGACGATGTTGTGAGATTTACTTTTACAAAGACTTCGTCTGCACCGCAAAACCGAATTGCGAGAATAAGCAATGTGACAACAAAGGTAATTGACGGAATAGGAACTTTTTCGTTTGATGATGACGGCTGGCAGAACAGCGGTACGGGTAAAATCAAGTTTTCCGACGGCGAAATCTATATTGAAAACACGGTCACAAATCAGAACAGCGAATCAATGTGGGATATAGGCGGAAAGTTTTATCTTAAAAAGTCCGAAAGTTCAATGCTTGATGTTGAGAGCAATAATTTTTTGAACGCTGATTTTGACGATGTAAAAAATGCCTTTGGCGAAGAAATTTCAGATCCGTTTTTAGCGTCGGATAAGTGGTATATTCATTACTACAGTGGTATGAATGTTATGGTCACCGCCGAAACAAATAAAATTTACAGCATTACGGTTGATTACTCGTCAGGAAACCTTGCCAATTCAAACATCGGTTTTGGCGAAATAAACGGCAACAGCGCCTATGACGATGTCTATGCCGAACTCGGCGAGCCAATGTACAATAACATAACCCACGGCGATGTTACCTATAAGCGGAAAGACGGATATGTAACTTTCACCTTTGACGATAATATGAACCTCACGAACTTTGTGTACTGCATTGAAGATACGCATTAGAACATAACAAGTAATAAAAAAATCAGCCTGAGCGTCAAGTAACAATGCTCAGGCTGGTGTGTTATGGAGATAATAAAAATTTCAGAAGTATCAGAAATAAAAAATAAGCACTAACCATTATGGTTAGTGCTTATTGAATGGTTGCGGGAGCCGGATTTGAACCGACGACCTTCGGGTTATGAGGGGGAAGCGTTATAAAAAATGCCGTAAAGTTAAAAATATTCTACGCTATTATGGTAAAGTAAAATTGCTATTATTTAAGGTGTACTTAAGTGGAGTGAACTACAGACGGAGGGAAAATTCGGGGAAATATTACTATTTATTATCTTTTTTATCATTGCTGTCTTTATTGTTGTAAAAGGAAAGATATAAGGTGGCTATGTTATTAAAAATAGAAATAAGAATACTCATCATTAAAGTAAGTTTCAAAAAAAGAAATAGCAACGGAAAATATGAAATTGATAGAATTTATTCCATGTAAAAACATATTACTTATTTCATTTTTTGTATTTTGTTTTTAAGATACTTTATTTTATCGTTATCGCTTGTTATCAGAATAGTTACTATCATTGCGGTGAAACCAATTAAAATTGAGATAATAGAAGGCAGTATATCCGCTAATTTATTCAATGTATTTTCAATTTGATTTTGATAGGAATACAAAATAGTACTTATTGTTGCAGTTGCGAATGAAATACATTTTTCATGAATTAAGGTTATTTATCTATTGATAAAAAATATCCATATTTGATATACGGTGCTTTGTATGGTATTTTTTAAGTTTTTGGTTAAAGTATTTGATTGCACCACCAATGGTTACACCACTTCTACGCTCTTCAAAGATTGTGTATATTTATTTAGAAGTGACATTCATCATTACATGAGTTAATTCTTTATCCCCTTCAACAATTTTCTTATCAGTTGGATGCTCTGAACCATCAATGCTTGACATATAATCATGGGAGTGATTATATTTATAAGATTTAAATACCATTTTTATAAAGTCTTTTCCTCCTTTTTGGATACTCATAATAATTTCTCCAATCTTGCTCTATTTAACATTGTTGTTAAAAAATCAATATTTTTAAATAATTTTGTAGAATAATTTATTTAAGAATTAATTTAATAACTGATTGTGTTATAATTAAGATAATATTGCTACAGTGGAGATGATATTATGGATAAAGTTCTCGATAAACTTGGCCTATATGATATTATTGCTATTCTTTTATCAGGGATGGTTATAGTAATGATTTCATCGTTACTTTTGTTAAATGTTTATAAGATAAATATTGCTAATTATGGGGTTGACACCAATAATACTTTTGTGTTTTTGTTGGTTAGTTATTTTACTGGATTAATTTTTCAAGAGCTAGGTTCCCTCTTTCAAGAAATTATTTGCAAGTTTATTAAAAATAAAAGTTTAGCAATGTATAAAATCAGCAAACATTTAAATAAAGAAAAGTATAAAAAACAAATATCTTATCGGTATATCTCCGAAAATGAATTTAAGGCTCTAAAAAATAAATTAAAGTGTGAGAATCAAAATATAGAAAACGATGATTACAATACTATATATTATTATTGCAAGTTCTATACAGAAAAGAAAAATTCAATTCTTCTTGAAAAATTACAGTCTTTAGCTGCAATGAGTAGAAGTTTTGTTGTCTATTTTTTACTGATATTGATATTATCTTGTGTATGCAAATTTTTATCTTGTATGTAATAATGATTTATCATTATTACAAGTATTGGTGCCTCCATTTTCTGCGTTTTTGTTGGTTTTATTTTATGTCAGGTTTGTTAGGTTTCAAATTATGAGAACTACTAGAGTTTTTAGAGATTTCATATATTATAAAGATGAATAAAAGTTTCTAGTAATTTTGATGTATAATGGTAGAGCAAAGCAAAGTATTAATTAACTTTGTTTTGCTCTTTTTATTGCATAAAAAGAGCAAAACAATTTTTGGGATTTTATATGCTGATATTTACACAAGAAATTTAAGAGAATTAAAAAAATTGCTGTTTTTAGCTTGGAAATTCGTTATTGATAGTATAAATATAATTTTTGAAGTATTATTTTTATTGAACAGATTACTCTTTTTACTTGATTATTCTTTACGTAACATTAGACGAAAAGTTATCTTGAATAAAAACTAACTAAAAAAATAAATTTGTCAAAAAATGTAATATTTTCTTGGAATTGCCATATATTAAGAATAGATGAGTTGTTAATTATTGGAATTTCTACATATTCAAACAATCTATATCTCTTTTGAGTAATGGGTGTTTGAGTAAATCTAAGTTATTTATTAATAACTTTAAGGAGGTTAAAATTTGAAGGAGGATAATATCATTATCAGAAAGGAGAATGATGATGACGGATTAGATAATTTTAATTATGTTAAAGCTACCAAATACGGAGATAATCTTGATTTAATGGCTTGTACTAATAGTTTTAAAAAAGGAAATCAAAAACCAAATTGTAAAAAGATATGCAAAGGTATGTATATTAATACTGTAACAAATGAGTATATCAAAGCCAAAGAGTATGTTAATAGAGGTGAAAACTTCAGCTTGTTGAAAAAGTCTGCGGACAACCTGTATAAACTCATTCATGCTAACTTTTATAAAAATATTGGTTATCATTGCGTATTAACTTACAGCAAACCACCTAAGGATACAGATGAAGTCTATCACGATTTTAAAACCTTTTGGCAGAAGGTGAGATATCGTTATCCTAATATGGGATATTATCTCTGTTTTGGAGCCTACTCAAAATGGGGTTTGGCATATTCATCTACTGCTGAAAGATGTAAAAAACTACAAGATGTTTCTGTCGTATTATACCATTAGAAAATGTTGGACAAAGGGATATTGCTATATATCTAAAATGCGAGAAAATGTAGACTACGGTCAGTATTTTCGCAAGAAGATTACAGCAGACAATGAATTGTTAGAACTTTATAAGCCCGGAGTCAGGTATTTCAGATATTCGAGGAACATTAAGAAAGCTTTAACTTTTATTGCAAACAAAGATGAAATTAACACTCTTATAGAAAGAGGTAATTATCAGTTAATAAACCAATACAGCTTGTCTATTAACAAACTTGATTTTGATGGAGAAGTTCCCCTAAATAAAATTTTTTATAAAAATTACAAGAAAAAGGAGTTTTAAATATGTTTGATAATAATAAATTTGATTTTAGCTATAATGTTTTTTATGAGTTGGTAGGAAAAGAAAAAACAGAAGAGCAGATAATATGTTACTTTGTTTTCTATGCAGATAATATCGATGGTGCTGGAACTTTTAAAATCGTTCTTTCTAAAAACTGTGTAGAGTACGAGAAACTGAAACTCGGTTATAACTATATGTTCACTAAGAAAAACGGAAAAATAGAGATGGTTGATTATTATAAATTATTTAGAGAGAAATTTTTATGCAGTGAAATTATAATCTAATAAAAATGTTATAAACACTACCTGAATTATAAAATTTCAGGAGGAAATAGATTATGGTGAAAATAAAAGAAAATATGGCTTCATATTCAGAGAGTGATATATTGAGTATCATTGATTATATCAATGAAATACTTAACTATGCAGAGTGTAATTCAAACTGCGATTATATCATAACATATGACGATATGTCCTCTCTAAATGAAGCAGTCAAAAAGCTAAGGAGGGTTGCTAGTGCCAAGAATGTGTTTGGTAAAAGATGCATTTGAACAGTTGAAAAAAGACGATCCTGATACTGATGTTACATTGTATGCTTTGCGTACTATTGTAAAGTCAGGAATTGTCCCAACTGTAAGGCTGGGAAGAAAAGTATTAATTAATTACGATTCTCTTCTGGAGTATTTCCGTTTCGGTGATAAAAAGCAAACAGCCACAGATGTTATTCGTCGTATTGAATCATAACAGAGAGTGCTAAAACCACTCTCTTACATATTACAGAAAATTTTTGTGATTTTTGAAAAAAGTTTTTGCTTTTTACAGAATTTTGAGCAATAATTAAGTTTGTGGTTAGTTCTTTTAAAGAATTATTATATTAAGGAGGAACAGTAATGGCAAGTGCAAGACAAAAAGGCAGAGGATATGAAATCCGAGTATCTATGGGTTGTGATATGAATGGTAAAAAGATTGTAAAATACAAAACTTGGGTACCTGACAAAAATTACACGCCGAAACAACTTGAGAAAGAATTAGAACGACAAAAGATGTTATTTGAAGAGGAGGTTAAAACTGGCAACTGTGCTAACAGCAATATTAAATTTGAACCTTATTCAAAAATTTGGATAAAAGATTACGGTGAACAAAACTTAGCACCAAAAACTTTATCCAGGTATTGTGAATACTTGAAAAGAATTAATAAGGCTATCGGTCATATTAAATTAAAAGACTTACAACCTTTACATTTAAATACATTCTATAGAAATTTAGCTGAAGACGGAGTTAATATGAAAGCAAAAAGAGAATGAAAAAGGAAATATTATTGCTAACGGAAGATTGTCTCCAAAAACAATAGTGGAACACCATAGAGTTATATCTAAATTACTATCTACTGCAGTTAAATGGAATTATATAAATGATAATGTAGCAAAGCGAGCAGATCCGCCCAAAGTTCCTGCCAGGGATATTGAGTTCCTTGATGAGAATGAAACAAAAGAAATGTTAAAAGCATTAAATGGGGAATCAATAACATATAGAACAATGATTTTACTTTTGGTGTATACTGGAATGCGTAGGGGCGAATTATTTGGACTGGAATGGAAAGATATAGATTTTAAAAATGGTTATCTTCATATTGTAAGGACTTCGCAATATATAGGTAACAAGCAATTGATTACAAAAGAACCTAAAACTAAATCAAGCAAAAGAACGATGAAAATTAGTAATGATATGTTAAAACGATTAAAAATCTATCAGGCATGGCAATCGGAACAACGATTAAAGATTGGTAGTGAATGGAACGATACTGATAGATTATTCACTCAATGGAATGGATTACCTATGTATCCGGATTCACTTACCAAATGGTTTAAGTTGTTTTTAAAAAGACATAATCTAAGACAAGTAACATTACATTCATTGCGACACACCAATGCAACTTTGATGATAGCAGAAGGTACAGATATTAGGACTGTTTCTGGTAGGTTAGGTCATTCTAATACTTCCACTACTTTAAATATTTATACCCATGCTCTAAAATCAAAAGATACTCAAGCAGCGGAAATATTAAACGATATTTTGGCAATAGGTTAAGTTTTATATATTGTAAAACTTTTAAAAATATAAATAAACGGCTGTAACCATGCTATAAGCTCTATAAAGCTCACAGACGCTTGTTTATAACTTTTGCGAACCCTTTTTTGCTTGGGTATTATAAACCTTTATAGAACGTTTAAGAGAAAAATAATATTAACTTTACTTTATGAGTAGTGTGCTGTTGGCACAAGACAAAAAACTGCCCTTATCTATTATAAAATAAGGGCAGTTTTTATTATCTGTTTTTATCAAAATCAATTATGATGATTTTGCTTTGTTTTTTGATTTTAGTTGATTGTTAGCTCGGACAAAGACTTTTCCTTGTTCAATGTACAGCTGTTGTTGTTCATTTGTCATTGAACGGAATACACGCAGTAATTCTTCTTCTGCAAGATTATTGGTTTTGTTCTCGGGAATATTCAAAAGATAATCGGCGGATACATTAAAATATAATGCTATTCTTTTTAAAGTTTCAAAGTCAGGTTCACTTACACCTTGAACATATCCGCCTATTGTTGACGGTGCAATATTGAGGTCATTTGCAAATTGCTTTTGTGTAATATTTTCTTCATCTATAAGCAAGCGTAATTTTTCGCTGAAATTCATAGTAATCACCCATAATTATTTTAAATGAAGATATGAAATAATGGTTAAATATACTAGAAACTCGTTGACAAAACTAGAACGCAGTTGTAAAATAAAGTAAAGGTATTATTTAGTTTTATTGGAGGTAATACTATGGAACAAAATGCGGTTAATATTCAAAAATCAGAGAAAAAATTCGGTAGGTTCTACAAAATATTATGTGTAGTTCTTGTTTTGCTGCTTTTGATAGGCATGCTTGGAATTACGGTTTATAACGGTAATCAAAAAGTGGGAAACGGACTTTCAGCATATGAACTTGCGGTGAAATACGGATATGACGGTACTGTTCAGGATTGGCTCACATCACTTTCAGGTAAATCTGCTTATGAAATTGCAGTTGATAATGGTTACAAAGGAACAGAAAAAGAATGGATAGAATCATTAAAAGCTTCATCCAATGAGGTTGTTAGTGTTAAAACGGCAAAGTTTTCTTCAAATGGCGATTTGCTTATAGTATTGTCAGATGATTCAGAAATCAATCTAGGAAAAGCTGTCGGTAAAGATGGTATGAATGGTTCTAATGGTAAAAATGGTACGGATGGTAAAAATGGAATAGACGGAAAGAACGGTACAAACGGTCAGAACGGAAATGATGGCTTAAATGGAACTAATGGTAGAGATGGTATAAACGGCACTGACGGTAAAAATGGTGCTGATGGTATAGGAATTTCTAATGCAAGTATAAATTCTGACGGTCAACTTGTTATTGCTTTTTCAGATGGTAAAACTGTAAATCTTGACAAAGTAACAGGAATGAATGGTAAAGACGGTGTTAGTGTAACAAACTCAGAAATCAATTCAGATGGTGAGCTTGTATTGACATATTCAAACGGACAGCGTTCAAATCTTGGAAATGTAATAGGTGCAAACGGAAAAGATGGTATTGACGGTAAAAATGGTATAGATGGTAAAAACGGAAGCAACGGTATTAGTGTAGCAAAATCCGAAATTAATTCTCTTGGCGAACTTGTATTAACATATTCCGATAATAGGATAGAGAATCTCGGTATAGTTGTAGGTTCGGATGGTCAAAACGGTAAAGATGGTTCTGACGGTAAAGACGGAACAAATGGTCTTGACGGAAAAGATGGTATAAGTGTTTCAAGTGCCGAAATAAATTCTGATGGTCAACTTGTTATAGCATACTCAAACGGACAACGTTCAAATCTTGGAAATGTAATAGGTGCGAACGGTAAGGATGGTATTGACGGCAGGAATGGAACAGATGGTAAAGACGGTCAGAACGGCAAAGATGGCATAAACGGAACTAATGGTAAAGATGGTACAAATGGTCTTGATGGAAAAGATGGAATAAGTATTGCAAAATCTGAAATAAATCTTAAGGGTGAACTTGTTCTTACATATTCAAATAACTTTGTTGAAAATCTCGGTGTAATTGTCGGTACAAACGGTAAGGACGGAAAAGATGGCAGAGATGGAGTTGACGGTAAAAACGGAATTGATGGTAAAGACGGTGTTAATGGAACGAATGGAGAAAATGGTCTTAACGGTGAAGACGGAGTTGGTATAGAGAGCATTGCGATAAATTCCTCGAATGAACTTTGCATAGTTCTTACAAATAACACTGAACTTAATCTTGGAAATATTAAAGGCTCTGACGGTTTAAATGGTACAGACGGTCAAGACGGTATTGGAGTAGCTGAGACTTCAATTGATAACAACGGTCAACTTGTAATCAAATATACTGACGGAACATCAAAAACATTAGGTGTTGTAGTCGGAAAAGATGGAACAGACGGTAAGAACGGTACTGATGGAAAAGACGGCGTCAACGGCACAAATGGTATTGATGGTAAAGATGGTACAAACGGTGTTGACGGTAAAGACGGAAACGGAGTTAAAGACACCTCAATCAATGATAACGGTGAACTCGTTTTAACTTATACTGACGGTACAACTGTTAATCTTGGAACTGTAGTAGGCAAGGACGGAACAGACGGTAAGAATGGTACTGATGGAAAAGATGGTGTCAACGGCACAAATGGTATTGATGGTAAGGATGGTACAAACGGAAAAGATGGTGTTGACGGTAAAGATGGTATAGGTGTAGCAAAATCCGAAATAAATTCAAAAGGTGAACTGGTAATTACTTATTCGGATAACACTTTCATCAACCTTGGTGTTGTTGTAGGTCAAAACGGTAAGGACGGAATTAACGGCAAAGATGGTATCAATGGTACAGATGGTGTAGACGGTAAAGATGGAATTAACGGTACAAATGGTGTTGACGGAAAAGATGGTATAGGTATCTCAGATGTAACAATTAATACGTCAGGTGAACTTGAACTTACTTTTTCTGATTTATCAAGTATTAATCTTGGTTGTGTAGTAGGTAAGGATGGCACAAATGGTATTGACGGCAAGGATGGTGTAGGAATATCGAATGTTTTAATATCTGATACAGGAATTCTTACAGTTGAACTTACGAGCGGTGTGAATCTTGAATTAGGTAACATCAAAGGTGCTGATGGACTCGGTATTACAAAATCTGAAATAAACACAAATGGCGAGTTAATACTTACATATACAAATGGTCAGTCAACCAACCTTGGAATTGTTAAAGGTACGGATGGTGTAGACGGCAGAAACGGTACTGATGGAAAAGATGGCACAAGTATTGCTAATGTAGTTGTATCTTCGGAGGGAGCTTTAAGTGTTGAACTCTCAAACGGAACAATTCTTAATCTTGGTAATATCAAAGGTACTGATGGAATCGGAATAACAAAATCTGAAATAAATTCAAATGGTGAGCTGATACTTACATACACAAACGGTAATACGGAAAATCTTGGTGTTGTTGTGGGTGTGAACGGTTCAAATGGTACTAACGGTAAAGACGGAACAGGTATTAAATCAGTTACTCTTTCATCAGACGGAAATCTTAGTATTCTTTTGACTGATAATACTGTATGTAATCTTGGAAATATCAAAGGCGAAAAAGGAGATAAGGGAGATAAAGGCGATAAAGGTGCTGACGGCAAGAATGGTAAAGATGGTAGAGGTATAGCCAAAACGGAACTTGTCAACGGAGAATTGATTATCACATATACAGACGGAACAAGTGATAATTTAGGAAGTATTGGCGGAGGAGTCCCCGAAGAGGATGAAGAAATATTAAAATTCACCTTGTTGGCAGATGATACATATAGTGTCTCTGCTGGTAATGGTGCAAAAAATGTTGACAGCATTGAAATTCCTTCTACTTACAATGGCAAAGCAGTAACACAAATTGCTGATAAGGCTTTTATGAATTTATCAAATTTAACTAAAATCACAATTCCTGACAGTATCACAAAAATTGGAGAATATGCGTTTTATGATTGTACATTACTTTCGAATATTATATTACCAAGTAGTTTGCAATCGATTCAAAAGTATGCTTTCTCTGGGTGTACTTCAATAACTGAAATCACAATACCAAGTGCAACTACATATATTGGAGAATATGCTTTTTATAATAGTTCATTAAGCAATGCAACTTTTGAAGAAACTAATGGTTGGACAACTACATATGATTCAAGTAAAAAACAAAAGGGAGCTATTCTTCTGTTTAGTTTTAGCAATTGGGATTATAATTCTTCTGGAGTATCCTATTATTATACTGATTACGAATGGGGGTATTTTTCTCGAAAAAGCGATATGGCGCAAATTCTAAGTGGTGATTATTCGACTTCATATTATGTGTATAGAACTCTTAATTATCGTACAGTTTCTATGTACAAATATGCGTGGTCACGCAGCTAAATAAAATAAAAGGAGAGATTCGAAGTGGCAGTTTGGGGAATTGGTGCATATTACAAAGGTGATAACGGCACTGATAAAACACAAGACTTTATAAACCAAGGATTTGCTTGTATTGGTTGGAGCGAAAATGATGCTCCTGCCCTATATCAGATGATAAAGTCAGTTAAAATAGGAGATATTATTTATATAAAATCTTTTACTCCTAATCAAAAGCAATTGTGTGTAAAAGCAGTAGGGATTGTAACCGATAACTGTAAAAATCACGATAGATTGGGCTACGGCGTCAAAGTAAAATGGAAAGAAGAGTTTAGTGAATCTATCAATATTACGGTGTCTTCCGAAATGTACAGAAACAATGTGTTCAATAATACTATGTATGAAGAATACAATGAAAATATTATTTCTAAACTAGTTGATATAATCATGAATTAAAATAAAAAACAGTCTGAGTATTTGTGATTGATACTCAGACTGTTTTATATGGATATAAGAATAAAATTTCAAAAATAAACATCATCGGAGGGAAATTCGGGGGAAATCTGCAAAACTTAGATATTTAGGCAAAAAGAAAAACGGCAAAACCTTAGCGGTTAAGCCGTTTCTTAGTGGTTGCGGGAGCCGGATTTGAACCGACGACCTTCGGGTTATGAGCCCGACGAGCTACCGAGCTGCTCTATCCCGCGATATACAACTCTGCTGTTTTTTACAGCTTTATTATTATAGCATTATGTAAAGGTTGTGTCAATAGTTTTTTGCATATTTTTTTATTTTATGCTTTGTCCGGCTTTTTGACTGAATTTATTTACATTTTAATCTTAGTTTTTTTAACGGGTATGTGTACAATTATGTGGAGGAACAGATGCAAATAAAAGATTTAAATGCCTGTTGAAACAAAAGTGAGATTGTGCAAAATAATGATTTATATGTGTTTTGCACGGTGAATTTGATATATTGATTGCGGATTGCTTTTGTGGTACAATTACCGTGTGAATTTGCGGAATTTTTAAATTGCGACAAATACAGATGAGAGGGAATTATGGGAAAGAACAAAACACGCAGTAAATCTGCACTTAAACAAAACAGTGTCACAGCTGAAAACAAAAGGCTCGGCGATGACGGAAACATTAATTTTACTTTTAAAATTTTGTCGGCAATCGGCATTATTATCATAGTTTCGGGACATTGCTACAACGGCGGCGTGTCGCTGATGTATGATTGGTTTCCGAAGTATTCGTACAATCTCGCCTTGTTCGTTTTCATTTCGGGATATTTTTACAAGGAAAAACACGAGGAACATATTTTCAAATATATATGGGGACGGACAAAACGCTTGTTGATTCCTGCGTATCTATGGAACATTGTTTACGGAATAATCGCATTCGCACTTACTCAGGTCGGCTATACGATTGCTCAGGGCAAATTTGATCTGTACAACCTTTTTGTTATGCCGTTTATTGACGGCGAAAGTTTTGCCTACAACCTCGGTTCGTGGTTTGTGTATCCGCTGTTCTGTGTTTATGTTTTTAATATACTGTTTCGCAAACTGCTCAAAAAGGTTCAGCAGGGCAACGAGTATGTCATTCTTGCCGTGTATCTTGCAATCGGAATTTTCGGTGTGCAATACTGCATTTGGAATCCTGCCCCAAAGGGTGCGTGGCTGTTGTTGTTCAGGTCAATGTTTTTTCTGCCGTGTTTTGAGTTTGGCAGATTTTATCACGAAAAGCTTGAAAAACACGATAATCTCAACAGCGTTGCATATTTTGCAATCGTTCTCGGAGTTCAGCTTCTTCTCCTCACATTCTGTGAAAATCTTGAATACACTCCGTCAAAGTGTGTGAAGTTTGACAACGGCTGCGTTATTCCTTATGTAACCGCAATCACGGGCATTGCGTTCTGGCTGAGGGTTGCAAAGCTGATTACTCCGATTATCAAGAACAAAAAGCTTGTCAGGATGATTTCGGACAATACCTACAGCATTATGATTCACCACATTTTTGCCTTTATGATTGTAAAATGGGCGTTCTGGGGATTGAGCGTAATTACACCGCTGTTCAAAGATTTCGATATTTTAAAACTCAAGTCAACAATCTGGTACATTTATCGTCCGAACGGCTTAAACTTTTACTGCATAATCTACCTTGCCGCAGGAATATTCATTCCGATTCTTATAGGAACGGTTACGCACAGGATATTTGAATTTATGAAAGAGCATACCTTGAAGAGTATGCAAAAAAGCAGTCGGACAGGTAAAGTAAACAAAATTAAAAAAGTCGTAAAATAATGCTTTTTTTACAGGCTTTAAAATGAATAAAAAATAAGCTGTATGTGCATTGTTACAAAATAACACGGCTTGTATTGTGCAATATTTGCCTTTAAAGCTGCGCGACTGAACAACTTGCACTAAAAGGTAAAATAATATTTATTCATTTCGCCGTAGCAAAAAACATTAATTTGTGTTACAATATTTCATTATAGTATTTAGCGGAGCAGATATGCCGATATACAGAATAGCTGATTTGAATGTTGAAGTTAATCCAAAATTTAAAATATGCAGGAAACGGCTTGAAAACTATGCCGTTAAGTCGAATGAATCGGGAAAGACCGACATTGCGATATCGGTTTCGGATGACGAAATTCGTGAGCGTCTCAGGCTTTCCGACAACCTCAGCGAACAAGGTGCGGAGGATGTTCTGATACTCTCAAAATTCTGCAACGCCGTGCTTGACGGATTTGACGGATTCTTTTTTCATTCGTCCTGTCTTGAGCTTGACGGTGAGGGCTATGTTTTTTCGGCAGTCAGCGGAACGGGCAAGTCTACCCACACGGCTCTGTGGCGAAGGCATTTTGGCAACAGGGTGACGATGATTAACGATGACAAGCCGGTTATACGAAAATGTGACGGAAAATTTTATGCTTACGGAACTCCGTGGATGGGGAAAGCTGACATAGGAACAAATACAAAAGCACCCGTTAAGGCTGTGTATATTCTTCAGAGAGCAGAAGAGAACACGGCAGTCAGGGTGTTGCCGTCGCAGGTTATGAAACAGTTGCTTGAGGCAACGGTTATTGATGTTGAGCGGAGCAGAATGGAAAAGCTGCTTGAATTGCTTGATGAGTTCTTTAAGGAAACACCGTTGTTTTTGCTCGGTTGTAATATGGATGAAAGTGCTGTTATGACGGCTTACAATGCCGCAAACGGCGGATAAGGCTATGGAAATTTCAGAAAGCGGAGGAATATAAGATGGAATTTGTTCAGGTCGTTTCGGTTGAAAATATGAGAAAAAGCGACGCAAGGACGATTGCGGAGCATACTCCTTCGGCGGAGCTTATGTACAGAGCCGCACAGGGGATTTTTAATTCGGCAAAGTTTGTGGGCAAGGTTGCCATAGTTTGCGGTAAGGGTAACAACGGCGGCGACGGTTATGCGCTCGCCTGTATTTTATGCAAAAACGGCTTTACACCGACCATTTTCAGAGCAAGCGACGGCTTTTCAAAGGACGGCCTTTACTATTATAAAACCGCAATGTCGCTCGGTGCCGAGGAGATGCCAATGTCACAGGCGGTGGCTTTCACGGGATTTGACATTGTAGTTGACTGCCTGCTCGGAACAGGCTTTTCGGGTGAATTAAAGGGTGAAATGCTTGAAGCGGTTGAGCAGATTAATATGACAAATGCCTATGTTATAAGTGCAGACATCAACAGCGGAATCAACGGTGACACGGGTGTGTGCAGTACGGCGGTAAACTCGGATCTTACCGTTTCAATCGGTTCGTTCAAGACAGGCTTGTTCCTCAATGACGCACCGTATTACATCGGTTCAGTCACAAACTGCGATATCGGAATCAGCCTTATTGAAGATGAATACAAGCTGATTGACTATTCTCTTTTGCATATGTTTGAGGGCTACGGCTCTCTTGTTATGACTGCGGAAGAATTTTTTGAAAAGTACGGCTACGAGCTTCAAAGTGCAATGTTGCACGCTGTGTTGAGGAAATCAGCAAAAAAGAACGCAGAACAGTTGTAGTAAAAACAGACCATTCTGCGGTAATTGCGGATCTTAAATATATTTATTTTTGCGCTGACTATGTTATTAACAATTGATTGATTTTAATTGAGTTAAGGGTGAAACCATGAAGTACAAGAAGGTGTTGTTACCGCCCGAGCCGTATTACAGCGGCAGGGTTACAAGATATCCGGACAGAAAAGTTGCCTTTGAATCGGGACTCAGGTGGCATGGTTCATATGAAATTTCCTATATAAAAAAAGGTAAGGTAAGGCTTAACAAGCTTGACTGTGAAATTATTCTCAATGCGGGCGATGTCTATGTTCTTAACAGTCAGGAGGTTCATTCCTACGAGGACATCGGTGAGGATACTCAGGCTGTTATGCTCAATATCATTCCAAAGGCAATTGCACCGTATGTTGACGATCCGCATATTGTGCCGAGTTTCAAACAACCCGAGGGTGAAGCTCTTGAGTTTATCAGAAAAGCAATGGACATATTCCACGGATATGAAGAGTACGAGAGCAAGCTTATCAGCATGAAGGTAAGAGCGGTGATGTACAGCGTTGCGTACTATCTCATCCGTGATTGCATTGACAACGATATACAATATGTTCACGGTTCTCAGGCTGATGATTTTGACTGCGCCAAAAGTGCTATCAGATATATGCACGATAATTACAAACACGAAATCACGCTCAATGAAATCGCCAATTATGTAGGCATGACGCCTGCTCATTTTTCAAAATATTTTAAGGATAAAACAGAAGAAACATTTTCAAAGTATCTTCGCCGTGTTCGCCTTGAACACGCTATTGATGATTTGAGAAACAAAAAAATCACCGTCAGACAGGCGGCGATTGAAAACGGTTTTCCGAATGTAAATTCGTTTATCCTGTTCTGCAAGTCCGAATACGGCAGAACTCCTGCGGAACTTAGGAATTACAGCGAGAAGAACTGACGGCGAGCCACCGTTCTCGGCTCGTGAAGACAGTCGCTTCAAGGCGAAAGCTTTTTAAATTGAAAATGGAAAATTGCGGTCGGCGGTGTGCCACCGCAATCTATTCGAGAAGATACTCGGATAAAGGAATTGCATCAGATGCCCGAATACGGCATTGATGCAATTTTTGCTTTATATGAAAGTAAATGTATACTTGTAGGGGAGAACCGATGTTATACAACCGTCACAACACCTATTTCAACTTGATTATTGATTCTGGGGATGAATACGGGGTTGCTCAGACCTGCGCAGACAATCATTTTTGTGCCGTCAAGGTCAAATTCGCCTTTGTCATATTTCGGAAAAAGTCCCTGATTCGGAGCGATTACTCCGCCGATGAACGGCAATTGAATCTGTCCTCCGTGAGTGTGACCGCAGACGATTAAGTCTATGTCGGTTTTCTTTGCGTCATCGGCAATGTATTCGGGCTGGTGGTGCAGAAGAATTGTGAAATTGTTCTTTGCTTTTTCGGCAAATTCTTCCCACAGCGTTCTTGACGGAACATCGTCATCGGGAGTGTAGAACTCATAATAAGGGTAGTCGCTCATTCCGCCGATAAGCACACTCTTGCCGTTTTTGGTGAATTTTATGTATTCATTATCAAGCAATACAGCGCCTGTTGAATTTGTTTCGCTTTTAAAATCCGTTCCGAATTTGGCGGCATTGTCACGCTCATGGTTGCCGAGACAGCAGTATGTGGGTGCAATTTTTGAAAGCTTTTCAAGCACATCTTTCATCTTTGTTGTGTCGGGATCGCCACGGTTGACCATATCTCCGCAAACTGCAATAAAATCGGGATTTTGTTCCTTTACAAGTTCTGCAAGGTCTGCGTTCTTTTCTCCGTATTCCTTGTTGTGCAAATCCGTGATGACAACAAATTTCAGCTTTGCGTCGTTCTTAGTATTGTTTACACAGTAATTTGTGATTGCAATTGTGTTGTCACAGTAAACGCCCCATATTACGAGAGTCACAAACAGCGCAAGTATTATTGCTCCGAGAATTATCGAAAAATTTTTCATTCAATTTACCGCCCATATTAAGTATGGTATTATTTTAGGCTCGTTTTGTGCGGTTGTCAACAAATGTGTGTCGAACAAGTCTGATTATTACTGTTCCTTGTGCTTTGATTGTCGGATTTTAAGTTGATTTAGAAATTGCTTTGTTTGACATTCCTTTTGCACTGTTGTATAATAAATCATAATTGTATTTATATGTTACTCGGGAAATTTACACAAAGTTAAACAGAAGAGGTATGGGTTATGAAGAAGATTAATTTGCGTAAGATGTTGCTGGCTCTCGCAGATGTGTTTATTATCGTTGTCAGCGGTATTCTTGCAAATTATATTCTCTTGCTTGTCGGCTACATAGGTGCTGCTTCAAGCAAAGGCTTGTTGAGCTATATTGTTATTGATCTTGTCATGTGTCTGTTTACGCTTTATATAAGCGGAACATATTCAAAATTGTGGCGATACTTTAACGCAAAGGACTATATGGTGTGCGGAATTGCCGTCTTTTCGGGGTTTACGCTCGGCTTTGTAATCTCGTTGTTTTTGCAGATTCCACAGAGAAAGATTTTTTGTATAGTACATTTCGCAATAGCCCTTGTCGGAATTCTTGTATTCCGTTTTGTTTTCAGAAGGGCTTTTCTTGACCTTACCGAGGCAGGAAGGGCAGAGGGCGGAGAGCGCACCCTTATTGTGGGCGCAGGCAATGCCGGCAGAATGATTGTTCGTGAAATTCACAATGCGAAAGAGCAGGGTGATGTTAATAATCCTTCAAAAAGCATCATTCCGGTATGCTTTGTCGATGATGATTTGAAAAAGCTGAATCAGAAAATCGAAGGAATCCCCGTTGTCGGAACCTGTCCCGAAATTGTTAAAATATGTGATGAATACCGCATAGACAATATTATTGTTGCACTTCCGTCATGTGAGGAAGATGAGAAGAGGAAGATTCTTGACTACTGTTCCGCAACAGAGTGCAAAATCAAGATTATCCCTTATCTCGGCGAGCTTTTGTTTGATGACGGGCATACACAGCTTATTTCACAGGCAAAGGAAATCAAGATTGAGGACCTTCTCGGCAGAAAACCCATTGAGTTTGACCGAAAGGAGATTCATGACCTTATCAACGGAAAGGTTTGTCTTGTTACAGGCGGCGGCGGTTCAATCGGAAGTGAGCTTGTAAGACAGATTGCAAAGAATGATCCAAAACAAATCATCATTGTTGATATCTACGAAAACAACGCATATGACATTCAGCAGGAGCTTGTGCTTGAATACGGCACAAAGCTTAACCTTGTAACGCTTATTTCATCGGTTCGTGATTACGACAAAATGGAGCTTATCTTCAAGACATATCGCCCCGAACTCGTATTCCACGCTGCCGCTCACAAGCATGTTCCGCTTATGGAAACCGTTCCCGAGGAGGCTGTAAAGAACAACATCTTCGGCACATTCAATGTTGCAACCCTTGCAGAAAAGTACAAGGCAAAGAAGTTTGTTATGATTTCAACCGACAAGGCTGTTAATCCGACAAATGTTATGGGCGCAACAAAGCGTGCGTGCGAGATGATTATTCAGTACAAGGCGCAGCACAGCACCGATACCGAATTTGTAACAACAAGATTCGGTAATGTTCTTGCTCAAACGGCTCGGTTATTCCGCTGTTTCGCCGTCAGATTGAAAACGGTGCGCCCGTTACCGTAACACATCCCGATATTATCAGATATTTTATGACTATTCCCGAGGCTGTTTCGCTTGTTCTTGAGGCAGGTGCAATGGCAAAGGGCGGTGAGATTTTTGTTCTTGATATGGGTGCTCCCGTCAAGATTACAACCCTTGCCGAGAATCTTATCAGAATGTACGGTAAGGTTCCGTACAAAGATGTTCCGATTATTTTCACGGGACTTCGTCCGGGTGAAAAGCTTTTTGAGGAGCTTCTTATGGACGAAGAAGGTCTTAAGTCAACACAGAACAAGAAAATTTTCATAGGAAATCAAATTAAAATAGACGAAACAGATATGCTGTCAAAGCTTGAGGTTCTCAAAAAGACCGCAGAAAACAATGACAGTGAAAAGACAGTTGAACTTTTGGCAGAACTTGTACCTACTTTTTGCCACAAGGTCAATGATTAACCAAAAAGGAGAAATTTTATGTGCGGTATTGTAGGTTATGTAGGACCTAAGGATTGCAGTGAAGTGCTTGTTAATGCTCTCACAAAGCTTGAATACAGAGGCTATGACTCGGCAGGTATTGCGGTTTTTGATAACGGGGAAATCAAGACCGTAAAGACCAAGGGTAAGCTTCAGGACTTAAAGGATAAGCTTGCAGAGGTCGGCACTCCGAAAGGTCATGTCGGCATAGGTCACACCCGTTGGGCAACCCACGGCGAGCCTTCGGATGTAACTCACATCCACACAGCGGTGCAAGGGTTACAATCGTTCACAACGGTATTATTGAAAACTATATGGAGCTTAAAGACTTCCTTATCTCAAAGGGAAGAACTTTTTTAAGCGACACAGATACAGAGGTTGTTGCTCAGCTCCTCGACTATAAATACAACGGAAATCCTCTTGAAACAATTGACAGTGTAATGGCTGAGCTTAAGGGTTCGTTTGCACTCGGAATTATGTTCAAGGATTTCCCCGACAGAGTTTTTGCGGTTCGCCGTGAAAGTCCTCTTATCGTAGGCGTTGCAGAAGGCGAGTGCTTTATTGCGTCCGATGTTCCTGCAATTCTTCAGTACACAAGGGATTATTATCTTCTTGACCATGATGAAATCGTAACACTTTCACCTGACGGTGTTTCGTTCGTTGACGAACACCTTGATCCGATTGAAAAGGAACTTCAGACAGCCGACTGGGATATGGAGGCTGCCGAAAAGGGCGGTTATCCGCACTTTATGATTAAGGAAATCAACGAACAGCCCGAGGCTATCAGAACAACGATTATGCCGAGAATCAAAGAGGGACTTCCGTTCCTTGAGGAATGCGGCATCACAACGGAAACAATCAAGAATTTCAAAAATATCACAATCGTTGCCTGCGGTACTGCTATGCACGCAGGTATGGTTGGCAAGTATGTTATTGAGGATCTCGCAAGAGTTCCCGTAAATGTTGACATTGCGTCCGAGTTCCGTTACAGAAATCCGATTGTAGGCGAGGGCGACCTTGTAATTATCATTTCACAGTCGGGCGAAACAGCGACAGCCTTGCCGCAATGCGTCTTGCAAAGCAGAAGGGTGCAAAAACTCTTGCAATCGTAAACGCAAAGGGCAGTTCAATTGCTCGTGAGGCGGATATGCTCATCTACACACTCGCAGGTCCCGAAATTTCCGTTCCGTCAACAAAGGCATACATCACACAGCTTTCCGTTATGTATCTCTTTGCCTTTGAGCTTGCTCTTGCAAAGGAAACAATCAGCACAGCCGAGTGCAAGCGACTTGTTTCGGCTCTTACAAAAATGCCCGAGGCAGTTCAGTATGTAATCGACAACTGCGAGGATATCTGCAAGTTCGTTGCCACAAAGCTTGTTGCAACCGACAGTTTGCTTTACATAGGCAGAGGTCTTGACTATGCCTTTCAATGGAGGGTTCACTCAAGCTCAAAGAGGTTTCGTACATTCACTCAGAAAGCTACGCCGCAGGCGAGTTAAAGCACGGCACAATTTCGCTTATTGACGAGGATGTTCCCGTTATCGCCGTTGCAACTCAGACAGGTATTATCCCCAAGACAATCAGCAATGTTGTTGAGGTTAAGTCAAGAGGTGCAAATGTTATTCTTGTTTGTACAGACGCCTGTGCAAGAGAACTCAAGGACGGTGTTGCGGATTATGTTATCGAAATTCCGCATACAGACGAGCTTCTTATGCCGATTACAGCGGTTGTTCCGCTTCAGATTCTTGCTTATTATACATCAATCAACAGAGGTATTGATCCCGATAAGCCAAAGAACCTTGCTAAGTCGGTTACTGTAGAATAAACGGCAGTCTTGTTTTTAATTGAAAATTGAAAATTTCGGTTGGCGGTGTGCCACCGCAGTCAATTCGAGAAGATAGTTAGATAAAGAAATTGCATTGATGCCCGATACGGCATTGATGCAATTTTTGTTTTATATGAAAGCGAATGTTTATTTATATAATTTTAATTTGTACAAATCTTTGCGTGGCTATCTGCAGGCGGATAATATTCGCACATACAGTTTTGCAACAACTTCCGTATATAACAAAAATATACAAAAACAGTCGGGCAACAATGTTTTGCATTCTTGCGAATTGTCTTCTCGACCATAATTTTCCATTTTCCATTTTCAATTTTCAATTTTATGCACGCTCGGGCGTAATATGTTCTTTAATATCATACCGCATTCACGAATAGGGTACTCTTGTTTTCAAATTTCAACGGTAAAAACCTTGTATTTTTTTGACAGATTATGTATAATTAATTAGATATACATTCTAAAAAGCAGTATTGATGAATCTAATTTAGTTTCGGGGGAATATACGGACATGATGAAAACTGTTTTTAAAAGAGCTGTAACGCTTGCAATTTGTGCCGTAACGGTATTTTGCGGTATTTTTGCCTGTTCAGGCGCAACAAAAGATTACGAGATTCCGCAGATTGACGATATGACGCTTTCAATGCCTGACGGTATGAGCGCTGTTACAAGGGACAGTAAAAGCACAGATAAATATTTTTCCGTTTTCGGTCTTGATTATGACACAACAATGAAAACCTTTCAGAACGGAAATATCTATCTTCAGGGTATGGATAATATGTCATCGGTTATTCTGACCGTGACAATGACAAAAAATGAGAGCAGTGAGAATGTCGGCAACTATGCTCAGCTTTCTTCAAGCGAGCTTGCAAATATACGCAACAATTTTCTTAATTCAGACGAGTATCGGAGCTGTACTCCCGACCAAAAAGAAAAAGTTGTGTGGCTTGTGTTTGACGCAACTGCTCAGAGCAGTAAGGGCGATGTGAAAACCTTTGTTGCCAACACGGTTTATGACGGTATGAACATTAATATCACAATGCAGAGAACAGAGGGTGATGTTACAACCGTTGACTACGATACTTTTTCCAAAGTTGTATCTTCGGTAAAATTCAGCGACCTGCCGTTTTCAAAGGGATTTATTCCGTACATAATCATCGGCGGCGGTGTTGTTATCCTTATTTTGATTGTTCTCATCATAATTTTTGCCGTGAGAATCAGAAAGCATAAAAAGGCTAAGAAGAATAACGCTATTCTTGAGGAGCTTGCAGTCAAGTATAAACTCGGTGAAAAGGGTACGGACTACGACATTGACAATTTTGACGATTCTCCCGAAAAGCCCGATAAACGCTCAAAGAAAAAGCAGAAATATGCGGAAGAGGTTGAAGAAGAACCGGCTTCGCCGGGCAGAAGATATGCTCCCGAGCCGATAATCGAAAATATGGAAGAACCGGAAGAAATTACAAGTGAGTATTCAAACTTTGGTTATGATACGGATGATGCCAAGGAAAAAGAAATTGACGAGATAATCAACTCCGCAAAGGCTTACAAGAGTGAGCTTGAGCGTGAGGCATATAAAAACAACTACGGTTACGAGGAAAACAGCACGGAGGACGAAAAAAAAAAGGAGCCTACCGCAGCAGATACCTCAGAGACTGAACCCGAAAAAATTGACGAAAACGAAAAAGATAACGCAGAAACACCTGAAAAACACGAGGACATAAGCTCTTCGTCGGGTCCTACACTCGTTATCCCCGAGCCCGAACACGATCTTTTTGAAACAAGCGAGCCTGACGATATCGACCGTGAGGACGATGCCGATGTTGAAGAAACCGAGGAGGTTTCCGAACAAAAGCATCCGCTTGAAAAAAAGGTTGACAAGTACGCAAACATCATTTTCGGCAGTGACGATCCCGAGGAGAAAACCGGGGAAGAGGTTGATGACGAGGAGCTTGTAAGGGCAAAGGCTAAGAAAAACAAGTTTGACAGCGGTTATGACTTTTTTGACGAAGCTCCCAAAAAGTCAATGGGGGTTATCAAAAGCTCAGACCTCAGAGATGCCGAGGACGTTGATGTTATCGGCGAGGTTGAAAGAAAAGCAGAAACCGTAAAGCAGAACGCTCTTGAAAAAGAGAATAATAAAGAAACCGAGGGTGAACCGAATGATAAACGGTCAACGGAAGAGGTTCTTGCCAATGTAGGCAAAAACATCGGTAACGCTCTCAGGGGCTTTGCAGGCGGAGTTAAGAATTTTGGCATTCACTGCGGATATTTCTGCAAGAATGTTTCAATAATGATAAAGCGTAAGCGTGCGATTGCCAAACGCAAGAAGGCAGAGGAAGAGAGAAGAGAGAGAGAAGACAAAGGCAGAGCGTGCAAGAAAGCGTGCCGAAAGAGGCGAAAGTGACGGACTTGTTCAGGTTCACAGCAGAACCGACCGCCGCCCACAGCAGAATCGCCGCCCTGCAAACAGAAACAAGAGAAGATAATTTCTTTTCTTAACGGAGGAAAAACATGGAAATGCTAATTAAAAACGCAGTGGTTGTTTCCCCTGCCGACAAGCTTAACGAAAAAACAGATATTCTCATAAAGGACGGTGTGATTGCCGAAATCGGCAGCGGCATTACATCAGACGGAGAGATTATTGATGCAGACGGTCTTTGTGCCGTTCCGGGATTTGTTGATATGCATGTGCATCTTCGTGATCCCGGTCAGACTCACAAAGAGGATATTATCACGGGATGCAAGGCGGCTGCCGCAGGCGGTGTTACAAGCCTGCTTGCAATGCCTAACACCAACCCGACAACCGACAGCCCCGAAATTGTAAAGTATATTCTTGACAAAGCTAAAGACGCCGACAGCCGTGTTTATGTTGCGGCAAGCGTTACCAAGGGGCTTAAAAGCGAAGAACCCACAGACATTGACGCTGTGAAAAGTGCAGGTGCAATTGCACTTACCGATGACGGCAGACCTGTTGAAAACACAAAGTATTTGAGTGACGCAATGAAAAAAGCTCCAAAGCTCGGCATGACAATTGTCGCACATTGCGAGGACTTGTTCCTTGCCGACGGCGGTAAAATTAACGAGGGCGAGGTTTCGGAAAAGCTCGGTGTCAAGGGAATCCCTGCCGGTGCCGAGGACTGCGGAACTGCAAGAGAAATTGCACTTGCCGCCGCTCTTAACGAGCCTATTCATATCTGCCATGTCAGCACCAAAACAAGCGTTGCACTTATCCGTGATGCCAAAAGGAGAGGTGTTAAGGTGACCGCCGAAACCGCTCCGCATTATGTTTCGCTCACGGACAGGGAGCTTTTAAGAGGTGACGCTGATTACAGAATGAATCCGCCTCTCAGGACTCAGACTGATGTTGACGAGATTATCAATGGGCTTTGTGACGGTACGCTTGATGCCATAGCAACCGACCACGCACCGCACACACCCGAGGAAAAGGCTGATTTTGTAAAAGCCCCCAACGGTTCAATCGGCATGGAAACCTCGTTTGCGGTCTGCAACACATACCTGGTTAAGACAGGCAAAATGACGCTTTCACAGCTTGTTGAGAAGATGAGTGTTAATCCTGCAAGGATTTTGAAAATCAACGCAGGCACACTTTCAGTCGGTGCAAATGCCGATGTTGTTCTTATAAATCCCGATGAAGAATGGACAGTTGATGCTGGTAAACTTCACGGCAAAAGCAAAAACACCCCGTTTAAAGGCAGAACTCTCACAGGTAAAGTCAAAAAGACAATCCTCGGCGGTAAGGTAGTTTTTGAAGATTGAGTTTGTTTTAATTGTAGATGTTGATACGATTAAAATTGTGCAAACGGTAGCTGTACTACGCTCGGGCATAAATGTTTTTTATTTATCAAACTGTCTGCACGAATTGGGGACGGCGGCTCGCCGTGTTCGCCCACCAAATAAATTTAATTTAATATAAACTTTAACATAAAGGAGTAAAATTATGGCACAGAAAGGCGACCTCCTGTCGGTAAGACAGGACATCAGAGTAGTAGATGCAACAATCCGTGACGGCGGTCTTTGTAACGATTTCAGATTTGACGACAAATTTATCAAGGCTCTTTACAATGCAAATGTTAAAGCCGGTGTTGATTATATGGAATTCGGCTACAAGGCATCAAAGGAAATCTTTAACGAAGAAGATTTCGGTAAGTGGAAATTCTGTAACGATGCAGATATCAGAAAAATTGTAGGCGACAACAAGACTCCTCTTAAAATCGCTGTTATGGCTGATGTCGGCAGAACAGATTTTAAGAAGGATATTATCGCAAAGAAGGACAGCCCGATTGACCTCATCAGAATTGCAACATACATCAACGCAATTCCTGCGGCTGTTGAAATGATTGAGGACGCTGCAAAGAAGGGCTACGAAACAACAATCAATATTATGGCTGTTTCAAAGGCAAGAACCGAGGATATTACAGCGGCTCTTGAAACTCTCGGCAAAACTCCCGTAAACGCTTTCTACATTGTTGACAGCTACGGCGCACTCTATCCCGAGGAGTCAAGACGACTTGCAGACCTTTACTGCTCAATTGCCGACAAGTACGGCAAGTCGGTCGGTATTCACGCTCACAACAACCAGCAGCTTGCTTTTGCCAACACAATTGAGGCTATGACTCAGGGTGTCAGCTACCTTGACGCAACCGTTGACGGCATGGGCAGAGGCGCAGGCAACTGTGCGCTTGAACTTCTTCTCGGTTTCCTCAAGAACCCGAAGTATCAGGTTGCTCCTATTCTCAAAATCATTGAGGAGTACACCCACAAGTTTAAGGCTGAGGGCGTTAAGTGGGGTTACGATATTCCGTACCTTCTCACAGGTCAGTACAACACACATCCCCGTCCTGCAATTCAGTTCGTAAAAGAGGACAGACAGGATTATTACAAGTTCTCAAATGAACTTTATGATATTATCAATAGCTAATTAAATTTGTAGCGGCGTTCATTGAACGCCAATCGAACCGATTGCAAAATCGGTTCGACCATACAAACGATTTGAATTAAAGTAATTAACCACGATATAACAATACATTTGTTGTTTATTCGTTTTGGTTTCACAACCAAAACGATTGGCGGTCATTGACCGCCGCTACGGTTAAGCAATGACATTGTTTAAATCAAAATATGAACGAACAAATTGTTTTTACATTACAAAAAATGAGGAGAATCACTATGGCATTTGACAGACTTATCGAAAATATTGTAAAAATGCAGAATCCTACGGTTGCAGGTCTTGACCCTAAGCTTGACTATGTTCCCGAATCAATCAAAACAAAATGCTTTGAAAAGTATGGCAAGACGCTTGAGGGTGCGGCTGCTGCACTTTTTGAATTCAACAAGGCGCTTATTGACGCGCTTTATGATATTGTTCCTGCCGTAAAGCCACAGGCTGCATATTATGAAATGTACGGCTGGCAGGGTGTTAAGGCTCTTTGTGACACAATCGCTTATGCAAAGTCAAAGGGTATGTTCGTTATCACAGACGGCAAGCGTAACGATATCGGCACAACTATGGAGGCATATGCTACGGCACACCTCGGTCATACAGATGTTGCAGGCGAAAGTATTGACGCATTCGGTGCAGACGCACTCACGGTAAACGGCTACCTCGGAACAGACGGTATCAAGCCGCTTGCAAAAATTTGCGATTCGGACGACAAGGGCATTTTTGTTCTTGTAAAAACTTCAAACCCAAGCTCGGGCGAACTTCAGGATATGAAGCTTGAAACAAATGAGAGCGTTTATGAGCATATGGGCAAGATGTGCGAAGGCTGGGGCGAAGACCTTATGGGTAAGCATGGCTATTCGGCAGTAGGTGCAGTTGTGGGTGCAACATATCCCGAACAGCTCGGTGAAATGAGAGCAAAACTTCCGCACACATTCTTCCTTGTTCCCGGTTACGGTGCTCAGGGCGGCGGTGCCGATGATGTTAAAAACGCATTTGACGAAAACGGTCTTGGTGCAATCATCAACTCAAGCCGCGGCATTATGTGTGCATGGAAAAAGCAGGGGCTTACAGAAGATGACTTTGCCGTTGCCGCTCGTAAAGAGGCTGAGCGTATGAGAGATGAAATCGTTGGTTGCATCGGCAAAATTAAGCTTGGCTGATTCATTTGCACAACAGAATCACGAAATTTTTCGATTTTTATGCTTTAGTGCTATGAATTTATTGACTTTAGCGTGCTAAAAGCGTATAATTGAAATGTATTTATTTTTACAACTATATTTTTAAATTTTCTTTAAAAAGGGAGATATCAGAAATGGCAAGAGTATATAATTTTTCGGCAGGTCCTTCAATGCTGCCTGAGTCTGTGCTTAAAAAAGCAGCGGCAGAAATGCTTGACTACGAAGGCAGTGGTCAGAGCGTTATGGAAATGTCACACCGCTCAAAAATTTACGGTACAATCATCGAGGGTGCCGAGGCTCTTTTGAGAGAGGTTATGAACATTCCTGACAACTACAAGGTTCTTTTCCTTCAGGGCGGTGCGTCAACACAGTTTGCGGCTATCCCTATGAACCTTATGACAAAGAGCGGTAAGGCTGATTATGTTATTACAGGTCAGTGGGCTAAAAAGGCTCATGCAGAGGCTGCCCGTTACGGTCAGGCTAATGTTGTTGCTTCATCGGCTGACAAGACCTTCACATACATTCCAAAGCTTGATCCTTCAACATTCACAAAGGATGCTGACTATTTCTACATTTGCATGAACAACACAATTTACGGTACTGTTTATCACGAACTTCCCGACACAGGTGATGTTCCGCTCGTTGCAGATATTTCTTCCTGTATTCTTTCAAGACCGATTGATGTTTCAAAGTTCGGCGTTCTCTATGCAGGCGCACAGAAGAACATGGCTCCGGCAGGTCTTACGGTTGTTATCGTTCGTGAGGATCTTATCGGCAACGCTATGGATATCACTCCTACAATGCTTAACTGGAAAACTCACGCTGACAACGGTTCAATGTTCAACACACCGCCTTGCTACACAATTTACATTGCAAAGCTTGTTCTTGAGTGGATTAAGAACGAGGTTGGCGGTCTTGATAAGATGTATGAAATCAACAAGAAGAAGGCTGACCTTCTCTACGGTTTCCTCGATTCTTCAGAGCTTTTCAAGGGTACTGTTGTTCCCGAGGATCGTTCGCTTATGAATGTTCCGTTCGTTACAGGTGACGCTGACCTTGACGCTAAATTCGTTAAAGAGGCTACTGAAAACGGTCTTGTTAATATCAAGGGCCATCGCACAGTCGGCGGTATGAGAGCTTCAATTTACAACGCTATGCCTTATGAGGGCGTTGAAAAACTCGTTGAGTTTATGAAGAAGTTCGAGGCTGAAAACAAGTAATTATTGAATATTATGATATAACGGGCGAACGCTGTTCGCCTGTTATTGTAAATTCTTAAAATAAAAAATTAAAAAGGATTGATTTTGATGTATAACATTCTTACATTAAACAAAATCGCCGCTATCGGCACAAGCCGTCTCGGTGATAACTATAAATACGGTGACGATGTTCAGAACCCTGACGCAGTTCTTGTAAGAAGTGCCGCAATGCACGATATGGAATTTGCCGATAACCTTCTTGCAATTGCAAGAGCAGGCGCAGGCACAAACAATATTCCGAAGGATAAGTGCAGCGAGCAGGGCATTGTTGTTTTCAATACTCCGGGTGCTAACGCAAACGCTGTTAAGGAGCTTGTTATCGCAGGACTTCTTCTTTCAAATCGTAAGGTTATTGAGGGTTATGAATGGGCAAAGACTCTCAAGGGCAACGGTGCAGCTGTCGGTAAGATGGTTGAAAAGGGCAAGAGTCAGTTCGTCGGTCCCGAAATCAAGGGCAAGACCCTCGGTGTTATCGGTCTTGGAGCAATCGGTATTCTTGTTGCAAATGCCGCTGTTGCTCTCGGTATGAATGTAATCGGCTTTGACCCGTTTATGTCTGTGGGCAACGCTCTCAAGCTTGCTCCTACAGTTAAGCTCATGAAGAGCGCAGAAGATGTTATGGTGAATTGCGACTACCTCACAATCCATGTTCCGCTTACTGACGACACAAGAGATATGGTTGATGCCGATATGATTGCCAAGATGAAAGACGGTGTTCGTATTCTCAATTTCAGCCGTGACGGTCTTGTTAATTCAACAGCAGTTCTTGAGGCTGTTAAGAGCGGCAAGGTTGCTAAGTATGTTACAGACTTCGGAACAGACGATATCCTCGGTGAAGAGAATATTATCTGCCTCCCACACCTCGGTGCATCAACTCCCGAAAGTGAAGAAAATTGTGCTGTTATGGCTTGTGATCAGGTTAAGGAGTACCTCGAGAACGGTAACATCATCAACTCCGTAAACTATCCTGCAATTTCACTTGCAAGAACAAATGCTGACGATACCCGTTTCTGCGTTGCTCACAAGAATGTTCCAGAGCTTCTCAAGAAGGTTCTCACACAGATCAGCGGCAATGTTGAAAATATGCTTTCAAAGAGCCGTGGTGACTATGCTTACACAATTATTGATGTTGCAGGCGCCGGTGCAGATGACCTTGCAAAAATCGCAGCAGTTGACGGCGTAATCAGAGTTCGTGCAATCTGATTACGATTAAAATTTAATCGTTGAAAATTTAATCTATGAAAAAAGTCCGAACACGCAAAATGTTCGGACTTTTTGTTTGTGTGAATCCAAATATGTAGCGGCGTTCAGTGAACGCCAATCGAAACGATTGCAAAATCGGTTCGACTGTATTTCAAAATATTGGTGTATGGTTGATTTGGCTTTGCAGCCAAATCAAATGGCGATCACTGATCGCCGCTACATATCGCTATATATTAAACTTTTACCAGATGGTATTTTTTTGCATTGGCAATTATAAATGTTACGGAAATTGCAACGGCACACAATTCTGCAACGGGCAATGCCGACCACACACCGTTTATGCCTATAAACATCGGCAAAATCAGCATTGCGGCACACTCGAAAACAAGTGTTCTTGCAACTGAAATCACGGCTGAAATCTTGCCGTTGTTGAGTGCGGTGAAAAGTCCCGATGCGAAAATATTCATTCCGCACAACAGATAATTTATTGCAAAAATTCTGAATCCGCTGAGTGCAATCTGCTGAATTTTTTCGTCGCCTGCCGAGAAAATTCCGACAAGCGGTTCTGCAAAAAATTCAGATGCCGTAATCATTGCAACCGAAATTATCAGCGTGATTTTTATGCATAATTTGAACAGCTTTTGCAGTTTTTCGTGATTTTGTGCGCCGTAGTTAAAGCTGATGACGGGTGAAACTCCCGAAGTGAATCCAAACGAAACCGCAGTGAAAATAAAGTGAATGTACAAAATAGCACTTATAGCCGCAACGCCTTTTGCGCCTGCAAAGTGCATCATCTGAATGTTGAACAGCGCTGTTGTCACGGCTGTTGAAAGATTTGTCACAGCCTCTGACGAGCCGTTTGCCATTGCAAAGAGGATTTCACTTACCTTGAATTCAGGCTTGCCAAAGTGTAGAGTCTGCTTTTTGTTGAAAAAGAGCAAAAGCGGAATTGCACCCACAGCCATTCCGATAATGGTGCCGAGTCCTGCACCGATTATTCCAAAATCCCACACTGCCATAAAAAGAATGTCAAGCACAATGTTTGTGCAACCTGACAGTATCGAGAAAACAAGCATGATATGTGGCTTGTCCGCTGTTACAAGGTACGATTGGTTGAGCATCTGCCAGCACATTACAAAGCCGTACGGAATCATAACGCTGCCGTAGTCAATGCAGTAGGGAGAATCTTTTCGTTTGAGCCGAACATCATGTACATAGGTTCGGCAAAAATTGTGAACAGCACAGCAATGATAACAGAAATGACCGTTGCTGTGATTGCAACACCGGACATAAGTCGGTTTGCTTCCTCCTGTTTGCCTTCTCCCATTTTCTTTGCGATTATAGCATTTGAGCCTGTTGAAAACATTAAGCCCACAGCCATAAATACGAGCGTGAACGGATATACAATATTGATTGCGGACAATGCGTCACTTCCGACACAGTTCGCAACAACGATTCCGTCAACAACCGTGTAAAGTGACATAAAAACCATCATAAGAACGGTTGGCAGAGTGAATTTCAGAATCGTTTTTGCTTTGATAGGTTTTGCATAAATTGATGTTGCCATAAAACTTCCTTACCCTCAAATTTATATTTTTCACAGACCATTCAAACGATTGTATCATAACTTTGTCGCAATTACAACCGATTTGTCTTTTTTTGTAAAATATGCTATTATATACAGACTTAAAAGCGAAAAAAGGGGCGGTTTTATGTTTAAGGGCGCAGTTTTTGATATGGACGGGCTTATGATTGACAGTGAAAGGCTTGTTTATTCAATCTGGCAGGAAATGCTTGATGAGGACGGCAAAGAGTTTAATCTCGACATTTTCAAAAAGACAATCGGACTTCGCAGTGAGGATTCCTACGAATATTACAAGTCGGTTTACGACGATGATTTTGACTATCCTGCTTACAAGGCGGAGTCGAGAATCCGCTATTTTAAGCGTATCGAAAAGAACGGTGTGCCTGTAAAAAAGGGCTTGTACGAAATTTTTGATTATTTAAAATCAGTCGGTTGTAAAATTTCGCTTGCAACTTCAACCTCGTCACAAACGGCTTTGAAGATTATGAAGAAAATCAATCTCTATGATAAATTTGACGCATTTGTGTGCGGTGATGATGTTAAAAACGGCAAGCCCGATCCCGCGGTTTTTTTGATTGCCGCAAAGAAGCTCGGACTTGAGCCGGTGGACTGCGTTGCGTTTGAGGACAGCATTAACGGCATAAAATCCGCACATGCCGCAGGTATGACCACGGTTATGGTACCCGATTTGTCAGAGCCGACAGACGAAATTAAACCGATGATAGATTTTTTGTGTACGGATTTAAGCGAAGCGATAGAACGAATTTCAAATTGAAAATGGAAAATTGAAAATTAATGTCGGGCAGACAGTTTGTAATGTAAAAAACATATTATGCCCGAGCGTAGTATTGCAATTGTTCGTACAAATCTTTAGGGGCGGATATTATCCGCCACAGGCGGCGGTCGCAAGGCTACCCTACGAGTTTACGGTCCTGGCATATTGTTGGCTCAATTATCCGAGAAAATTACAAATAATTACAAATGGTTACAATTTACAAAAATACAATTGAACAGGGCTAATTATTATACACATTTTCCACATAGTTTTCAACAATTGTTAAAAAAGAACGGCAATGCCTGTTGGGCGTTGCTACGGTTACTGCGGAAAATGGTAAAATGAAAAATAACCATTGAATAACAGCACGATAATATGTTATACTTTGGTAAACAACAATCTTTACGGAGGACAAAATGAAGAAAATTATAAATAAAAAGTCACTCAAGGGTGCGCTTGCTGTTATGCTCTGTGCAGTGATGGCATTTTCTGTCTGTGCCTGTGACTTTGATTCTGACACAGAACCAACCAAAACGGATGCACAAATTCAGTTTGATAAATATTGTGACGATTTGTTTTCGGAAGAACTTGAGGATGACGCTCTTACTGCACATTTTGACATTTCAAATCCGTCGGACTACGGTTTGAAATATGACGAGGAGGACTATACCCTCGGTCATGTGTCCGATGAAGATACAAAAGAATCCTTTGATGAACTGAAAAAGGCAAAAACGGATTTGGAGGAGTTTGACCGTTCGGGACTTACTTCTTCTCAAAAGCAGACATATGACACCCTTGAAAGCTACTTTGAAATTCAGCTTTCATATGATGGTACAACAGAATTGCAGAGTATATTTGCACCGCAGTCGGGAATTGTTGCAAACCTCTTTACCACCCTGTCCGAATTCACTTTCTATGAAAAGGATGATACCGACCTTTACCTTGCTGTTTTGAAGGACACAAAACGCTATATGGACGAGTGCATTGAGTTCACAAGAAAGCAGGCTGAGGACGGTTACTTTATGGCTGAAGATATCGCACAGCAGTCAATTGACGAGTGCGAAAAACATATTAAGAATGACAAGTCCGTGCTTGTTGACGAGTTTGAGTCGAGAATAAAGTCACTCGGTCTTACCGATTCCGAGAAAAAGACTGTTGTCGAAACCAACAAAAAGTATTTTGAAGAATACTACATTCCTGCTTTGAAATCAGCAAATTCAGCACTTGAAAGTCTCAAAAAGTCAGGCAAAAACGAAGAAGGTCTTTGCGGTTACGGCAAAATCGGCAAAAAGTATTATTCGGCAATCGTCAAAGACAAAACAAGCAGCAGCATGACTCCCGAGGAGCTTAAGTCATACCTTACAAACAGCTTTACAAAGGTTGGAATGAGCATGAGCAATGTTTCGCAGGATGACTTGAGCAAATTTCAGGACTACAAACCCGACTTTAAGGACGCCGATGAGGTGCTTGAATTTTTGATTGAGAATATCGAGGAGGACTTTCCGACTCCCGTTACAACCTCTTACACGGCAGATTATATGAGCGATTCCGCAAAGAGCGACAATGTGGGAGCGTACTATGTTCAGGGACGAATTGACGATACAAGCGTTAATATCATCAAAATCAACCCCGACTTTGCAAATAAGGGTATGACTCAGATGTACACAACTCTTGCCCACGAAGGCTATCCGGGTCATCTTTATCAGTTTACCGCATCAAATGCAAACACAGATATCCCGAATGTACGCAAGATTTTAAGCTTTATGGGCGCAACCGAGGTTGGGCGCAGTATGCCTCGAAATGTACGCTTGATTACCTTGATACAAGCGAGGGCATTAAGAAGCTTATCTACGCAAATGATATTCTCGGCTACATTCTCTACTCCATGGTCGATGTCGGTGTGAACTACAACGGCTGGGATTATGAAAAAGTCAAGGAGTATATGTCAACGGCACTCGGTTCGGCTGACGATGAGAGCGTTACAGCCGCAACAAAAGAGGCGTATGACCTTGCCCGTTCAAATCCGGGTTATTTTCTCCCCTATACCGTAGGCTACCTCAAGATGATTGATATGCGTGAAACAGCCGAAAGCGAGCTTGGCTCAAGCTTTGACGCAAAGGAGTATCACACATTCATTATGAATCTCGGAATCACAAGCATTGATGTCTATGAAAAAGCCCTTGATATGTGGCTTGAAAGCAAAAAGTAAATTTTTGGTGATAATCTTGAATATTTTTTACAGGTATGATATACTTAACTCATTGATATGATAAATATAAATTGGTATGGATTTTTCTAAGATGTGATTCTTATTTTCGCCATACACTCATTATGGGTGTATGGCGATTTTTATTTTACGCAAGGGGTGTTAATATGGGCGTTAAAACGGAAAACAAAATGGCTTATGAACCTGTCAACAAGCTTATAATTCAAATGTCGGCACCGCCGCTGATTTCAATGTTTTTTCAGTATTCATACAACCTTGTTGACAGTATGTTTGTTGCGGGGATAAATGAACAGGCACTTGCGGCAGTATCGCTTGCATTCCCGATTACAACGCTTATGAATGCGTTGTCCGTGTGGATAGGTGTGGGTGTTAATGTTTTGATTGCAGGTTATTTGGGACAGAAAAATCAGCAAAAGGCAAATTCTGCAGCGGCTCTCGGAGTGGTAATTTCGGTAGTTGTCGGAGTGCTGATAAATTTCCTTTCGCTTTTCATAATAAATCCCTATTATTCGGCTTTTACGCAAAACAAAGAGATTTTTGAATACGGAATTGCGTATATGAGCGTCTGCGTTTTTATGCAGATACCAAATATGGTGCATATTGTAATTCAAAAAATACTTCAGGCAACAGGTAATATGATTGCTCCGATGTGGTTCCAAATTGCAGGTGTTGTATTCAATTTTGTGTTTGACCCTTTGCTCATTTTCGGCATAGGCCCGTTTCCGAAAATGGGTGTGGTCGGAGCTGCAGTTGCCACGGTTTTAGGCTATGTTGTTTCAACAATAATTGCGTTGATACAGCTGTTTCTTACAAAACAAAAGGTTAAGCCGGTGTTTAAAAACTGCCTTGAACCGCAGATGATAAAGCTGATATTTTCCTACGGATTGCCCTCGTTTGTTATGAATGCGTTGGGAGCATTCACCGTGAATTTTGCAAATATGTTTTTGGTGCGATATTCGGACACGGCGGTTGCATTTTTCGGAGCATATTTCAAGGTTCAGCAGTTGATTTTTATGACGGTGAACGGACTGATTCAGGCTGTTTGCCTATAATGCGGTTTAATTACAGAGCAAAAGAGTACGGTCGCCTTAAACAAGCAAATAAGAGCGGAACAATTATCGCGACTGTTATGATGATTGTCGGTATGCTCTTGGTGCTGATTTTCCCGAAAGAGATATTGTTTTTGTTTTCGGCATCGGAAGAAATGTGTGCTTTTGGAGTGCCGGCAATGAGAATTATGTCACTCGGATTTGTGTTCAGCGGCTTTTCCGCAATGATTGCAACCTATGAACAGGCAACAGACAGTATTATGCCCGGCGTTGTAGTTCAACTGTTGCGACAGGGCGTGCTGTTAGTCCCCGTAATTTGGCTTTTAAACAGCGCTGTTCAAATGACAGGCATATGGCTTGCGTTCCCAATTACAGAATTTGTTACATTTCTTGTTGCTGTTGTATTTGCAAAAATTAAAAATCATTGAATAAATAAAAATAACAACCGCCAAAACCCGATATAATGGATTTTGGCGGTTGTTTGTTATTTAAAATATGTTTAATTTTAAATTGTTTTTGCAAAAATATTATCAGATGATTTTGCTCTGAAAATTGTTTTTACGAGCAAGAATGTTATATAAACATAAAGTGCGGTGTAGATGATTGCCGTAAATTTAAGGCTAATAAGCTCGTAGGAGAACAGATAGTAGCAATAGCCTCTCAGGCTTATAAGCGTTGACACAATCGGAATCCACAAATGCTTTGCACTTACTGCCGCATAGACAATTAAAATAATGTCAAGCAGATAACCGTAGCGTTCGTGCATTGACGAAAGGAACATGATACAGGTGAACACAGTCCACGCTGTTGTCAGAAGAAAAGTTTCAAGGTTTTTCAAATCAACCTTTTTATAGATGATAATGCACATCATAATTCCGAGTACGGCAATTGTCAGAAAGACCGAAAACTGCTTGAACAGATAATAATATGTTATATCGTTTCCGTCACATATGAGTGCATAAAAGTTCGGACAGTTCATCTGAATAAGCTTTCCGTAGTCGGTCTGTTCCGCATATATTGTGATGATATCGATAAACGGTCTACCCATAATAATTGCAGGCAGGCACATTATCACATCAACCGCAGGAATTATAAAGAAATGCAGAATCGAAATTTTCTTTGTCGAAATCCAGTAATAAAGCAGAACAGGAATGATGAATACGGTTTGCAGCTTGAATGCAAACGCAATGCCGATGAACACAAACGATGCAATCGGCTTGTCTTTGTGCAAAAACAGGATTGCGAGGATTATAAACGAGGTGTAAATTGAATCGCACTGCGCCCAAAACGATGAGTTAAAAATCACCGTTGCCGAAAGAAGTACGGCTGAGTAGGTGAGTATTGCTTTGAACCGTCGGTTATTCTTTGCAAACGAATAAACAAGCATTGCGGTTGAAATTGCAAGTGCAAAGTCAAAGATTATTGATACGATTTTGTACGCATACAGAGCATTTAGCGGCAAAAGAGTCATAAGATAGATTATGACTTGATACGGAATGTTGTAGTTGCCCACCTGAGTTGCAAGCCCCGTAAAATCATTCAGCTTGATTATGCTCCACCACGAATTTAAAAAGCTGTTGAAATCATCGCTTTGAAAATCCATTCCGCAGGCTCTGAGGAAAATTGCAATAATCGTTACCGCAACGAGTAAAAATAAAAGAATGTGTTTTTTTATAAAGTCAATGACTTTGCTTTCTGCTTTTGTCATAGAGAAAATTCCTGTTCGGGTTTAAATAAAACCGATTTTCTTCATAACCTTGCCCATTGTGCGGCTGCTGATTTTAAGGGCAATTTCATCGGCTTTTCTGTAACAGCTTTCAAGATATGCCTTGTCTGCAACAAGCTTTTCGTAGCGTTCACGAATCGGACGAAGTTCTTCAACAACTGCCTCGCCTACAGCTGTTTTGAAGTCGCCGTAGCCCTTGCCGTCGAAATCCTTTTCAATCTGTTCATATGAAAGACCTGTAACTGCGCTGTAAATTGCCATAAGGTTATTTACGCCGTCTTTGCCCTCCGCATAGCGAACCTTTGCCTCGCTGTCCGTAACGGCTCTCTTGAACTTCTTCATTATAACCTCGGGTGCATCAAGAAGATGTACACAGCCGTTGACATTTTCATCGGACTTGCTCATCTTTCTTGTCGGGTCCTGAAGACTCATAACCCTTGCACCGTTCTTTGGAATGAAACCGTCCGGAATCTTGAACACATTGCCGTAAATACCGTTAAAACGCTCTGCAATGTTTCTTGTAATTTCAATGTGCTGTTTCTGGTCTGCACCGACAGGCACTTTGTCAGCCTGATAGAGAAGAATGTCGGCAGCCATAAGTACGGGATATGTGAAAAGACCTGCGTTGATGTTGTCGGCGTGCTTTGCAGACTTGTCCTTGAACTGCGTCATTCTTGAAAGCTCGCCGAACTGTGTGTAACAGCTGAGCGCCCATGCAAGCTCTGCGTGAGTGTGAACATGACTCTGAATGAAGAAAAGACTTTTTTCAACATCAATACCGCAAGCCATAATTGAAGCATAAGCATCAATTATATTCTTACGCATAACGGCAGGAGTCTGTCTTACCGTGATTGTGTGCAAATCTGCAAGAGCGTAAATGCAGTCGTATTCGTTCTGCATTGTAACCCAGTTGCGAACCGCACCGAGATAGTTTCCGAGTGTAATTGTTCCGCTGGGCTGTATTGCGCTGAATACAACCTCTTTTTTTGTCTGATTTTCCATTATTCCCCTCCGTGATTAAAGACTGTTTGCATACTCGCCGAGGATTTTTATTCCTCTTTCAAGCTGTTCGTCAGTCGGTGTTGAAAAGTTTATTCTGAAACTGTGACAGATTTCGTTTTCGTCAGTTAAAAATGCGTTGCCCGGAACTACGCAAACCTTTTTGAGAATGAGTTCTTTGCAGAAATTCGGCATATCAATATCCTCGGGCAAGTCACACCAAATGAAAAGACCGCCGTCAATTTTATGATATGTGATTTTTGGTGCGCAGTATTTGTCAAGAAGCTCCATGCAGAAGTTTGCTTTCTTTGTGTAGATTTCACGAAGCTTTGCAAGATGAGCGTTAAAGTCATACTTTGTGATGAATTCATCGCATACATATTGTGACCAGATATTTGTATGTACATCGTTGCCCTGTTTGCACACAACAAGCTTTTGAAAAATCGGCTTTGGTGCAATTGTGTAAGCAACACGCATACCCGGTGAAATTACCTTTGAGAATGAACCGGCATAGATTACAATTCCGTCCGTATCAAAGCTTTTTATGTTCGGAACATATTCACCGCTGTAACGCAGGTCGCCGTACGGGTTGTCCTCAATGATGAGAACACCGTATTTTTTGGCAAGCTCATAAACTTTCTTACGCTTTTCAAGGCTCATTGTAACACCCGAAGGATTTTGAAAATTCGGAATTGTGTAAATGAGCTTTGCGTTCGGATTGGCTTTTAAAGCCTCTTCAAGCTTTTCTGTGTTCATACCGTCAGGCTCAACGGGAACACCTGCAAGCTTTGCGTTGTAGCTTCTGAATGTGTTGAGCGAGCCGATGAATGACGGTGCCTCGCAGATTACAACATCGCCCTCGTTTACAAGAGCCTTTGAGCATAAGTCCATAATCTGCTGTGCGCCTGTTGTGATGAGAATGTCGTCATTGTCGGAGCCTGTGTTATGCTCCTTTTTCATATATTCCGTAATGTGCTTTCTCAGCGGAGTGTAACCCTCCGAAACACTGTACTGTAAAACCGAAATCGGATCTTCTGCAAAAACCTTTGCCGAGATTTCCGCAATCTCCTTTACGGGAAATGCATCGGGCGACGGGTTTCCTGCCGAAAGCGACACAACGCTCGGATCGGCGGCATATTTGAAAATTTCTCTGATAGCACTCGGCTTCAGGCTTGAAACCCTGTCGGAAAACCTGTATTCCATAAAAATATCTCCTTTTAAGATGATAAGGATTTTTTAAAATTCCATACCCTGTAATTCTATCACGAATTGCATATATGTTCAAGAAATTTGACTGTTTTTACTGCGATTTTATTCAAAAAATGTGTAATTTATTATTTTGCATTTGTAAATGTTAATTCACGGAAATTGTATTTTTTGTGCTTTTTGTATTGTTTTTGATGAGTTTCTGTTGTATAATCTAAGTGATAATGTCCTTACGGTCAGAGCAAGGCTTGCTTTGATTCAAACAGGAGTACACTGCGAGTAATTAATACACTTATATAATTCATTGAATTCAAATTGAATTTAAAATTCTTCAGTTTGGGAGAGTAACACTATGAGCAGAAGAAACGATTACGATTATTTGATCTTGATAATTTCGATGACAGCATTGATTCCCGTGAATATCGTCGCAGACAGCAACAGCGCCGTTCTGCAAGCTATGCCGCAAGACCGTCATCACAGCGTCCCGTCAGAAGACCTGTAAAAAGAAGAAACAAAAGAAAAACCAGAAACAGAATTATTATCGTTGCGAGCGCATTGATAATTCTGTTTGTTATTATTTTTATTATTACTTCAATTTTTAAGGGCTGTTCAAAGGAAGACGCCCTTGCAGATGTTCCCACGGGAACAGTGGGTACAACGGCGTCTCCCGACGAAACCGCAAAATCTTCGACCGCTAACAAAGCAGACGAGCTTTCTCCTACATACTTTATGACACCGAGCATAAAGGACGACAATACAAACGGAACTCTTTCGTACGGCATTTATGTGTGGAACAAAATAGGCTACGAATTGTTCAGCAGTGATGATGCAAGAGCACAGAACTATGCTCAGACAATCAACGGCTTTGCAGACAAGTTCGGCAGTTCCGTAAAGGTTTATGATATGATTGTTCCTAACCATACCGAAATGGGACTTCCGCAAAGACTCAAAGACAGTGACGCTCCGTCAACCTCACAGGCTGACAACATCAAGGCGGCTTATGCGGCTCTTTCCGATAAGGTAACTCCGATTAACTGCTACAACCGTCTTGCGGAACATAATACAGATTACATTTACTTTAAGAGCGACCACCATTGGACAGGCCTCGGCGCTTACTATGCTTACACAGCATTTGCCGATACAAACGATTTGCCCGTTCTTTCGCTTGATGATTGCAAGGAACAGAAAATTGACGGCTTTACAGGCTCGTTTACCAACTCGGCAGACGGTCTTGACAGCGATACGGTAAGTTATTGGAAGTTCCCTTATAATGTAACAATGGATATCACACAGGCAGACGGTTCTTCCGCAAGCTATGACAGTCCCTACTATGAAGCCGCAGAGGGCGGTTCAAACACCTACGGTGTGTTTATTATGGGTGATAATGCCCTCACGGTTCTGAAATCAGCTTCGAAAAATGCGGCGGCAGGCAAGAAGATTGCCGTTGTAAAGGAAAGCTACGGCAACGCTTTTGTTCCGTATCTCACCAATAATTACGAAGAAGTTCATGTTATCGATTTCAGATATTTCAAACATAATCTTGTTGATTACTGCAAAACCAACGGAATTGACGAGGTGCTTTTTATGAACGGTGTAATGAGTGCCAACACTCAGGTTCAGCTTGACAGTATGAGCGGACTTTTTAACTGATATCATATCGGGTAAATTCTTGTAAGGAGGTGTATGCCGATGATAGCAGACAGCGTGAAGGTGAGCGTGTTCGGAAAAATAAGCGATAAGCTGTATTCGGCACAAATTACCTCCGTTTCAGGACGCTGTAAAAGTGCGTATGTGATTTCGCACAAACCCGTAACAGAATATTTTGAGGGCGTTGTGGTTGCCGTTGCCGAATTTGACGGCCTTGACGGCGAGCGTCCGATAATCTCACAATACGGCGAGGTGTTTTATGAGCCCGAACTGCGACAGGTGCTTTCAAAACTGAAAAATATTAAGTTGAAAAGCATTGTGTGCCTTTACGAAAAGTCGTGCGGTGCGGTTATCTTCTACAAAAGCAGACAGAACACGAAAATTCTGCTTGTAAAGAACAGCAACGGCAGATATTGGAGCTTTCCGAAGGGACATATTGAAGACGGTGAAAACGAACATCAGACAGCAATCCGTGAAATTAAAGAGGAAACAGGTCTTGATGTCGTGATTGAAAAGGGCTTTCGTGAAATCAGCGAATACTGTCCTTTCGGTAAAATTCGCAAACGGGTTGTCTTTTTCCTTGCACAGGCATTTACGGATAATGTCAAAATTCAGGAGGAGGAAATTGACAGTTATATTTGGGTTGATTTGCAACAGGCACGAAAAATGTGCTCCTATGATAATGATTTGAGGATTATTGAGAAAGCTGAAACGGCGATTCATCTTCTCAGAAACTAAAAGCCGACAATTTAACAAGAAATTTACAGGTACACGGCGGTGTGCCTGTTTTTTTGATTTTATAAAACATTTTCTGTAAATTAAAAATGTTGAAAAAAAGCAAAAAATACCACTTGACATGTGGATTATACAGAATGTAATCTAATTTCCCCGTTACAATCCTGTATCCAAAAATGTGGAAAACCTATTTTTTTAATGTTAAAAGTTACAACTTTGTAAATTTCGTGTAGTATCGGGATTTTTTAACATCACTTTCAACACTTTCAACATAGTTTTCCACATTGATGTTTAAAATGTTGAGTTATACAGAATGTATAAGTGCAAATTTAGAAAAATAAATCGCAAATTCGTGATTCAAAAAAACATTTTTTTCTGCGATTCAAATTGTGACAAGGTAATATATGACAATCTATACTCATAAAATACATCGGCGAGGTGTGTTTTATGAAAAAGGAAACCGTGAAAATGAGGCTTTGGGGGCTTGTCATTGTTCCGTTGATGATAATTGTGTTCAAAAATCTTTATTCGCTGACAAACGGTGCGTTGCTCGGCATATTTTTCGGTGCTGTAAACGGCAGTATGTGGGAGCAGACCAAGGTTGTTATGCTTTCCTACCTTGTGTGGAGTCTTGTTGAGGCAATCGGAAAACGCTCGGGATTCCATCGCTTTGCCGTGTCAAGAATAATTTCGCTGTGGTTTGTCGGAATATTCTGTCTTGCGACATATCTGCTAATCTATGCACTCGGTGTTGAAAGTGCAGGTCTGCCAAGGTTCATTTGTGCAATTGCCGTGTGTTTTTCTGCGTTTGCACTCAGCGCAAGGCTTGAATACGGCGAAAGAAAAATTGAACAGCTTTTTTTGCCATGCGTGTTTATGATGTTGCTTTTGATTGCCGTGTACTGCAGTTTTACAGTGTTCCCTCCGCACATTATACTTTTTGAGGACATACAAACGGGAATGTACGGCATAATTCCCGAATACATCGACTCCGGAGCGATTGCTCTTGATACATTGTACAGAGTTTGAGTTTTTAAAAACAAATGGCTTAAAAGTATTTAATAATTTGAATTGTTATGTTATAATAGATAGCAAAATGAAGTGGTGTGTCCTATGCAGACACAAAAAATAAAAAGGAAACCGAATAAGGCTGATTATGATGAAAAACGAAAGATTTGAAAATACAGAACAAAAGCCTGATGTGATTGCAGGGCGAAATCCTGTAAGTGAGGCTGTTCGCAGTAATCGCCCGATTGACAAAATTCTTGTTGCAAAGGGTGAAAAGAGCGGTGCGATTGTGGGAATCCTCGCAAAAGCCCGTGATAAGAAAATTCCCGTTAAGGAAGTTGACCGCACAAAGCTTGATTATGTGAGCGGCGGCGCAACTCATCAGGGTATTGTCGCATTTGCGGCGGCAAAGGATTATTCAACGGTTGACGATATCCTCGAATATGCCGAAAGCAAGGGCGAAGCTCCGTTTGTTGTTGTGCTTGATGAGGTTGAAGATCCGCATAATCTCGGTGCAATAATCAGAACCGCAGAATGTGCCGGAGTTCACGGAATTATTATTCCGAAACGCAGAAGTGCCGGTTTAAGCTACACGGTTGCCAAAGCGTCTGCAGGCGCAATTGAATATATGCGTGTTGCAAGGGTGACTAATATTGCGGTTACACTTGATGAACTCAAAGAAAAAGGCGTGTGGGTTTACGGCGCAGATATGGACGGCACGGATTATGACGAGTGTGATTTTTCGGGTGCGTGTGCAATTGTTATCGGCAACGAAGGTAAGGGCATTTCAAGACTTGTCCGTGAAAAGTGCGATGTAATAGCGTCATTGCCCATGAAAGGTCAGATAAATTCCCTTAATGCGTCGGTTGCCGCAGGAATTTTGATGTACAAAGCGATGAAAAACCGCTGATGTCAAATTGAAAATTGAAAATGTAAAATGGAAAATTTATTAAAGTATATGTATGTAGGGGTAGCCTTGCGACCGCCGCCTGTGGCGGAAAAAGGGAGCATAGCGCTGTCTGAAATAACGAGCAAAAGGCAGTGCATTTATGCACAACGCATTGCGACTATATTTCAGACGGGAGTTCATTGGACGCCCGCATTGATGAAATATTATGTTTAAATAAAATCATTTGATGTTATCAAAGTTGTGTGTTTAAATGTCAAAGATTGTAAAAACAGAGAGTACCGCTCGGGCGGCATAGTTTCCGATAAATCTAACTATCTGCCCGAGAGTAAATAAAAAGGAGTGAATGCTTTGGCTGATATGGACAAGGACAGGCTTAAAGAGCTTGAAATCGAGAGCATACTCGAAGAAACCCACTATCTTGCCGATCAGGAACGAATGGAGCAGACGGCACAGAAATACCGTGCAAAGCCGAAGATTGAAGAGATTTTCAGCAATGCCGATAAAAAGCCGAGGTTAAAAAATACAAATCCGCTTGATGAATCCGAACCTGATACTTCAAACTCAATAGTTGGGGATAAGACTGCCGCCACAATGCAGGCAGAGCTTATAATGGACGGAAATGACGATGACCTTGTAACTCCCGAACAGCTTAAAGCAGAGGCTGAAAAAAAGGCTGCGGAAAAAGCCGAAAAAGCCAAGCGTGAGTATGAGGAGGCAAAGAAAAAAGCCGCCGAGGAAGAAAATAAAATAGTTACCCTCACACCTGAGTATGATGAAAATACAGAATTTTCGGGCGAAGTGCTCGGAGAGGTTGACCAGTTTCGTGACGAGGCTGAAATTAAAAGCTACCATACCATAGATATCGACATTCCCGAGGATAAGCCAAAGGAAAAGACCGAAACCAAAGAAAAGAAAGAGGCTTCGCAGACTCCCGTTCATCAGTTTCCGAATACCGAAAAACCGCCTCGCAAGGTGGTTGCAAAAGTTCCCGTGTATCGTCCCGATGAACCAAGAAATATTCTCAATGTCAAGGCAGGCAGATTTTCCGAGGCTGTAGCGAATGAGTATGAGGAGTATGTGCGTTCAAAGAATCCTTCGGTAATCGCTCATGTGCTTCGTCCCGAGCCGACAATTGTTGATGAGGAGATTGCCCCGACCGAGGAAAAGCATAAGGATAACCGCCCTATAGGCGAAAAGGTTATTTCTGCCCTTGTCGGAATCTTTTCAAAGGATGAATCCGACGATAACGATACCGTAAAAGAGGAAAATTCAAAGCCTGTTGAGGATTATACAGGCGAGGAGGACGAAAAAAGTATTCTCTATGAGCTGAATCATAATATAAGAAAGCTCTTTATGAGAAGTCTGTTGTCGGGAATAATTGCCGCAGTTGTGGTTGTTCTCACAATCGTTACAAGAATTTTTCCGAGTGCAATATGTTCGGCAGTTCCTTTTGCACCGGCGGCATACGCAATTTTGCTGTTTATTCTTATGGCGGCGTCGCTTGTGCTGAACCGTGTGGCAATGCTCAGCGGACTTTCGCCGCTTGTGCATATCAAAGGTAATTCCGATACAGCCGTTGCCGTTGCAGGTGCGGCAGGAATGGTTCAGATAATTGTGTCATTCTTCTGCCTTGGCGATTTGAACGGATTTCATGTGAACTACTACACGGTAATTCCTATGCTTGCGTTCTTTGCAAATAATGTGGGAAAGCTTTATATGGTTCTTCGTGTAAAGGACAATTTTAAGTTTGTTTCGTCAAAGGGACAGAAATATGCGTCAAAAATTTACAATAACGAGTCTGTTGCAATGCAGATGATGAGCGGTACTGCCGCCGATCGTCCGATAATTGCCTATCAGCATAAGACCGAATTTCCGTCAAACTTTCTCAAAATATCTTATGCACCGATCCGAGCGAGGATTTGGCGTCAAAGCTTGCCCCGATAACAACAATTGCATCAATAATTATTGCGGTAATGTACGGTGTTGTTAAGCTGTCATTTGCAGACGCTTTGAATGCATTTGCACTTATCACTGCTGTGTCTGTGCCTGTGGCAACACTTCTTTCTGTTAATGCCCCCGTGAGAAAGCTCTGCAAAACTCTGCTCTCCTACGGCTCAATGCTTTCGGGTTATCCGTCGGTAAAGCAGTTCTGCGACAGTACGGCTATAATGATAGATGCAAATGAATTGTTCCCTGCCGAGTCAATCTCGCTTGAGGGCATCAAAACCTTTGAGGATTACGGCATTGATGAATCTCTTCTCTGCGGAATTGCAATTCTTAAAGAGGCTCAGAATCCGATTGCAAATGCTTTTGATTCGGTAGTTGCAGAAACCGAGGAAACACTTCCCGAGGTTGAAAGCGTTCTTTATGAGGATGAAATCGGACTTGTGGGATGGATTAAGAGCGAAAGAATCCTTGTGGGTTCACGCACGCTTATGGAAAAGTACAGCGTGGAAGTTCCGAATATGGAATATGAGGAGAAATATACTTCTCAGGGCAGACAGGTTACATATCTGTCAAGAGCAGGCAGACTTGTTGCAATGTTTGTTACAAGATACACTCCCGACGCTCAGCTCAAGGCTGAAATGCAGAGAGCCGAAACCAACGGCATAAGCTTTCTCATCAGAACAACCGATTATAATGTTACAAATGACCTTGTTGCAAAACTCTACGATTTGTTCTACCGCAGTATCAAGGTGCTTCCGACAGGACTCGGAAATGTTCTCAGGGAGGCTGAGGATACGGTTGAGGAAACCTCCCGTTCATATCTCATTACAAACGGCAAAGCCGCATCGCTTGCCCGTGCAGTTACGGGTTGCGTAAAAATCAAGCACAATATTTCGCTTTCAATCATAATTCAGCTGATTGCCGTAATTTTCGGATTGCTCGTTGCGTCAACACTTTCGCTTTATGCCGGCGTACAGGTTATGGGTTCGCTTGAAGTATTGATTTATGCGTTGTTCTGGGGCGCCGCCGCTGTTTTTGCTCCGGCTGTCCAAAAACCGTAGGAAAGGATGTAAAATATGAAAATAGCTCCGTCACTTTTGTCTTGTGACTTTTCAAAAATGGGTGAAGAAATTGAAAGAATGGATCTGGCGGGTGCCGATTGGATGCATCTTGATGTTATGGACGGTCACTTTGTTCCGAACATAACCTTTGGCGCTCCCGTAATCAAGGCGGTAAGGAAGTTCTCAAACCGCCCGTTTGATGTTCACCTTATGATAAGCGATCCGCTTAAATATATTGACGATTTTGCCGATGCAGGTGCGGATATCATCACCTTCCATGTTGAATGCGACTCTGACATTGATGATACAATTGCGAAAATCAAGTCAAGAGGAATCAAACCCGGACTTGTTCTAAAGCCAAACACTCCTGCCTGGACAGTATTTCCGTATCTTGAAAAGCTTGACCTTGTACTTGTTATGACGGTTGAACCGGGCTTTGGCGGACAGAGCTTTATGCCCGAGATGATGCCGAAGGTTAAGGAAATCAAGAGGGAATGCCAACGCAGAGGTCTGAACAATATCCTTATTGAGGCTGACGGCGGAATCGGCAGAGATACCATTGAGCAGGCATCAGAGGCAGGTGTTGATGTGTGCGTTGCGGGAACGGCCGTTTTCAGAGCCGCAGATCCCGCAAAAGCAATTGAGCTTTTTAAATCATTCTGATAAATTCTGATAATAAGCAAGTCCGAATCCGATATTTCTCGAATTCGGGCTTTTGTTTTTTATATGAAATGAACAGGTGTAAAACACTGAAATTTCTTATATTGTAATTGTCAATATATGTAAAAACTGTCGATAAAAAGGCAATATACACAATAATAAGCACGAAAATTTGTACAATGCAACAATTTCACCGTTATTTTGCACAGATTTTTAGCTAAAACATTTCCGTTAAAAGAATAACAGATTCATTGCCCGAACAACTTAAATGTGCTATAATCTAAATGTCCTCGGAAATTTTGTACTGTTAAAGTTTCCGAAGCTTAGAAGTATTGCCACAAAACTGTGGCGAACGGTAATTTTATTTTATTAAAGGAGCAGCAAGTATGAAAAAAATTCAGAAAAAGCTTTCTGTGGTTCTTGCGGTAATGATGGTGCTGTGCATGTTCACAGCTCTGCCTTTCTCAGCAAGTGCTGCCGAAACAAGCGAAGAAACAAGTGCAGGCAACAAGATCAATGTTACATCAAATGTGGCAGATCCTGTTTCGTATGATTACAATGCACAGACAAAGCAGGTTGTTGTTACTTACCTTCTCAAGGCAGATCACATGATCGTTAATGCACAGAGCAGTCTTACATACGACAGCAAGGTTCTCAAGCTTGCATCAACAAATACAAGGGAAAAGGTTTTCCCTGTATTCCAGAGAAGCATCGTTTGGAATCCAAGCCTTACAAATAAGGTTCTCTTCACCTGCTCAAGCCTTGATCTTTTCAACTTCAAGTCAGAGAATGTTTATTGCACATTTACATTTGATGTTGTAGCAGCGGTGACACAACAGTAAATCTCAATGTTGATTATCTTACAGGTACAGAGGCTGATACATATGATGAGCTCTTCGAAAGCGAAAAGAAGGACATCGGTTATATTGACAATAGTGCTAACAAAGTAGCAGGTGCTGCATTTACTGCAAAGGCAGTTCTCGTTCAGGACGAAGAGCCAACAACAGCTCCTCAGCCTACAACAGCAACACAGCCTACAACTGTAACACAGCCCACAACAGCAACACAGCCCACAACAGCAACACAGCCGGCAACACAGCCGACAACAGTTGCTCCTTCGGATGTTCCTACAGACGGCTACTATGTATACGGTGACAACATCAAGCTCAAGCTTACAGCAATCGGTACAGATAAAGTAGGCGGAAAAATCGCTCTTCAGAAGGGTACATACACATTCAAGATTGATAACTATGGCACACTTCTCGGTTACTCTAAGACATTTACAGACACAACAAAGGGTCTTACATTCAACAAGAAGTTCAAGAGCAGCACAACACTCGTTGCAACAGGCGGTACATACACATTCCAGTTTAACACAAAGACAAACACACTCGTTGTTAAGTATGACAAAAACCTCCCGAATGATTACCTCATCGGTGACCTCAACACAATTCTTTCACCTGTAAAGGGCAAGACTATTGCAGTTGGTTCAACATATCTTGCAGCAGGCACATACAAGTTCAAGCTTTCTGCAGATAATGTGGTTTACGGTTACAGCAAAGTAATCAACAACACAACAAACGGAAATTCACTTTCACTCAACAGCAAGTATTCAAGCTACCTCACACTCAACGCAACAGGCGGTACATACACATTCACACTCAACACAAAAACAAAGAAACTCGTTGTAGGTTATGTTCCTGCAAAGGATGAAAAAGCTGATGATGTTCATGTATCGGGCGACATCAACCTCGTACTTGATGACAAGGGCGGCGAAAGCAATGTTGCAAAGGGTACAGTAAAGCTTAGTGAGGGTACATACTCATTCAAGATTTATAACTACGGTACAGCATACACAATCGGTTCAAAGATTGTTGACAGCGGTGCAAAGACACTCAAGAGCTCTTACTCAGCTAATGTAACACTTATCGCATCAGGCGGTACATATACATTCAGCTTCGACAAGACAACAGGAGCACTTAAAGTATCTAATAAATAATCATTGATTATAATTTAGCGGTGTTCGTCACTTGTTCGTAAGCGAATAAAAAGACATAACTGAAATTATTAAAAAATGCATCAGATCCCGAAAAGGTCTGATGCATTTTTGTTTTGTATAAAACCTGTACGGCGACTTGCCGTCGGCAAATTATATACAATATAAATTCGTATCCCATGCCGGAATATATGGGTGGTGGCGGAGAAAAATTTTGTAGTCGGGATTCACGCTGTGAATGTATAGTGCAAGGCGGAAAATATCCTCAAATCTGTGGTATGCCGAAAAATTCAGCTTTGGTTTGCAATTTTCCATTGTTTTCTGCATACCGATGAGGGTTTCCATATCCGCCCCCTCAACATCGGCTTTAATGTAGCCTGCCGCCATTCCGCAGAGAATCGTATCAACAGTCGCAACCTTTGTTGCAACGCCCTTGTCGGCAATTGCGCTGTTGCGACCGGCCTTGTTGTTGAATATAAGCTCCGTGTTTTTACTGTATGAGCCGAGTTGCCAAAGCGACACATTCGCCATGCCCTTGCAATGAAGTTTCAGCTTTTCAAAATTCTTTGCGTTAGGTTCAAATGCGATTATACGCTTATAATTGCCGTTTGTGTAGTGCAGAAATTCGTCAATCGTGTCGCCGTTGTATGCGCCGAGGTCAACATAGCTTTCGTTTTCACTGAGATTCAGAATATTGCCGAAAGCCTCGCCCTTGTCGGTTGTGACAGGGGGGAGGAGATCAATTCTGCCTGTGTAGTAGAATTTCAGAATGTTTTCGTAAACCTTTTTTGAAAGGTCATCGGCAAGCAGACTGTATGCACTTTCAATTTGCTCTTTATTTTCGGTAATAAAATCATTGTCAAAAAGTTTGTTTCCAAAAACGGGAACGGAGGGGACAAGCGTTTCGTGCTTTTCGGAAATTTTCGTTATGTGTTCCATAACATCGGGGAGCTGGCTTGCAAAGCAGAGGGCGATTATAATGTCGCCAAATTCGGTTTCAACATCGGAAAGCTTCTTCACCGTGAAATCGTGGAATTTCTGCCCACGCACAAAATCATCACTTGCAATAACGGCAGACGCTTTGATTCCGTATCGGTCAAATGCGGCAAGAACTTTGTCCGCACCGTCACCCATTCCGTAAAGCACAACAGGCTTTCCGCAATTTTTCAGTCGTTCCCATACAGATATTTCGTTTTTTAAAAGTTCGGTTATATTAAACATAAGGATACTCCAATTAGTGTATATGGCATTGTAATTGTTTTCGCAATGAGCGCCCCTACGGGTTTGGAAAGCAAAAAAAGTATAAAAAAACGCCCACCCTACTGGGTGGACACTTTATGTGTTGGCATCTCCCTATTTTTCCGGGCCGTCACCAGCCAAGTATTTTCGGCACCACTGAGCTTAACTTCTGTGTTCGGTATGGGAACAGGTGGACCCTCAGCGTCATCAACACCAACTTATTAACTTTTGTTTTCTCTCTTGAGAACAGTATTGATTATACTACGGGCTGCACCAAATTGTCAACACTTTTTTTTAAAAATTTTAAAAAATTCTTTTAAAACCCTGAAAAGCCCGTATTTATCCCGATTTACCGCCGTTTTAACCGTCATTGAACCCAATGTATACTTGATGCTGTGAAAAATTATACATATTTTGGCTTGTTAAAGCGTAAAAAATAGGATGCCGTTGTTTGCCGTAAATTATTGACTAAACGGATAAAAATGTGTACAATTAAGTAGATTAGAACAGATTGGGATGTTTAGAATGAATAATGTAAATAAGTGTAAAATGCTTTTGTCATCACTCTCTGTATTCAGAGGTATAATGAACAGAAGCGTTCCGAAAGCCTTTTATGAACTTTTGCTTTCGCTCGACAAAAAGCCTGAGGAATTTCTCGGTGCATACGGCAAGCTTTGCTCAATGCTTTGCGAAAGAGGCTGTGCGGATAAGTTCGCATTTGCAATCAGCGAAACGGCTCTTTTTGACGATAACTGTTTTGCCCGTGCCGCAACAGCCGGCAGACAGGGCGAGTTACCCGAAAATGTTGTTTCTGCCGTTAAGACAGACTGCGACGCTATTTTAACAGCCGCAAAGCTTACTTCCGATGAAGTGCTTGAGGCATATACCTATGCCGATGAAATCAAGGAGCTTATTCCGATTCTTCCAAAGTGGCAGACAGGCAAGTGCGCTCCGTGCTTTGACGGATTTGACGGTTCACTTGACAAGCTTTCTGCTTATTATAATGAAAACGGTTGCGGAATGTTTGCCCGTTACAAGGCATTCATCTGGCGTGACGGTGACATTCAGCCTGTTGAGCACCCGGACAGGATTGATATGGATACATTTACGGGATATGAGCGTCAGAGAAGTCAGGTTGTAAACAACACACTTTCATTTATTCAGGGCAAGAGCTGTAACAACTGTCTGCTTTACGGTGATAAGGGTACAGGTAAAAGCTCAACAGTCAAGGCAATTGCAAACGAGTTCCGCAAAGACGGACTCCGCATTGTTGAAATGCCTAAGGACAGGCTCATTGACTTTCCGCTTCTTGTTGACAAGATTGCCGCTCTTCCGCTTAAATTCATTATATTTATTGATGATCTTTCGTTCCAGCATCAGGATCAGAGCTATACAACCCTTAAAGCCGTGCTTGAGGGCGGACTTGCGGCTCGTCCCGATAATGCATTGATTTATGCAACATCAAATCGCAGACACCTTGTTAAGGAAAGCATTTCCGACAGAACGCATACTGTTGATGATATCAATGTTCGTGACAATATGCAGGAAAGTCTTTCGCTTTCGGACCGTTTCGGTCTTGCGGTCTGCTACACAATTCCTTCAAAGAATGATTTTCTTGAAATTGTATATTCTCTTGCAGAGCAGAGAGGCGTCAAGATGACTCACGAAGAGCTTGCACTTGGCGCTGAGCAGTTTGCACTTTCAAGAGGCGGTCGTTCGCCAAGATGTGCAAGACAGTATGTTGAATCGCTGTTTTGCTGATTAATCGGAGGTCAGTTATGAAAACAAAAATAATTTCAATTGCTCTTGCAGTTGTGACAATGCTTTCGGCAGTTGCGCTTTTCAGCGGTTGTTCTGACGGAGAATATCCTGTTGAGGTGGCAAACATCACGATAGAAAGTCAGCCAAAGAACATAGTTGTTCTTGATGCGCCGACAGCCGATATCCTCATCGCAACAGGCTATGACAGATATATTGTGGGCAGAAGTGATGAGGTTGACCAGCAGTCAATCGCAGTTGCCCCGAGCGTCGGTTCATATGAAAATCCCGATACCGACAAAATTATCAATTCCGGCACAAACCTTGTGTTTGCAGGTCAGTCAATAAATGAGGACGCAAAGAAGAAGCTTCAGGACAAGGGTATTCAGGTTGTTACAATGTCACACGGTGACACTCCCAAGCAGGTTGAAACAAACTATGTGACAATCGGCAAAATTTGCGGCGGCACAAAAACGGGCGCAAAGAAGGGTGAAGATACCTACAATGAATTGCTTGATAAGATGAACAACTACAAACAGCAGGTTAATAACAGAAATTCCGGCATTCTTGATACGGTTTGTTATCTCTATACAGAAAACGACAGACTCAAGATGATGACAAGCGGAACATACGGCGATATGCTCCTCGGCTATACGGGGGCGGTTAATGCCGCAGTAAACATCAGCGACAACAATGTTGATGTTGCAACTCTCAAGATTGCAAATCCGAACTTTATCTTCTATGCAGACAAAGCTACTCTTGATAAAATTAAGGGCGATACAACACTCGCAAGTCTTGGCGCAGTTAAGACAGGCAAAATTCTTGAGGTTTCGCTTGAAGAAATGTCAAGACCCGGCAATACTGCTCTGGAAGCACTTGAAAAAATGGTTTACTTTATGTATCCCGACCTCAAGCCAAAGTCTGCAACAGACACAACAAAGGCTCAGGATGCGACAGCGTCAAAGACTGACGCAACAACCGCAACTCAGGCAACAACAACCGCAAGCAATTCAAAGTCGGTTGCCGATAAGTATAATCTTACCATTACATCAGACCTTTCACTCAAGCAGGAAGATGAAAATGACACGGTAAAGGCTATGCAGCTCCGCCTTTATAACATCGGTTACATTGCCGACAAGGACAATGTGACAGGCTACTACGGCGAAGTAACAGCCGAGGCTGTTAAGAAATTCCAGAAAAACAACGGTCTTAAAGAAACAGGTACAGCCGATAACGCAACTCTTGTATTGCTTTTTGACAGTTCAGCGAAAAAAGCCAAATAATTCAAATTGAAAATTATAGTCGGGAAGACAGTTTGCAAAATGCAAAACATTGTCTTCCCGACTGCTTTTTATATGTGATTTACCGATATACCGTAGCGGCGATCAGCGATCGCCATTTGATTTGGTTGTAAAACCAAATCAATAATAGATGCCGCAATAAAATTGTGACAATGTACGGTCGAACCGATTTTGCAATCGTTTCGATTGGCGGTCACTGACCGCCGCTACAATTAAACCTTAACATTACGGTGGTACACCGTTAAAACAGTTCCGGGTGCATTCGGCTGTAGTGAAAAATGTACTGCTGGGCGATGCCTGCGTACTGACCGAAATCGTCACCGTTCATATTCGGGAACAGCTTTTCCATTGCCCGTTTCATCCACACATCAATCGGAAAAGCCTCAATTCTGTGCATACCGAAAAGAAGTGTGCAGTCGGCAACCTTTTTGCCGACGCCCGTAATTTTCATAAGCTCCGCTCTTGCGTCTTCATAGCCAAGCGTGAAACAGCTGTCAAGATTCACCTCGCCGTTTGCAACCTTTTGTGCCGCATCAATAATGTAACGGTTGCGAAATCCTGCCCTCAGCGGTGCAAGGTCATCGGGCGAAAGTTTTGCAAGTGTTTCGGCTGTCGGGAACGCAAATTCTCCGTCATCAAGCCGTGTGCCGAAGTTCTCACACAAACGCTCAACAATCCCCTTGATTCGCTTTATATTGTTGTTCTGCGAAATGATGAATGTGCAGAGTGCCTCAAAAGGCTCTTGCCTTAAAATTCTTATGCCCGGGGCGTACTTTGCCGCCTCGTTCAGAACGGGATGTATTGTGCTGATTTCTTCACGGATTTTTCCGTAATCAAGCGAAAAGTCAAAGTAACTGTACCAGATGTTTTTGAAATCGTCAGCCGTTGCATTTTCAATGTACATATCCGTTTTGTCAAGGCTCACGGTTACGCTTTTGCCGTAGGCAACACCGTGAAAAGAACCGTCGTCCTGCGGTTTCCAACGAAAGCTCTGACCGCAGTCGAGAGTCTGCGCAAGGTCAAGGTCATGCACATCGGTTATTTTGATTTTGTTGTCGAGTTCAATACATTCCATGATTTTCACCGCCGAAATTTTCTTAATAAAGTATATCACATTCGGGAAAATTATGATATACTTTATTTAAAATTGAAAATGGAAAATGAATGTCGGGAAGATAGTTTGTTTGTAAAACAGATTTCAGTCCCGACTGTATTTCAGACAGGAACTCATTGAACGCAAGCCTTGATGAAATATTTTGTTTAAACACATATGTTTTGATATGATGAAAACGGTGTGTTATAACCACTACATTAACTCAAAAGGAGGATTATTGTGAAAGAAACTATCTGCACAATTCCGATTAACGATATATTTATGCCGAAATGCGGTTGTCCGTTTTGCAGAATGGAGAGTATGCTTGAGGAGCAGTATGTAAAATTCATTACGGGCGATGCGATGATGGAGCCTAATATCAGGATTGAAACCAACAAAAAAGGCTTTTGTCACCGCCATTTTTCGCAGATGTTTGAAAAAGGACAAAAACTGCCGAATGCGCTTATTCTTGAAAGTCATCTTCAGGAAATTATTGATAACGATATGCCGAAAAAGCTGAAGGGCAAGCCTGATAAGAAACAGCTTGAAGTTATTAAAAAGCGACTTGATTCGTGTTATGTATGCGACAGAATCGAGTGGGATATGCACCATTTTTGCGACACGATTTTTGTTGAGTGGGCAAAGGGAGTGGAGTTTTATAAGCTGTACAACGAACAGCCGTTTATCTGCTTTAAACACTACGATTTTATTATGAATGTTGCAACCCAAAAGAGTAAGCTGCCGTCAAAGCTTTTACCGCAGTTCTATGCCGAAACAGCAGGTCTTACAAAAAAATATCTGCTGTCGCTAAAAGAAGATATAACATATTTCTGCTCAATGTTTGATTACCGCAACCACGGCAAAGATTGGGGCAATTCCAAGGATTCAATTGAGAGAAGTATTGAATTTTTGACAGGTGAAAAGCCGTAAACGGCGAGCCGAATTTTTATGTTCGTGTAGACAGTTTGTGAATATCAAAAAACATATTATGCCCGAGCGAAAGGTTTAATTAAATGTAAAATTGAAAATTGAAAATGGAAAATTAATGTCGGGAAGACAGTTTGCAAAATAAAATGCAATGTCTTCCCGACTGTTTTGTTAATATGAAATTTACTGTTTATTTATGGCGAACACGGTTCGGCGCTACTGACAAATTTTTGATATGAACAAAGATTGCATCAGAACCTTACTCGGGTATCTTATGTAATTTCTTTATCCGACTGCCTTCTCGAATAGACTGCGGTGGCACACCGCCGACCGCAATTTTCAATTTTCAACTTTCAATTTGAATCATTCACTGCCATACTGCCATAACGGCGTTGAAGTATTCATCAGAGAGAACCTTTCTCAACTGTTCTCTGCCGAATTCATCGTTCATATATGCATTGCGGATGTTTCCGCCGACCTGCATTTCTTCACCGTTAAAGGTCAAAAACTGCTGTCTGAGTACCGAAACGCTGTCCTTTGTGAGCATATCAAGTGTGATTTTTTCTTTAAGTTCCATTTTTCATACCTCCGTTATTTTTATATTTTGTAAATCAAAGAAAAGTTTACCTGCTCATCAGCGACGAAATTATAAGCCTGTTTATTGAGCGGAGTAAACTGCAACCA
>ENA-OQIW01000006-OQIW01000006.1-human-gut-metagenome-genome-assembly--contig:-NODE-6-length-65853-cov-3.084198_pt1 | contig 65853 bp, 65 predicted proteins | sample MGYA00242586_ERZ504751 | MGnify/ENA primary metagenome ERZ504751 (study PRJEB26092, sample SAMD00036349) | human gut metagenome | host: Homo sapiens | study: EMG produced TPA metagenomics assembly of the...
AACTGTATCTGCTACAGTCGGCAAAACAGCATAAGTTTGTGAGCCCACCCGAATGTAGCGGGTGGGCTCTGATGGTGTTTATATAGAAAATTATGATTAAAAAATACACTGCATTTTTGTTTCTGATTTCATTTGTTTTTTTGTGCGGATGTAATCAAAAATGAGTATCGACAGTTCTGATACATATGTTCCTAATCAGGACAGTCAGGAGAATTTTATAAGGTACGGCAGTCAGCTCTATTTTGCAGATACTCATACGGGCATTTACTTTTTAAATTCAGATAACGGATTTTTGTATGTGATTGATAAGGAAACGCATAGTTGTCAACCTTTGTGCAATCGAAGTGATTGTATGCATGACAAAGAAACCTCGTTTGAGAAAAAGAAAGAGTGTACAGCATTTTTAAATACATATTTCAGAAGTCTTGTTTACTACAATGACTGCATTTATTTTCAATCGGTCGAGGATAAAACCGACAAAGACGGTGTAACTTATGAATTAAATGAAATTTGCAAAATTTCAACTGACGGAACAAATCGTGAGGTTTTATATTCGACAAGGGATTATACAATTTGGGACTTTAAAATTCACAGAGGATATATTTATTTTGACGGAAGTAAAAAAGATAACGAAGGAGCGGCAGAAGGCAGTAATATGGCACTTTACAAGGTTTCTGCCGATGGTAAAGGAAACACAGATGAGTTACTGCCGTACTATAAATACGATATACTTAATGGTATGAGTGTATGTGACACCAGATTCTACGGCAATCATCTTTTTTTATGGATAACAAAGCTTGACGGTACCAAGGAAAACAGCTACTTGATAAACTATGATTTACAGACCGATAAATGGGAAAATCTCAGTGAAAAGTTGGAAGTAAATATAAATTCAATGTTTACAATTTTCAATGATAAGCTGATTTTCGCAAACGGAAGTAAGGTGTATGAGTGCGATTTTAACGGAGAAAATCAAAAGAAAATTCTTGATTGTTCTGATTTGATTGCAGGTTATCAATACTACACTCCTTTTACAAATGACGGTGAAAATCTGATAATTTCAGCTGCTAATGATGATAATGAGGCTGATAAGTTGATTTTCTGTGATAAAGCTATAAGGCAACTTTAAAGAAAATGCCGTTTGAATTTACTGCCGAAATAGGTTTTGACAGCAGTTGTTTTATTGATTACAACGAAGAAGAAAAAACACTTTATTATATTGATAAAAATAACACAGAAAATGCCGATGAAATTTATACTTTTGAGTAACAGATGAATTTATGAAACTCTTTATTTATGAACTGAAAAAGATACTTAATAAAAAAATATTTTTTGTTGTTTTATTGCTCTGCCTTGCAATCAACGGCTTTTTATTATATTCATCGCAAAATACCGAAGAAAACAGCATTAGAATCACTTATTCCAATGAGTATACTAAAATGCTCAATAGTTATTCTTCAATGTCTTTGAATGACGCTGAAAAGCAAATTGACAATGAACTGCTTGCATATGAAATTTTTAGTAGACTTGAAAATCTTGCACAGACTGATAACGAGGAACTTATTGAAAATTACACATATGAACTTGATGAGTATCGAAAGAGTAATCCGGATGCGTATCAAAAGGCTGTTGAAATGAGTGAAAAAGGCGGAGATAACTTTTGGAAAAACAGTTTTCTCTATAATATTTCACAGCAGATTGAGTATATAAATTCCTATCCGGATTTTATTGACAAAATGTATGACAGGGCAAAGGCGCAGTCGTCCTCTTCAATTTTTGGCGATGAAAGTTCTTTTTCATATAAAAATCTTTACAAAACATCCAACGATTATTCAGGATTAAAAAACACCAAGCTAAGCCTTGTAAATTCTGATGCTTTTATTGCAACAACAGAATACAGCTTAACCGATATTTTTATAATCGCCATTTGTGTTTTTGCTTTGCGTTTATCTTTTTCAATATGAGCGTGAAAAAGGACTGTATTCGTTGGTACGATGTACAAAATTCGGCAGATTCAAAACTATAATTTCAAAATTCATGTTGCTTTTTGTACTGTCAGCTGTTGTATCAATATTATTTCATTTTTTGCAATTTTATCATAAACACTTTCCTGTATGGCAGTACCGATTTAAGCGTAAATATTCAATCAATTTCCGAGTTTCGCAACTGTACCCTTACAGTTACAGCAGGTCAATTTTTGATTTTGTTTGCATTTGCAAAAATAATGGGGACTTTTGTTATTTCATCGTTTTTGGCTCTTGTATTTATTATCTTTTCAAGTTCTGCAACGATGTATCTTACAGGGCTCGTAATAATTGGTGCAGAGTATTTGCTCTATACCTTGATTGGACAGAACTCTTTTTTGAACCTTTTAAAGTACATTAATATTTTCTATATTCTTGACGGCGGGGAATTTTTTGGAAGTTATCTGAATCTTAATATTTTTTCAAATGCAGTAACTTCGATTCCGATTGCATTTGCCGTTTTTGGTACAGTATTTCTTTTGTGTACGGTGTTTTCCTGCATATTATTTTGCAAACGCAATCAACAGAAGACTGCCGGCATTTTTTCAAGACTGCTTGAAAAGTTTAAATCAAGATTTTTTACATTAAACGGCAGTACCGGCGTTTTTAAAGGCGAAGTTTTTAAATTTACTATTCAAAATAAAATGGCTGTTATGATTGTTTTGTTTGTGCTTTTTGCAATTATTTCATCGTTCGGAACGGTTCGTTACCCTTATTCAGAAAATTCGGATGCTGACTACAAAGCGTATATGGAATATCTTGAGGGTGACATAACTTCGGAAAAGGAAAACTATATTTTGAAACAGCAAAATTATTTTAACAACTTGCAACAACGCATGGGCGAAATTGCTGAAAATAGTGAGCTTTCCGAAAATGCAAAACAGGCTATGTCCAAGTCGATTGAAAATATTTTAAACAGCAAAGGGATTGCATTTGAAAGAGTAATCGAACAATACAATCGACTCCTTGAACTAGATAAAAAGGGCATAGATGCAAAATTTATTGATGAAAACATCTATAAAAGTTTTGTTTCAAGTAAAACAAGGGAATGGAACGATTTTGCTTTGCTTTGCCTTGTTCTTGTGATAGGTGTTCCTTATGTATTTTCACCCGAGTATAAAAATGGTATGATCAACCTTATTCGTACTACTGAAAACGGTAAAACAAAACTGTTTTTTGGAAAAATAGTAGTGGAGTGTATATATTTGTTAATAGCATTTACAGCTCTGTATGTGCCGTATTTTGTAAGATTTATAAATACATACGGTGCGAACAGTTTGAATACACCCTTAGTATGTATTTTTGAAAATGTTCAAGAAACATCTTTTAGTGTGATAAATGCGGTAGTTGTCAATCTCATTTGTTACTTTTTGCTTGCAACAGCAGTAACATTTGTTATTACAGCAGTTTCAATTTTTACCCGTAGCAGTATGTTTACAATGGTGGTTTCAACTGTTTTAGTTATATTACCATTGCTTGCTTTGTATTCGATTGAAAATGTAAGAATAGGTTATTGGGTTGTAAATTCCCATATTATAGCTATCGTTATGACTTGCTTGCTGAGTATCTTAATTGCAATTGTCACACTTGAAATTTCTAAATTAAAATTTACCGAAACAAGAATATGGAGGCGAATAAATGCCAAAGCTTGAGATTAAAGGTATTACAAAAGTCTATAAAAAAGGAGCGGTAAAGGCGCTTGATAATTTCAGCGTTACCTTAACTCCGGGAGTATACGGCTTGCTCGGACCGAACGGAGCAGGCAAGTCCACGCTGATGAACATTATCACCGACAACCTCAATGCCGACGGCGGCGAGGTGGTTTACGACGGTGAAAATATCAAAAAGCTCGGCAAGGATTACCGAGCCGTACTCGGCTATATGCCCCAACAGCAGGGCTTGTATGATGATTTCACCCTCAACCGCTTTTTGTGGTATATGGCGGCATTAAAGGGCTTAAAAAAGAAAGAAGCCAAGGAAAAGATCACTCAGCTTCTTGAAACGGTTAATCTGACAGATACCGCACATAAAAAGTTAGGCTCGTTTTCGGGCGGTATGAAGCAGAGAGCCTTGATTGCTCAAGCGCTTCTGAACAATCCCGAAATTCTCATACTTGACGAGCCGACGGCAGGACTTGACCCGAAGGAGAGAATACGCATACGCAACTTCATCAGCGAGATTGCCGAGGATAAAATTGTCCTAATCTCCACCCATGTTGTGTCGGATATTGAGTTTATCGCAAAGGAGATTATTTTGCTTAAAAAAGGTCAGCTCATCTCCCACGATTCCCCGAATAAGTTGACAAAGGAGCTTGAAAATAAAGTCTTTGAGGTCGAAATTCAAAGGGAAGATTTAAAATATTTTCAAGACAATTACCGTGTTTCAAATCTCTGTCACAACGACAACAGCATAATAGTCCGCATCGTGACCGATAACCCGCCGACAGACTGCCAATACACAACCGCAAAACCAACTCTTGAAGATTTGTACCTCTATATTTTTGAACAAGGAATGTGATATTAAAATTATTGCCGACAAGTAATGGGCGTTCTATGCTAATACTTGTCGGTATTTTTATGCACTTTTTACATAAAATCGGAATGGTATAACGGAATGTAAATACAAAAATCCTCATATGCCGATAGTGTGGATAGGCTTTGCAATATTTATGTTGCTATGAAAAGGCTTTACAACACAGCTTGTATCAATATGGTTTGTTCTCGGCTCGGTTTATGTTTACGGATTTAAGCGATATTGATGAAACAGCTCAGGCAAAGGTCGGTGCCGAAATATGGACAGTAAAGTCCGACAAAGCTCCGCATTCAAAAGGAACAAAAAGCAAGGCAACTGTACTTACATAACTTTCTCTCCGAAAAGCCTTTATGTGTTTATGGTGATAATTACTAATTTATTGATATCTTAGTGTACAATAATAAATTAGTCACACAAACTTTGTCAATAGTGGGAAAAAATAAAATATTGTTGTTGAAATAAATTGGATATTGGATTATAATAATAATCAATAATGCAAAAAACGAATGAATATGTAAAACGGAGGTAGTCCTATGGAAGAAAAGGATGAAATTATTATTTCATTGTCAGATGTATGGAATATTATTAAGAAAAATGCAGCTTTTATTATCGTAGTTACGCTTATTTGTGCTATCGGAAGCTTTTTTATAACAAGATATTTTATTCCAAAGTCATACACATCTTCAATTCAGTTATATGTTGATACGTCAAATGATGATGAAAATAAAAACAGCCTCAATATACTTTATGAGCAAACCTATGCACAGAATCTTGTTGCTACATATATTAAAATGCTGAACACAAATACTTTTTACGCAGAGCTTTCCGAGCATATAACAACAAATATACCCCTAAACAGCTTAGTAAAATGGTTTCTTTCAGCAGTGACGAAAAGACGGAGATATTTGACGCTAAGGTTACTACTTCTTCTCCAAATGATTCAAAGCTTATAGCTGATGCGGTTGGAAAGGTTGCACCTGAGGCTATTTCAAGACTTAAATCCAAAGCAACGCTAAAGATAGTTGATTATGCTCAGTTGCCTACTGCTCCTTCATCTCCGAATGAAATAAAGAACGTAATAATTACAATGATAGTAGGACTTGTTATATCTGTCGGAATTTCATTGCTCAGAGCGTTCCTTGATAAAAAGATGAGATACAACGAGGAAATGACTATGATTGGAGATATTCCGATTCTTGCAGCTATTCCAAAATTTGACGCAGTAAATAAATCTAACAAAAAAAAGAATAAGAGGGAGTCAGTATGAAAAAATATCCAAAAAGAGGCTCTTTTCAAGATGTAAAACTCAATGCAGAAGCTGTCGGCTTTCAGATTAAAGAGTCTTATAAAAAAGCAAGAACAAATATTGCTTATTCAATTGTAAAAAAAGGCTGTAAAATGGTGTCTATTACAAGCTCTTCAAAATCCGAAGGAAAGACTATTACTGCAGTTAATATAGCTATTGCACTTGCACAGCAGGTTGATACCAGGGTACTGATTATTGATTGTGATTTGAGAAGACCTCGAATTCAATCGGTGCTTGAAATACCTGTTGACAAGGGAATTACAAATTACCTCAATTTTGAATGTGAGGTATCTGATATAGTTTACACTTCTAAATTGGACAATCTTGACGCTATCTGTTGCGGTACTATTCCTCCGAACCCGTCGGAGCTTTTATCAAGTGACAACATGAAAGAATTAATCAAAGAGCTTTCAAAACAATATGATTATATTATATTTGATACTCCGCCAATTGGCGTAGTAATTGACGCTTTACCTATAATAAAGCAAACTGACGGTGTTGTTGTTATAGTCAGAGATAATGTTACCGACATCAGGGACTACAAAAAAACAATTGATATTCTCAAACGCTCCGAAGCTAATATTATCGGTGTTATATTTAATGATGTTGAGCCTGTCGGTAAACGCAAATACGGCGGAGGATACAAATACGGTTACTACGGCGAATACGGCTATTAATTTTTTTGCTAGAGGGGTGTAGTTTTGGCGAAAAGAATGTATGCAAATGAAAGAAAAAACAATATTTTCGAAAAAAAGGTTATGCCTGAAAATAATATTTATTATGCAACCTTAAAAACAAGACACGGTTACCGGTGGCTAAGAAGATTTCAGGATATTTTATTCTCTCTGATAGCTATTATTATTCTTTCTCCCGTTATGCTGATTACAGTTATTTCTATCATTATTGATGATCCCAAAGGAGGTCCTGTTTTTTCGCAGATAAGAGTGGGAAAAAACGGTAAAGAGTTTAAAATGTATAAATTTCGCTCAATGGTTGTTGATGCGGAAGACAGGCTTAAGGAACTGCTGAAAGAAAATGAAATGGATGGACCTGTTTTTAAAATTACCGATGATCCGAGAATTACAAGAGTCGGAAAATTTATAAGAAAAACAAGTATTGATGAGCTCCCACAGCTTTTTAATATTCTAAAAGGAGATATGAGCATTGTGGGACCTCGTCCTGCTTTGCCCAGAGAGGTTGAGCAATATTCTGCTTATCAAGCCCAGCGATTGTTTATTACACCTGGTCTTACGTGTTACTGGCAAATTCAACCAAACAGAAATGACATTTCTTTTGATGAATGGGTCGAGATGGATATACAGTATATCCGTGAACGCAGTTTTCTTGTGGATTGGAAAATCATATTTAAAACAATTATCGCAGTTCTTACCAAACAAGGAAGATAATTTGGGAGGTACATATGAAAGGCATAATTTTAGCCGGCGGTTCCGGTACACGTCTTTACCCTTTGACGAAAGTAACTTCAAAACAGTTACTTCCGATTTATGATAAACCGATGATTTACTACCCGATGTCTGTTCTTATGAATGCAGGCATTCGGGATATACTTATAATTTCAACTCCACAGGATACGCCTCGCTTTGAGGATTTATTGGGCGATGGACATCAGTTTGGTGTTAGCCTTACATACGCTGTTCAGCCGTCACCTGATGGACTTGCGCAGGCGTTTATTATTGGCGCTGATTTTATCGGTGATGATACGGTTGCGATGGTGCTGGGAGATAATATTTTCGCAGGACACGGTCTGAAAAAGCGTCTTAAAGCTGCTGTTAAGAATGCGGAGACCGGAAAGGGTGCTACTGTATTCGGCTATTATGTTGATGATCCGGAACGTTTTGGTATTGTTGAGTTTAACAAGAACGGCAAGGCTGTTTCTATTGAAGAAAAGCCTGAAAAGCCGAAGTCAAATTACTGCGTAACGGGCTTGTATTTCTATGATAACAGGGTTGTTGAGTATGCGAAAAACCTAACTCCTTCCGCAAGAGGCGAGCTTGAAATAACCGACCTCAACAGAATTTATCTTGAAAATAATGCGTTGAATGTTGAACTTCTCGGACAGGGCTTTACTTGGCTTGACACAGGTACGCACGAAAGTCTTGTTGACGCTACAAATTTTGTAAAAACAGTGGAAACACATCAGCACAGAAAAATTGCCTGCCTTGAGGAAATCGCATATCTCAACGGCTGGATATCCAAAGAGGATGTACTTGAGGTTTATGAAGTGCTGAAAAAGAATCAGTACGGTCAGTATCTGAAAGACGTACTTGACGGAAAGTACATAGACTATCTTTATTAAGAGGGGAAACAATATGAAAAAATATCTGATTACCGGTTGTGCCGGATTTATTGGTTCAAATTTTGTTTACTATATGCTGAAGAAGTATGAGGATATTCTCCTCGTTAACCTTGACAAGTTGACTTACGCAGGCAATCTTGAAAACCTCAACGATATTCCGGGAGAACTTCCGGCATGTCGTACTAAACCTTGGGGAACCGGTCAAGCTGTGCTTGCTGCGAAAAATATGATTGATACCCCGTTTATCGTTATCAATGCAGATGATTATTATGGCAAAGAAGCTTCAAGGCCGTTCATGAGTATCTGGTGAATGGTGGCAAGTCCTGCATGGCTGGTTTCGTTCTGAAGAACACGCTGTCTGATAACGGTGGCGTGACCCGTGGTATCTGCAAGATGGATGAGAATGGAAACTTGACTGAGGTTGTGGAAACCAAGAACATCGTAAAGACTGCAGATGGAGCAAAGGCAGACGGTGTGGTTGTTGATGTGAATTCTCTGGTTTCCATGAATATGTGGGGATTGACTCCGGAATTTTAGATGTACTGGAAGAGGGCTTCAAAGAGTTTTTCGAGAAAAAAGTACCGAGCAATCCTCAGAAAGCCGAGTATCTGATCCCAATCTTCATCGGTGAGCTGCTGGAGCAGGGAAAGATGTCCGTAAAGGTTCTGAAGACCAACGACACTTGGTACGGCATGACCTACCATGAAGATGTTGCGGCTGTAAAGAACAGTTTCAAGAAGATGCTGGAGAACGGTGTGTATAAGGCTGATCTGTTCAGTGATCTGTAATGGAAGCAATAAAGGTATTAGCCAAAATCCTCACAAACATCTTGACTGCTCTCTATGAGCCGTTTGGATTTTCACTCCTTCTTTCTTTCCTCGCCATGTTTTTCTACCTGTATGCGTATGAGGCAATACATGCGGGCAAAGGATGGAAGAGTGCCATAGTGACCTGGTATCAGAAATTCAAAGAGAGTGTGTTTTTTCGGAAGTTGTTTTTTCTTGTTTTATTGTGACCTCACTCATTCTGTTCCGAACCCTGTTAAACCGGAGCATTTGGATGAATCCTTTATCTAATGTTATGGGCGGATGGGGCATTTGGGAGACAGTGAACGGAGAAAAGCAGCTGACAACAGAGTGCATTGAGAATGTGATTATGATGGTGCCGTTTTCAGCAGCAGTGCTGTGGTCATTCGGAAAGAAGATAGGAAACGGCTGGAAGAAAATACTGTGGCAAAGCGGGAAGATAACGTTCATCTTCTCGATAAGCATTGAGATATTGCAGTTATTGCTTCGCTTGGGAACGTTCCAGCTATCAGACATCTTCTATAATACAGTAGGCGGAATGATTGGTGGCTTGATATATTGTGCAGTGATGAAGGCAAGAAAACGTCTGTAAAAAGGGTTGAAATTGTGATATACTGGGAGCGGAAGCTCCCTACGCTGCTCTTTAAATAATCACACACCTCTCCGTGGTGAGCAGCAGGCAACGATCTTATGATCGGCGAAGATGTGAGAAAAGAATAAATGTAGAAAAGTATAGTTGGGTATTATTATGGACGATATTTTGAGACTCGCAAAGAATTATTTGAAAGAATGCCATCTGAATCTTCTTCCATGTGGTGACAATAATATTTTGGAGAATATCCATTTTCTATATGATGAAAATTGGGAAAATCAAGGCACGTCCTACCCATATGAGATATTAACATATTTATTTGATAGCTATTATGTTTTGCCACAGAGACCGGATTTGGCGGCACTATTTTGCTGGCAAGCAATCAATCATTCATATTATGTTCAGCAGTTGAGTGATAACAGCGTAGGATTTTGCTTAGATACTAAAGGTGTTGAATTTGTTCGTGGTGCAATTTTAGCGAATTGGAATAATAAATATAAAGCAATTCTAGAGCCTTTTTTGGAAAGGCTGCCGGACAAAACATTTCACTATGTGGCCTCGTATATGCTTAAAGGATATGCGATGGAAAGGAATGAAATAGCAGAAAAATATAGAGCTTCTTCGTATAAATCGTTAAAAGGCAAAATTTCGCCGCTATCGGAAATTTTGGATAATGCATATGGAAAGTCATACTGCCAGATTTCCAACCCTACACTTATTGGTAATACAGTGGATCTCGGAATTTCCGATGCAAATAAAGGAAAGAGTCGAGCCATAACACACAGCTTTGGTATTAAGTTAAGAGCACTTATGTTAGGAGAAGAAGCTGAGATTACATTCTGTGATGCGCAGGGCACGAAGAAAAAATATAAATTTATCAGATGAAGAAAGATTCTCATTTGTTCTATTTGGAATTCTTTATGCTTCTCGATGCAATAACTTTCATGGCAATGTTGCGGCTCGAATGAACAGCATCAATGCAAATAGAGATACTTTTAGAATGTACACAGATATGTTTTTGACAGAGTATATTATTTTGGCAATTCATATGAACAGTCAAGGTGAGTTATCTGATATGGCACTGAATGAAGTTGGAAAAAATGTTAACTTAATGTTGTGATTTAAATGCATTGCCCTCACCATTCCACAGTGCTATACTTAAACCATTAAAAAGGAAAGAGGTTATCACCATGCCAAGAACGAAAGACAGAAAAAACCGTCCCAAAATCAATACCACCAACGACTACGTATCCCAGCTCGCAGAGAAGCAGGAGACTATTGCATTTCTGAATACTGAGATCGCATCCATCCAGAAAGCAATCGAGGAGTAGAAGAATACACTGAACGAGAAGAAGACTGCTCTGAAGAAGGCCGAAAAAGAAGCAGCATCCCCCTGGAAGCGAAGAAGGCGAAGGCGGATGCTAAGGCCTCTGAAGAAGCTAAGAAGACCGAAGCATAGGCTGTACTGAAGAAGCTGTTGGCGAGCGGCATGAGTGCGGACGAGATTCTGGAAAAGCTGAAATAAACAAGAACCCAAAAAAAAATAAAAGCAGACTGTGGAAACGCAGTCTGCTTTTTCTATGTTCCGAAATTGGTACATTCTCTGCTGTAAAATATAATTAAATTGGTGAACAAAAGAGGATCGGAGCGTGACGGTACATGTCTAATAAAAATCATTCTGGTGACAGTGCACAGTTAAGTCTTTTTGATATTTTGGGGCTTGCGGGGAATATTGACAGCAAGTATTCCTCAGATGAAATTGAGGAGGTTATAGGTAAACTCCGTGCAGCTAAGCGTACCGCAGAAAAGCATGAGGAAAATGAACGCCGCCGCAGGGAAAAAGAAGAATTAGAGCGGAAAGCCCGTGAAGAAAAAGAGAAAAAAGAAGCACATATACGTGAAGTTACAAGCATGGATCTTCCGCTCGATTGGGAAAATGCGTTCAATCAGGATGTAAGGACTCAGGGTATTCACGCTGACAGCATTTCCGACGGTCTCATTTTCAGTCTATCTAATCTCGGACGGTTGATATTGAATATATTTCTTCAATAACCGGTGAGGACTACAAAACAATTATCGGTGCACTAAAAGGATCCATCTATCAGAACCCGGAGACTTGGGACGAGTGTTTCTATAAAGGCTGGGAAACTTCCGAGGAATATCTGTCCGGCAACATGATGCGAAAATGGAAGGCGCTAAAGACGCCAATAAAGAATACAACGGCTATTTTGCCGATAATATCAGGGCCATTGAAAAGGTCCTTCCCCCAACCGTTGCAACAAAAGATATCTATGTGACACTGGGTTCGCCGTGGGTACCTACGGATATAATTGATGATTTTATTGAACATCTTCTTGGCGATTGGCGCAGATACTGGTATAGCATCGATAACGAAGAAGATTTCAATACAAAACACGATGAATTGACCGGTACTTGGGAAATACCATTCAAAAGCAGATACAATCATGACGTCAAGGTGACACGAACATACGGTACCGACAGAATAAACGCTCTTCATATTCTCGAAAGAACTTTGAACATGAAGTCGGTCGCAGTTACCGATGAAGTCGTATGTAATACAAATTCTTCGGGCAAAAAAAGAGTTATTAACCAGTCTGAAACCATTCTGGCCATTGAAAACAAAACAAAATGATAAAGGCGTTCCAAAAATGGATCTGGGAGGATGAAAGAAGAAAAGAACGTCTTGAAATGATTTTTGAGAACAATTTCAGTTGCGTTCGAAAAAGAATTTTTGACGGATCATTTTTACGGTTTCCCGACATGTCTCCGGCGATAAAGCTTTATTCCTATCAAAAAGACGCTGTTGCGCGAATTCTTTTTACTCCGAACACTCTATTGGCACACGATGTCGGAGCCGGAAAAACCTATGTTATGATTGCTGCGGCAATGGAAATGCGCCGCATGGGGCTGTCTGAAAAGAACATGTTTGTTGTTCCAAATAACATTGTCGGTCAATGGAAAAACATTTTCTATGCCATGTACCCGAGTGCCAATATTCTTTGTGTAGAGCCGAAGAGTTTTACTCCATCAAAAAGAGAAAGTCTTCTTGAAAGAATACGTGACGAGGATTTTGATGGGATCATTATTGCTTACAGTTGTTTTGAGCGGATTCCGTTGTCAAAGGAATACTATCGAAACCGGCTTGTTTATGAACAGGAACTTATCGCAGAAATAGCGGGCAAAAAGAACAAGGCCACTTCTCGTTTGAAGAAGAAACAAGAGGCGGTTTCAAAAGCCTTATCTGAATTTTCCGTTGCAATGGATGATTTGTATAACGGTGTGTATTTTGATGATCTCGGAATTACAAGACTCTTTGTAGATGAGGCACACAATTTTAAGAATGTTCCTATCGAAACAAAAGCAGATAAAGTTCTTGGAATCAGTGCTTCAGGTTCCAAGAAATGCAAGGATATGATGGATAAGGTACATATGGTGCAGAAGAAGAATGACGGCGCAGGAGTTGTCTTCGCTACCGGAACTCCGATTACAAATTCTATCACAGATGCGTTTATTATGCAGATGTATTTGCAAAGCGGTGAACTTGCCATGCTGGATCTTCAGAACTTTGACAGTTGGATCGGTATGTTTGCAGAAAGGAGCACGGAATTTGAAATTGATGTTGACACAAGCAGTTATCGGCTTGCCACTCGTTTTTCTAAGTTTCACAACCTTCCCGAACTCACTTCTCTACTGTCATCCATTGCCGATTTTCATCAAGTGGACACATTAGCCGGTATCCCGCAGATAGATGGATATACCGATGCGCTGATCTCAAAAACAAATGATTTTGCAGATTATCTGAAAGATATTTCACAGAGAGCAGAGAATGTTCGCAAAGGATATGTCAGCCGCAAGGATGATAATATGCTGAAAATCACGACAGACGGAAGAAAGGCGGCGCTTGATTTAAGATTGGTCGATCCAAGTGCTATGTTCACTTATCAATCGAAAGTTGCACGCTGTGTCGAAAATGTTGCTGATATATATTTCAAAACAACGGTTCGTAAATCTGCACAAATCATTTTCTGCGACACATCGACTCCTAAAACGGGTTTTAACATTTATGATGAAGTGAAGACTATGCTTCAGAGTAAAGGCGTTCCTTCTGACAAGATTGCTTTTATTCATGATGCCCGGACCGAAGCACAGAGAAATACCATGTTTGCTCAAGTCAGGAAAGGTGACATTCGCGTGTTGCTCGGTTCGACCTTCAAACTCGGACTCGGTGTAAATATTCAGGATAAGCTGATCGCTCTGCATCATATCGATGTTCCGTGGAGACCGGCAGATATGACGCAACGTGAGGGGCGCATTCTGCGCCAAGGAAATACCAATTCAAAAGTGCAGATTTTCCGATATATCACAGAAGGGAGCTTTGATGCCTATTCATGGCAGCTGCTCGAAACCAAGCAACGATTTATTACCGGATTGCTTTCCGGATCGCTTACCGAGCGGAGTGGAAAGGATATTGAAGACACAGTGCTCGACTATGCCGAGGTCAAAGCTCTGGCCGTAGGAAATCCTCTTGTAAAAGAGCGTGTGAAGACCGCAAACGAGCTTTCGCGCTATCTGACATTACAGCGCAAACTTGTTGATTCAAGAATTCGCATGGAAAAAGAACTGTTAGAGATGCCCGGAAAAATATCCAATCAAGAGAATAATATTGCCCAATGTGAAGCCGATATTGCATTTTACAACGGATGGAAACAAGAAAATCCCGAACCGGTTGATAGCAAGGTAAAGAAGGAAGCGACGGAAAAGCGTAAACATTTAAGAGAATACATTCATTCTTCTCTTATTGGACATGTTCTTGAACCGAAAGAGAAAGCCCTTACAACATATCGAGGTTTTGAAATTATTCTCCCAGCTAACATGACACGGGAAAAACCTTATATTTGGCTGAAACGAAACGGTCGTTATTATGTAGAACTCGGAGATACGAATACGGGCAATTTAATAAGAATCGATAATTTTCTTGATGATTTACGAAAGCACTTTGATAAATTGAAAAATGGATTTGCTAAGCTGCAAGAAAGAGAATATCAACTTAAGGAAGAACTCAAAAAGCACGAAAGTTTCAGCGATGAAATTGAGGAATGCCGCAAAAAACTCGAAATACTTAATAAAAAATTAGGAGTAGATAAGACATGAGCGATATTAAAATGACCAACATACCCTCTATGAATGTCGGGAAAATGGTTGAAAAACTGTCAAGCGCTTACTGCGCAATCATTCAACATAATTATCCCATCAAAACCATGCCGTCAGTGATGCTGTGGGGACCTCCCGGCGTTGGTAAATCGCAGGCAGTTCGCCAGATTGCAAAAGAGATTGGCGAGAAAACCGGTAAAACGGTTAATGTAACCGATGTTCGATTGCTTCTTTTTAATCCCATTGATCTGAGAGGCATTCCTACCGCCAACGCTGACAAAACGCTTGCAGTATGGCTGAAACCGCAGATATTTCAAATGGACGCAAGTGACGATATTGTCAACATCCTGTTCCTTGATGAAATTTCCGCAGCACCTCAGTCCGTACAGGCGGCGGCCTATCAAATTACATTGGACAGAGTTGTCGGAGAACACAAGCTTCCCGATAACTGCATCGTAATTGCCGCCGGAAACCGTGTGACAGATAAATCCGTAGCTTTCAAAATGCCGAAAGCTCTGGCAAACCGACTTATGCACATCGAAATTGAAGGCAGTTTCAGTTCGTGGAAGCAATGGGCAATTTCCTCCGGTATCAATGATAAGGTTGTCGGTTTTTTGTCTTTCAGGCAAAGTTATCTCATGGGATTTGATCCCGACAGTAATGATCTCGCTTTCCCGACTCCCCGTTCGTGGGAAATGGTAAGCAATGTTCTGAACTGGATTGATGATGACATAGACAGCATGTATTACTTGATTGCCGGACTTGTCGGAACAGGTGCAGCGGTTGAATTCAGAACATGGGCCAAGGTATATAAAAACCTGCCGGCCGTTGAAGATATTTTTGACGGCAAAATGCCACAGATGCCAAAGGATACTGATGTCATGTACGCTTTAACGGCATCTATGACCGCCTATGCACGGATGCACAAAGATGAAATGAGCAGAATCGCAAATTCAATCCGATATGCAGACAAAATGCCTCCCGATTTCAGCGCAGTATTGCTGAAAGACTATATGTGCATAGATAAAAATTACAAAGAAAAGCTCATGCCCATTCCGGAATTTGCAAGGTGGCTTCAAACGAAAGGATGGTTAATGAATGGCTCTGTCTGAAAGCAAGATTAAAGGGTGCATAAAAAGACTTCTGTTATCACGCATGCGCATTTTGTATAACCATGGATTTTACGGTTTACTTTTAATGCATATGATTTATGCTGTCAGTGAAGAAATTGAAACGGCTTGTACGGATGGAGTAAGGATTACTTTTGGCATAGATTTTCTCGATAGTCTCAGTGATAGTGAACTTGACTTTGTCATGATGCATGAGATTTTGCATGTTGTGTTACAGCATTGCTTTCGCGGAGATGTTGAAGACCCTGAAGCATACAATATTGCGGCTGACATTGTTGTCAACTCTAATATTATGCTTGAGAACGGAATGAAAGCGAGCAGTATAACGCTAAGCAAATACGGAATAGCAATGCATGTTGCACCGGACGGAAAAGAAGGGCATGAATATACTGCCGAACAGGTCTATGCTATGCTTCCGAAGAATCTTAATAAAAAAGGCAATAATAAAAAAGGCAATAATAAAAGTCCAGGTTCTGCTGTCGGCAGGGCAAAAAAAGAGATTTCAAAAGAACAGCATCAACCGGTACGGGTATGGGATGATCATTCACGGTGGGGCAAATATGAAGAAGATGATACACTTCGTGACGTATGGGTCAAGCGGTTTGAAGACGCAGCAGAAGCTATTAAGATCAGAGATCCATCAAACGCAAGAGGCCTTCTCCCTGCTTTTGCCGAGCGTATTCTTAAAGAACTAAAAAAAACGCAAACTGATTGGCGGACAATCTTGAATGATTTTATTCAGGAAGAAGTTGTTGATTATTCGTTTGCTCCACCGGATCGGAGATTTGACGACAGTCCGTTTTTCTTGCCTGATTTCAACGGCAAAGAAGATAGGGTAGAAGATATCCTGTTTATGATTGATACATCAGGGAGTATGTCGGACGATATGATTGCAGCAGCATATTCAGAGGTTAAAGGAGCAATTGATCAGTTCAACGGAAAACTAAAGGGATGGCTTGGCTTCTTTGATGCGGCGATTATAAAGCCACAGCCGTTTAGCGACGAGAACGAGTTCAAGATAATCAAACCCGCCGGAGGTGGTGGAACCGACTTTCAAATCATTTTTGAGTATGTATTTCATCATATGTCCGACAAATTGCCGGCAAGTATTATCATATTATCAGATGGATATCGCCCCCTTTCCTCTGGAAAAGCTTGCCGGAGGTATTCCGGTGCTTTGGTTATTAAACAATGAAGAAGTGAATCCGCCTTGGGGAAAGGTTGCAAGGATAACCGTATAACATAAGAGATTTGAGCAATGTACAATGAGCAAATTAAGGAAATACTAATGAAAACATATGATATATGTGCATAAACACTTGACTGTAGCCCATCCGCTGTGTCGGAAAATAAACTATATTATTATACTTTGGGCAAGTATTACGAAAAGAAATTATTTTGCTTCGAAATGTATTAGAGTCTCAGCTATCTAAAAATTTGATTACTTGGAAAAACATTTAATGATTTGTTCTGAACGCATTACAGAGAATGCACATATCAGAACAATTGCTGAAAGAAGGAGAGCTCCAACATAATTGTGCTTTTTATGACGGAATTTGATTAGAAAGTACCGCGTGTAATATTAAACCGAAAAGAAAAGAATCCGGAGGTACAAAGTATGCAGTTTTATAAATTCGAAGGATTTACAGTTTCTGAAAACTGGTCCGAAGAAAACAATGATCGCAGAGTAATGCGTGAGAAGGTAAGAAAAATCTCAATGAAGACAAACTCTTTCAATCAGAATCAGCAGCGTAAAGCATATGCGTTTGTTACCGATGCTTCAGAAGATACCGTAACTATTGGCGTCATCGTTAGAAATTACGCTGATGTACATAAACTGATATCCGGATATCTTCAGGCAATTGAAATGGAGCTGAAGGATACTTGTCTTGAAGAAATCACCTTTAACAATTTTCGTAATATGCTTAGCTGTGCCGATAGATACGACTATATTAACGATGATGACGAGGTTCTCGAACAGTTTGATCTGGATAAACTTAACGCAAGATTTGGCAGAAGCGTTGAATATGGAGAAAATATTCTCGACTGCTGCGACAAAAAGTCTATCTATAATGAAGCTCGTAGGTTCCTTGCAAAAGATACATTTATTCCGGAACTTGATCGTATTTATGCAGGAAGCACAAAGCATAAGGTTAGTGGTCATCCTGTGCATTATATGATTCAGACTGATGACGGAGAAACCCGGAAAGGAATGCTCAGGGTGCTTCTTCAGGCGTTATATGCCAATAGCAGAATCCTCAGCAAGCGGTATATCTTTTTAAACATTAGACCCGGCGAAAATTTCTCAAGAGCAGTTTATGAATGCCTTTACAAAAGTAGCTTTGGCGGAGCCGTTATCGTTAGATATCTTGCCAACGACGACACAGAAGAATATTATGCAAATTGTGACAGAGACACAATAGAAACTCTTTGCGAAGTTATGAAGAAATACTGCAATCAGGTTCTTACGGTGTTCTGCTTTCCCCGTGAATGTACAAGTTCTAAAGATATTTTTTACGAGAATCTTGGAAATATTAGTATTGTTGAATTAAAGGAAGAGTTTGTTTCGGGAGAACGCGCGATAGATTTTCTTAAAATGCTTGCAAAAGATAACGAAATCCGAACTGATAAAAAACTGTTTGAAAAACTCGAGGATGAGAAAGGTTATCTTGCACCTGACCTTCACGACTTGTTTGACAACTGGTACAACAACAAGCTTAAGACCGGTGTATATCCTCAGTATAAAGATATTGCGACCGCCAAGGGTGAAGTTGTCAAGGCAGCGCCGAAGGGTTCGGCTTATGATGAACTGAATCAGATGATTGGTCTTGATGAAGCAAAGAAGGTTATTAATCAAGCACTGAACTATTATAAAGCACAGAAGCTTTTTGCGGATAAAGGAATGAAAAGCGATCACCCTGCGATGCACATGGTCTTCACAGGTAATCCGGGAACAGCTAAGACTACTGTTGCAAGACTCTTCGCAAGAATTATGAAAGAGAATAATCTTCTCTCCAAAGGCAATCTAATTGAGGTTGGTCGTGGCGATCTGGTGGGTAAGTATGTCGGCTGGACGGCTCCGACGATTCAGAAAAAATTTAGTGATGCAAAAGGAAGTGTTCTTTTCATTGATGAAGCTTACTCTCTTGTAGATGACAGAAACGGTTCTTTTGGCGATGAAGCAATTAACACTATTGTTCAGGAAATGGAAAACCATCGGGACGATGTTGTCGTTATATTAGCAGGGTATCCTGACAAGATGGAAGGGCTCCTTCAGAAAAATCCGGGTCTCAGGTCGCGAATTGCCTACCATGTTCCATTCAACGATTACGATACGGCAGCACTTTGCGAAATAGCAAAACTTATCGCAAAACAGAAAGGGTTTACATTTACTGACGAAGCTTGTAATAAACTGACTGGCTTGTTTGATGCCGCAAGGAATGAAAGCGATTTCGGTAATGGCAGATATGTCAGAAATGTAATTGAAAAAGCAAAGATGGCTCAAGCTACCAGACTGCTAACAATGGATTTTGATTCCATTGAAAGTGAAGATATTGCATTAATCACCGCTGATGATATTGAAATTCCTAAGTCAAGTGCAAAGACGGAAAAGAAACAAATTGGTTTCAGCACATAATGCACCGCATTTGTACATTGGTGAACTGTATATTATGAATATAGAAAAGAAAGGACGGAGAACATTTTGATTGGTCATAAAAAAAGCTGACAATTGAACATTTTGGAAAGATCAAGCGTTTTGAGGCTTCTTTCCATGAACAACTCACCGAGATTTCTGATTCCAATACAAATGATATTATTCAGGCAATTGGGTTGATAACCGCAAACAAGAGCCTGACAGATCATCTTGCACGCTATTTTAAGCGGTTTGACTGTATTCAGTTTGATGAGGGCAATTGTGCAAACAACTTCAACGCTCTCCAAAACAGCGATGTGATACTGATAATTTAGCCGATAATGACGATTCGGATACTTCATCTTACGATAACTCTTTAGGCAACAAGTATATCTATCAGAATATTACACCTGAGTTTCATTATCAGAACTTTAGTGCTGACACAAACGCTTATCAGCAGGTATCGCTTTCGGTAACTCCTGAAAAAACAAATGAAATTGTAAATTATATTGCATTTGCTTTCGTTTACGGTTATAATGGGAATGAAATGACGGTTAATAATGCGGAAGTAAACTTACTAAAAGTCAAGCTGAATCAAAGTTGCGGCAAGGCAAAGATGTAATAACTTATTATAAGAGTGATGCGTTAAATATCGCAAACTCAGTAGACAGCACTAGAAGTAAGTGTGATCCCAAACATAGAGGGTCTGCTTCTTTTAAGCATTATCTTGTTAAATATAAAAATATAAAGTGGAGTATCCATTCGTTTTATGTATAGGGAATACAGGTGGTATTATGGTTTATACTTTTATGAATTATGACGATTTTAATAGTAAATATAACGATATATTAAAAATTGCCACTTGCTATAGTGAGAATTTTAGTTTTTTTACTGTGAGATAGATCCATAAAAAGGATCATTCTAATGAATATTTTAATTTCTTGGATGGTTTTAGAAATCATGAAATTCCATTAGGTAAAATAAAAACACCCAGATATACTGCAGGACAACAAATCCATTGTTTCAGAATTAATAAAATAACAACGGCTTTATTGATGAAACCTATAGATTTTTCCTCTTGGAATGCTTATGATTATCCTGAAGATTTGGCTTTTTATAAAAATTGCATACCGTGGTTTCGCTGTATTTCACATGAAAAAATGGTGTTAGTCAATGAGACCAATTTTAGTGCATTTAATGAGTTAAAAAAAATAGGCATAAATTTTAGATTGATTAATAATTCTAACTATATTTGAAAAAATTTAAAACGAATGTGGGTAAGTAGCTCATTTGAGCCTACTAATACCTAAAACTATTCAAGCGGTGAAACTTCATATTACTATTATACATTTGACGGTTCGCTTGAAAGCGAATATCGCACATCATCTGACGGCAGTATTACTTACTACATTGTTACCGATTCAGACGGTAATACGGTAGAAAAGACATTTGTAAACGGTCAGACAAAGACTATTACAACAGGCACAGATAAGGGAGCAAAAAAACATGAAAAAAATAATACCACTAATATCAATATTATTGATCATAACACTGTTATCTGTGATATGTACAATACCATATGCAGCAACTATCGTTAATGGCAGTAATTACGAATTTACAGTTATGGATGCAACCAAGGTCCAAAAGTATGTTGTAGGTATGATTGACTTAACTGATGATGAGAAATTTCTTTACAATACTAATGGTGACAATGTTTTGACCGTTATTGATGCCACTAATATTCAGAAAATTATTGTTGGATCTCAATTCGATACATCAGAACCGTCATCTTTGACAGAAACTACTTCGGTTTACGGAACTGAAGCATCCACAGACAGTCCAAAGATGACAACAGAAAATATGGAGTTCACAGAAACAACGATATCGGATTTCTCCTCTGCTTGTACTGAAGTAACAACTGAATATACTGAAACTACTACAGAATGTGTTGAGGAAACAACAACTGTTGATGAACCATCGACAGAATCGACTGAAACAACTACGGAAGAAGTTACTGAACCTTCAACAGAAGAGTATACTGAGCAGATTACTGAACAGCCTACTACAGAGCCAAAACCAACTGTTCCGCCTAAAAGTGTGAAATTCAATAAGAATACAATAACACTTGGGGTAGGGGAGTCATATACTCTTATTACTACTATTGAAAATGGAGATATTTCGCAAGTAGAGTTTACTACAGATAATAGTGGGGTAATTACTGTAGACGATAAAGGCAAAATGACTGCTGTGGGCATTGGTGTCTCTACAATTACAGCAAAAACTTATAACGGACTTACAGCCAAATGTAAGGTTACTGTTAAAAAGCTTGCTAATAGCATAAAGCTTGATAAGACAAGTATTATACTTGGAGTCGGTGAACAGTATGATTTTTCAAGCTATGTGCCGAGCGGAACAGCAGCTTATTATCGTTCTTATTATTCAGATGATCCGAATATTGCTTTTGTTCAAAAAGCCGGAGGTTTGATGACCGCAAAAAAGGCAGGAACCACAACTATGAGATGCAAAATGCCAAACGGTACACAAGCAACCTGTAATGTAACGGTCAAGCCGCTTGCAACATCTCTTAAACTTAACGCAAGTGAAATTGTACTGTACATAGGTCAGAGTTTTGACATTAACAGCAGTGTTCCAAAAGGTACAGCGGCATATTACAGACTTTATTCATCAAGCAATTCAAAAATAGCTGCTGTAACAAAAGGCGGAGGTGTCGTCAAAGGAGTAGCGACAGGAAAAGCAACTGTAACTTGCACTTTGAATAACGGAAAAAAAGCCATTTGCAATGTATACATAATGCCACAGAGCAAGAAGATTTCAAATGTTCCGTTAATCGGTCAAAGTAAGCTCCCGACAGGCTGTGAAACCTGTAGTGCAACAATGCTGTTGAATTTCTACGGATATAAAATTTCTGAAACGACATTTGCAGATAAGTATTTGGTAAAAAAACCTTTCGGTTATTCAAACGGTTCATACACAGGACCTGATCCGAATTGTGCCTTTGTTGGAACACCATACAGTTCCAACAGCTACGGAGCGTATGCACCGATTATGGTAAAATGTATGAATAAATACCTTTCCGACAAATCATACAAGGCTGTAGAAATCAGCGGGAAAAGTCTTGAATATCTTTCGGGTAAGTATGTTGCACAAGGTCAGCCGATTATGGTGTGGGCAACAATTAATATGTCACCGTCATTTAAGACAACCACTTGGAGAGTAAACTACACCGATGAAAACGCAAAATATAAACTCGGCAGTTACTACACTTGGACTGCCGGCGAACATTGTCTGTTACTCACGGGCTATGACAAAGATTATTACTATTTCAACGATCCGTGGACGAATGCTCGAACCCGTTACTCAAAAAGCCTTGTAAATACAAGATATAACGAACTCGGCAAACAGGCTGTAGTTATGGTGAAGAAATAACAAGAACCTTCTCTGATGAATTTATCATTAGGGAAGGTTCTTTCTTTTATTTGTTAGTATATTCTATTAAGGTAAAAATGCCTTTAGGAGCTTAAAATAAATCGCTGTGCGTTCCGGTTCTTGTCAGATACAAAATAAGTTCTTCATTACTAATTTCGTAAATCAAGAGCCAGTCGGGGGTAATGTGACATTCCCTACAGCCGGAATAATTTCCAATTAGTTTGTAATCTTTATATTCCGGTGGCAGTAGTTGTTGTTCAGCTATCATTTCAACAACATCATCAAGCAATTGAATATTGTATCCACGCTTAATTGCCAGCTTAACATCTCTGTTGAATTTTTGTGATGGCACAATTCTTAATTTACTCATTGGTAATATCCTCTAAAAGCTCGCTAAATGATGCATAGGTTTTTTTGTTTGGATTTTTTTTCAGTTCTTCAACTTCTTTAATGGCAGAAATTGTATCTGCATTTGGAGTTTCATAGTTAATGACATTGAGCATATAACGGATAAGGTTGCCCTTTACATTTTCGCCACCTTTTACAACAATACTTTTATAAGCGTTGTAAATATCACGGTCAACGGTAAATGAACAAGTAATCTTATTGGTACTCATAATTTTATCACCTTTCAAAAAAATATTACTAAGCTAACACGGCGGTATTACCGACACAGTTCGTTTTCGTAAGTTTCTGGTCGGCTGTGCTGCTCTTGTTTCAGAGCAGGTAAATTATTCTACTCTTGCGGAATCCGCTGACATTGCACCAAGTACAGCAAAGGAATGGCTGAAAGTACTTGTGGGACTTCACATTGTTTATCTGCTTGCCCCATGCTTGCCCCATATTCAAACAATGAACTGAAACGGCTCAGCAAAACACCGAAACTGTATTTCTGTGACACCGGTCTTTGTGCTTACCTTTCGATGTGGCTGACGGCAGACACTCTCCGTAACGGTGCTGCAAGCGGTCATTACTACGAAAATTATGTGGTAATGGAGCTTGTGAAAAACTACGCTTACGCTAAATCTAAAGTAAATATTACCTATTTTCGTGATTCTAATGCAAAAGAGATTGATGTTTTCAACGAGGAAAACAATGTCATTCATCCGTTGGAAATCAAAAAGAGTGCTTCTTCTGATCGTCGTGAGGTCAAAAAGTACAGCGTAATTGACAAGGCTTCTATGAACCATGGAAACGGTGGCATCATATGTATGTGTGAGGAGCCGATACCGATTGACAAGGAAAATTGTTTTATTCCGAGCAATCTAATCTGAATCAATCCCATAGCAAAAGTATATTTTCGAGAAACTGAGCAGAGCCCAAAAGCTCTGCTTTTTGTTTTAGTTTGCCCGGAAAATGACAGAAAAGGAATGAACGAAATGCCTAAGAAAAACGACTTCACCGTCTCCAAAAAATCGTGATATACCTTTTTTATGTTATTTAACTCTGTCTACGCTGTAAATTGTAAATCCGTTGAATTCCTTTTCATCCTTGTAAACAATGACGGAATCCTTTTTGCCGTAATATTGGTTAAGATAATTTTCTTTGATAAAAGTAATGTTCTTATCGATAACATATACATTTCTTCCGTCAACGACCGCCTCATAAATATTTGTTGAGAGGTTGCGGTTCACAAGCTGATTTGTCCGATGAAAATAGCCGAAACCGTCAACATTATGGAGAAAATCGGAAGAAAATCCCCACAACGGATGAATATAGTTATCGGTATATGAAATGTATTCTTTAGCTGTTACAGGATCGAGAACATAATAATTTTCGGGATGTCTGTCAACCTCAGTATAAAGATCACTCGGCTTTTTGTCATATGAAACAGGAGTGATATGGAAGAAATATGACGCACAACTTGCCACACCTAATATCACAAGTACAATAACCGAAATAAGAACAGTTTTTCTGCTTTTATCTGTAATATTGCTGTATTCGTCTTTTCTGAGATGACCGAAATCAAACGAATACATTGTAAACGAAAGAATCATCAGCAAAATTCCGTACATTGTGTATGCCGAAGAATCCATTGCATAACGAACATACATACAAGCCGCAAATCCCACTGCAAAATACAAAGCGGGGAAGAAGGCAAATCTTTTTTTCTGAACGGTAACAAAAACAACCATAATGGCAAGTATTACCGCAAAAGCAATAAGATATGAATCAAAATTTATAATATGTCCCCATGCATCTGAAAACAATGCACCCGCATTATCAAAGAAATTATACGGATTTTCTCGTTTTTGGATATCTGCAACCTTTTCAAGGGCAGCAGTATTCAGTCCATTGTTTTCATCATAATATCCGTCAACAAAAAGTTCATACTCATTTGCCGAATTTATTCCGACCGAATTAAGCTCCTCACAGTAATCGGAATAGTTTGGAAAAGCATTATCATCGGTCTTATCGGCAAGGACGCTGTATCTGTACAGCTCCGAAGTTTCTGCATTTGCATTATTGACCGAATATGAATAATATTCAAGACCGCAGCCGACAAGAACAATAAAGACAAATACAAGCACAAAAGGTCTGAAATACCAGAAGAATTTTCTGAACGGCAACTTGTACTTTCTTTTTGCAATCATATCACCGATGAAGAATGTAATAAAAAATGCAAGTCCCACAAAGAAATATTTGAAACATAAAAATGTTCCGAATATAACTTCAAGTACACCAATCCAAAACGGGAGAGAGTACCTTTTATTTCTGATTGCATTAAGTGCCATCAGAAACCCTGCCGTAAGCAGCAAAGCTGCAGTTTTACTGCTTAAAATGTTTGAATAATGGTCAAATGAAAACAAAATATTCAGCACAAGAGTGAATATGAAAGCCTTGTGCTTTCCGAATTTATCGGCAAAAACAAATGTAACAGAAGAAAAAGCGGCACAGGAGAGAAGAATTTGAAAAAGTACAAAACAGTTGAAATTCAAAAGAATGTACTGCAATGAACCGGTAATTGTCGCAAAAATGTAGTTAATATCATTATTGTAATAGTTATGATACTGACAGATATATAAAGAATTGTAAAAATCGTCAGCACTGTCATAGGAAAATGCAGTAACACCTATAATCAAAGCCATAATAACAATATTAATTGCCAAAGCAAAGAAGGTCTTGCTTTTTAGTGCGTTTAATATTTTATCTTTCATAATAACTCCTCTGCATTATCTTTCTTGTTTAAAAATCACTTTCTTGATCTTCTTTCGTTAATCAAGAGCTGAAGATTCTTCTGTTCGTAAGTATTAAATTTAACATTCTTCTCAAATTCTTCGGGTGTATATTTGCCCTCATACCATGACTGCGAGTTAAAGTATGCATTAAGGCTTGCGTCCTTAAAAATTCTGCCTCGTCTTGCATAAATCTCATTAATTGCAAGCTGTAAGTCGTCATCACTCAAAGCGCTTACCTGTGCGTTGCTGAGATATGAAGAATCGCTGTTAGGAAAGATAAATCCGCCGTTATTATTAGTGTTTGTATTGCTTGATGACTGTGAATTTGAATTGCCCGAAGCGCTGTTCTGACTATTTGATGACTGCTGAGCCTGTGTTGCAGGAGCTTCTGTTTCTCTCTGAATCTGTCCGCTTGAGATAACAAGTTTAACAACTGTACCCGTACTTGCGCTTGTGTCACCTTCCGGAGTCTGGGAGATAATATATCCTTCCGGATAATCATAACTGTATTCATAGTCAGAAATTTCAACGGTAAAGCCAGCCTGTTCAAGAAGCTTTTTACCGTAACTGTAACCGTAACCGACAACAGGAACAACATTGTTATATGAAGAAGATGTTGTAACCTGTTCCGTTGTAGCAGGAACTGTAGTAGGCATCGCCGTACTTGGCGCCTGTGTGGTTACTTCGGCAGATGTTGCAGTTTCGGCTGTAGTAGTTTTATTGTCAGTAGATGAATTTGACAAGCCGTTATAAACGCAGAAACCGATAAATCCGAGTGCGGCGGCAATTACAACGGCACAAAGAATAATGATAAATTTATTCTTCTTTTTCTTTACATTTTCTTTATTATCATCTTCATCTGCATATCCGAATTCATTGTCATTATCTTCAAAGCTGTTATCGTCAAAGTCGTTTTTTTCTTCAATTTTTTTAGTATCGTCAGCTTTATTGTCAGTACGCTTAACAGACGGCTCGTCCTCAAAGAAATCACCGTAGTCCTTGCTTGATTCATTGCTTGTAAGAACATTTTTATGGTCTGCACCGGAGTAATCGTCAAACACTTCAACGCTTGTAACAGGAGGAAGAACCTCCGGAGCTACTTCGCTGTTGCTTGAAACATCTTCAAATTCTTCAGCTTTTTTATCTGTAACGGTTTGTTCTTTCTTGTCATCTTCACTTGATACGGAACTGATATCTTCAAATTCAGGCTGTTTTTCTTCTGATACTTCGTTAGTTTTAATCTCAGGATTTTCAGACTCATCAACTGCGTCTGTAACATCAACAACCTCAAATCCGCCGTTTTCATCAGCATCAGACTCACTGACTTCATCTGAATCTACAGGAGCATTACCGTCAACAGGCAAGGATTCTTCACCGGCTAAAACTTCGGCAATGCCAAGCTGTTCGCCGCCTTTAAATTCATTATCAAGAACAGCGTCCTCAACTGTCTGAACCTCATCTTTATCGTCAAAATTATCCTGCGGTTCAGTCGGCTCTGTATCCTCAAATTCATCATAATCATATTCTTCAAATACATTTCCGTCAAAATCCGTGTTTTCGGGAACAACAACATCGGGATTCGGAACAGGGGAGGATGTACCTATTTCAGCCTTGATAGATGTAAGAGCATTTTTAATGTTGCCTGCATTTTTCCATCGGTTTGTATTATTCGGCTGACATGCAATTACAATAACACTCTTGAGTTTTTCATCACCCTCAGACGGTGCGGTAACAGCCTTGCCCGAAAATCTTTCTTCACAGGCATTCTTTCTGTCGCATGAATCACTTTCAAACGGAATTTTACCGCCGTTGCACATTGCATACATAATTATTCCGACAGAATAAATGTCGGTTGTATAGTCAACATTTTCCTGCTTATAAACCTCAGGCGCAACAAATGAGGTATCCGCAATCTTGCCTTCAAAATCTGTAAATCCGCCGATTTTATACCTTCCGTCAGCGGTTACAAAAATATTCTTTGGCGAAATATTACCGTGAAAAATATTCTTTGCTTCCAAAGTTTCAAGCATTTCACTCATCTGAATACCAAAATCAACAACTTCATCCTCAGCGAAAGTTTTGGTTTTCATAAGTTCTTCAAGACTTGTGAGTTCTTCTGTAAATATGTACAAATCACAGGTTTTTTTGTTCTGATTATCCTGAACATAAACATCCAGATAGTTTGAAACACCGTCAAGCTCCTTAACCGATTCAATAAAATCAGCCTCTTCGGTAAAATACTCGGCACGTTCATCGGTATAATTGCTTTTGCCGACAAATGCGTGTCTGAGAATCGCATTTTGAGCAGTATTTTTATCAATCTTCCTTGATACCTTGTAAACTTCACAGCCGTTGTCTTCCCCGACAAATGAAGTAACCTTCCAATCCCTTAAATCTGCCGGCAATTTAATTGTTTTTGCCATACTAACACTCCTTAAATATTTCCTTATTTTTCATATTACATATTATATCTAAATCAAGGTCATTAACCCTCACTATCTCATTCTCCGGATTATTGTACCATATTACGAGCTGTTTTACCATAGATATTTCAATTTTTTAAAAAATAATTCTAATTTGTAATTAAATCCGACATAAAAACAGCAGTCCGCCTAAACGAACTGCCGAAAACATAATTTCAATAAAATAATCTTACTCGATCTTATCTGATTTTTATTTTTTCCTTTTTGTTGACTCCGATAATTCCGCCTATTCCTCCTCCCAAAACAGATGACATCAGTTTAGCAGGGTTAATATCGTTATAGGCTCACCGTTAAAAATCAATGCAATAGAGGTTATGACAAGAAAAATAAAAAATCCTGTCAGCGAACCCACCGCAAGACCTGCACTTCCTGTAATTCTTGATGATATTATTCCCGACATCAGCGTTGCAACACCGACCATGCCGACCGTACAGTAATCAAGTATATCTGCTGAAATTACTCCCGATGACATCATCACGGCTGCAAGCAAACACATCAAAATTACCAGTATGAGTATTCCGCATACTGATGAAAACAAAACAGCCTTTGCAAGTAGTTTTTTATCAGACATAAAACAACCCCCGAATATATTCTGTTACAAATATATTCGGGGGAAAGAACATTCATTCAAAAAGTTATTCTTTTGTAGCTTTAGTTTCGTCAGAATCTTTCTTCTTGCCAAAACCGAAGAAGCCTTTCTTTTCAGGCTGACCTGCCTGCTGTGACTGTTCCTTAACTGTGTCAACAGTAGAAATACACCACTTTTTAAACTTCATCTTAACTCTGTCGGAGCCTGTTTCAATGATGATAGCGTCCTCGTCGTCCTTAATGGCAACTACTCTGCCCATAATTCCGCCGATTGTTGTAATTTCATCACCGATCTCAAGAGAGTTACGAAGCTGAGCTTCTTCTTTTTTCTTCTTTGAGTTAGGCTGATGAGGAAGAAATAGAGAGCTGCAAAATAGCAACATAGAAGAGAATCATAAAAATCATACTTGATGACTGATTTCCGCCGCTTGCACTTGCTTCTGCAACTACAGGTAAAAAGTTTGTCATTTTCGTCATTCCTTTCATACAATGTACTGATTATATCAGTTTTAATCACATCTTGCAAGTATTTTTTCTGTTTTAAAAAAATATTAGATACGCACGCCTAAAATATTGCGATATTTCTCGTAAAATTCCATATATGTGCCGTTATCAAGCTGAGTTCTGATAACTTCCATAAGATTATTGTAAAAATAGAGGTTGTGCAAAACAGCAAGTCGCATTCCGAGCATCTCACCGCTCTTGAGAAGATGTCTTATGTATGCCCTTGAAAAGTTTCGGCAAACAGGGCAGTCACAATGCTCGTCAATCGGAGATTCATCTGTTTCATATTTCGCATTATTGATGTTACGCACTCCGTCCCAAGTGAAGAGCTGACCGTGTCTTGCGTTTCTGCTCGGCATAACACAGTCAAAAAGATCAACACCTCTTGCAACGCTTTCAAGAATATTCACGGGAGTTCCGACTCCCATAAGATATCTGATTTTATCTTTCGGAGCAAACGGCTCAACCTCTTCAATGATATGGTACATCGTTTCTGCAGGCTCACCCACGGCAAGACCTCCGATTGCATAGCCGTCAAGATTAAGCTCTGCGATTTCTTTCATATGATTGACGCGCAAATCGTCATAGATACCGCCCTGATTTATGCCGAACAGCATCTGGTTTTTATTTATGGTATCATCAAGACTGTTGAGCCTTTTCATCTCTGTAACGCATCTTTTAAGCCATCTTGTGGTTCTTTCAACGCTGTTTTTTGTATATTCATATGGAGAAGGGTTTTCAACGCATTCGTCAAATGCCATCGCAATTGTAGATGCAAGATTTGACTGGATTCTCATACTCTCCTCAGGTCCCATAAAAATTTTGCGGCCGTCAATGTGAGAATTGAAGTAAACGCCTTCTTCTTTAATATTTCTCAACTTTGCAAGAGAGAACACCTGAAATCCGCCGCTGTCGGTAAGGATAGGACCGTTCCACCTTGTAAATTTGTGAAGTCCGCCCATTTGCTTAACCTTTTCATCACCCGGACGAAGATGCAGATGATAGGTGTTGCAAAGCTGAACCTGACATTTTATATTCTTTAAATCAAGCGCAGAAACAGCACCCTTGATTGCACCGCATGTTGCAACATTCATAAAGGCAGGAGTCTGAACCGTACCGTGAACCGTAACGAATTCGCCCCGTCTTGCGCTGCCTTCCTTTTTAATTACCTTAAACATAAATCCGTAAAATCCTCCTATGATATGAACATAGCGTCACCGAAAGAGAAGAATCTGTACTTTTCCTTTACAGCTTCTTTGTATGCATTCATAATAAAATCATACCCAGCAAAAGCGGATACAAGCATAATGAGTGTACTTTCGGGAAGATGAAAGTTAGTAATAAGTCCGTCAAGCACCTTAAATTCAAATCCGGGATAAATAAAAATATCCGTAAATCCCTCACAGGGTTTGATTTCTCCGTACATTGCCGCAACACTTTCAAGCGTTCTGCAGGATGTTGTGCCGACTGCAATAACCCGTCCGCCGTTTTTCTTAGTTTCATTTATGAGCTTCGCGGTTTCTTCGGGGACTTCATAATGCTCGCTGTGCATTTTATGCTTTGTAACATCGTCAACCTTAACCGGTCTGAATGTACCGAGTCCCACATGAAGTGTAACATACGCAATCTTTACGCCTTTAGCCTTGATTCTGTCCATAAGCTCGGTTGTAAAGTGAAGTCCTGCCGTCGGAGCGGCCGCAGAACCGAGTTCATGGCTGTAAACCGTCTGATAGCGTTCCTTATCTTTAAGCTCGGCAGTAATATAAGGGGGAAGAGGCATTTGACCGATTTTGTCAAGAGTAGTAAAAAAATTCTCTTCACAGTCAAAATCAACTATTCTGTTGCCGTCATCCTTAACATCAACAACTGTTGCACGCAAAATGCCGTTGCCGAATGAAAATTTTGTGCCGACTTTTGCTTTTTTACCCGGCTTGCAAAGTGTTTCCCAACGGTTGTTCGCAACCTGCTTCAAAAGCAGAAATTCAACTTTTGCACCTGTTTCGTCTTTGATACCGTAAATTCTTGCAGGCAAAACTCTTGAATCGTTGGCAACAAGAAGATCTCCCTCGTTAAGATAATCAATAATGTCATAAAAATGTTTATGCTCCAGAGTTTGTTTTTCTCTGTCAAGCACAAGCAATCTTGAACTGTCCCTCGGTTCAAGCGGAGTCTGTGCGATAAGCTCTTTCGGCAAATCGTAATAAAAATCACTTGTTTTCATTTTATTTCCTTTCAAGAACTAAAATTGCTTTTTAAAAGCTGTTCTGTCAAAAATCTTTGTAAAACACAAGTATTTGTCCTGTAAAATTCTCAAAATAATTGACATTACCCTTTTAAAATGATATATTATCTTATTATGAGCAGTTTGCATAATCGACAAACAGTCGTGTTTTCAGACATCTCTTCATATAATATAATATTTGTTTGAATAAGGCAACCGCTTTTTTAAAATTTGTTTAATTCGGAGGAATTATTATGAAAAAGTATAAAGTCGGTATTATCGGCGCTACCGGTATGGTAGGTCAGCGTTTTACACTTCTTCTTGAGAATCACCCGTGGTTTGAGGTTACTGTTCTTGCCGCAAGTAAGAGAAGCGCAGGCAAAACATACGGTGAAACAGTTGAGGGCAGATGGCATATGACGGCTCCTCTTCCTGAGAAGTACAAGGATATGGTTATTGTTGACGCTGAAAATGTTGAAGAGGTTGCATCACAGGTTGATTTCTGTTTCTGCGCAGTTAATATGAAGAAGGATGAAATCCGTGATCTCGAAGACAGATATGCAAAGGCTGAATGTCCTATCGTATCAAACAACAGTGCTCATCGTTTTACAGATGATGTTCCTATGGTTATTCCTGAAATTAACGCCGATCACATTAAGATTATTGACGCTCAGAGAAAGCGTCTTGGCACAAAAAGAGGCTTTGTTGCAGTAAAGTCCAATTGCTCACTTCAGAGCTATGTTCCTGCAATTCATCCTTTAAAGGCACTCGGCATTGACAAGGTTCTCGCTTGCACATATCAGGCAATTTCAGGCGCAGGCAAAACATTCAAGACATGGCCTGAAATGGTAGATAATGTTATTCCTTACATCGGCGGTGAGGAAGAGAAGTCAGAGCAGGAGCCGCTTAAAATTTGGGGTAAGATTGAAGGCGACAAGATTGTTAAAACCGATGATATTTCAATCACATCACAGTGCATCCGTGTTCCCGTATCTGACGGTCACACAGCAGCTGTATTTATGTCATTTAAGGACGGAGTAAAGAAACCTACTGTCGAAGAAATTATTGACATTTGGTCAAACTACAGCGGCAGAGCACAGGAGCTTAATCTTCCGAGTGCGCCAAAGCATTTTCTCCACTACTTCACAGAACCCGACCGTCCGCAGATTAAATCTGAAAGAAATCTTGAAAACGGTATGGCAGTATCGGTTGGCAGATTAAGACCTGATACTCAATATGATTACAAGTTCGTTTGTATGTCACACAACACATTAAGAGGCGCAGCAGGCGGTGCAGTTCTTCTTGCAGAGCTCCTTTGTGCTGAGGGCTACATGGACTGATTACTTACGGAGGTAAATTATGTCTAACCACATTTTTACAGGCTCAGGTGTTGCACTTATCACTCCTATGAAGTCTGACGGAAGCGTAAACTACGATGTTCTCGGCGATCTCGTAGAATTTCATGTTCAAAACGGTACCGATGCAATTATTGTATGCGGTACAACAGGTGAGGCTGCAACTCTTTCGGAAAAAGAGCATTGCGAAACAATTTCTTTCGTTGCAGAAAAGACAAACGGCAGAATTCCTGTTATTGCAGGTACAGGCAGTAACGATACCTCAACAGCCGTTATGCTCTCAAAATCTGCCGCAAGCACAGGCGTTGACGCACTTCTCTGCGTAACTCCTTACTACAATAAAACATCTCAGCAGGGTCTTGTAAGACACTTCAACGTTGTTGCAGATTCGGTTGATATTCCGATTATTCTTTACAATGTTCCTTCAAGAACCGGCTGTAACATCAAGCCAAAAACTTATCAGGAACTTTGCAAGCATCCTAACATCGTTGCCGCAAAAGAGGCAAGCGGCGACATCTCTCAGGTTGCTCTCATCCGTTCACTTTGCGGTGACAATCTTGACATCTACTCAGGTAACGATGACCAGACTGTTCCTTTCATGTCACTCGGCGCTCTCGGTGTTATCTCTGTATTCGCAAACATCTGCCCAAAAGAAATGCATGACATATGTCAGCTTTGTCTTGACAATGACTTTGCAGAGGCACAGAAGCTTAACTTCCACTATCTTGAGCTTATGCATATACTCTTCAGCGATGTTAACCCGATTCCCGTAAAGACTGCCATGAACCTCTTCGGCTATGAAGCAGGCGAATGCAGACTTCCGCTCGTACCCATGAGCGTTCAGGGTTACCATGACCTCAAGGATTGCATGGAGAAGTATGACCTTTTAAGCAAGAAGGTTAAATAATCAACCTTTAATTCGTTTAAAATTCAAGAAGTTTAAAGGGGAATAAAAATGGTAAATACAGCAATAGTCGGTTGTAACGGTAAAATGGGCTGCTTTGTGGCACAGGCTGTTCAGAGCCGTGAGGATTGCAATGTTTTGTTCGGTGTTGACGCATTCGGTGAAAGTAATTATGATTTTGATGTTTTCAAGACTTTTGACGAGGCAACCGAAACACCTGATGTAATCATTGATTTTTCAAATCCTGCTGCTCTTGACGGTATGCTTGCGTATGCAGTTAATAACAAAGTACCTTGTGTTATCTGCACAACAGGCTTTTCTAAAGATCAGATTGCAAAAATCGAAGATGCGGCAAAGACAATTCCTGTTTTCTATTCAGGTAATATGTCACTCGGCATCAATCTTCTTATTGAGCTTTCAAAAGAGGCTGCAAAAATTCTCGGAAACCAGTTCGATATTGAAATCGTTGAAAAGCATCATAATCTCAAGCTTGACGCTCCGAGCGGAACAGCTCTTATGATTGCAGACGGAATTTCGGAACAGCTTGACGAAGATCCGCAGTATGTCTATGACAGACACAGCTACCGCAGAAAGCGTTCAAAGAACGAAATCGGTATTCATTCCGTAAGAGGCGGCACGATTGTAGGCGAACACGAAGTTATCTTTGCAGGTCACGATGAGGTTGTAACAATCTCTCATCAGGCTCAGTCAAAAGAAGTTTTCGCTGTCGGTGCTGTTAATGCGGCAGTATTTCTTAAAGATCAGAAAGCAGGTATGTACAACATGGGCAACCTTCTTTCTGAAAAAATGAACTGAAAAATAACACCTTTAAGCACGGCATAAAAGCCGTGCTTTCTTTTATGTCCAAACTTTGCCTGCCGTCATAATATGTAGTGTGATATATTGTTTTGAGATGTCACAAAGATTTAACAAAGGGTGGAAGTTATGGAAAATAATTTAATAATATTCGGCTCGGTAACTCTTGCATGAAGAGCCGTAACCTACTTTTAAAAAACAATATTAAATCAGGGCTTGTAAGAACTCCTATACACCTCAATCGAAAATCATGCGGATACAGCCTTTATGTCCCGGGAAATTTTGAAAGGGCATTGGAAATTATCAGGAGTAACGGTATTGCTGTCAAAGGAACAGCCGCTGTTGATACCTTATGATATATTTTGACAACGGTGCAACCACCTTTCCGAAACCCTTATCCGTAAGAAAAGCGATTAACGAAGCTATGTCCGACTACGGAGCAAATCCTGGAAGAAGCGGTCACAAAATGTCGGTGAAATCATCTGAAATAATGTATTCCTGCCGAGATAATGCCGCAAAACTTTTTGGCTCGGAAAATCCCGAAAATATAATATTCACGCTTAACTGCACAACGGCTTTGAACACAGTTATTAAAGGCATATTAAAACAGGGCGACCATGCCGTAATCTCATCACTTGAGCATAATGCTGTCGTCAGACGCTTGAAACACTCAAGAAAAATAAGATTGAATACTCTGTTGTCGAATGTGTCCCTTATGATGATGAGCAAACAATCGAGAATTTCAGGAAACAATTCAAATCTAACACAAAACTTGCAATCTGTACCCATGCTTCAAATGTATTCGGCATCAAACTTCCGATAGAAAGAATAGGCGCTCTTTGCAGATTAAACGGCATCCTTTTTTGTGTAGATGCCGCACAAAGTGCAGGAACAGCAGATATCAACCTTTCTGACAGTTGCATTGATTTTCTCTGCACCGCAGGTCACAAAGGGCTTTACGGACCGATGGGAACAGGCTTGCTTATTATAAACAGCGAAACAACTCCGGACAGTCTTATTCAGGGAGGAACGGGAAGTGATTCCGCAAACCTCAATCAGCCTGAAATTCTCCCCGATAAGTACGAAAGCGGAACGCCGAATCTTCCGGGAATAGCAGGGCTTAATGCAGGAATAAAGTTTGTCCTGAACAAAAAACAGACAGAATATATAATTCCGAGTTAGGTCTTGCACAAATGCTCTACAAAAGGCTTGAAAAAGCAGAAAATGTAATATTATACACCAAAATGCCTGAGAAAAGTCACAGCGTTCCTGTAATTTCCTTTAATATTAAAAATACCGAAAGTGAAACAGTTGCAAAAATTCTTAATGACAGCTACAACATTGCCGTAAGAGCAGGACTCCATTGTGCGCCCCTTGCACACAAAAGCTTCGGCACTCAGGATACAGGAACCGTAAGAGCTGTTGTATCGGCATTTACAACAAAAAATGATGTTGTATATTTTGCAAATGCCGTAAGTCGTATTTCTAAGAACAACAAACAGAAAAAAACAATTTAAAAAGGTTGCAATTAATAACAAAAGTATGTTAGAATAATAACGAGGAATTTAAAAATAAAGGAAGGGGAAAGCAGATTGGAAATATTTAACAGCATTCTTTCCATTATCAAGACTATACAGCTAAGAGATATTGTCGATATTCTTGCAATTGCACTGTTGATTTTCGGACTGTTCAAGCTTATTCAGGAAACAAGAGCAGTTCAGCTTCTCAAAGGTGTAATTATGCTCCTGATAGTGTATTTTCTTTCGTCTCTGTTTGGTCTTGTTATGCTTTCATCCCTGTTGCGAACATTTTTCGAGGCAGCAGTTGTTGTTATTGCTATCATCTTTCAGCCGGAAATCAGAAAGGCTCTTGAACAGATGGGACGCAACAACACCTATAAAAAATATATAAAAATATTTACTAAGCACCACAAAGGTGATGAATGGAAAAAGGCTGTAGAAAAGTCAATCGTAGATGCGGCTGACACAGCAGTTCTTTTCTCTCGTTCAAAAACAGGTGCTTTGCTTGTGTTTGAAAGAGAAACCATGCTTTCCGATATAGCCGCTACAGGCACAATTATTGATGCCGAAACATCAGTAGCTCTGTTCGGCAATATATTTTTTAATAAAGCACCATTGCATGACGGTGCAAGCATTATCCGTGACGGAAAACTTTTTGCAGCAGGATGTATTTTACCGCTCACATCAAATCCTAATGTAGATATCAATCTCGGTACACGACACAGAGCAGGACTCGGTATCAGTGAACAAAGCGACGCTGTTGTCCTTATAGTAAGTGAAGAAACAGGTGTAATTTCTCTTGCGGTAAACGGTATTTTGCTCCGTGAGTTTACAAGAGAAGAACTAATCAAAAAGCTTGAACAGTTTCTCATCTATGATCGTGGCTATGACGATGATGAACCGCCCAAAAAGTTTTTTCAGAAGAACCCGAAAAGTTCAAAAAGAGAGAAGGCTGAAAAATGAAAAAGAAAAAACTCTCTCTCAACAAACTGTTTCAGAATAACAAATTTCTGATTATACTCGCCCTTGTAATCTCAACAATAACATGGGTTTATATGAGTATGGGTACAACAAATGATACAACCGTAACAATAAGCAATATTCCCATTCAGATTGAATTGCCTGACCAGCTTGATAACAACGGGTTGCAGGTATTCCGTGATGCGGAGCAGACTGCCACGGTAACCGTAACAGGCAGCAGAGCCGTTCTCGGTTCTATCGGAACGAAGGATATTACTGTCACGGGTGCTACAAACGGAATTGACTCGGCAGGAACTTATCAGCTTTCGCTTTCAGCAGTAAAAGCCAACCCGAGTGCCAACTTTCAGATTATCTCAACCGTTACGCCGTCAAATGTCAATGTAATTGTTGATTATCAGCGTGAAACAAGTTTCCCCATTCAGGAAAATGTTGTTTACAAGGTTGCCGACGGATACTATGCGTCAACTTCTCTTGCATCAAAGAATATCACAATCTCAGGTCCTCAAACAGAGATTGCCAAAATTGCAAAGGTTTCGGCATCAGCCGAACTTGACAGTATACTAAATGAGCCGACCTCAACGACCGCAAATATTGTGCTTTATGATAAAACAGGAAATAAAATCTCCACCGAGCTTCTTACAATGGAGTTTACGGATGTTGAGGCTACAATTTCCGTTCTCCCCGAAAAGACGGTAAATGTAATTCCTGAGTTTATTAACAAACCCAAAGGTCTTGATTTAAACGATGATATGCTTACGGTTGAGCCTTCAAAGATTCTGCTTGCAGGTCCAAAAGAAGTGCTTGACAATACAGACAGCGTAAAGCTTGAGTCAATCGATTTTGCAACACTTTCAAACAAGCGTTATGAGTACGATACGCAGGGAATAAACATCCCGAGTGACTGCAAAAATATCAGTAACTCAACCTCCGCAAAGCTTGTACTTGACCTCAGCGGTCTGTCCAAGAAAACCTTTACCGTTGATTCATTTAAAGTAAGCGGTCTTTCTTCAAAATACAAAGCCGATGTAACACAGACAAGTATGAATGTTACCGTAATCGGCAGCGAAAAGGAACTTAAAAGCCTTAAAAGCTCAGATATTGAAGGTGTAATTGACACCTCGGATCAGAGCGGAACAGTAGGCTCGGTTCAGATGCCTGTTACTTTCAAACTCAGCGGTACTGACACCTGTTGGGTAAGCGGAAGTTACAAGGCAAATATCACAATCAGCGAAAAATGACCCATAAAAACCGCAGGCATTTTGATGTCTGCGGTTTAGTTTATTTGTATTAAATTACATTCTGATTCGATTTGAACTGCCTCGCCTTACAAAAGCTTTGTTCATATCGTCAGTATTGTGATATCTCACACTCTGTACAAGACCAAGACTAATGAGCGTACTCAAAGCCGAAGTACCTCCCGAACTGAACAAGGGAAGGGTTATTCCGACTACGGGAAGAAATCCAAGCACCATTCCTATATTTACAATTGTTTGCGATGCTATCATTGAAAACACACCGTAGCAGATATACTTGCCTTCAAATTCACTTGAATTTTTTGCATTCAAAATCACTTTTAATATAATAAAAAACAAAATCAGCAAAAGCGCCATGCATCCGACAAATCCGAGTTCCTCTCCTACAACGGTAAAGATAAAATCGTTTTCCTGTTCGGGGACGATTGAATGTTCAACACGCTGTCCGTTAAAAAGTCCGCTTCCGAAAGCTTCACCGCTTGCAATTGAAACCTTACCCTGATACTGTTGCCAACCGTAATTTGTCAGTGCATTCCCGTCAAGGTCAAACAAAGCAAGAACCCTGTTGCGATGTTCTTCATTCATAAACACATTCCATATAATCGGAATTGCACACACAAGCAATGCTCCGAAAATGACAAAATATCTCAGTTGAACACCTGCCGCAAATGTCATAACCAAAAACATAAGCGCAAATATAAGAACTGTACCGTCATCACCCTGAATATGAATAATTGCCATTGGTATCATTGCATGAAGTGCAAGGAAAAGTACTCCCGAAAACTTTTCAATCATTTTCTTTTCTCTCAGCCACGACAAATGCTTTGAAAAAGTTATGATAAAACAGATTTTTATAAACTCAGACGGCTGAATTGAAAATCCGCCCGGAAGATTAATCCATGCCGTATCATCTGTTCCGCTAACCTGAACTCCGAACACAAACACAAGTCCGGCAAGAACAATTCCCACTATTGCGGCAATGTACCATTTTCGTATAAGAAATCTGTAATCGGCAATTGATATAAACACCGATGCCGCAAGACCGACAGACACGGCGATAATCTGAGTTCTTAGATAACTATATTCGCCCGACCGTTGCATACTCGCAATCAAAAGAAAACTGTAAGCAACAGCGGTCAAGGTCAACAGCCACAAAACTGCGTCACACTGTCTGAAATATTCATAAATATTTGTAATAACTTTTTTCACCCAAAACAACCTTTGAAATTAATTTTACCCTATAATTATATTAAATTACGCTCTCAATATCAAGTATAATTTCAATACAGAATAATACAAGTTTCGCATTTTGTTATAATAATAAAAATATGAATTTGATTCGGAGGTATATTATGTTATCTGATATCGAAATTGCTCAGAGTGCAGAATTAAAGCCTATTGCAGAAATTGCAAATCAGCTTGGGATTTCTGCTGATGAGCTTGAGTTTTACGGAAAGTACAAAGCAAAGCTTTCTGATGAACTTGCAGACCGTGTAAAGGACAATCCTGACGGAAAGCTCATCCTCGTAACAGCAATCAACCCAACACCGGCAGGCGAGGGCAAAACCACCACTTCTGCAGGCCTTGGTCAGGCAATGGCTAAAATCGGTAAAAAGGCAATCATCGCACTCCGTGAACCGTCGCTCGGTCCTGTATTCGGAATTAAAGGCGGTGCAGCAGGCGGCGGTTATGCACAGGTTCTTCCGATGGAGGACATCAACCTTCATTTCACAGGTGATATGCACGCAATTACAGCAGCCAACAACCTTTGTTGCGCAATGCTTGACAACCACATTCAGCAGGGCAACACACTCGGCATTGATCCGAGAAGAATTCTCTTCAAGCGTTGTCTTGATATGAATGACCGTGCATTAAGAAATATCACAATCGGTCTTGGCGGTAAGGTGAACGGTGTTCCGAGGGAAGATCACTTCATCATTACAGTTGCATCGGAAGTTATGGCAATTCTCTGTCTTGCAAATGATATCTCCGACCTTAAAGAAAGACTCGGCAACATTCTTGTTGCATACACATACAGCGGTGAACCCGTTTATGCTAAAGATTTGAAAGCAGAGGGAGCAATGACTGCACTTCTCAAGGATGCAATCAAGCCTAACCTTGTTCAGACGCTCGAGGGGACTCCTGCAATTATGCACGGCGGACCTTTTGCAAATATCGCTCACGGCTGTAACAGCATAAGAGCAACAAAGCTTGCATTAAAGCTTGCTGATTACTGTATTACAGAGGCAGGTTTCGGCTCGGATCTCGGTGCTGAGAAGTTTCTTGACATCAAGTGCAGATATGCCGGCATTGCTCCGTCGGCAATTGTAATCGTGGCAACATGCCGTGCATTAAAATACAACGGAGGCGTTCCAAAGTCAGAGGTTTCAAATGAAAACATTGAGGCTCTCAAAAAAGGCATTGTAAACCTCGGTGTTCACATTGATAATATGAGAAAGTACAATGTTCCCGTAGTTGTAGCAATTAATCAGTTCGGTACAGATACAGATGAAGAACTCAAATACATTGAAGAATATTGCATTTCAAAGGGTGCAGACTTTGCCCTTTCAAATGTATTCGGAAAAGGCGGAGAAGGCGGCGTAGAGCTTGCAAATAAGGTAGTAGAGGCTTGTGAAAAGCCGTCTGCATTTAAACCGCTCTATTCACTCGATCTCACACTCAAGGAAAAAGTTGAAAAGATTGCAAAGGAAATCTACGGTGCGTCAAAGGTAAACTACACAACAGCTGCAGAAAAAGCAATCAAGGAAGTTGCGGCACTCGGCGGAGACAAACTTCCCATATGTGTGGCAAAAACACAGTATTCACTTTCAGATGATCCTTCAAAGCTCGGTGCTCCAAAGGATTTTGAAATCACAGTAAGAGATGTAACAATTTCAAACGGTGCAGGTTTTGCAGTAATTTATACAGGCAATATTATGACAATGCCGGGACTCCCGAAAGTTCCTGCCGCAGAAAAAATTAATATTGATGAAAACGGCAAAATCAGCGGACTTTTCTGATATGGTTAAATTGATTTCTCACAGCGCCGATGAAACTGAGCAAATCGGCGAAAAAATTGCAAAAAAGCTCCACGGCACAGAGGTAATAGCCCTTTTCGGCGGACTCGGTATGGGCAAAACCGCCTTTACAAGAGGACTGGCAAGAGCCCTCGGTGTTGATGACGGTGTGTCAAGCCCTACTTTCGCCCTTGTAAACGAATACAATGGAAAGTACAATATCTATCATTTTGATATGTACAGAGTTAATTCATGGGATGATTTGTACTCAACGGGATTTTTTGACTACATTGACAACGGCATTCTCGTAATTGAGTGGAGTGAAAATATAGAAGGCGCACTTCCCGAAAATGCAATCAGAATAACGATTGAAAAAGGGGAGAGCGAAGACGAAAGAATCTTTGAAATTGAAGGTGTTGAAATTTGAAAATTCTGTCTGTTGACACATCTGCAACAGCTGCATCTGTTGCACTTTCAGAAGAGGCAAGCTGATCGGTGAAACTTTCATAAACACAAGTCTTACCCACAGCCAGACGCTCATCCTATGGCTGAACAGCTTTTGAACAATACAAAAACGGAAATATCCGATATTGACGCAATTGCAGTCAACGCAGGTCCGGGTTCATTCACGGGAGTAAGAATCGGTGTTGCGGCAGTAAAAGGTCTTGCTTTTGCAAATGATATACCATGTGTTTCGGTTTCAACACTTGAGAGTATGGCTTATAATTTCCTTTCAACCGACTGTATTGTATGTGCCGTAATGGACGCACGCTGTTCACAGGTATACAATGCTCTGTTTGAAATTAAAAACGGAGTTGTTACCCGACTTTGTGATGACAGAGCATTATCACTTGATGACTTAAAAAACGAACTGCTAACTGTTGACGGAAGAATCATCATAGCAGGTGACGGTACCGATATTACTTGTAAATACATCGGTAATGAAATTAAAAATGCAGAGTCTGCTCCCGTAAATCTTAAATATCAGAGAGCGTCTTCAACTGCACTTGTTGCATTTGAAATGATTAATAACGGAAAAACCGTTTCGGCACAAGAGCTTATGCCGGTATATCTCCGCTTGCCTCAGGCACAGCGTGAGCTTAATAAAAAACTTGGAGGTAGAACAAAATGATAGCACTCGGATGCGACCACGGCGGATATAACCTTATCTGCGCAATCAAAAAATATCTGGATGAAAAAGGACTTGAATACAAAGAGTACGGCACTTTCAGCGAGGAAAGCGTTGATTATCCGGTTTACGCCTACAAGGTAGCAACTGCAATCACCTCGGGTGAGTGCTCAACAGGCATTCTCTGTTGCGGTACAGGCATCGGTATATCAATTGCCGCAAACAAGGTAAAGGGAATCAGAGCCGCAGTTGTTTCAAACGAATTTTGTGCTGAAATGACTCGCAGACACAATAACGCAAATATTCTTTGTATGGGCGGCAGAGTTACAAGCGAAGAAGATGCTGTTAAATTTGCTGACATCTTCCTTAACACACCTTATGAAGGCGGCAGACACGAAAACCGTGTGTCAATGATTACAGACATTGAAAACGGTACTTTTAAAGCATAAACAAATTAAAAATAAGATTAAAACGCTCTTTTTATTAAGAGCGTTTTTCTTTTTGAAACTTAGATTTCTTGTTTGTAATATTTTGTAATTGTTATTTCTGATATAGAACTATTTCATAAATATTAATTCTATTCAGAAAATTAAGGAAAATTATTCTTTCTCAGTCGGAATTATGCGTTGTGCTAATTGTATAATATCATTAAAAGCATACCTATTTATAAGTGCATTATAACTACTATATTTCAATTTGTAACCAAATTTACGAAAAAATTTCAATTTTTTTAAATTTATTTACAAAAAACCCTTGTTTTTTTTCCTTTTTAGTATTATAATAACATCACAATGTTTTTAAAGAATTTTAAAAAAGAATTAAAACGATTTGGGAGAGAGTAAAAATGAGATTAAGAAAACAGGAACTTGGAGACAGAAACCTCGTAGGAAGCAGGGTTGAGGCTGTAAGAAAGCAGAAAGGTATGAAGCAAAAGGAACTTCTTGCCCAATTACAGGTTAACGGCGTCGATATGAATGCATCAGGACTTTCAAAGCTTGAAGGTCAGATTCGTTTCGTGACAGATGTTGAGCTTGTTGCGCTTGCCGATATTCTTGAAGTGTCTGTTGACTACCTTCTCGGAAGAGAAAACTGATTTTTTTAACCGAATCTTTAAATTGCACCGTAGATTTTTTCTGCGGTGCTTTTATTTTTTGCTGATAAACGTTGACAAACGAGTATTTTAATTATATAATCATAACAGTGTTACATAACATTGTTATGAATTAGAGGTGGCTACTGTGATTAAAAACAAGGCAGCTTACACAATTTCATTCGAAACTCTTACGCCAAAACTTTTTGAAAGTTTGTACAGAACGGTAGGTTGGGAGTCGCCTTGCATTGACCAAATCGAAACCGCCTTAAATAATTCATATGCAAAATTTGTTGCATATGACGGTGACAAACCTGTCGGAATGGTTAGAATTATCGGCGACGGCGGTATGTCATTCTATATAAAAGACTATGACGTTATTCCAGAATATCAGAGTAAGGGTGTAGGAAAAGCGTTAATGCAATTTCTTGAAGATTACATACGCAATTCTATGCCTAAAAATTGGGCAGTAAGCCTTGAACTTATCAGTCTAAAGAAGCTGTTGCTTTTTATGAAAAATTTGGATTTGAACAAAGACCGTGCGACTGGGATGGTCCGGGAATATTCAAAATGTTAAGATAAACTAAGGAGTGTTTCATTTGGCAAAGCAAATTGAGGGCGTTTACGAAAACATAATAGCCTGTGCCACAAAAGAATTTCTGAACAAAGGCTATGCCGATGCCTCACTGCGAACAATTGCTACTGAAGCACACACAACAACAGGTTCAATCTATACCAGATTTGGCGACAAAGAGGGACTTTTTGAGGCAATTGTAGGGAAGCACTACGATAAAATTATCGAGATGTACAAAGCCGCACAAGATGAATTTGCAAGTCTTCCTGAAGAATCACAACCTGACAATATGGCGAGCATATCAGGTAATTGTATGTATGACGGACTTTTGTATTGCTATGACAATCTCGATGTTTTTAAGCTGATTTTATTAAAATCAGAGGGAACAAAGTTTTCTCATATGATAGATGAAATGGTTAAAATTGAGGCTGATGCCACTCATAAATATTTGAATGTGCTTAAAAGACTCGGAAAACCGTCGCCAAAAATTGATACTAAACTTGAGCATATGATTATTACGGGTATGTTTAATACCTATTTTGAACTTATAATCCACGAAATGCCGATTGAAGACGCAAAACTTTATCTCAAAGAAATGCGTGAATTCTATACGGCAGGTTGGATGAAAATAATGGGGCAGGATTAAGCCCTATTATTTTTGAGCAGCAGTTAGCGATAGCTAACTTGAATTTGAATGATAACAGAAAATGACTGCAGCGTTTTCGTATCAGATATAAATTATCCACTTGGAGGAGGTCTATTCTTGAAAAAGCAATCAAATTTATCAAGACTTATGTCCTACGCAGGAAATCACAAATACTTTACTTATGCTTCCTGGATTCTCTCGGGAATCAGTGCTGTGTTTGCACTTGTTCCTTTCTATTATCTTTGGAAGATTATCAAAGAAGTACTTGAAGTAATGCCTGACTTTTCAAAGGCAACAAGTCTTGTACACAACGGATGGATGGCAGTAATATTTGCCGCTGCCGCATTTTTAATCTATGTTGCAGGACTTTTATGTTCGCACAAAGCAGCTTTTCGGGTTCAGACAAATCTGCGAAAAGATATGATGCACCACATCATTAAGTTACCCCTCGGAACTCTTGAAGCTCTCGGAAGCGGTAAAGTACGAAAGACTGTAAATGAATGTTCAGAATCAACTGAAACATACCTTGCTCATCAGCTGCCCGATATGGTAACCGCATACATAACACCTATCGGACTTCTGTTTATGCTGTTTTTCTTTGATTGGAGATTCGGTCTTTTCTGCTTAATTCCTATTTTGCTGAGTTTTGTTATTATGTTCACACAGATGACAGGACCTACACTTAAAACTAAAATGGAAGAATATCAGAATGCTCTTGAAGATATGTCAAATGAAGCTGTTGAGTATGTAAGAGGTATTCCTGTCGTAAAGACATTCGGTCAGTCTGTTTTTTCATTTCACCGTTTCAAAAAGTCTATTGACAACTACAGCACATGGGCAATTTCTTATACCGAGAGTATGAGAAAACCAATGTGTATTCTTACAATGCTTATTAACGGAATTTTTGCATTTATCCTTGTTGCAGGTATGTGGTTTACTTCAGGCGGAGTAACAACCGATTTAATTCTCAGCATCTTGTTCTATATTATCATAACTCCTGTATTAACCGTTACAATGACAAAAATAATGTTCCAGAGTGAGAACACAATGCTTGTTACAGACGCACTCAAGAGAATTGACTCAATCCTTAATCTTGAACCGCTTGAAAGCACAGATGTAAAAACACCTAAAGATAATTCCGTTGTTCTAAAATCGGTTTCTTACAGCTACGATAAGGAAAATAAAACAAAAAAAGCAATTGACAATATATCGCTTTCAATTAAGCCAAATGAAACAGTTGCATTTGTCGGACAGTCCGGCGGCGGTAAAACCACGCTTGCAAACCTCATAAGCAGATTTTTTGATGCAGATGAGGGAGAGGTGTTTATCGGCGGTGTAAATGTCCAGAACATTGACAAAACCGTTTTGATGAATACAGTATCATTTGTTTTCCAGAACAGCCGATTAATAAAAGGCACAATTCTTGATAATGTCAAAATGGCAAGACCTGACGCTGCAAATGAAGAAGTACTTCAAGCTATTCACAAAGCACAATGTGATGACATAATTAAGAAATTCCCCGAATGTATCAACACAGTAATCGGAACACACGGCACATACCTTTCAGGCGGTGAACAACAGAGAATCAGCATTGCAAGAGCTATTCTCAAAAATGCTCCTATTCTTATTCTTGATGAAGCTACCGCTTTTGCAGACCCCGATAACGAAGCTAAAGTTCAGCAGGCAATCAATGAACTTGCAAAGGATAAAACAGTTATTATGATTGCACACAGACTTTCCACCATTGCAAATGCCGATAAAATCTATCTTCTTGAAAACGGCAAGATTGCCGAATCAGGTACAAATGACGAACTCGTTGCAAAAGGCGGCATATATGCAAAAATGATGAAAAACTATGTTTTATCAGTAAACTGGAAAATTTCAAAGGAGGGTAAATGATGATTAAAAAACTTCAGCATAAATTTGCTCTTTCGGAAAGAGGCGCAAAAGACCTTATTCAAGGTATAATCGCCTGTGCTGTACAGAACATTTCATTTATGTTTCCTGTAGGTTTACTTTACTTTTTCGTAAATGATTTGCTAAACGGCGGCATAAAACCCGAAAAAATATGGTTCTACATTGTGGGATGTATCATAGCACTTGCTCTGATTTTTGCAGTAACATATTGGCAGTACAATTCAACCTTTCTTGCAACATATGTAGAAACAGGCACAAGAAGAATTACGCTTGCTGAAAAGTTAAGGAAAATCCCTCTGTCATTCTTTGGCAAAAAAGACCTTGCCGACCTCACAAGCACAATTATGGCAGACTGTACATACCTTGAAACAGCATTTTCTCATTTCATCCCGCCGTTTATCGGAGCTATGATTTCAACCGTAGTAATCGCAATCAGCCTTTTCTTTTTTGATTGGAGAATTGGCAATTGCTTCTCTTTGGGTTCTTCCGGTTGCATTTGCGATAATCGGCTTGTCATCAAAAGTTCAGAAGAGTTTAAACCGCAAGTCAATGGATGCTAAAATGGTTTGTGCAGACGGAATTCAGGAATGTATCGAAACAATTCAGGACTTAAAGGCAAATAACGCCGAACAGTCATATATGGCAGGCCTTGACACAAAGATAGACAATGTAGAAAAACGCTCAATAATCAACGAATTCGGCACATCAACATTTGTTGTATCCGCAGGACTTGTCCTCAAACTCGGCATTGCCACAACAGCACTTGTCGGCTCAATTTTGCTCGTAAACGGACAGCTTGATGTACTTACATTCTTTATGTTTTTGCTTGTTGTATCAAGACTCTATGATCCAATGCAGTCTGCTTTACAGAACCTTGCCGCAATCATCAGCACAAACACGAATGTTGCGAGAATGAACGAAATTCTTGATCATGATGTTCAGACAGGCAACACAAGGCTTACAAATAAAGGCTATGATGTTAAATTTAAAAATGTAGAATTCTCATACAACAACAAAGATAATGTTCTCAAGGATGTTTCGTTCACAGCTAAGCAAGGCGAAGTTACCGCACTTATCGGCCCATCAGGCGGCGGTAAAACTACCGTATCAAGACTTGCCGCAAGATTCTGGGATATTAACAAGGGCAAAATCACCGTGGGCGGTATGGATATTTCCAAGATTGAACCCGAAACTTTGTTATCACTTTATTCAATCGTTTTCCAAGATGTAACCCTCTTCAACAATACGATTATGGAAAACATCAGACTCGGCAAAAAGGACGCTACAGATGAGGAAGTTCTCCTTGCCGCAAAACTTGCAAACTGCGATGAATTTGTTTCTAAACTTCCCAACGGTTATAATACCGACATTGGTGAAAACGGCTGTCAGCTCTCAGGCGGTGAAAGACAGCGTGTTTCAATTGCACGAGCATTTCTTAAAGACGCTCCGATTATCCTCCTTGATGAAGCTACAGCATCACTTGATGTAGAAAACGAAACTCTTATTCAAACAGCTCTTTCAAAACTTATCAAAAATAAGACCGTAATTGTAATTGCTCACAGAATGAGAACAGTTGCAGGTGCAGACAAAATTGTAGTTTTGTCAGACGGTGTTGTTGCAGAAGAAGGTACAGCAGAAAGCCTTAAAAAATTGAACGGAATATTTGTTCATATGATGAACTTACAGTCCGAAAGCAGTAATTGGAAACTCAATTAAATATAACCACTAAACGCAAAAGGAACAACTATAACGTTTGTTCCTTTTCTGCGTTGACATATTAAAAACAATACTGTAATATTATTTTATAGGATAACGGAGGGATGAATGTGATTGACCTCAACAACATTGAAAAATACAGAGAAAACAATCGAATAGAGGCCAAAAAGGCAACAGGCGGATTACCTAAAAGCTTGTGGGAAACATATTCATCCTTTGCAAATACACTCGGAGGAATTATACTTTTAGGTGTAGAAGAATACAGGGACAAATCACTTCATCCCGTAAATCTTCCCGATCCGGATGAACTTATTGAGGAATTTTGGGAGATAGCAAACGATATTCAAAAAGTAAGCACAAACATTCTTTCATATGATGATGTTTATGTGCAAAAAATTGAAGAAAAGCATATTATCGTTATTACAGTGCCAAAAGCAAAAAGATTTGACCGTCCCGTGTATCTTGACGGCAGCATTCATAATTCATACAGAAGAAATGGCGAGGGTGACTACCGTTGTACACTCGACCAAATTAACGCTATGGTGCGTGATTCCGAGATTAAAACACAGGATATGAATGTCATCGAAAGCATGACTGCTTCCGTATTTAATACCGATTCACTCCATAGCTACCGAATAAAAATGTCAACTGTTAAGCCAAATAATCGGCTTCAAAATTTGTCGGATAAAGATTTCTTGCAGGCAATAGGAGCAATCGAAGTAGGGGAAAACCTTTTGTTTCACCCTACAGCCGCAGGACTTCTTATGTTCGGTAAGTCAAAATTTATCAAAAAAGAATACCCGTACTATTGTCTTGAATATAAGGAAACAACACAAGATGATAAACACACAATCATTTCATCAGATTTAAATTCTGACTGTGAAAACCTTTATGATTTCTTTATAAAGGTCTTTGAAAAAATTTCATCCGATATAAAACTGACAGCAAACATAAAATCAGACATTACACCGATTACAACTGCCTTACAGGAAGCTCTTGCAAACTGCCTTATAAATGCCGACTATTATGGTTCAAACGGTGTTGTTATTATAAAAGATGATGAAAGCATTACAATATCCAATCCAGGCGGATTTAGAGTTGAACTCGATGCCGCAAGAGCGGGCGGTATATCCGACCCCAGAAACACGGCAATTATGCGTATGTTTAATTTGATAGGAATCGGCAGTAACGACGGATTCGGTATTTCTAATATTTTCTCCGTTTGGAAAAGTCACAAACTTGTTCTGCCGGTCATTGAAGAAAGTTTCAACCCCGAAAGCATCACCCTAAAGCTCTCGTTTGTTCCTGAAAGCAAATCAACTAAAACTCAAATTTTACAAAATCGTCCCGATATTGAAACAGACAGACAGGATGCCGTAATTTCATACATTACTGACAACATCACGGTAACTTCAAAAGAAATTTCCGAACTTCTCGGAATAAGTCATAAAAAATCGAAGCAACTTCTTCACAAACTTATGGCAAAGGATTTTGTTATAATCAAAAACGGAAAATACACCCTAAAAGCATAGAAGGAACTTAATCAAATTTCGGAACAGCAATCCGCATAAGCGTTGCTTATAATTGCTAGGTTGCTTATTTTTGAGAAAATAGTCTGCAGTAAATAAAATCCAAAAGATAAATATGCCTATATCTGCCTTTCATGTGCCGCAACAGGCTGTTCATGACTCTGCTGTTGCAAAGTCTTGCAAGACAATTCCGCAGGTGCAGTTGTGCCGATTTATAATTTGAGTATGGTTGTTTCAATAATCTTTTCGTACATGATTTTCAAAAAAAGTGTTCCGACAAAATCAAACATAAGTATTCATATAATATTCGCAGTCACTTACTTAAACTTTTACGGATTAAATTTAAAATTTACAAATTTGTGTAATTTTACTTGACAATCGCACAAAAAACAAGTACAATAAACAAGGTTAATCGCCAATATTCGGAGACGTATCGAAGTGGTCATAACGGACATGACTCGAAATCATGATGCCCCTTGAGGGACGAGGGTTCGAATCCCTCCGTCTCCGCCACCTAAAAAGCCTGTAATCAAGCCGATTATGGGCTTTTTCTTATACCTTTTTCTAAGAGTAAGTGATCAAAGCAGACTTTTGTTTTTCTCTCCGGATTTTCGGCTTAGCCCTCCCTCCAACGACTTCCGAAGTCGCCACCCTCCGGTAGAGCAAGCCCTGTCTCCGGTGATTTTAGACTTGTAATCCAAGTGGGCGTAGATGTTCGCCGTGGTGGTAAAATCGCTGTGCCCCAGCCACTCCTGAATGTGCTTGAGGGGAACGCCGTTGGCTAGCAGCAAGCTGGCACAGCTGTGACGCAAATCGTGAAAGCGCATCCAGCGCAGGCCGTGGTCCTTCAAGAATTTTGGGAATGCCGAGGTCAAATAATTGGCCCGCATCTGCTTTGCCTCAAAAAAGCCCCGGAAATCAAGGCTTTCTCGGCGCTTAATGTTCGACGCTGCGCCGCCGTCTGGCAGAGTCCACCTTCTGCTTGCGTCGGATGGAGCAGCCACATTCCGGGCAGTATTTCTGCCGGTTGCTACTGGGTGCAAAGGGCTTTTCACACCGTTCGCAGGTCCGTGTACGCTGCCGGAAAATATCGGCTCAGAGTACCTTGTAGGCGGGCAGAATCGCCCGCCGGAAGTACTTGCACAGCAGCAAATAGGAAATCGTCTGCACGCACACGCAGCCTTCGCCATCGTCCAACGGCAGACAGTTGCCACCGTCGTAGTTGGCACACAGCCGCCGGATCAGCCGGTTGCAGCGTGCCCTTTGGGCGGGTGTCAGGCGTTTGATCTCATCCACCCTTCTTCACATCTTTCTCCATCACATAGTTGATGACGCTGATTTTCGGGATCTTCAGCGTCGTGCCGATCTTCACGGCGTGAATGTACCCCATAGTCAATCAGCTTGTAAGCCAGCTTGCGGCTGATGCCCAGCATCTCCCGAAGCTCTTTGACAGTCACAATGTCCGGGTATTCCAGAAACATCATCTGATAAAGCTCTCTGAGTTCTCCTGTCTTCATAGGCTTGAACCTCCTTTGTCTGTTCTGAAACCGCATTTCTGCGGTGATTTTTACTTGCTGCCGCTCATCCGCATCGTTCCTGCCCCGGAGTCTCACCACGGCGTATCGCTTCTTTGGTGCGCTCGTTTATTTTTCGGGAAGTCGTGGCGTCACTTGCCGGACGCATATTCTTTGGAGGCGGCGATTCGATTTTCAAGGTACACAGGTAGACAGTCCCCTCAATAGGTAGCCAGCGAGAAGGGCTGTTTATAGACCCCCTCACTAATCAACTGGGAAATTTTTTGAGATTTTGGCAAAGTAATTTGAAAAATTCCCTCAACTTTTCAAAAGTCCCTTCTACTTACTCTGAATAAGGGGTGCCATTTGTGGGGGGTGCTTTCGAGAAATTTCTCTAATATTTTTCTATCAGGACGCAAAAAGAGGCGCAGCTACGGATTTCTCCGAAGGCTGCGCCTCTAAAATTTCTTTTCAATTAACTTAAAAAGTGAACAAGCACAGATGCATTTGAGTCTGGCTTATATATCAAATTGCAAGATAATGCTCTATAAAGTATATAACGGCAAAGCAGTATTCTTCATACTGATTGCCTTATTACGCCCCTTCAGCCGAGCTATTTCGCTCGCCCATTCTATATCGAACGCTGAATCCAGCGAGGAATACGCCTCAAAAGCTGCTTTTCGCCTATGTACAATTGTACTACAATCCAAGTTCAATATTTCAATCGCTTTTTGAGCATCTGTAGTTCTTCCATAGATATGCCCTTCATCATCATATGAAAATAACGACTCAACATTTTCATCCAACGGAGTGACAGGAATGATGGAATCGTTTTTCTTATCATCACAATGAGATGGGAATAATTTCTTTTCCCGCTTTGGCCTTCCGGTCCTTTCTTGCTTTCCGCCGTCGCACGAACATACTAGATTTGTATATACTAATTGAAGGTGCGTATATCGTTTATCTCCCTTTGGTAATAGATGCTCGATAACGGAATGATGGTCTGGGGAAATGCGCTTGCCACAATAACAACAAATATCACCTTGCTCATCCGCCAATTGCTGTTTCAACTCGCTCTTTACATTTGAAGGGAGATCATCAAAATTAGCACCTGCAGTTCCTCTGTAGCGCTCAAGCGATTCTGGTGGTTTTCTTTTCTCTATATATTTCATTTAGTCACCCATCCTCGAAAGCAAGTGCCCTGCCGTTACCCAAAAAGGATCATCCCTTGATAGTAGCTCACGAAGTGTATTTTCGTGTATAAGAGCGTCTTTCTTGTTTCCGTGAATAACAGAATTTCTAAAATCTCGCATTGCCTTTTCGACATCTACAGGTCTTTTCCCGACATCCATAATCTCTTCCAACACCTCTGTAATGTCCCGGTTAAAAGTGTCGGCAGATGGCTCAAAGACCTGTCCGTCTTTCAAAATCCGTATGTTTTCTTTTCTCATCTTTCCAAGTGTTAAGGGAGAATGTGTAGTAAATAACACTTGTCCTGTGATCTCAATTTCGGAAATAATCTCTGCAAATCTACGCTGCCAGTTCGGGTGAAGAAACGAGTCAAATTCATCAAGGAGAAACAGAGCTCGATATTCCTTAGTTGCTTCTAATAAGCAAAGAAGCTGAGCAAGTTGCTTTTCGCCTTCGCTTAGCATTTCTAACTGCATAGAAACATCATCTTTTATGACATTAAATCGGATTTCTTTTAGAATATCTGCCTGTAAGAGAAGCTCTAGCTTAAGCAAAAAGGTCAAAGCAATTTTCGGAATCAATTCTAACATTTGCAATGTTATCTACTGTAATCGTGGCACTGTCTTTATTGCTTATATTTAATACGCCCATCTCCACCAACTGGCTCAAAACAGCGGCAACCGTCCCTTGCGCGTTCCAGAAAGAATCATTGGTTATAGGCGCTGATTTACTCCAAGTCGGGCGTTTTAATACAAACTCAACTGGTCCCCCAATACTCTCTATTCCTACCAAGTCGCAAATATTTTCAAAAGAATTACTCTTATAAACAGCATTTGCAAGCATAGCCGCAGGAAACTCTCTTAATCCAACAAATGATATATACTTAAGAACCGTTTCACCATTGTTTTTAAGTGCTTTTGAAAACGCCTTGTCAATATATGTGTCTGAAATATTCTTCAAACGCTCTGTCTCGCCACAGTAATATAGAAAAATTCCGCGTGGAAGAGAAAACCGCCGTTCAGCCTTCCTTACATTTTTTCCATCCTTGGTGAAAATCATACCACCTCGGTTAGAAATCCGGTATTTGCTGTTGTTTATCCAATAGCAAATATCATATATAAAGTCAATTGTCTGTTCATTGTATACCGCAGCAAATGCAATGGCCAATGCCTCAAGCACATTGGATTTTCCGCTACCATTATTGCCTATCAGTGCATTGACCGAAGACCCCTCATTGAAGGTTACTTCGAAGTCTTTAAGATTTTTGTAACTATCAAGATAAATATAATCAAGCTTCATTTATTCACCCACCTGACTAATCCAATCACGAATATTGGTTCCAATACGCTTGAATTCCGATGGCAATAATCTTCTTTGACTGGGGGATTGATCCAAAAAATCATAGTAACGCTGTGTTGGCTCACCTGCGTCAGTTAGCAGTCCAAGAGCTTTGAGAACTCCAGTAATCAGCCGATCATTGCTGCTTTTATATCCCAAATCCTCAAGGAACTTATTCGTAAATCTCTCTGGTGCCCGCGCGCCCAAAATAGAATTCATTATTCCTTCAAAGTTCTTGGTGCTTGTTAAATATGATGTTGTGAGTGCCATATTTATCCTCTCCTTATTATTTCTTTCAGCAATTCCACCGCGCTCTCCTCGCTTGGGTCATTCGTACCCAGTTCACCGCGAAAGGCACAGGCGAGAATGGATTTTTTCATCAGATCAATCTGGTCAAGGACTGCCTCGGCGGCTTCTTTAGCCTGCTGTTCTTTCGATAGCAACTTCTGTATTACAGATATTATCTTTTCCTGCTCAGGGATACTGGGAACATTAAACGAATAGGCTCCAATCTTTTTTGCATTGATATTAGATTGGTTCACTCCATCCGTTTTAACCGAATTACAGTATTTTTTCGCATCAAGAGTGTTCAATGCATAGTTCAAATAGTCACCTATTATTTTATCGTGATCATAGTCCAGCTTAATAAGGTAACCTGCGTAAATGGCTGGATGCTCACCACGATAGATTGCTGTTTTCCCAACAAGCGCTGCACTATTTGTTCGGTTGAAAAGAACATCTCCGGGGTAAAGCTTATACTTTTCTATATCGTCTGGATCTTTCGAATAAGCCAAGTCTGACCAGTCGATTTCACCTTGCTGCAAATTGCCCATCCTAAGTACAACCACATTGCCAGATGCATCAGACTTCTTTGCAGTGCCGTATTTTAATGAAATACACAGCTCACCCACACTCTTTTTTTCCCAACTATCCATCCTCACACCATGTTCTTCCCGCCATTTCGCAGTCAGTTCACCGGTGAAGGCTTTATGCAGAATAGCAGCTTTACGGGTTTCAAAGCTATCCACACGGCCTGTGCCTTTTCCTTGGCCTCATCCAGCTTGGCAAACAGACTTTCAATGCGGTCAACAATGCGCTGCTGCTCGGCTAAAGGGGAAACCGGTAACGGGATGGTTTTCAAATCCGTTTTGTTAAATTTCGGAACGGCCGTACCAGTTGTAATGGATTTCAACTCTTCAAAACCGATGGGAGATAACAGGAAATAGTACATCCAATCATAATCACGACTGTTATAACACTTTACCATCACAGAATTTGACGCAAGTGTCATTGGCCGATCAAAATAAGGAACACGAAAAACCTTTCCTACTGAACCAATATTGCTTAATATTAGTTCTCCACCGTGTAATGTTGATTTTGAAAGGAAATCATATCCGTGTTTGTCTGTGTAGGTTAGTGACTTTGTAAAGCCATTTGCAAAATCCTGAGTTTTAACCATCAAAGCATAGTTTTCGTCTTTGAAAATGCTGACATTTGCTTTCAGGCTCGCAAAGCTTCCGTTTGCCACATAATCCGTTACATAGTCAACATAATTTCCGAGCCTTGTCCAACACCAATTCTCCGGCAATTTATACGGCCACTCCCAATCCGGCACCAAGGCCGCCTGCAAACGCTCTTCGGGCGTGAGGGCGGTTTCTTTTTTTGCTCTTGCCATCACTTTTCCTCCGTCAGAGCACGAAGCTCACGCACAACACTTTTCAGCAGATCGACCGCTTCTTCCAGATTCGTAATCGCTTCCTCGCCGCTTTCTACAGGGTCAGGGAGATCGTCATAATCCACGATGGAGTCGTCGCGGATCAAGCCAAGGTCAAGACTATCGTCCGGATTCTTGGCGATCTCCTCACGAGTGAATTTGCTCCAGCGCTCGCCCGTGCGCTTGGATGGGTCTTCGTATCCTGCCACGAATTCATCAAAGTCACTCTTACGCAGCTGCCGGGTCTTACCAAAGCTGTCCATATTGGTGCGCATATCGTAGAACGCAACCTCGATGGTGTTATCCTGCTCGGTTGTCCCGCGGGTAAAGAACAGCACATTGGTCTTGACGCCCTGTGCATAGAAAATGCCGGTAGGCAGGCGCAGAATGGTGTGCAGGTTGCAGAAATTCATCAGCTCTCGGCGCACGCTGGCACCGTCACCGGCAGCAAACAACACATTATCCGGCAGTACCACGGCACAGCGGGCCTTGCCGTCCGTCTTCAGACTGCGATAGATCACCTGCAAGAAGTTCAGCTGCTTGTTGGAGGTCTGAAAAGAAATATCATCTCGGGTCGCACGCTCGCCGCCCTTTTTCGTGCCAAAGGGCGGATTGGTCAGAATGACATCAAAATCTTTCAATCCCTTGGCGCTTTGTGCGAGAGAATCCCCCAATGTGATATTGGCATTCATATTGTGCAGATAGGCATTCATCAATGCCAAGCGATGGGTCTCGTGTACCAGTTCCACACCGTTGAACGCTTTGTTCTGCTGGAAATCTGCCTGACGGTCAGTGAGTGCATATATATCGTTATGCGCATTGACATAGCGGTTGGCTGCAATCATAAAGCCAAAAGTACCGCAGGCCGGGTCAAAGCACTTGTCGCCCAGCTGGGGTTTGATGAGCTCCGTCATCACATCGATCAGCACACGAGGGGTGAAGTACTGACCGGCACCGGACTTCTTCTCATTGGCGTTTTTCTCCAAGAGTCCTTCATACAGGTCGCCCAGACCTTCCTCTTTGGCCTCATACCAGTCCAGTTTGTCAATCTCCGTGATGATTTTTTCGAGGTTTTTCGGCTCCTCGATGCTGGAGGATGCGTTGGCATAAATCTGCGCCACGCGGCCAACGGATTCTTCTCCCAGCTTGCTAAGCAGCGTATAGTAGTGCTTTTTCAGGTCAATGCCGGAACGGCTGGTCAAAGAGCCCCAACGATATGCTTTGGGAATATCCTTATCTGCACCGGTCTCATCGGCCATTTTCAAAAACAGAATGTAGGTCAGCTCTGTCACATACTGGTGATAAGTAATACCGTCATCCCGCAGCACATTGCAGAGGTTCCAAAGTTTCTGTACAATATCTTGCGTACTCATTTAAGCTGCTCCTTCGTAAATATAAGTGTTGATCTCGCGGATGATCTCCGCAAGCTGCCCGCCAAACTTCTTGTTAAAGCGTGCGAAACCGCCATCCATCTTGAACGCCGGTGCCTCAAAGGTCTCGGTATTGAGGATGCTCTCGTGTAGCATATATACCTTGATCTTTTCCAGCAGATCCAGCTGCATTTTGTTAAAGTGATGCGCCGAAATCAGTTTAGAAAAGGCCATTTTCACGCGGGCATCGTGGTTCACCAGCGGCGTTTTAAGTACAGCCCGACGAACAAAGGCGATAATGTCTGCCACGATCCGTTCATTGCTCACCGCACTGGCCGCTTCATTCAAGCTGCTCTCGGTGAAATTCTCCTTATCCAGTTCCAGCTTTAACTCCCGAGCTGCGCCCGGGTCACTGATCGCTGGGGCCGTGTGCGAGGCTATGCGGATCGCTTCGATACGGTCTTTGTTCTCAATTGACATAGGCCACAAAAGAGTCCGATAATCCTGCGGTTTTTCCGTGTCACCATAGCCGCGGGTCGTTTCCAAAAGAGTATCTTCCTTTTCGGAATAGTAATGTCCGCGCTTTTTGCCCTTCAGGTTGTCAAACCAAAGCAGAAAATCCTTATCCTCCCGGCAGCGCTGCACAAAGGCGTTCTCTGCACAGCTTTTCAATTCCTTCGCATATTCCCGAATTGTTTTTTCGCCCAAGCGCTCGGAAACATCATACTTTTGCTCATCGGTCAGATTGTTGCTCTTACGCTGCAATCTTGCCAAAATGCGATCTTTGACAGGTTGCTTGCTGGCCTCACCCCGGACGGAACAAATCCTCCAACAATTCAGCCATTGATTTGCTGACGGAGACTGACTTCATATTGGAAGTGTCGTCCAAATCCTCGTACACGCGAACTGCATCGAAGATATTGAAGTGCGTCTTTCCGATTTCCGGGCAAAGGCGAGTAGCGCGTCCCAGCATCTGCTCAAAGAGGATCCGGCTGTTGATCTTGCGCATAAACACCAAATTACAAATGGCCGGCACATCGATTCCGGTAGTCAGCAGGTCGACTGTTACGGCAATGTTTGGGTACTGGTTGTTCTTGAACTGCTTGATCACCTGCAAAATCTTCTTTTTGTTGCCGCCGGCAGTTTTGCCCGTGATTTTCATAATGGCATCATTGGAAATGCCATAGGGCTTGTAAATTTCTCGGAGCGTATCCACAATACGGTCAGCGTGTGCATCATTCACCGCAAAAATCAGCGTCTTTTCTCCACTTTCCGGATTCAGGTAGGTCGACACCTCTTCCAGCACCTTGCGAGTATGATCCGGCAGAACAATTTTGCGGTTGAACTCCGACACATCGAAATCCATTTCATCGTCCAAAACTGCACTGTTCAAAAGTTCATTGGTGTTAGGGTCATATTGCGCCAAGGTTTCACCCTTCTTGAACTTTGCGTCATTTTCAATGAAATCCGTATTAATCAGATATGGAGGGTCGTGATCCACCAGCCAGCCATCGATAACCGCCTCACGGTAGCTGTAGGTATAGACCGGCTTCCCGAAAATCTCGGTCGTGTGCAGGGCGGGCGTAGCAGTCAAGGCAACTTTCACCGCATCGAAATACTCGATAACCTGCTTGTACTTGCTCATATAATCATCTTGATTATCGTAGAGGATTTCTTCTTCCGTCATTTCACGGTCAAGAATATAGCCTCGGTGGGCTTCGTCCACAATAATCAAATCAAATGCACCGGGCATCAAATCCGGTTCTTCTGCCAAAATCGTGCGTTTCAAAAGCCCCTGCACCGTTGAAATGCTGACCTTGGTTTCCAGATTGATGATGTTGTCATCGATCGCTTTGATCTCATATATTTTGTCCAGCGTCAGCAGTTCCTTCAGCTTGACATCTTTGAAGGTGTCCATTGCCTGCTCACCGAGGGACACTCGATCCACAAGGAAAAGAATACGACGGAAACGCTTGGATTCCAGCATCTTGTAGATAAGCCCCAGAACAGTACGGGTTTTGCCCGTTCCGGTGGCCATTGCAAGCAAGGCCGTTCTCTTGCCGTCAACGATCGCCTCTGTTGCCTTATCAACGGCCTTGATCTGGTAGTCGCGCAGATTCAACCCATTAGGATCTGTCATAAACGAATTATCTGCCGCAGCCAGTGCTTGATTGGCAGCCTCCGTATTCTGACTAAGCTTTTCCATCAGGTCACTCGGACTAAACCAGTTTCGAATGGGATACGGTTGATTTTCCTGTTCCCGGACATCCAAAAACCAAATACCGGACTTAGTCCGCAGTTGCTCTAAATACGCCCTGCCATTTGAAGCAAAGAGGAAGGGGACCTGATAACCATTCCAGTTTCCAACCGTATGTGGAATATCCTCCGGCTTAATATGTGCAGCATAGTCCTTTACGTGCACATCGATGGTAGATGCCACATCTTCCGACATCTTTTTTGCATCCATCAATGCTACGAGCTTCTCGCCAACGAAGAATGCATAATCCGCATACCCGTTTTTGTAAAAGGCCGAATTGGTAGGCCATTCGCTGATGGCAATATTTCTCCCCTTTACAGGACGCGTTCCTTTGCTGTAGCGCAGGTTCTGCGTATCAGCTTCCCATCCGGAAAGACGAAGCTGCTCGTCAATCAAGCATCTGTCTGCGCCTCATTCCAATTCATCATAGCGGAGACAGATTCTGACCGCCTTGCGCGCTCCTTCTGCGTTTTGCCCGAAGCGGCGGTCTTGACCACGGTCAGTTGCTTCGTCAATTCCTCGATTTTCCTTTCCTGCTCGGCAATAACGGATTCCAAATCTTCGTGCGTGGTCTCGCTCGGCATAACGAACTCAGGCGCAATATATCCCCAGTCTCCATAGGTTTCCATAAACCAAACAGCAAGATTGTATGTCAAGGATAGCAATGTCTTTGCTTCGTCCACGGAGTCCATACCTATATGTACTGCCGAGTTTCTTGTCTTGCGAAGAACATATAGCGTGTTATCAATTTCGTGCGGCAATAAACCGGCTCGCTTCAAAATGCGAATTCGATTTGCGTGGGTGTTGTCAACAGCCGGTTCCGCAATATGTTCAAAAGCAAGGATTTCCTGTACTAAGCGCTCGGCAAACATTCCGAGTTTATAGATACAGGCATTGGGATCAGAATAGACATAGGTTTCTGCGGTTGCGCCGATCTGTGCCAATGCAGGCCAGTATCGATTCAGAAAATCAAAATTTGATTTCATAAGCAGTCTCCCTCAATTTTTGTTAATTCATTTAGCATTTGATGTAAGTACATCCCAAAAGTGCTGACACTTTGGAACCACCGTGCTGACACTTTGGAATTCTCACTCCTCATCCAACTGCCACTTCAACCTTTTTACCGCTGAAGGCCACGCCGTATTTATAAATCGTCCTGACCCCGGCGGTCGTCAGCTCAGTTTCGTATTTCTTATCATTGATCTGCTGCAAGGCCGTCTCGGACAGCTTTTTCAGCTTTTCGTCGCTGCAATTTTTCTCCGCTTTCAGCTCAATCAGGATGCCCGGAAGACCCTTTTGCGTGGGCTTCAGCTGAATGTCATAGCGCCCGTCGCCGGATTCCCGGTTGGAGGTCACGAAAGCGCCGCCCAGCAGGGCGCACAGTCCCAGCATAAAGCCGTGGTAGAAGTTCTCCCCGGCGGTATCGAAGGAGCTGACCGACTGGGTCAGCAGCGTCTGAATCTGCGCTTTCAGCCGTGCGTTATCGCCGGAGAAGATGGCCTCCTGAACGGAAATCGCCGTGGACGGCGGGATCAGATTCTCTAACCTCTGCAAAATCTCCTTGTTATACACCAGAGAAATCTCCCGGTTGGGCAGGGAGACCTCGCACATAAAATCGCCGCTGAAGGAGGGCGTGGTTTTCAGTGCCTTTAGATAGCCGGTCACCAGCAGGAAGCTGTAAATGGTGGAGGGATTACTTTTGATCTGCGGATAAATCACGCCGGTGTCGATGAAGGTGGTGAAGGTCTCACCGTTGACCAGGGAGGTCAGACGGTTATAAATCTCCTCATCTGCCTGGGCAAGCACTTCCCCGATAATATCGTTGCTGCCGGTGGAGACCCAGAAGGGTCTCGGCTCACACTCGTTGCTGAAGTAGTTGACCACCGACCACGGGTTGAAAATCTCCGTCTTGCCGAAGCGGTAGCCGTCGTACCACTGGCAAATTTCGTCGTACTTATCGGCAACGCCGTAGTATTCCGCCATCTCCATCACCTCGTCAGCGGTGAAGCCGAAGTAGGCGCTGTATTTGTTGTCCAGCACGGAGTTGATGGACAGGTTGTTCATCCCGCTGAAGATGCTCTCCTTGGGCACCCGCAGAATGCCGGTGAGGAAGCCGAAGGACAGGTGCTGATTATCCTTGAACCCGCCGGAAAACAGGTTTCGCATAAACCGGATGACCTTGTCGTAATAGTCCTTCTGATAGCCCTGCTGGATGGGGGTGTCATACTCGTCGATGATGATAATGGGCGCAACGGCATAGTGCTTGTGCAGCATAGATGACAGGTCCAGCAGTGCCGAAGCCAGCTCAACCTCGCTGACTTTGCCGTCTGCCAGCTTTGCATAGGTCTTTTTGCTGTACTCGTCGCACTTATCGCTGGCCAGCAGTTCCTTGTGCCGCCGGGTCTCCTTTGCGAAAATATCCCGGATGGCCGCAAAGGTCTCCTCCCAAGTGTCGAACTTCACATCCTTGAAGGTCAGGAAGATCACGGGGTACTTGCCCTGATAATCCCGGTACTTCTGGCCGCAGGCCCAGATCTTCTTATCCTGGAAGTAGACGGAGGTATCCTTGTCGCTCTTTTCAAAATAAGTGCGCAACATATCCATATTCAGCGTCTTGCCGAAACGCCGTGGGCGGGTGAACAGCGTCACCATCGGACGCTCGTCTATGAAATCCTTGATCATCATCGTCTTGTCGATATAATAGTATTCCGACGAGGCAAGGCAGTAGTTGGACACGCCGATGGGCAGGGGCAGTTTCGGCGCGCGCTCCGTCTTGCGAAAAGCGCCCGTCTTGAGCCGCTGATCCGCCGGCTTCTGCGTATCAGCGGGGATCAGCCAACGATTGCCTGCTTTTTCGCACCGGCGATTCTCCCATTCTTGCAGAGCGTCGCAACTCTCCGCTCCGTTATATTCCAGCGCACTGCCGCCTCTCTTACCGAGATCATTTCAGCCATAGGGGATACCTCCACGTATAAAATCACAAGTACATTATACCCGAATAAAAGAACAATGTCAACAAAGTTTGGAACAATGTCGTTTCAAAACAGCATTGTTCTTTTTCTGCATATAAAACAAGCGGAGGCCATAGGCCCCCGCTTGTTCGTTACCCGTATACAATTTCCTGCATCACGGCCTCGTTTGCCCGGTTTCGGATGCTGTTCATCTTCCGCTCCCACGCCATCGGGTCATCGGCTTTCAAAGCCTCCGTCACGCCCTCGGTGTCTGCGTATTGTTCTACCAGCCGAAGAAAGAGTTCCTGCGTCTGCTCCTCGATGTCTGCAAGGTGGCCGTCCAGTATCCCGGCGGTCAGCAGGTTATAATACAATACCCGATGATGCTTCTTCAGATAAACTCGCCGCCGCTGGCCGTAAATGCCGATGGGGCGTTCTTCTTCGGGCGGTAATCAAATATCGGGTAGGCAATAGTCGCCCTGCCTTGTGTAAGTGCCGCCCAGCTGCTCAAATAGCGATTTCATATGTGATCCTCCCATTCAAAATTTCCCCGGCAGGTCTGCAATGCAAAATGCACCTGCCTTTCGATTACAGTTTAGCAAAATCGAAAAACAGGTGCGAGTATGCGAATTTTTAAATCACACATTTGTATTGTTTTAGCAACTGGGGTCAGTCGTCATCTTCATCATCAAATAAAGAATTGCGGCATTCTTCCTCTTCGTCATCGTGACGATATTCGCTATCATCCCAATTGTAAACATATTCACCTCGGTCAATACTGAAGCCATCCTTTTCGATGTATTCATATTCGCCGGACTCATAATTAAAACACCACTTGGCCATTCTTATTCATCCTCCATTCCGAGTACATAAAAAAGCATTCTAAAAGCAGAATCTTTCTTTGCCTCTTTTTTTGATACGGATGTCCCATCAAAGTAATAATCTTCTTCCGCTATGTGACATTCACAATTCCAAATGGGGTTACCATTGTCATCATATGTTTCCTTGAACTCATAAGTAGGAATGGAAAAATAACCTCTTCGAGCCAATGTTTCAAGTTGGTTAATTGCATCATCACGGTTAGGATTTTCAATTTCGTCACGGATAGATGGAAGCATATCATTTCTCTCTAAATACTCATACGCTAATTTGCAAGCAGCCATCCTTGCCTCACGGATAGACACACCAAAGCCGCAAAACACCGGTAAAGAATCAAGCAGTTTGAGGTAACAATGATATTTAAGCTTAGAATAGTTGTAATCTAATGGAAAGCTTTGATATATAGTGTTATCCTCTTTTAAATACCAAGTCGATGAGTAAGGAGCTTCTTTGTATTTGTACCAAGGAATGCACCCATTCTCGTTTATTTCCCATTCCTGAATAAGTCGCACATAATTGGTGTCGGTATCATTAATTAGAAAGTCTTCGGGAACAAGCATTGCTTCAACCACTTTTTGCAAGTCCTTCAGATTCCATCCTGAATCGATTGCAACAGCTCCGATAATAGCTTCAAACAAATCTTCTTTTACAGAATCTTCTTGGTTGATATTATTCTGTATATCGCCCTTACCCATAATAAGATATTCGGAAAAACCAAGCTCATCCATTCGGCGAGCCAATGCTTTTTTATTCACCATTCGACTTTTGATTTTAGATAGGTCATCTTCGTCATAGTCACAGCCGAAACTATTTACTGCCGGCGCTTCGTAACCCTCTTGATTACGTTTGAATTCTTGTTCCCAAACAGAAATCTTTGTTCCGTCAATCGGATCCCCATTTGCTAAATGCCCGTACTTCTGAATAAGCAGTTTAACAATCACAAAATCAAGTGCTTTGTCTCCAATGAACTCGAGCACCTCATTGTTTTCACCGCCGTTCTCTGCGGTATATGAGCGACGAGTGAAAGCTTGCTGCAACAAATCAAGATTTTTAAAATCATATCCGATTTGTCCTTGCACCATTTTCCATACTAATTCTTTTTCCATAATAAAAAATCCTTTCGGTAATGTATTTTACCAAAAGGCATAATAATAGCCTGACAAAAACACTTTCCCCGTGAGAATAGGAAATACAATGCCAAACATACATCATTAAATATAATTCTTTGTTTCCGTTTGTTTACTCGGGTTCACTTTCATAAACAGGAATAAACACTAAGATACAATGTTTCAAATTTAATGTATTATGCCTTCAAGCAAAATCATTGTATCTCATTCACGAAAAGAATGCAAGTATTATATTAAAAATCATCTCCTTTGTAGTTATCACACAAAGGAGATGCAGAAATATATTAAGTTTTATTTTCTATGCTTCATCTTCCTTTGAAAATCGTTCAGCGTTTGGATATGCCACAGGCTTTTGCGGGTGATGGAGCGGAAGATCAGGGAGCAGAAGAAATCCACAAGAAAGATTTTCGGGATACAGAACTTCAGTCACTTTTGAAAGGCTTTCAGCGACCCGCGGCTGCACCAGCTGTGGACGGTGGTCAGGGTGTAGCCGGTCAGGGTTACCACATCCTTTACCGTGACCGCATCCGGGTATTTGCGCAGCAGCTTTTCATAGTAGACGTGCATTAGCACCATTATACGCAGTATTGACAATAATGTAAACAAAAATATTAACAAAATCACGCAAAGCAAACAATTTATCAGATGGTTCGGTGATTGGCAAAATAGCCCTGCAAAAGCAAGTAAAGCGGTAGACAGCAACAGCTAATCTGAATAAATGTTGTAGTTGGCATCTCAAAAGATTATCGAACACCGTCTGAGTTGCTTCTATAAAACAGAATTTTCTGTCTGCGTGAATAACACATTTATCACAAGCTTTTTCTTTGTAACAACAAGTTAATTTATGCATAAAATATCATTGAATAAAATAACGGTTGGTGAAAAAAGGTGGCATTGAGTACAAGAGAATTGCTTGCAAGGCTTTTAAAATGTGAGGCAGGTGGGGAAGGTGAAAACGGAATGCGTGCCGTTGCGTCGGTAATTGTAAACCGAACCCGTGTTCCAAACGGGGAATTTGCAAGAGTCAGCAAGGGCGGAGATTTCCGTGCCATAATGGAACAACCAAATCAATTTACCTGTCTTAAAACAACTGATCGGAGGACAGTATAATCCTCAGAATGTTTACAATA
>ENA-OQIW01000007-OQIW01000007.1-human-gut-metagenome-genome-assembly--contig:-NODE-7-length-60909-cov-4.159093_pt1 | contig 60909 bp, 63 predicted proteins | sample MGYA00242586_ERZ504751 | MGnify/ENA primary metagenome ERZ504751 (study PRJEB26092, sample SAMD00036349) | human gut metagenome | host: Homo sapiens | study: EMG produced TPA metagenomics assembly of the...
AGCCAGCTCCATACCGTTCACCTCATTTCGTGTCGGTTTTTGCTGTTTTAGCACTCTCGATAGGTGAGTGCTAATTGCTATACTCATAATATAATACCAAAGTCAGTAAAAGTCAAGCGTTTTTGAAAAAATTTTTCGTTTTCAGAAAATCTTCACATAACACGGTTTGACATTGTGCCGAGGATACTCTATAATCTACTTATCAGTAATGTTTAAGGGTGAATTTTATGGGCGAATTTCTTCAGAATATGTATGGCTTTGGGCGGCTCTTGCAATATTAATGATTATCGTAGGAATCAAATATCGCCACGAACATCAGGGCTTGCTTGCAGTTTTAATGGCTGTGTTTTTTATCTTCATGACCGTGTGGTACGGACTGCGAACCTTTGCAGGATACCCAATGTTTGAGGGTACGCTTAATATCATCTTCCGTTGCATCCTCGGCGGTTTCCTCGTTGCGCTTGGTTTGATATATTGGTTTATAAGAAAAAGAAAATAACTATATATGTATAAAAAACAAATCGGACAGCAGATTTTATTTCTGCTGTCCATTATTTTTATGTTCATATTTTTTCGTTCGTGTAGATAGTTTGCAATGTTTAAAAACCAATTATGCCCGAGCGTGGCATTGTTATTGTCTGCACAATTTTCAATAAACATTTTCATTCGGGCATTTTACTCTTGCCCCTATCAAAACTATCTTCTCGGACTGGGAACGGCGGCTCGCCGTCAACTTTCAATTTTACTAAAGTTCGTCCGCTTTAAACGCTGTGTAGCCCTCATAATAATAGCTGTGGTCAATGCCTTTCATGTACATCTCACGGCTGTCAATTTCATCGGTCAATGCGTTTTTCAGAACATATTTTATCTCGATATCCCGTATGGGACTGCGCTCCATTGCAAGCAGATAATCTTCCTTGTCAACCTTGCTCCAGTCGATAACCTTGCCGATTTCCGTTTTCAACATATGGTCAAGCCAGATTCGTGTACTGCGACCGTTGCCCTCTCTGAATGGGTGCGCAATGTTCATTTCGACATACTTTTCTATAATCTCATCAAAATTGCTCTGCGGCATTTCATCAATATTTTTCAAAGCTGATTCAATGTACATCAAAGGTGCAAATCTGAAATTGCCCTTTGCAATGTTTACGGTTCTCAACTTTCCCGCAAAATCGTAGATTTCGTCAAAAAGGTACTTGTGGATTGTCTGTAATGTTGAAAACTTTCCGCTTTCAAGGTTGTCAAGAATGTGATTTTCAAAAAGCATTGCCGCCTTTTTCTTACTGATTCGCTCCTCTTCACGAGCAAGCTCCGCAGAAGAAGTCAATCCGAGTTTGTTCTCAAGCATACAAGCACCTCACTTTACTATATATATTGTATCATAGTGCAGATGATAATTCAATTTTTTAGTTTATGTTTATTTTAGTTCGTGTAGATAGTTTGCAATATTTAAAAAACTATTATGCCCGAGCGTGGCATTGCAATTGTTCACCGCTGCAGTGTTGCAATTAATTTGTCCTTAAACGACGAAAGCACCGGGCTTGCGGCGACCCGGTGCTTTCTTATGTTCTTTAAAAAATGAGGGGTACAATTACGAGTCTTTGTTCAGACTCGCATTGAGGAGGGTAGAACAATTATACTCTGACGGATGCGGTTCCGTCTTTCTGAGTACGCTTATATTAAACAATGCAAATATGAAAACTGTGTGAACCCTTTTTGAAATCGGAATGAAAAGCATCTGTTTTTTCTGTTAATCAATCAAAACTCAAATAATTTCTTTATTTATTCGACAAAATAAAAAAATTTTTCAAAAATATAAAACAAATGTTTGATTTTTCCGAAAATATATGGTACAATCATACTGTAATTACAAACAAGGGGCGTTGCGATATGAAACCTTTAAGCAAAAGCCAACAGAAAATTTTCGATTATCTAAAGGAATGTGCAGGCGAGGGCAGAGTTCCGTCAGTTCGTGAAATCTGCGAAGAAACGGGACTGAGTTCAACATCAACCGTTCACCACCACCTCAAGGCACTTGAAGAAAAAGGTCTTATTTCACGAGAACACGGCGTGAACCGTTGTATTCAGATTAACGGCATGGAGAAAAGCACCGATGTTCCCGTTTTGGGCAGAGTTGCGGCAGGTTATCCGATTCTTGCCGTTGAGAATATTGAATGTTATGTGCCTGTTCCCGACAGCTTAAAAAGGGGCAGAGAGCTTTTTGCTCTGCGTGTTCAGGGCGAAAGTATGATTAACGCAGGCATTTTCCCTGACGATATTTTAATTGTTCACCGTACACCTGTTGCGGAGAACGGCGAAATCGTTGTTGCTCTTGTCGGTGACGAGGCGACCGTAAAGCGTTTTTACAAAGAAAACGGTCACTTCAGACTTCAGCCTGAAAACGATAATTTTGAACCGATTATAGTTGACGAAGTCGCTTTGCTCGGCAAGGTGATCTCGCTTGTAAGATATTTTGATTAAAAGGATTAGCTATGAAAGTTAAATTTTTCGACCTCAACGCAGACAAGCCGTTGAAATACGCAGTAATTTGTGCGAGATACAACGGAAAATGGGTTTTCTGCAAGCACAAAGAGCGTGATACATATGAAATTCCGGGCGGTCATCGTGAGGACGGCGAAGATATTGAAGCAACCGCAAAGCGTGAACTTTGGGAAGAAACGGGTGCAAAAGATTTCGACATCTATCCCGTGTGCATCTATTCATTCACGGATTACGGAATGCTCTATTTTGCGGAAATTCGCAGTTTTGGAGAACTGCCGCCTCTTGAAATTGAAAAGATTAATCTTTTTGACGATATACCAAAAAATTTGACATACCCTGCAATTCAGCCGTACCTTTTTGAGAGAGTACAGGAGTTTTTAGAAACGAAGTAACCAAGTACTGTTTGCAATCCGCAACAAAAATATATTGAGAGGAAGTGATAAAATGCGTGACTATGTGATTTACGATATGTACACAGATGACAGAATGTTTCGTTACGAGGTCTATAAGCACCCGAACGGAATGTATGAAGTGTGCGTTCAGTCAAGAGAGGCGGAAGATTTTGCGTGAATGAGCAGTACCTCTACTGCGATATTCCCGAAGAAGTCACACATTTTACTGACACCCTCGAAAGAGCTATAGAAATCGGCGATTGCAAGCTGTGCAAAGTAAGTGCATAGGGGAAAACTCAATTTTTAATTAAGAGGTATAACCATGGCTAAAGGTGAAAATTTTTAAAGTACTATACATGCAAAAGATGTTGAAATATCAATTGTTACCTCAATAAATAACGAAGATTACATATCTCTCACGGATATAGCAAAATATAAAAATCCTGAATTTCCGGCTGATGTTATAAAGAACTGGTTGAGAGTACGCAGTACGATTGAATTTTTAGGTCTTTGGGAACAACTTCATAACCAAAATTTTAAACTGGTCGAATTCGACCAGTTTAAAATTGAGTCGGGTTCAAATTCATTTGTTTTATCACCTCAAAAATGGATTAAAACAACTTAACTCCACTGCAATACAACAGCTTAAATCTTTAACAAACAACAAAAGCGTACATAAATTGGACAAGTTAAATAACGAAACTAAGTCTTTACCTAAAAAATAAATTAACGGGAAAACAAGGCAGTTTATTCTGCTCATTGTTTTCCCGTTTTTTATAACCATTACCGATTTGAATTATAATTAAAAATTACGATTTTCTATACTTTGGCGGTTCGGTTTCATAGACATTGTTGCCGTTGCTGTCGATTGCAACTATGCACGGAAAATCTTCAACCTCATATCTGCGAACAGCCTCTGTGCCTAAATCTTCGTAGCAAAGAATCTCCTCGCTCTTGATGCTCTTGGCGATAAGTGCCGCCGCACCGCCGATTGCGACAAGATACACGCCCTTGTTGCGAACAATCGCATCGACAACTTCTTTATTTCTTGCGCCTTTGCCTATCATTCCTTTGAGTCCGAGGTCAAGCAGTGACGGAGCGTACTTATCCATACGATAGCTTGATGTCGGACCTGCAGGACCTACTGCATAACCGGGCTTTGCAGGAGCAGGACCAACATAATAGATAAGCTCGCCTTTGATGTCAACGGGAAGTTTTTCGCCCTTCTGAATCAATTCATAAAGTCTTTTGTGTGCGGCATCTCTGCCTGTGATGATTGAACCCGAGAGCAGAACGCTGTCGCCTGCTTTAAGATTTTTAATATCTTCGTCCGTAATCGGAAGTGTAATTTTCTTTTCCACAGCTTTTCCTCCTCAGATTGTTGCACTTGCGTGTCTTGCGGCATGGCAACAGATGTTGACCGCAACAGGCATTCCTGCAATGTGTGTGGGTGAAGTTTCGATATTCACGCCGATTGCGGTTGTATTGCCGCCAAGTCCTGCAGGACCGAATCCCATTTTATTGATTTCGGTAAGGAGCTCGTCCTCAAGCTGTGCATAGCGTTCATCTTCATTTTTGGAATCAATCGGACGGAAGGTTGCTTTTTTTGCAAGCTGGGCGGCTCTTTCAAAAGTACCGCCGATTCCGACACCGACAACCATAGGAGGACAGGGATTTGGACCTGCCTGAAAAACAGTATCAAGAATAAACTGCTTAACACCCTCAATGCCCTTTGACGGGGTGAGCATTTTTATCTGCGACATATTTTCACTGCCGAAGCCCTTACCGCCGGCGGTAATTTTAATCTGATTTCCGCTGACGATTTTTGTGTGGATAATTGCAGGAGTGTTATCCTTTGTATTAATTCTGTCGAAAACAGGATCATTTACTACACTCTTGCGAAGGTAGCCGTCAATATAGGCTCTGCGAACACCCTCGTTGACAGCCTCATCAAAACTGCCGTCCTCAATAACAACCCTGTCACCGTATTCAACAAAGAGGACAGCCATACCCGTATCCTGACAAAGCGGAACTTCTTCACGAGCCGCAATTTTATCGTTTTCGATAATCTGTGAAAGTACACTTTTGCCTACAGGCGAGCTTTCGTTATCCCTTGCGGTTTCAAGGGCGCACATGATGTCTTTGCCGATAAAATAGTTGCAGTCGGTAAACAGCTTTTTAACCGTATCGCATACCGTCTGCGCCTTGATTTTTCTTATTTCCATATCCGAACTCCTCAAAGTGATTTTAATTATATTATAAATCTTTTTTATCTGTATTTCAATAAGCAATAAAATGTGATATAATCAGTTTGTTATAACATTTATGAATGTCACAATCGAATCGGTAGCGGCAATCAGTGATTGCCACTTGTTTTGGTTGCAAAACCAAAACAAATGAGCAACAATTGCGTTCTTGTACCGCAGTAGATAATAAATTAAAATAAAATGTTTATACTGTCGAACCGATTTTACAATCGGTTCGATTGGCGAACACTGTTCGCCGCTACAAATGAACATAAAACATTCATTTCACCAACAAAATTGAAAATTAACATAATTTTATCACATTCAGATGATAGAGTAACAGTCGGAATACACTGCGTCTTAACCGACGCTTATAATTTTAATAAAAGGGGCGTACAAAAATGAGCAGGATACTTGTTGTTGACGATGAGGCAAGAATCAGACAGATTATCAGAAAATATGCCGAATTTGAGGGCTTTGAGGTTGAAGAAGCCGTTGACGGTATGCAGCAATTGAAATTTGCCGTAAAGAGGACTTTGACCTTATTATAATGGATGTTATGATGCCTGAGCTTGACGGCTTTTCCGCTTGCAGGGAAATCAGAAAATTCAAGAAAACACCTATCATTATGCTTTCGGCAAGAGGCGAGGAGTACGATAAAATTCACGGCTTTGAGCTTGGCAGTGACGACTATGTTGTTAAGCCGTTCTCGCCAAAGGAGCTTATGATGCGTGTTAATGCCGTAATCAAGCGTTCACAAGGCGCTCAGAACGAAGAGAATGTGAAGAAGGATGTATTTACATACGAAGGTCTTTCGGTTGATTTCTCAGCCAGAATTGTTACAATTGACGGCAAAAGAATTGAGATGACACCAAAGGAATACGAACTCTTTTTCTATATGGTAAAGAACAAAGGACTTGCACTCACCCGTGAAAAGCTTATAAGCGAGGTCTGGGGCTACGACTTCTTCGGTGACGAAAGAACGCTTGACACACACATTAAGCTTCTCAGAAAGAGCCTTGGCGAATACAGCAGATGCATTGTAACGCTTCGAGGGGTGGGTTACCGTTTTGAAACAATCTAACAAACGATTTGACCGCCATTATCTGCCGTTGAATTTTAAGCTGTTATGCTATTTTCTTCTGTTCGGATTTGCAATTGTGATCGTGTTGTGGGTGTTCCAGACTTTTTTTCTTGAATCGTTCTACACAGCTACAAAATCTTCACAGGTTGAAAAGAACGCACAGGTTATTTCAAAGTCGATTGAAGAAAACAAAAACGCTCTTGGAACGATTGAAAATGTTGCAAGCTACAATTCGCTTTCGGTATATGTTTACGATTCAACTTCTCTTTTCACATTGAAGTATTGTTGCGAATATGACAACCCCGTTTCAAACCTGAATTTTCAGTATCACGATGTCTATTCATACTACAAGCTGGCAGAGGAAAACGACGGACATTATTTGTTCATCACAAGTAACTACAAAGAGGACAGCATTAAAGGCAAGTTTGAACGACAGTTTTTTGATGAATATTCCTCGTCCGACACAGCCGAGAGGAATACTATTCGGTATGCTTCCGCTCCCGATAAAAATGTTCAAAATATGGTTTACACCGACATTATCAATCTGCAGGACGGCAGCGAATGCTTTTTGATTGTAACATCGTCAATCACACCGCTGACTAACACGGTTGAAATCGTCCGTGACCAGCTTGCAATCGTTTCGGTTGTGTTTGTGCTTCTTGCCGTTATAATTTCGCTTTACGCAAGCTACAGAATTGCGAAACCGATTTCTAAGACAAACACGGCGGCAAAGGAGCTTGCAAAGAAAAACTATGATGTTGACTTTAACGCAAGAGGATATCTTGAGGTTGAGGAACTCAACGAAACGCTGAACTACGCAAAAACGGAGCTTGCCGCAACCGAAAAATTACAAAAAGAACTTATTGCCAACATCTCGCACGATTTGAGAACACCGCTGACAATGATTACGGGCTACGGCGAGGTTATGCGTGACCTGCCCGGTGAAAACACTCCCGAAAATATTCAGATTATTATTGACGAGGCAACAAGACTTTCAACACTTGTCAACGATTTGCTTGACCTCTCAAAGATTCAATCGGGTACAATTCAACCCGAAAAATCGGAGTTCTGTCTTACCGACAGCATCAAGAATATTTTCACAAGGTACGCAAAGCTCAAGGAACAGGACGGATACAACATTCTGTTTGAGAGTGACGAAGATGTTTACATTTTTGCCGATGAACTGAAAATTTCACAGGTAATCTATAATCTTGTGAACAATGCAGTCAATTATGTCGGTGAAGACAAAACTGTTATTGTAACGCAAAAGGTAAACGGCAAAAAGGTTCTCATTGAGGTAACGGATCACGGTGACGGCATTCCTCCCGAAAAGCTTGAATACATCTGGGATCGTTACTACAAGGTTGACAAGGAGCATAAGCGTGGCGTTATCGGCACGGGACTCGGCTTGTCAATAGTCAAGGGTATTCTTGACAGCCACAAAGCAAGATACGGCGTTCGCAGTACACTCGGCAAAGGCAGTACATTCTGGTTTGAACTTGACATTGTTTCCGTGAAAAAACGAAACAAAAAGAATTCTGACGAAAATAAAGAATAAACAACAAATCCCGAACACGGTAAAATGTGTTCGGGATTTATTTATAAAATACCTATTAAATTGTCGGTTGAAAAAAGTGGATTAAAGATGAATTCATCTTCGAGGAGTTCGCCGTTTTCATAGGAATGTTCGACCTCTTTTGAATATCCCTGCAGAATTTTCACAACTTCGGCTTGAGTAGGATTTTCAAGCCTTTCGAGTTCATAAGCGGTCACTATGTATGCACAGACCATTCGCTTGATTGTGGATATGACATTAAAGCTGTCGATTGCAGAAAGGTAATATCTGCGGACACAGTAGTCAAGATAGGCGGTAAGCGGTTTGTCAAAACGGCTTGACAGCGTATTATTTTTTGCAAAATCGGCGGTTGCTTCAAGCTCACATAACCAATCCTTACTCATAATATCAAGGCTTTTGTGCAAATCAAAAATGAATGACGCATCTCCGCAGCTTTGCTTTTTATATTCATCTGTCGGCATAGCCGTGATATCAAAAATTTCATCGTCAAGCATATTCTGCACTCGCTCGTTAAAGGCAAGAAGTCTGCACAATCTTTCGGACAAGGACATTTTGCAGTCTGAGAGAATTTCAAAAGTGCGTTTTCTTGCAGAGAGCAGAAAATTCATCTCGGTTGTGCTGTAATCGGTCTGTAAGTCCTGCGGAATATCGGTTGCAAAGCCTGTGTCAAAATCCGACTCAAGCATAAGCCTTGCCGCCTCGGGACAGGCAAACGAAAGCGTATGCTCACAAAAAACGGTGTAGTCCTGAGTGATTCTCGGAAATTCCTTACAGGTGTGACAAAGGTGATTTTCGCCGAGGTTGATGTAAATGTCGCACAGCATATCGCTGTTCCAGAACGGGCATTTTTCACCTTGCCTGATGAAAATTCTGTCGCCGTCCTCGTCAATTGTCATAAGCGACCTGAGCCTGTCGCCAAACTCGCCTTTGACTGTATTATAAAAATCAAAGCTTGTATCATCGACAACAACATCCCAGTTCCTGCAACAGCTGTCGGGACAGAGGTTCGCAATGCATCTGAATTTTTCGCAGTATTTCGGGAAGTAGTGTTTCATAGTCATGTCCATTTCAATGTAAGAATAAATTGCTCGTAGGCATCGTCCCAGCCGTCAATTGCGTTCACTCCGCCGCCGTTCACACTGCGAAGCTTGGTGTCGCTTTCGTCAAGTCCGAGTGCAAAAAGTTCGCCTGCACTGATTTTGTACCCGAGCGACCGACAGAGGGAACAGAAGTTATCAATCGGATTTTCGCTCTGTTCGGTTTTCAGAAGTTTTTCTTTGAGTTCTGCGTTGCTTTTGGCGTCACAGAGAAGTCGGTCAAGTTCTTCCCGTATCATAAAATCACCACGAAAATAAAATGAAGTTTCATAAAAACGGACCGCCCAAAAAATGAACGGTCCGCATTCGGCTTTTAAGATTTACTCAATAATTACTCAATTGAGCTGTCGAGGTATTCCATAAGCTCCTCGTCATCTTTTTTCTGCTTATCCTTAACGATAAAGAACGCTGTGAGAGCAGCAGAAAGAGCTGCAACTGCAGAAATGATACCGATAATTAAAGCCCATCTGCACTTATGATTTTTCATATTCTGTCGCCTCCAAATTTTGTATGCTTGTATGGCAGTAGTATCTGCCGTATCTTTATTTATATTCTAACAGTTTTTACAAAAATGTCAACAGAACAAAATAAAAAAGCAGAGAATATTCTCTGCTTTTAAGCCTGTAAGATTTATTGCACTTATGCTGATGCGTTAAGTCTTTTAGCAAGTGATGATTTGCTTCTTGCTGCAGTGTTCTTGTGAAGAATACCCTTAGCTGCTGCCTGGTCAATTTTCTTAATAGCAAGACGAACTGCCTCTGTTTTGTTGTCAGCGTTAGTGTCAACTGCGTAATAAGCCTTCTTTACAGCTGTTCTGAGAGCAGATTTTGTAGCCTTGTTACGAGCAGTCTTTGTAGCAATAACTTTAACACGCTTTTTAGCAGATTTGATGTTTGGCATTGTCCCACCTCCTTAAAGTATCGGTCATATAGGAATTATGATAGCACAAGAATGTGCAAAAATCAAGTCTTTTTACAAAAAAAGTTGGATTTCATGCGGATTTTATCGGTTTTCTCTGTTCCGCAACAACATCTTGTGTATTGATTTTTTCATTTATCTATATGCTGTAACAGAAAAATAACAGAAATTTCCCCGCCGCATAAATTTTATATGTTTACGGTAATTTTGTCAAGCAATTCTCCACTTTTTCATGGAACACAAGATTTGCGTTCTTGTCCATTGGGGTGGGATCACGGTTGATAAGCACAAGATTGTCGCCGCCGAAGTAGCGGATAAACCGGCCGCCGGATAAACCGTGAGGCTTGTGCCGGCAATAATCAGCGTGTCAGCCTTTGAAATTGCATTGACCGCACCCGTTACCGTGCTGTCGTCAAGTCCCTCTTCATAAAGCACAACATCGGGTTTTATGATACCTCCGCAAGTGCATTTGGGAATATCGGCAGATTTCTTGATAAATTCTGCGTCATAGAATCTGCCGCATCTTTGTGCAGTAGTTGCGAAGAACACTTCCGTGCAGCTCATAGACACGCTTACTGCCCGCCGCCTGATGAAGTCCGTCAATGTTTTGGGTGACAACAGCCGAAAGCTTTCCCGCCTTTTCAAGCTCTGCAAGCTTATAGTGTGCCTTGTTCGGCTTTTTATCAAGGCAGAGCATTTTGTCACGATAAAAACGGAAGAACTCACTTGTTTTGTGAACAAAAAATGTGTGGCTGAGAATCTGCTCGGGCGGATAATCGTACTTTTGATTGTACAGACCGTCAACACTTCGGAAGTCGGGAATTCCGCTTTCTGTTGAAACTCCCGCACCGCCGAAAAATACTATTCTTTTGCTTTTGTCAATTACGCTTTGAAGTTCTTCGAGTGTACTCACGAAATCGCTTCCTTCATACTTTTAACATAGTCGCAAACAGGCTTAACGCTGTCTTTGCCGTACTTTGCAATAATTTTCACGATTGCAGAACCAACGATAACACCGTCTGCACTTTCGCTCATTTTCTTTGCCTGCTCCGGAGTTGAAATGCCGAAACCGATTGCACACGGAATATCCTTTACAGACTTAACAAGTCTTACCATTTCGCCTACATCGGTTGTGATTTCACTTCTTACGCCTGTAACGCCCATTGATGAAACGCAGTAAACAAAGCCCTCTGCCTCTTTTGCAATCATCTTGATTCTCTCATGAGATGTAGGAGCGATGAGAGAAATTACATCAATGCCGTATTTTCCGCTGTAATCGGTAAGCTCTTGCTTTTCTTCATACGGTGTGTCGGGAACGATGACTGCGGAGATTCCGCACTCCTGACACTTTGCCATAAACCTTTCCGTACCGTATACGAAAATCGGATTCATATAGGTCATAACGGCAAGAACGGCGTCAATCTGCGAACGGATACGCTTTACCATGTCAAAAATTTTATCTGTTGTTGTGCCTGCCGAAAGAGAACGGAGGTCAGCCTCCTGAATTACAACACCCTCGGCAATCGGGTCTGAAAACGGAATACCGATTTCGATGATATCGGCACCGTTTTTGCTCATTTCAATAAGAAGCTTTTCTGTTGTTTCAAGATCGGGATCACCCGCTGTTACAAACGGGATGAATGCCTTGCCGTTTTGGAATGCAGATTTAATATCAGTCATGGAGATCCTCCCCTCTGTATCTTGCGATAGCCGCAACATCCTTGTCGCCTCTGCCCGAAAGGTTGACTACGATAATCTTGTCTTTGTCCATTGTCGGGGCAATTTTGATACAATGTGCAACTGCGTGTGCGCTTTCAATTGCAGGGATGATACCCTCTGTTCTTGAAAGATATTCAAATGCATTTACAGCCTCTTCGTCTGTAACGGGAACATAGCTTGCTCTGCCCGTGTCGGCAAGATTTGCGTGTTCGGGACCGATACCGGGGTAGTCAAGACCTGCCGAAATTGAATATACGGGAGCAATCTGACCGTATTCGTTCTGACAGAAGTACGACTTCATACCGTGGAAGATGCCGAGTGTGCCTGTTGCAATTGTAGCGGCAGTTTTTGGAGTATCTGTGCCGAGGCCTGCTGCCTCACAGCCGATAAGCTTTACATTTTCATCCTTGATAAACTCATAGAAAGCGCCCATTGCGTTGCTTCCGCCGCCTACGCAAGCCATAACAACATCGGGAAGTCTGCCTTCCTTTTCAAGCATCTGTGACTTGATTTCCTTGCCGATTACGCTTTGAAAATCACGGACAACAGTCGGGAACGGGTGCGGTCCCATTACCGAGCCGAGAACATAGTGTGTGTCGGAAACCCTGTTTGTCCATTCACGCATTGCCTCGTTTACGGCATCTTTAAGAGTCATTGTGCCTGTTTCAACGGCATTGACCTTTGCACCGAGAAGTTTCATTCTGTAAACATTGAGAGCCTGACGGATTGTATCCTCTTTGCCCATAAAGATTTCACATTCAAGTCCTAAAAGTGCGGCTACGGTTGCCGTTGCAACACCGTGCTGACCTGCGCCTGTTTCGGCAATAACTCTTGTTTTGCCCATTCTCTTTGCAAGAAGGCACTGACCAAGGCAGTTGTTGAGCTTGTGTGAACCTGTGTGGTTCAAGTCCTCACGCTTAAGATAAATCTTTGCACCGCCGAGGTCTTTTGTCATTTTTTCGGCATAATAGAGAAGTGACGGTCTGCCTGCGTATTCACGCATAAGTGTGTCGAGTTCTGCAACAAACTCGGGATCGTCCTTGTACCTGTTGTATGCCTCTTCAAATTCATTAATTGCATTCATCAGCGTTTCGGGAACGAACTGTCCGCCGTGAATACCGAATTTTCCTTTTGTCATCTTGATTCCCCTTAATTACTTTTATATCATTGGTGTGCTTTGCACACGGCTTATAAATCAATTTTTTATTTTCTGCCCGACAATTCGTCAAGTGCGGCTTTTTTGTCGGGATTTCTCATAAGGGTTTCACCTATGAGAACTGCGTTTACTCCTGCGTTTTCAAGCACCTTGATGTCATCCCGTGTTTTAATTCCGCTTTCGGCAACAAAAATAATGTTGTCGGGAACAAGCTTACGGAGCTTTGTGCAGTTATTTATGTCCACCGTGAAGTCACGAAGATTTCGGTTGTTTACACCGATAACTCTTGCTCCTGCGGCAATTGCGGAATACACCTCATCGGCTGTGTGAGCCTCAACAAGTGCCGAAAGTCCGAGAGAGTCGCAAAGCTTAATCCATCTTCTGATTGTGTCCGTGTCAAGAAGCGAGCAGATAAGCAGTACGGCTGACGCACCGATTGTCTTTGCCTCATAAATCTGATATTCACACACGGTAAAATCTTTTCTCAAAAGCGGAATACTTACATTCTTTGAAATTTCTTCAAGAAAAGCGTTTTCGCCCTTGAACCACTTCGGTTCTGTCAGAACGGAAATTGCACTTGCGCCTGCATTTTCATAATCCTTGGCAATCTGAACATAGGGAAAATCCTCTGCGATAATTCCCTTTGACGGGGACGCTTTTTTGACCTCGCATATAAATGAAATATCCTTGCCCGCAAGCGCCTTTTCAAACGGAAATTCATTGTCTGTTTCCATTGAAAGTGCTTTTTGCTTTATCACTTCAAGCGGAACTTGCTTTTCGATTTCTTCATATCTTACTCTGTTTGCATCTGCAATTGTTTCAAGTATCATTGTGTCACCTTTATTCGTTGGAAGCCTTTGCAAATTCTTCAATCTTTGCATAAGCCTTGCCGCTGTCGATAATTTCGTTTGCAAGCTTTATGCCGTCCTGAATTGAATCTGCCTTGCCGCCTGTGCAAAGTCCGAGTGCGGCATTGAGAACAACGATATCACGCTTTGCGTCCTTAATTTCACCGCTGAGAATTTCTTTTGTGATTTCAGCATTTTCTTTGCCGTCACCGCCTGCAAGATCCTCGGGTGCACAAAGTTTAAGACCGTAATCTTCGGGATTGAGAATGAATGTGTTGAACCTGCCGTTGTCAATCTCACACACCTTTGTTGTTGTTGTGAGAGTAACCTCGTCCATGCCGTCCATGCCGTAGAAAACATAGCCTTTCTTAACTCCGAGGTTTGAAAAAACCTGTGCAATCGGCTCAACAAGAGCCTCAGAATACACACCTGTTACCTGAAGGTCTGCGCCTGCAGGGTTTGTGAGAGGTCCGAGAACATTGAAAATGTTCCTGATTCCGATTTCCTTACGGACAGGACCTACATACTTCATTGATGAATGGTAGCCCTGTGCAAACATAAAGCAGATGCCTGCTTTGTTAAGAACCTCTTCGCTCTTTTCGGGAGTGATGTTGATGTTGATTCCGAGCTGTTCAAGACAGTCTGCCGAACCGCTTTTGCTTGACATTGAACGGTTGCCGTGCTTTGCAACGGGGATTCCTGCGGCGGCAATTATAAATGCCGCTGTTGTTGAAATATTGAATGTGCCTGTACCGTCGCCGCCTGTGCCGACGATATCGAGTACATCACGGTTAGGCTTGATGTGGAGTGCTTTTTCTCTCATAACCTGTGCGCTTGCGGTAATTTCGTCAATTGTTTCACCCTTGATTCTCAAGGCTGTGAGATATGCCGCCATCTGCGACTGCGTTGCTGTGCCTGAGAACATTTCGTCCATAACCTGTGCCGCCTCATCAAAAGTGAGGTCATTGCCTGCAACCAACTTTTTTATTGCCTCTTTAATCATAAAACTTCAATCCTTTCCGTGTTATTTGCAAAGTGTAATAAAATTCTTTATCATTTCCATACCGTGTGAGGTGAGAATTGATTCTGGATGAAACTGCAATCCGTAAAGCTCAAAATCCTTGTGCTTAACTCCCATAACCTCGCCGTCATGGTCTTCTGCGATTACCTCGAGTGTGTCGGGAACCGTATCTCTTTTCGCAATCAGAGAATGATACCTTGCACCATCAACAACCTTTGGAAGTCCGTTAAAAATTTTCTTGTTCGTGTCAACAATGATATCGCTCTTTTTGCCGTGCATAAGCTTTATTGCGTGGGCGATTGTTGCACCGTAAACCTCGCATATTGCCTGATGACCGAGGCAGATACCGAGAATCGGAAACTGTCCTGCAAGCACCTTTATAACCTCCTCACATATTCCGGCATCTTTCGGATAGCCCGGGCCGGGCGAAAGGATGATGTGGGAGGGAGCAAACTTTTTGATTTCGTCAACTGTTATTTCATCGTTTCTTACAACCTTGATATCGGGATTTACGCTGCCGCAGAACTGTACAAGATTGTAGGTAAAGCTGTCGTAGTTATCAATAAAAAGTATCATAAAGCGTTTACCTCCCCTGCATTTTTAACTGCATTCATAACAGCAAGAGCCTTGTTGTAGGTTTCCTCGTATTCGCTTTCGGGAACGCTGTCGGCTACAATGCCTGCGCCTGCCTGAACATAAACCTTGTCATTTTTCTTGACCGCCATTCTGATAGCGATACAGGTGTCGAGGTTACCGTTGAAATCAACATATCCGAGCGCTCCGCCGTATACACCTCGGGGAGTTCTTTCAAGCTCTTCAATGATTTCACAGGCTCTGATTTTCGGAGCACCCGAAAGTGTGCCGGCAGGAGGAGGGATTCGATTGCATCAAAAGCGTCAAGTCCGTCCTTGAGCTTGCCCTCAACCTCACTGCAAATGTGCATTATCTTTGAATAGCGGAGAACCTCCTGATATTTTGTAACCTTAACCGAATTAAATTCGGAGATTTTTCCGATGTCGTTTCGTCCGAGGTCAACGAGCATATTATGCTCTGCAAGCTCTTTTTCATCGTGGATAAGCTCGTCTGCAAGGGCATTGTCCTCTGTATCTGTTTTACCTCTCGGGCGAGAACCTGCAATCGGGAATGTGTTAAGCACTCCGTTCTGAAGCTTTACAAGTGTTTCGGGAGAGGTGCTTATAATCTCGTCACCGTCAATTGACATATAAACCATATAAGGTGACGGGTTTGTACTTCTCAGCACTCTGTATGCATTGATGAGGGAATTTTTGTAATCCGCCTCAAATCTTCTTGAAACAACACATTGGAAGATGTCACCGTCAAAGATGTACTCCTTGGTTTTCTCAACCATTTTGCAGAATTCTTCTTTTGAATATGTGCTTGTAAATTCAACATTCCCGTCACTCTCAAGCTTTGGAAGGGGTTCGGGAGATGTGATTGTCGAAATTATCTCTGCAATATCCTTTTTGGCAAGTTCATACTGCGCTTGGTGTCGTTTGTTTTCATATTAACAATGATAATGAGTTTTTCTTTAAGATGATCGTAGGCTATAATCTTGTCGAAAAGCATCATATCAAAATCGTTTGTATCTCCTCTTTTGAGCTTTAAAACAGGCTCTGCAACAGAAATCATTGCGTAACCGAAATAGCCGACAAGACCGCCTGTGAACGGCGGAATGTCTTTGAAATGCGGAGTTTTGTAATCGGCAAGATACTCACGGAGAGCGTCATACGGCTTTGCTGTTTTAACAACTCTTGCACCCTCGCCCGTAACCGTGAGAGTTCCGTTTTTGTACGAAAGCCTTGCCTTGGGGTTGAATCCGATGAATGAATATCTTGCCCACTTTTCACCGCCCTCGATACTTTCAAGAAGAAAGAATTTGTCGGATTTTCCTGCAATTTTTCTGAGCAGGTTAATCGGGGTAAATGCGTCAGCGTAGATTTCCTTGTAAATCGGAATAACGCTGTAATTGTCCTTGAGGTTCAACACCTCATCGTAAGACGGTTTAATCATCGTACACCAACCTTTCTTTGGTAAAAGTTTTAAACATAAACAAAAAAGACTTCTGTCCCCACAAGGGACAAAAGTCTTGAAAAATCAACTTCTGCGGTACCACCCAAATTGACGATAAACGCCCGCTTTAACAGCATACTAACATATGCCTCTCACTTTAACGGTTGAGCTCCGTCGGAAACTACTTGCCAAAAGGCTTTCGGCCCGCCCTCACAAGTCCATTCGGCAAGTCCTCTGCTGCCAGCTTACACCAACCGCTGACTCTCTGAAAGCTTTGGAAAAACCTACTATTCTTGCTCACAGGTTTTTTCTCTATAGGACAATTATATGACTGTATTTTTGATTTGTCAACATTTTTTTGCGGTAAATCAAAAATTCTGTTTGAGAAACTCAACAATGTTTTCAAAATGCATTGAATGTGATGCCTTAACAAGCACAACATCTCCGCTTTTAATTGTTTTAAGAAATTCGGGTTTTGCATCTTCGATTGTATCAAACGCTTTGCCGTCTGCACCCTTTGCAAGCTCCTTTGCAAGCTCGCCTACGGTTATGACCGTGCCGATATCCTTTGATTTTGCATAAACACCCGTGTCAAAGTGGAGTTTCAACTCCTCACTTCCGAGCTCCTTCATATCGCCGAGGATTGCAACCTTTCTGCCGTCAAGGTTGGAAAGTGTGTTAAGAGATGCTCTGACGGATGTCGGATTTGCGTTGTAGCAATCGTCAATGATTTTGATTTTGCCTGTATTGATAACATTGGCACGACTGCTACTGTTTTGTACGAGGCGACACCGTTTGCAATTTCTTCATCGGTAAGTCCGAGAAGCTTGCCTGCGGCAGCAGCCGCAAGAGCATTTGTTACCATATATGTGCCGATTGCAGGAATTTCAACATCAATATTATTATTGTCAAAACAGAGTGTTGCAAGAACCTTGCCGTCACCGCTGTTTTTTATATTCTTTGCGTAAAAATCGTTCCTTTCGTCAAGTCCGAAGAAAACAGGCTTTTTGCCGTTTACCGTCTTAACGGTTGAAAGCTTATCGTCATCGCCGTTGAGAATGAAATCTGCATTTTCACGGGCATTTTTGAACATTTCTGTTTTAGCCTTGAGAACACCGTCACGGTCGCCGAGATTTTCAAGATGACATTCGCCGATGATTGTAAGCACGCAGATTGTGGGCTGAACCATTTCGGAAAGTCTTGTCATTTCACCGAAATCGGAAATACCCATTTCTATAACAGCCGCCTCGGTATCCTCGGGCATTGAAAGAAGTGTTAGCGGAACACCGAGCTCGTTATTGAGATTGCCTTGTGTTTTGTGGGTCTTGAACTTCTGTGAAAGAACGGCATAGAGCATTTCTTTTGTAGAGGTTTTTCCGACGCTGCCCGAAATTCCGATAACGGGAATGTCGAATTTTTCTCTGTATGCCCTGCCGATTTTCTTAACGGCATCAAGTGTTGAGGAAACAACAATGCAAGGCTTTGTCGCATTTTCGGGAGCTTTCTCGCACAATGCACACACAGCACCCTGAGCAAAGCATTTTTCGATAAAATCGTGACCGTCAACACGCTCGCCCTTTATGGCAAGAAACAGACTTCCGTTCTTCACCTGTCGGCTGTCACGCTCAACAGAGGTTATTTTTGCGTTTTTAAGCGATTCGTCGCCGACATATTTACCGTTGCAAGCCTTTGCGATTTCGGCAAGAGTAAAGTCTTTCATACTAACCTCTTATTAAAAATCAGATTTTTCTTTGGGATATTTTGCAAGTGAAATTTCAATAATCTTTTCGCATAAATCGGGATAGCTTATACCTCAACAGCCGCCTCCTGAGGAAGAAGACTTGTGGGAGTCATGCCGGGGAGAGTGTTTGCCTCGAGGCAGTATGTAAAACCGCCCTTGTCAAGAAGGAAGTCTATTCGTGCATAGCTTTCAAGGTGAAGTGCCTCGTATGCCTCTGTTGCGGCATCACGGAGCTTTTTGTCGGTTTCTTCGTCAATGTCTGCCGGACAGGTTTCAACTGTTGCGCCTGCCTGATATTTTGCGGCATAATCGTACATTCCCGACTTAGGAGCAATCTCAATCGGCGGAAGTGCCTTGCCGCCGATAAGACCAACGGAAAATTCTCTGCCTGTTACGAACTGCTCAACAACAATTTCGTCCTCATATTTGAGAGCCTCTTTAACAGCCTTTTTATACTGATCTGCATTCTCAACCTTTGAAACACCCACGCTTGAACCGCCCGAGCATGGCTTAACGATGCACGGGAACATATTCCATGCAAGAGCGTCCTTTTCGTTCTTGTAAAGTTCACCTGACGGGGTGTTGATATTCTTCTGCATAAATACGCTCTTTGTAAGACCTTTGTTCATTGCAAGCGCAGAACCGAGATATCCCGAACCTGTGTACTTGATTCCGAACAAATCAAGCGTTGCCTGTAACTGACCGTTTTCACCCTCACCGCCGTGAAGTGCAAGGAAGGTGATGTCTGCCTCGGCGCAGATTTCAATTACATTTCTGCCGATATAGCGTGATGTTTTGTCAAGGCGATTTTCCTTTGCCTCTTTGATATTTGTGATTGTATTTTCAACATCGTCACCGATTGAATTTCCATCGGTAAAGCTGTAGTTCTGCTTGAAAAGTGCGTCAATGTCACAGATGTTTTCCTCATAGCCCATAAATACATCAAGCAAAACAACCTCGTGTCCCTTGCTTCTGAGAGCCTCGGCAACAAGTGTGCCTGATGAAATTGAAACTTCACGCTCTGTGCTCAGTCCGCCTGCAAGAACAACTATTCTCATATATATTTCTCCCTCTGAAATGTTTTGTTTCTATTTTTATTTCTTTATTCTCTTTAACTCTGTCAGTCTGTTACCTTTTTGAAACAAGACTGTAACCTATATTATAATATTTTATTTATCCGATTGCAAGCAAAAAAGCAAATTTGTAGAACAGGGTATCATCATACTGTTTTGCCATTTAAAAATTGTATAATATTCAGATTTACGGCTTTCAACTCCTTGAAACGATATGTGAATAAATGTGTTGAAAATGTTAATAATTTGCTTCTGTTATTCACAATATACCGATATGCGGATAGTGTTATGCAAATTTGGATAGCTACATTCCGTGGATGAATAATTATAAATTTTAGTCCGTGTTTTTTCATAATGGGTGGTATTGTATAGAAAAGGGTTTGTGTTATACAATATTAATTGAAAAAGCAAACCCAAAAAACGACTTAAATAAGGATGTAAAAAATGCAGTTATACAAAAATTTCTGTAAAGAAACTACCGATGAAAACGGAAAACTGACAAGCTTTGAACTTGTGTTTCCCGAAAACTATAATTTTGGCTATGATGTTGTTGACAAAATGGCAGAACTTGTGCCGAATGACACGGCAGTTGTGTGGACAAATCCCGAAAAAGAGGAAAAGATTTTCACATACTCCGACATCAGCAGACTGAGCAACAAGGCTGCAAATGTTTTCAGAAATCACGGCATTAAAAAGGGCGACAAGGTTCTTGTTATTCTGAAACGAAACTACGAATACTGGTATGTTGCCCCTGCACTCCACAAGCTTGGTGCAGTTATTATTCCCGCAACAAATCTTCTGACTCAAAGCGACATTTCGTATCGTGTTAACACGGCAGGGATAAAGGCAGCTGTCTGCACTCCCGATGAAACTACCGCCGAAGATACGCTTGCGGTTGCATCTCAGCCGAACACGCTTGAAACCGTTTTTGTTCCGAGAAAGCAGATTTTCGGTGCGATTGATTTTACCGAAGAAGTTGAAAACGCTCCCGATACCCTTGAAAGAGTTGAAACAAAAGCAGAAGAGCCTATGGTAATTTACTTTACCTCAGGCACAACAGGCTATCCTAAGGCTGTTGAACACAATCATATCTACACACTCGGACACATTATCACGGCAAAATACTGGCAATGTGTAAAAGACGGAGGACTTCACCTCACTGTTGCCGAAACAGGCTGGGCAAAAGCGTCATGGGGCAAAATCTACGGTCAATGGCTCTGCGGTTCAGCCGTTATGGTCTATGACTTTGACAAATTCTCTCCGGGCAAGCTGTTGCGTATAATGGAAAAATACAAGGTTACAACCTTCTGCGCACCGCCGACAGTTTACAGATACTTCATTAAAAGAGGTATGAACAAGTACGACCTTTCTGCACTTTCTCACCTTACAACAGCAGGCGAGGCACTCAACAATGAAGTTTTTGAAGAGGTGTTTAAGCAGACGGGAATTGAACTTTGCGAGGGCTTCGGTCAGACCGAGTCGGTTCTTATGCTTGCAAATCTCAAAGGGGACAAGGCGATTGCAGGCTCAATGGGCAAGCCTACTCCGCTTTATGATGTACGAATTGTTGACGATGAATGCAACGAGGTTAAGCAGGGTGAGGTCGGCGAAGTTGTTGTATTCCCCCCAAAGGACAGAAAACAGCACGGAATTTTCATCACATACTATAACAACGAAAATCTTTATGAAAAGGTGTGGCGACACGGTATATATCACACGGGTGACACGGCATATAAAGACGAGAACGGATATTTCTGGTATGTCGCAGAGCCGATGACCTTATCAAAACAAGAGGCTTCAGAGTAGGTCCGTTTGAAGTTGAAAATGTTCTTATGCAATATCCGAATGTGCTTGAATGTGCGGTTATAGGTGTTCCGGACAAAGACAGAGGTCAGGCAATTAAGGCGATTGTCAAGATGACAGACGGCGCACCGCATGATAAGGAGCTTGAAAACAAAATCAAGACCTTCTGCAACAAGCGTATGGCAAGCTACAAGTGGATTCAGCACCTTGAAATTGTCGATGAATTTCCAAAAACAATCAGCGGAAAAATCAAGAGAACGGATTTAAGAGAAAATCACAAAGCATAAAATAAAGGCAATCTTACGGTAAAGTAGGATTGCCTTTATTAGAATAATATTGCAAATTTACAGATGCCGTGTAATATACAATCGGCACTTGAACATAAACAATATATTTGATATAATCACTTTGTAAGGAAACGGCGGCGGCTGTTTCGACACCTCTGGAAAGGAGGTGTATATTCCAATGGCAGAGATTACATATTTATTTGTACTTGCAATTGTTTTTGTGGCTTTTAATGAAGTCATTAAGAATATAAAGAAATAACCGCCCTGTGTTGCAGCACAAGACGGTTGTTGAAAAACAATTAAACTGTACTAGCGAAACAGCTCAAGCCGTTTCCCTACTTATATATTAACATCAATTTTTAATTATGTCAATCTGTTTCGGTGTGTGTTTGCATGCCGATTTTATTTTACAAAACACAAACTTCCGTCTTGAAAACAAACAATATATTTGTTAAAATAACTCTGTAAGGAAATGGCGGCGGCTGTCCAGTCTGAAATATAGTCGTATCTCGTTGTGCATAAATGCACTTCCTTATACTCGTTATTTCAGACAGCGCTATGCTCCCTTTTTCCGCCACTGGCGGCGGTCGCAAGACTACCCTTATGAAAGGGGGTGTTTGCGTGGAATACATAATCTGTTTTGCTTTGTTAGTAACTATTATAGTTTTATGCATAAAGAAATAACCGCCCTGTACTGCCATACAAGACGGTTATAAAAAATAATTAGTTTTGAATAGCGAAACAGCTCAAGCCGTTTCCTTACCTATATATTAACATCAATTTTTTAATATGTCAATCTGTTTCGGTGTGTATTTTTACATACCGAATTTTTATTTTATACATCAAACATTTCAATTGAACGGTCGAGAATTCCACGCATATAGGCTATGGCGATTCCGTAGTTTGTGAACGGAACTCCGCTTTCAACCGAACGGTTCATTCGGCTGATTATCTCTCTTGAATTGAGCATACACGCACCGCAATGGATTGCAAGTGAAAATTCCGACAAATTATTTGGGAAGTCTTTGCCTGAGCTTGTCACGATTTCAAAATTTTTGCCGGTGTAATTTTTCAGCAATCGGGGAAGTTTTACCGTACCGATGTCATCACATTGCCTGTGATGAGTGCAGCCCTCGCTGATGAGAATTTTGTCACCGTCATTAAGCGACTCAATTGCCCTTGCACCGTTTACGGCAGTTTTCAGAAATCCCTTGTACCTCGCCATAAGAATTGAAAACGAGGTCAGTTTGATATCATTCGGCACAATCTCCAAAACAGGCTTAAATACCTGACTGTCGGTTATGACAAGCTTTGGTTTTGTACCGAGATTTTTCAGAGTATCGGCAAGTTCGCTTTCACGCACACAAACAGGGATTGCTCCGCTGTCGAGCAAATCACGGATAACCTGCTGCTGCGGAAGAATTATTCTGCCCTTGGGGGCGGCGGAGTCAATCGGGATTACAAGCACAACAAAGTCATTTTTATTAACAAGGTCACCGCAAAGCCTTTTATCGGATTTTTGTGCGTTTACAACTTTTGCGATTTTATCCTTTAAAAGTTCGATATTCGTGTTGTTTTTTGCACTTACAAAGATTTTACCGTCAGTTGTATTGTCAAGCAAATCGCATTTGTTGAACACAATAAGATACGGAATTTCCTTCTCCTCAAAAAGCGATACAAGTTCGTTTTCAACCGAGGTCATTCCGATTGTTCCGTCAACCACAAGCACGGCAATGTCAACACGGTTCAGCACGGCTTTTGTGCGTTCAACACGCATTTTGCCGAGAGTTCCTCCGTCATCAAAGCCTGCCGTGTCGATTATCACAACAGGACCGAGCGGAAGAAGTTCCATTGTCTTTTCCACAGGATCTGTTGTTGTGCCTTTTTTGTCCGATACAAGCGACATATTTTGATTTGTGACCGCATTCACAACGCTTGATTTTCCTGCATTTCGTCTGCCGAAAAATCCGATGTGCAGTCGTTCCGACGACGGTGTATCATTCATTCCCATTACGCCCTCCGTCAAAATCTAAAATCTCTTTTATTGTTGTTTCTTATGTCAAAGATATGTTCTTTTGCAATGGTGCGGACTTTTTCTTTGGGGATTTTTTCGAGTTCCTGTTCAATGAGTTTTTGACCGACATTCCTTGTATCATCGCTTGCATAATCAACAAGATATTCTTCAAGCGTCATAAGGGCGTTGGGGTGGCAACAGTTCTGAATCTGACCGCTCTTGCAAAGCGACATAAAGCGGTCGCCCGTTCTGCCCTCACGGTAACAGGCTGTGCAGAATGACGGAATATAGCCGAGATTCATAAGCCACCTTACAACCTCATCAAGACTGCGGTTGTCGGAAACATCAAACTGAGCCGAATTCTCTTCTTCCGATTCGGGTTCGTCATATCCTCCTACGCTTGTGCGTGAGCCTCCGCTGATCTGAGAAATGCCGAGTTCAAGCACCTTTTTGCGAACGCTTTCGCTCTCTCGGGTTGAAATAATCATACCCGTGTAGGGAACTGCAATTCTGATAATTGCGACTATTTTGGCAAAGGTTTCATCGTCAATTCCGTTGTCAAAATCATCGGGATTTATATCATCTGCCGCCTTGATTCGGGGAACGCTGATTGTGTGCGGACCGACACCGTGAACAGCCTCAAGATGTTCTGCGTGCATAAGAAGTCCTGCAAGTTCATAGCGGTAGAGCTCAAGCCCGAAAAGCACACCGATTCCCACATCATCAATACCGCCCTGCATGGCTCTGTCCATTGCCTCTGTGTGGTAATTGTAGTTGTGCTTGGGACCTGTGGGATGGAGCTGTTCATAACTCTCTTTATTGTAGGTTTCCTGAAAAAGAATGTATGTGCCGATTCCGGCTTCCTTGAGCTTTTTATAATTTTCAACGGTTGTTGCGGCAATGTTCACATTAACCCGTCTGATTGCACCGTTCTTGTGATTGACCGAATAAATGGTCTTTATGCAGTCGAGAATGTACTCAATCGGGTTGTTTACGGGATCTTCTCCTGCCTCAATCGCAAGACGCTTGTGTCCCATATCCTGAAGTGCGATAACTTCTTTTCTGACCTCATCCTGTGTGAGCTTTTTACGGCAGATGTGCTTGTTCTTTGCATGATACGGACAATAGACACAACCGTTTACGCAGTAGTTTGAAAGGTAGAGAGGGGCGAACATAACAATTCTGTCACCGTAAAAATCCTTCTTAATCTGACGGGCAAGGTTGTAGATTTCTTTGATTCTCTCCTTATCTTCACAAGCTAAAAGAACGCTTGCCTCACGGTGATTGATACCCTTTTTGAGCCTTGCCTTTTCGATTATTTTATCGACAAGTTCAAGGTTATTTTTATTTTCATCGGCAAATTTCAGGGAATCAAGAATCTCCCCGTCATTGATAAATTCCTCCGCTTTCAGCGAATTTTTATCGTACTTATTCATAATATTTCCTTTCGGATTAAATATCCGCTTTGTAATCTCCTCGGTCGGTCACAATTTCACGGCCGATTTTTTTCATTCTGTCCGCAAGACAGCCGATACACTGCGCCGTTTCATCTCCCGTACAGATTTTGTTATCGTAGAGCGAGTAGTCTTTTCTGTGCTTAATGGGTGAAAGGTTGGGCATTACAACATTTGCACCGTGAAGAATGCCCTTTTCCCGACCAAGCGGAGCGACCGTACCCAAGGCGGTTGTTGCCGGCAAAAGAATGTTCGGTTTTAAAAGCCTTATTATTGAAAGCAACATAAGCACAAGGCTTACATCGCCATGATTTTCGTTTTTAAATTTTGTGTCTTTGTGCGGTACAAACGGACCTATTCCGCACATTTCGGGACTTAATTTTTCAATAAATTTTAAATCCTTGACAAGCATTTCGGGAGTTTGGAACGGTGAGCCGACCATAAATCCTGCGCCTGTCTGATAACCTATTCTCTTTAAATTATACAGGCATTGCATTCGGTTTTCAAGTGACATTTCGGGCGGATGCAACATGGAATAGTGTTTTTTGTCGGCTGTTTCGTGACGGAGAAGATATCTGTCCGCACCGCTGTCAAAAAGTCTTTGATAGCTTTCATACGACCTTTCGCCAAGCGATAGCGTTACGGCACAATCGGGAAATCTCTTTTTTATTTCCGACACAATGTCGCACATCACATCATCTGTAAAAAATCCGTCCTCACCGCCCTGCAACACAAATGTGCGGAATCCGAGTTCGTGTCCGTTTTGGCAACACGAGAGAATTTCATCCTTTGAAAGTCGGTAACGCACGGCATTGCCGTTTGAACGGCGAAGTCCGCAGTAAAAGCAATCATTTTTGCATATGCTTGAAAATTCAATCAAGCCACGGATATAGATTTTGTTGCCGAAAATTCTGTCGGCAGTATCTCTTGCACATTTGCGAAGATATTCAAAATCTTTTTCGTCGTAAGTTGTAATCAGCTGTAAAAGTTCGCTTTCACAGGCTGTGTGCATGGTATTCAGTTTTTGAATAATTTCAGTATTTCTCATAATTTTTCACATTAAAAGAGGACGGCATTTCTGCCGCCCCCAAACAGAGAATACAGCATTCTCCGTAAAATTCAAATAGTTTTCAGCATTAAAAGCTTCTGCTTCCGCCGCCCGATGAACCGCCGCCACCGGAGGAGCTGCTTGATGAACCACCCGAGCTGTCGGAATCACTACGGATTCTCGTAACGGAAACATGCTTTGTCAGGAAGATATCCTTCTTGTCGGTAAGCATAGTCTTGCTGTTTTTCTTGAGGTCATAAGTTCCTGCTTTGCCGTTGTGCTTGTAACGGTTTTTCACTACAATAACAACAATAACGGCAACAATAATTGAACCGCCTGCAATGACAATGCCGTAATGCTTTACGACATAGAGGAATTTGTTATCCTCTTTTTCCTGCAAATCAATATTTTCGTTTGACTCGTCATCGTCAATACCCTCGTCATAGTAGTGGTCAACATAATAGAGGAATTGTTCGGCAGCACTGTAATAGTTGCCTTGCTTCATATCACGCTGAACATCATCAAGAAGAGTATTAACACGGCCATCGCCGAAATAATACATTGCATCGCCTTTTGTTCTGAAGTCGATTGCTCTGCCCTTCATATCAATCGTGAGTATAACGCCCGCCGTAGTTTTGCCGTATTTGTCGGCATAATAACGGTTTGCAAACGGTTTGATATTGTCCTCGGTTTTGCCCTCGTTGTTAGTATAGATAACCGCAACCCAGCCGGTTTTTTGAGCAAAAGCGTCAAGTTCCGCCTGAAGCTGTGTTTCTTCATCCGAGGTAAACAGTTCGGCATCATCACGGAGTTCTGTTTGTCCCGCCGCAAAAACAAAGAGCGGAGTACAGAAAACCATAATCATTGCCGCAAGCATTGCGGAAAGTCTTTTTGTCACATTCATCATAAGAACAACAGACCTCCCAACAAGCCGAGTGCCATAAGCGCTGCGGCAATAATTGCAGCGAAAGCAAGAAGCTTTCCTGCGGAGGTAGGAAGCTCACCGTAGGTTTTGCCCGTCTGACCGTTAACTGCAAACGGCAGAATTTTACCTCTGTATTTATAGGTTACAACCCAAACGGGCAAGAGGTATAGTTCCAATTTTCAAGGTCGATTTTATCGTTGTAGTTCTGAATCTGAACGGCACTGTATCCGCTTGCCGTGTCTTTCATAAGCTGTTGACAATAGCCGTTGATTCTTGTTTGAACTGCCTGTGCAACCTCATTTTGCTCAATGTCACGCTTTTCTGCCTGAAAACCCGAAAGATATGACATTGCAAACGGGTGAGCCTCGCCCAAATCGTAAGGGTGTACGCATTGGAGCATATCTCTGTCCTGACCTTTTAACGCTCTTTCAAAAACATTATTTACAATCAGATTGCCTGCTCTGTGGAGCTCAAAAACCTTTGTTTCCGTGTAACGGTCATCTCCGACAGTCCACGAACGAACCTTTTCGCCCTTTGCAACCATCTGTGCGCTACGCTGTTCGTCAACATACCAATACGGAAAATACACACCCGTGAGTTTGTCAAAATGCTTTTCGCTGACAAAATTCTTCGGCAAAAACCATTTCCTTTTGCACATTTCAAGAAACTTGTCAATTGCCTTCTGCTTTGAAAGCTTGAACGGAATCACACGGTCGGGTTTAAATTCACCCGAAAGTCTGCCGCCGAGAACAACAGGATTCTGACAATAGAAGCAGGTTGTTGCCGCAGTTGACGCTGTTGTAACAACCTGAGCACCGCAGCTTGGGCAGTTGTAGATAACAGCCTCTTCCTCAGTTTTGTTTTCTGCCTGTGCGCTGTCATTGCTCTGCGCCTGCTTGGCGGCATTCTCTTTAGCCTTTTCCTGTTCCTTTTTCTCCTGCTTTTCTGCGCTGTTCTCTTTTTGCTCCTTCTTGGCAAAAAAATCCTGAACATACTTTTCCGTAAAATCGGACATACAGTATTCACAACTGAACATCTGCTTATCGGGATTGAATTTCAGCGGAGCGGCGCAGTTCGGACAGGTGTAGTTTACAGTTGCCATAACTTACCCCTTATAATTAAATTCTGAAACATCCCCCTCCGTTTGAGAAGAGGGATTGTTTGTACTTAAAATTCAGATTATTCTGCCTTTGTACCGCATTCGGGACAGAACTTTGCATTTGCAGAAAGCTCATATCCGCAGTTTGTGCAGAAACGCTTTTTGGGAGCCTCGGGCTTCTTTGAACCGCACTCCGAGCAGAACTTGCCTGTGTTTACCGCACCGCATGAGCAAGTCCATGAGCCTGCGGCTGCACCGCCTGCCTGCGGAGCGGGAGTCTGCTGCGGCTGAGCCTGTTGCTGTGGCTGAGTCGGCTGCTGCTGACGGTACTGCGGATTCTGCTGATAACCGCCCATGATATTTCCGCCGGCATTCATACCTATGCCCATGCCCATAAAGCCTGCCATTGCACCGTTTGCATTTGAGCCGGCATCTTTAAGGCCTCTGAAATATTGGCTGCAACATAGCCCTGCTGAACTGCTGCGTCCGAGAGCATTGCGCCCTTGTTGCGCATATTGATGAGTTCCTGACTGTCCTCTGTGTAGGAAACATCCATACCAACGGCAAAGACTTCCATACCACGAGCCTGTGTCCATTCCTCATCAAGCGTCTGTGCCATATACTGACCGATAAGACGCTGTTTTGACTTGATAAAACTGATTCTCTCACCGTCGGCGGAATACTGGTTGATTGCAGAACCGAGAGCGCCGACAAATTCCTCGTTATACTGTGCTCTTACATCTGCGAAATCAACAGACTTGTTTTCCGTAACAGCCTCTCTCGGAATAACCTCCTGATAGAACTTGAACGGCTCAACAACCTTGATTGAATATGTACCGTGAGCACGGAGCATAAGCTCTGAATTGTAAAAATTGTCAAAGTAGTTTACGGGAGTTGATGTTCCGAAAGGAATACCTTTGATTTCCTGAAGATTTATATAGAAAACCCTCTGAGCCTGTGAGGGAATTCCGCCGTACTTAATACGGTTAAAAGTTTCCTTGATCGAATCACCGAACTGACCGCAGAAAAGTGACGGCATTGAGCTGTTATTTACCTTAAAATAACCCGGCTCTGCAGTAAAGTCAACAATCTTACCGCCGTCAATAAGAATCATCATCTGGTTATCGTAAACATGAATTACAGAACCGTTTGATACGATGTTTTCAGAACCCTTTTTATTCTGACTTTTGCCGTTCTGCGAAACAAGCTGACCGGGACAGATGAGGGTGTTGTCGCCCATAGGGGACGGTTCAATGACCTCGAGCCATGAATCTGCGAGTCCGCCTCCGACTGCATTTATCGCTGCTTTAATAATACCCATAATTTAACTCCTTAATTTTTGTAGCTTATAGCTGATTTTTCAGATATTGCTGTTACACTAATAATAATATGTTTGAAGAAAAATTTCAATACTATTATTAAAAAACAGGCTGAATGGCATATGTTTTTTTATTGTTCCAATGTTTTGCCATCATAAATAATGCAAAAAGACGGTCGGGAAGAGGGCATTTGGCTCTGACAACCCGACCGTCAAACTTTCAGAATTTTCTCTGTTGAAGTGTCTGTTCGTTTACGGAATTAAACTTCCACGAACGAATGTTAATTTCTTTTATTGCAGTTCCGCAGAACTGACAAAATTTTTCTCCCAGCGTTTTTACGGGAGCGCCGCAGTTGGGGCAATTCACTCCGAGAGCGGTTGCTCTGTTATGAAGCCGGTCAGCGTCCTGAACATACATCAACTCAACCTCATAGATTGTCTGCATTCTGTTCTCTCTGCTGCCGAAGGTCACCTCGTTGTTCATATCGGTAACATACGAAAAGTAACCGACAGACGCCTCAAAAAGTATCGTTACCGTTGCACCGTTTTTTATATAGCGGGCAATCTGAACATCGTAAATATTGACATCCTCATAGTGCTGTGTATTCGCAACAGATGAAAGCTGGTCGATAATTCCCTGAACATAGTTTGTAAAATTCGGAGTGACCTCCTCCGCAATAACGCCGAGCCTTTTTGACTCAACCGCTGAAAAGTAGTTTCGCAAAAGTGAACGGGTTTTGTTCATATACTGCTCAACATCAAGCTCGGGAAAATCCTTTTTTATCATTGGCATATAAACCGAGGTCATTCCGTGAAGCGAACGGGGAGTTTCACGCATTTGCTCCTGATCCTCTTTAACGCCTGAATGCCCTCAATAAGGGAGCTTGTACCGAACAATGTTCTTGAAAGATGTCTTATCTTACTGACAATTACCGTAACTATAATTGCTATTGCAAGTACGACTATCGACACAGAGATGATTGTTGCAATTGTATCCGGACTCATAGATTATACCCTTAATCAGTCTTCTTTGTTGACAACCTTGATTCCGAGAACCTCAAGGCTTTCGTCATCAACTTCTGCCGGACATGCAGACATAAGCTCGCTTGCATTCTGAACCTTCGGGAATGCCGTTACATCACGGAGGCTGTCAGCCTTGCACATAAGCATTGTAACACGGTCAAGACCGATACCCATACCACCGTGCGGCGGTGCGCCGTACTTGTAGGCTTCAACAAGGAATCCGAACTTTGCTTCGATTTCTTCATCGGTGAGCTTCAAAGCCTTGAACATCTTCTGCTGGAGTTCATAGTCTGTGATACGCATTGAACCGCTTGAAAGCTCAACACCGTTGAGTGTGAGGTCATAAGCCTTTGCAATAACCTTTGACGGATCTGTGTCAAGGTACTGCAGACATTCCTCCTTAGGCATTGTAAACGGGTGATGCATTGCAAGCCATTCGCCGCTTTCCTCATCATATTCAAAGAACGGGAAGTCAACAATCCAGAGGAACTTGAATACATCGGGGATAATGTCAAGACGCTTTGCAACAACAAGACGGAGTGCGCCGAGTGTTGAAAGAACCGTGCTGTTCTTGTCGGCAACGATGAGGATAACATCGCCCTTTTCCGCACCGAGTCTTTCGTAGATTGCAGAAAGCTCTTCTTCACTCATAAACTTCTTGAATGATGCGTTAGGCTCGTCAACCCATCTTACATAGGCAAGTCCCTTTGCACCGATGCCCTTTGCATATTCTGTGAGCTTGTCAATTTCTTTTCTTGTGTAAACCGACGACGCATTCTTGGCAACAATTGCTCTTACAGAACCGCCGTTCTCAATTGCACTTGTAAATACGCTGAAACCGCAGTCCTTAACAAGGTCCGAAATGTCCTGAATCTTCATGTCAAAACGGATATCGGGCTTGTCCGAACCGTAGCTTTCCATAGCCTCTTTGTAGGTCATTCTCTGGAAATGCTCCTCAAGGTCAATGTTTAAAACCTCATTTGTAAAGAGTTTTTCGAAAAATGACCTTTCATGTTTAGAGTACTTTCGATGGAATTTCATTCAACATCAACAAATGAAAGCTCCATAGTCAATCTGTGTAAATTCAGGCTGACGGTCTGCACGAAGATCCTCGTCACGGAAACATCTTGCAAGCTGAATGTAACGGTCAAAGCCCGAAAGCATAAGGAGCTGTTTGTAAATCTGCGGTGACTGAGGAAGAGCATAAAACTTGCCGTTGTGGATTCTTGACGGAACAAGGTAATCTCTTGCGCCCTCGGGAGTTGACTTGATCATCATAGGAGTTTCAATTTCAACAAAGCCGTTGTCGTGGAAATAATCTCTTGCAACCTTTGCAATCTTACTTCTCATCATAAGATTGTTGAGAAGGGGACGGCGGCGAAGGTCAAGATAACGATATTTAAGTCTTAACTCCTCGTTTGTGTTTGTATCGTCAACAATTTCAAAAGGCGGCGTCTGTGCCTTTGAAAGCACACGCATATCGCTTACAACAACCTCGATATCGCCTGTGGGGATTTCGCTGTTCTTTGAACTTCTTTCGCAAACAACACCCTTTGCGGCAAGAACAAATTCACTTCTGCATGAAAATGCCTTATCAAAAATTTCTTTGTCTGTTTTGTCATTGAATGCAAGCTGAACAATGCCTGTGCGGTCACGCAAGTCAATGAAAATGAGCTGACCGAGGTCACGGCAACGCTGTACCCAACCGCAGACAGTTACCTCTCTGCCGACATCACCGATACGCAGATCTCCGCAATAATCGGTACGCTTCATTCCTGTCATAAATTCTGCCATTGTATATGCTCCTTTATATGAATCGGTCGGCATCTCACAATGCCTGACCGACCGAAAATTTTCTTTTATTACTTGTTTTTCTGTTCGTCGGAAAGCTGAATTTCGATGAACTTCTCCATGAAATGCCCGTCAAGAGTAACCTCGCTGTTTCGCCTGTTTCCATATTCTTGACCTTGGCTGTGTTCTGCTCGATTTCGTTGTCGCCCAAAACGATTGAATATCTTGCGTCAATTTTGTCGGCATACTTCATCTGAGCACGAAGTCCTCTGCCGATAACATCGGTTTCGGCAATCATTCCGCAGCTGCGAACCTGTTTGATAAGCTCAAAAGCCTTAACCTTTGCGGCATCGCCCATTGTTGCAATGTAGAGCATACACTCGTCATTGTCGGGAATCTCAATGCCCTGCTTATCCATTACCATGAGAAGTCTTTCCATACCCATTGCGAAACCGAGGGAGGGAAGGTGCTTACCGCCGAGCTCCTCGATAAGACCGTCATAACGACCGCCGCCGCAAACAGTACCCTGAGCACCGATACAATCGGTTACAAACTCAAATACTGTCTTTGTATAGTAATCAAGACCTCTTACAATTGTGGGATCAACCGTGTATTCAATGCCTGCGGCATCAAGATATTTCTGAACTGCGTCAAAGTGGTTTCTGCACTCGTCACAAAGATAGTCTGTAATCTTAGGTGCGTCCTTTGCAATCTCAGAACAGATAGGACTTTTGCAGTCGAGAATTCTCATCGGGTTTTTGTCAAGACGGGAAAGACAGGTGTCGCACAGCTTGTCCTTATAACCCTCAAAATATGATTTCAAAGCCTTGTGATATTCCGCACGGCAGGTCGGACAGCCGATAGAATTAATCTGAAGATGAACGCTGTCAAGCTGAAGTCTGTTGATTACGGAGCTTGCAATGCTGATAAGCTCTGCATCGGCAACAGGGTCCTGTGTGCCGTACTCCTCAATACCGAACTGGTGGAACTCACGAAGTCTGCCTGCCTGTGGCTTTTCATATCGGTAGCATGAAACAAAGTAGCTTGCCTTAATCGGAAGTCCTTCGTTTTCAAGAGCGTGTTCAAGAACGGCTCTTGCCGCACCGGCTGTACCTCGGGGCGAAGTGTTACGCTTTCACCGCCCTTTGTGTCGAATGTGTACATTTCTTTCTGAACAACATCGGTTGTCTGACCAACGCCACGGGCAAAAAGCTCTGTGTGTTCAAACACGGGAGTTCTGATTTCTCTGAAGCCGTAGGAGCGAGCCTCCTCACGCATAATCTTTTCAACAAACTGCCATTTGTAGCTTTCCTTCGGAAGAACATCTTCCGTACCCTTGATTTTCTTGGTTATAAGTGCCATTTTTCCCTCCGAAAATTACAATCTTTTATAGAAAAAGGAAACGAAAAAATTTCCCTAAAAACACAACAATCGGGCAGTATTACACCACCCGATATGTAAAGCGAAAATAATTAAATTATTTGAGAATATTTCTCCAGTCAAGGTCGCCTCTTTCAAGACCGTGGATAAGAACCTCGGCAGTTGCAATGTTTGTTGCAACCGGAATGTTGTGCATATCACAAAGACGGAGCATATTCATATCGTTAGGCTCGTTCGGCTTTGGATTAAGCGGATCTCTGAAAAAGAGAAGCATATCAATCTCATTGCACGCAATTCTTGCCGCAATCTGCTGACTTCCGCCCTGAGAGCCTGCAAGGAATTTCTGAATTGTAAGACCTGTTGCCTCTGACACCATTTTGCCTGTTGTGCCGGTGGCGCAAAGGTTGTTGCGGCTGAGAACACCGCAGTAAGCAATGCAGAACTGCACCATCAGTTCCTTTTTTTCATCATGAGCTATAAGGGCTATATTCATATATATTTCCTCCAGACATTTATTTCATATCAAATTAATTTCAAAACTTTAACTCAAAATACCCCGCACAAACTACCCTTTGAACGCAAGGGGAATATGTTTTCCCTCAAGCCTCTGTGCAAGACAGTCAAAAACGGACGCCGCCGCACTCCAGTTAAGTCCGGCAACACCTCGCTGAACAATCACCGAAATACGGATATCAAACGGCACAAGCGCAATAAGCTGTGTCTGTGTTGCGTCAATAACGCTGTCGAGGTCTTCATAAAAACCGAGCTGTGTAAAAAGCTTTCGGTCAAAGCGGTTGATAACAAGTCGGATATTTGTTTTTCCCATTGACTCAAGCTTTCTCCTCACCTTAACCGCACCACGCACACCCGTCGGCTCTGCATTGGTAACAATCAAGGCTCTGTCGGCAGGAGCCGCCGCAGTTTCAAAGCCCGAACCGATTCCGGCAGGGGAGTCGATAAGAACAAAATCAAAGCTGTCCTTTACTGAGTTGACAAGTTGAGTAAACACCGAGGGACTTAGTTCGTTTTCGGTGTCAAAGGGAGCCGCCATAAGGTAGAGGTTCTCATTGTTTTTGCTTTTGTAAACAGCCTCACCAAATGTACAGTTGCCGCATACGGCATCCGACGCATCAAAAATTATGTCCTGCTCCATATCGAGCATAATGTCAAGACCACGCATTCCGCAGTCACAATCAATAAGCAAGACTCTTTTGCCCTGCTTTACAAGAGCAACGGAAAGACAAATGCAGACGGTTGATTTACCCGTTCCGCCTTTTCCCGACGCTACAACTATAACATTATCCATAATAAATTCTACCTCTGCTATATTCTATCACAAAATCCGTTAAAGAGCAAGAAACGAACATTATTTTTATCAGCCAAAATTTTTGTTGATATTTTAGTGATAGTTAATAAAATTATTCTTCATTTTTAACGGTTTGCACAATAATTTCATTGATTTTTAATGCTAAAAGCAAAAAATAAGTTTTTATTGTTTAGGCACTCAGCCACATTATGCGGTCAAAAATTCTTGGTTTTGTTTTAACACAGTGTATTTACAACCGTAAATTCAATTTTTATTTAAAATATGCGTCAAGCAAATCCTTTGCAACCTGCATTGAATATCTGCCTTTGCACCGTGTTCGATTACAACGGCAATTGCGACCTCGGGCTTTTCATACGGAGCATAGCAAATGAATGTTGTATGGTCTGAGCCCGAGTTTTCAGCCGTACCTGTTTTGGCGGCAACCTTAACTTTATAATCACCGAACATATAATTTGCCGTGCCGTTTTCGTCCTGAGTAACGCCGAGCATCGCCTTGCGAACAATATCAAGATTCTTCTTTGAAATTCCGCAATCACCGTAGCTTTCAACATCTGTCGATTTTACGGTTTTCGTCCGCTCATAATTTGTAACTTTATCAACAATGTGTGTTTTGAGCCTTTCGCCGTTGTTGGCGATTGTCGCAACATAGGTTGCAAGCTGAACGGGAGTAAATGCGTTGTCGGACTGACCGATTGCGGCTGAAACCGTGTTACCTGCCTGCCAGCTTGTGCTGTCTCTGCCTGCAAGCGTTCCATTTGACTCCTCAATTTCAACACCCGTGTATTCGCCGAGCCCGAACTTCTGCGCATACAGATACATCGGTTCAATTCCGAGCCTTCTGCCCGTGTCGGCAAAAAAGTAGTTGCACGATTGTTCAATTGCGCCAGTAACATCAAGACTGCCGTGATAGTGCATACACCTTACCACATTGGTGGGGTAAAAATCATAGTCCTGTTTGCAGTAGATTTTCGTTTTATCGGTTATAATTTTCTCCTCAAGAGCCGCACCCGCAACACACGGCTTGAACACCGAACCGCAGGCGAATGTTCCGACTGTTGCACGGTTGTACATCGGAGAATTTTTGTTTTCGGAAAGTTTGACATAGTACGAACCGTATTCGCTGTACCTGTTCAAATCATATGTAGGATAGCTTGCCACCGCAAGTACCGAAAAATCCTTGACCGACAGCATTACAACTGCACCTGTTTCACAGTCCTCACCGTTATTTTTCTGTCCCGATTCCTTGCCTGCCTGTTTTGCCGCTTTGACATTTTCTTCAAGCGACCTTGCGGCGGTTTTCTGCAATTTTGAATCAATTGTAAGGTAGACCGTGTTACCCGGTTTTGCACTCTCGGTTTCAATGCTTTCAACAAGAGTTCCGTCGGCATTTCGCTGAATAACCCTTGTTCCGCCCTTGCCTTTGAGGTCATCTTCACAGGCAAGTTCAATTCCGAATTTGCCTATCTTATCATCATAGGAATAGCTTTTGCCCTGTTTTTTCAGCTCATTGTATTCATCTCCCGACAACGAACCGAGTGCGCCGAGGATGTGCGGCGCAAGGTCGGGGTCCGAAGCACCTCGTGTGAGATAGGTCTGAATTTCAACACCGCTCACACCCTGAGTATTTTCGCTGACGGCATTCACGGCACTTCGGCTGATATTTTCGGCAAAAACATACGGATTTGAATTTGAATAATTTTCAAGTTCCATATTGTAATGAATTGAAACGAGCGTTGTTTTTTGACTTAGACTTAACCTGTCGGAAATTTTGTAGCGTTTTAAAAGTGTGTCAAAGCAATCATCGGCACTTGTGTTCCTGTCCATATCAAGAAAATCCGATGACAGAAGTTTTTCCGCATCTTCTTCACGGCTTGTTTTATAAACGCAACTGCCGTCCGAGCCGACCGAAATCGGCAATGAATCTGTTCTTGTATCTCCCGTTTTTGTGAGAATATCATCAAGCTCAAGTAAAATTCCGTCAAGCCTGTCCTCCTCAATATAAAGCTTGTTGAGGACTATTTTATACTTTGTGGTGTTTACAACAAGACCTACACCGTTGCGGTCAACGATTTCGCCCCTTGTTGCGTCGGTTTTTTCGGTATATCCCGTTGATTTTGCGGCAAGACTCTTATAGTTTTTTCCCTGTACAAGCTGCCAATCGACAAGCCTGATTGCAAAGCCTGCAAAAATTGCGGCTGTTATTATTATGCAGACTGTTGTTCTGCTCTTTTTACTTTTTTTGCCGTTTTTTCTGCTTTTGCCGAATCTCATACCGAACCTCCCTTTCACAAAGATTAAAGATTTTTGTTTAAAAATGCCGTGAGAAAATACAGCGGAATTGTCACGGCGAATGTGTAAAGTATTCTTGAAATGTAGTGCCGTACAAACAACACGCAACCGCTGTCAAGCCCTGCAATCAAGACGAACAGCAGATAATAAATCAACATTACTGTCATCACCGCCGCAAACGAAAACACGATAACGGTAACAAATGACGGTACAAAATATTTGCTGAATACAAAGTTTTCCGCATAGCAGACAATCGTAAGTGCAAAGGAAAAATAGCCGATACTGCCGTCAAATGAAATATCCGTCAGCACACCGCACAACGCACCGAAAATTACCGACGGCAAAGTGTTTTCAAAAGAAGCAATGCAGAGTGCAAGTGAAATCAACATAAGCGGTCTGCCACCGAAAATTTCGGGAATTATGAAACCCGAACCCTGAAAAACATATAGAATTATTAACAGCAGGGAATAGCCGAAAAATCGAAAAAAAGTTCTTGAAGCTCTCATCATTTTTTAACCTCGCCCTTGCCGTCAAAGTCGGTAATAATTGCGGCAGAGGTCACGGTGCGGATGTCCTCATACGGCTCAACAACAGCATAACGGGTTGTGTCATAGGAATTGAACTTCAGTTCTTTAACCTTGCCGATTATGAGATTTTTCGGATAAACTCCGCCTGTTCCCGAGGTTACAACAATGTCGCCTACTTTGATTTTGTTGTTCTCTGCAATCTTTGTCAGACAGGTAAGATTATCATCACAATATTCAGCGTTTCCGCTTATGATTCCGTTGTCGGAAGTCTTTTTGTCAATTGCAGACGCTTTGGTGTCGGGCGAAAGAATTGTTCTTACCCGACAGGTCGTTAGTTCAACATCACTCACCCAGCCGATAAGACCGTTTTCCGTGATTACGGGATCATTTTTTTCCACATTGTCTGTTGAACCCTTGTCAAGAGTGAACGAGTAGAAATCATCGTTCGCATCCCTTCTCAACACACCTGCCGGAAGAATGTCGTATGACGGATTTTCCTTTTTAAGCTCATAATATTTCCACAGCTTTGCATTTTCTTCCTTGGCGTCAAGGTAGTCAACAAGCTGTTCACGGAGTTCGGCATTTTCCTTTTTAAGCTGTTCGTTTTCTTTTTCAAGTTCTTCCTTTGACTTGTCGGAAGACGCCGCACCTGCGGTCAGCGTTGAAAGTCCTTTTGTAACCGTGTTTACCGCACCCGAAAAAATGTTAACTGCCGTTATGAGAGAAAACACTCATCACAGTTAGTATGACGAGTGTAATTATCAAAATTTTTGAGTTTTTATCATGTAAAAATTTTCTCATATCTCATATTTATATTACAAATACGGTCGGGCGGTGTTTTTTCAATCTGCCCGACCTTACTTTGTCGATCTTTATTATCTGTCGTGCTTGTACTGAACACCGAGCGGTTTGCCGAGTCTTTTTCCTGCACCGTCAACAACACAGTCAAGCGGTCTTTCGGCAATGTGAACAGGCATACCCGTCTGTTGCATAACAAGCATATCAAGTCCCTTGAGTAACGCACCGCCGCCCGTGAGCATAATACCGTGGTCGATTATGTCGGCAGAAAGCTCAGGCGGAGTTTTTTCAAGAGTGGTTCTGATTGCCTCAACAATTGTTGCAAGCGGATCGGCAAGAGCCTCTCTGACCTCGGCTGAGGAAATTGTAATATCCTTTGGAAGTCCGTCAACAAGATTTCTGCCCTTGACAACAAGGTTTTTTTCTTCCTCACCCGGATATGCGGAGCCGATTTTCATTTTGATGTCTTCGGCAGTTCTTTCACCGATGAGAAGATTATATTTTCTTTTGACATAGGTTGAAATCGCCTCGTCAAACTTATCTCCGGCAACTCTTACGGAACAGGCTGTAACAATGTCACCGAGAGAAATTACGGCAACCTCGCTTGTGCCTCCGCCGATGTCAACAACCATACTTCCGCACGGTTCGTCAACGGGCATACCTGCGCCGATTGCGGCAGCCATTGGTTCTTCGATAAGACAACGGGAGGCTTTGCACCTGCCTGATATGCGGCATCCTCAACAGCCTTTCTCTCAACCTCGGTAACACCCGAAGGCATACAGATTATAACTCTCGGCTTGCTGAAAATTCCGGGTTTCACCGCCTTTTTGATAAAGTGCTGAAGCATTTTTGCGGTTATTTTAAAATCGGCAATAACACCGTCCTTGAGCGGACGAACCGCAACTATGGAACCGGGAGTTCTGCCAATCATTTCTTTTGCCTGTGAGCCGACTGCAAGAACCTCGTCGGTACGCATATCAACTGCGACAACGCTCGGTTCACGCAAAATTATTCCCTTTCCTTTAAGACAAACAAGAGTGTTTGCAGTTCCAAGGTCAATTCCTATATCCTTTGAAAACGAAAACATCCCACAGCCTCCTTTTACGCTGTAATACCCAAATGTATTTTACTCAGGCAGTATACTTTTATCATATATCTTTTCACAAATAAGGGCAATGATAAATTGTCGAAATTATTTTATTTTTTACCCGTTGAGCCAAAACCGCCCTCGCCACGCTCTGTGTTGCCAAGCTCCGTAACTTCTTCAACATCACACGGAACAACAGGAGCGATGACCATCTGACAGATTCTTTCAAACGGCTCAATCTCATAAGGCTTGTCCGAAACATTGCAAAGACCTGCGCAGATTTCTCCACGGTAGTCGCTGTCAACAACACCCACACCGTTTGAAAGGCAGATGCCGTGCTTGATTCCCAGACCGCTTCTTGCATAGAGAAATGCGGCAACGCTGTTGTCGGGAAGTTCAATTGCTATACCTGTCGGAACAAGCACAAGCTGACCCGGATTGATTGTGATTTTTTCGTCAATGCAAGCATATAAATCCATACCGGCAGAACCGTTTGTGGCTCTTTTCGGGATTTTTGCATTGTCTTTTACCTTTTTTATTTTAACAGTCATAGTTTACCATCCTTCATTTCCTGCAAAAATTTGCAGGAATTATTCATTACTGTTTTTATTTTTCTCTAAAAAAATTATTTATTGCAAAAATGTAATTATAAATCTCTGTTAAACGGAAAAATCACTTTTTCCACAAAACAATAATGATTATTTTAACATTTTCAACAATCTAATTAACACCTCGGCGGTACAGTCCATATGTTAATTTATCTTTCAACATCGGATAAAGGCTTGATTCGTTAAGACTTTCCACGGTTTCCACATAGTTTTCAACACTAAATCTTAAAATGTTGAAAGATGTTAAAAGTGTTAAATTTTGTTTATCAGGAACGAAAAGCAAGTCACAATTCAGAACCTCGGTACAGTTTCCGTCGCATTTCAGTAAAAATTGTTTACCGAGTCGGTCTTTCATTTTTGAATGATTTTTGCAAGTTTTGCAGTCTATACCTGCACCCTTGACAGGACAACTCCTGCAAAGCATAAGAGGAAGGTAGCCGTAGCTGATAATTCCCCTCGGAATGTTGCCTCCGAGTGAGTTAATTCGCTTAAAATTGAGTTCAAAACTGAGTTCTGTGTCCTTGATTCCGTATTCCTCCGCCCACAAAAGGTCGAGATATTTACAAAATTCATTCCGAAACCCGAATGAAGTGTGAAACCGAGATTTTTGGCAATGTATAATGCTCCGAGATTGTTGCACAACACATCAGATATGCCGATTTCTTTCATCTCGGAAAGCTTTTTTGCAATCGTATCTTCCCGTCCGAACATTCCTCTCGGAATTTCAATACCGATGCTAAAGCCCTCGTTTTTGAGCCTTACAAGCTCCCTTTTGTCGGCAAAAAGAGGAACAAAAACAAGCTCGCATTTTTTAAAAGCATTGGAAAGCTTTGTCTGAGTCACTCTTGCACGGGTGGATTTTTCCACAGGCGGTGTGAATTTAGGAAAAGTTATTTCGTAATCACGGTTGATTTTGTAGTTGTGAACAACACTTCTCGCCGTATCGAGTTCGTCAAGAACATCTCTGCGCAAGGAATTGATAATTGAAAGCGGAATAGAAATGTCATCATCAATATTTATGTTCACATTGGTGGGATTATATGCCGTTGAGCCTGTTTTTTCAAGCTGTTTTCTGCACTTTTCCGCATCAATCGGTCTGTTGATTGCTTTTTCGGTTACTGTATCTGCAATCTTTTTGACGGTGTGAACTCCGTCAGAGGCGACTAAAACGGGATTTTCGCCGAGTTTTGCCGTAAAATCAAAGGTTATTTCTACATTTCCGATTTCGTCCTTATAGGAAGAACGGATTGCCGAAAACAGCTTTTCATCGGCAGAAACAACATCTGATTTTGTTCTTGTGCCGAACATATGACTTCCCGTTTTACCGATGTAATAAGCGTCTGTAAAGCCTGCTCGTGAAAAAACCCCTCTAAGCATCTTCTGAGTTTTGTCGCTGATAAAGCCGAAATCACGCTGTTCAACACACGCTCTTACTGCGGCTGAAACATACTCGGGGCGTTTCATTCTGCCTCAATTTTAGCCGAGGCAACCCCCATATTTTGAAGTTCATCAAGGTAATTTACAATACTGTTGTCTTTAAGACTTAAAGCATGACCGCCTTTTTGATTGTTTACGGAAAACGGCAGTCGGCACGGCTGGGCACAGGAACCACGGTTTCCGCTCCTTGCACCAATCATTGCGCTGAGGTAGCATTGTCCCGAAACGCACATACACAATGCACCGTGAACAAAAACTTCGAGTTCAACCGGAATTTCACAGCATTTTTCAATCTCTTTTTTGCTCATTTCACGGGCAAGAACAACACGCTTGAAACCCATTTCATAAAGTGCCTTTACACCGGATGCGGTGTGAATGCTCATCTGAGTTGACGCATGAAGTGCAAGGTCAGGAACAAGCCTGTGTGCAAGCCTTGCTACACCCATATTCTGAACAATGAGTGCGTCAACATCAGCCTCTGCGGCTGAAATTATGGCTTTTTTCAGCTTTTCAAGCTCGTCATCAAACACAATCGTATTGATTGTGACATACACCTTTACACCGTGAATGTGACAGTATGCCGTTGCTTTCTTTAGTTCTTCATCATCAAAATTTTTGGCAGATGAACGGGCGGAAAATGCCTTTTCGCCAAGATACACTGCGTCTGCTCCGCTCCTTACGGCGGCAATTACACTGTCAAAGCTTCCCGCCGGAGCAAGTATTTCTATCTTTTTCATTTCTTATCTTCATCAAACAGAGAGAACTGCGTCATTGGAACATAACCGAGAAGTTTTTCATTACGCAATTCCTGTTCTGTTTTTTTAGCCTCGTTTGACAGAACATTCACGGGTATATCATCTGACTGCTCTGTCATATTATTTTTTGCATCTGAAGTCTTTTTTTCCTTTGGAACTGAATTTTTTTCATGCTCTGATTTTTCCGATTCGGTTTTTTCTTTGCCTTTCTCAACACTTTTGAGCTTTTCTTTAAGCTGTGAAACCTCGTGTCCGAGAACAGCGAGTCTTTTTTCAAGCTCTTTATTATTATTTATAAGTCGAGTGTTATCGTTCATGGCCTCCGTAAGCTTTTCTCTGTATTCCTTGCAAAGCCTGTTAAGATCATTTGTCTGCTGAATAATTTTGTCGGCTTTTTCAACATAATCTTTGTTCTTTTTAAGAGCCTTGTTGCGGTCATCGCAGAAGTTAAGTGCCGCAAGAACCGCACAATCACGGGTATCAAGCTGCTTTGTGCTTTGGGCGGCTTTTCTTATGTGAGAAAGCACCTCGTTTGCTACCTTTTGAACATACTTTTCATCATCTGTTGTGATAAGTGAATAACTTCTTCCCTCAATCTGAACGCTTACTCTCTTTTTCTCCATAGGAAATGCATCTCCCTTTTATTAGCTTTTTCGTTCCTCATTTGACTTCTTTGCATACATAATCATTTTACATTATAATATAAAATCGGAAATAATAAAAGAGCAAAGAGAATATTGTTTAAATATTTTTTCATTCGTAGGCAAATTTGGCAATTTTATGCTGTTTACAACTTATATCGGTTGAAATATTTATTCTCTTATGATAAAATAATCTTTGCGTCATTTTGGCGGATTTGTCTTAATTTCCGATTAACAGGCATAACCGCCAAAACAAAATTGACATTTCGGAATATATTATTATGGGAAGTGATTATATGCCCGTACCGTTTGATTCACGAAAAATTTACTATCGTTCACCGTTTGGTGCGGTTGAAGAGGGTACCGAAATTCATTTCAGAATTCTTTTGCCTAAGGCGGAGCATACACAAAAAGCACACTTGTGTGTAAAGTACGATTATGACTGCAATTGGGAATTTACCGAGCTTATCTGGTGCGGTAAATTTGACGAGGATACCGAAATTTGGGAGTGCGATTTTACCCCGAAAAAAATCGGACTTTATTGGTATAACTTTAAACTTACTACCATTGATAAAACAAGATATGTTATTCCGTCCGATCCGTATAAGGTCAGCACCATTGAAGACTATATGGGCAGAAGCTGGCAAATTACCTGCTACAAAAAAGGCTTTAAAACTCCCGGCTGGCTTGTCGGCGGAATTATGTATCAGATTTTTCCCGACCGTTTTTATTTCAGCGGTGAAGAAAAAAATATAACGCGTACCAACTTCAAACGCAACAAGGATTGGTATGCTCTCCCCGAATGGAAACCCGATGAAAACGGAATGATTAAGAACAATGATTTCTTTATGGGCGACCTCAAGGGAATTACGATGAAGCTTGATTACCTTGAAAGCCTTGGTGTAAGCTGTATTTACCTTAATCCTATCAGCGAGGCATACTCAAACCACCGCTATGATACGGGCGACTACTCAAAGGTTGATCCGATTCTCGGAACGGAGGAAGATTTTAAGCACCTTTGCGCAGAGGCTAAAAAGAGGGGAATACACATCATCAATGACGGAGTGTTCTCTCATACGGGAAGTGACAGCGTTTACTTCAACCGTTACGGCAAATACGGCAAGGGCGGTGCGTATAATGACAAAAACTCACCGTATTTCAGTTGGTACAAATTCAACGAATGGCCGAACAATTACCAAAGCTGGTGGGGCTTTGATACTCTGCCCGAGGTTATTGAGGAAACTCCGTCATTCAACGAATATATCAACGGCAAAGACGGCATTGTCAGAAAAATGGATGAAATGCGGCAACTCGGTTGGCGGCTTGATGTTGCAGATGAACTTCCCGATGTGTTCATTGAAAATCTACGCAAAGCAGTTAAGGACGAAAATCCAAACGCCTTTCTTGTAGGTGAAGTGTGGGAGGACGCAAGCAACAAGGAAAGCTACGGTGCAAGAAGAAAGTTCTTGCTCGGCGAACAGTTTGACTCCGTTATGAACTATGTGTTCAGGGATGCAATTCTCAATTTCTGCAAAGGTCAGCACGGCAAATACACAATGGATCTGATTATGAGCGTAATCGAAAATTATCCCCGTCCTGTTCTCAGAGTGCTGATGAATTCACTTTCGACTCACGATACCGAAAGAGCAATCACAGTTATGGCAGGCGAACCGCTTGACGGCAAGGACAGAGAATGGCAAGCTGACACTAAGCTTGATGAAGAGCATAAAAAACTCGGTGTAAAGCTGCTCAAGGTTGCAAGCGCAATGCAGTTTACTCTCCCTGGATTTCCGTGTATTTATTACGGTGACGAGGCAGGAATGGAGGGATATCGTGATCCGTTCAACCGTTGCTGTTATCCGTGGGGCAAAGAAAATAAGGAACTCATTGAATGGCACAAAAAGCTTGCCGATGTTAGAAAAAGCTGTTCGGCATTGTGGGACGCGATTTTATAAATGTTCTTTCGGAGGAAAGAAGAATTTCATACATCCGCCACGACAAAGATTCCGCTATTTTCTGCACATTCAATCTCTATGATTATGAAGTCGAGGCAAAAATGCCGCCCGGATATGCAGACGGCAAACCTGTTTTCGGTTCAAAACTTGAGAACGGTATACTCACAATTCCGCCCATGTCCGCAGAATTTGTAGTTCTTGAACTCGGTATATGATATATGTAATGTAAAACAGAATAAAGTATAATTACAAGCGACAGAAATTAAACTGTCGCTTGTTTTGTTGCGGTATTTATTATGTTATTTGCCGACTTACTCATCTTCCGTTATCGGCGGAATAAAGCATTCTATCGCACTGCGAAGCTTGGGATGACGAATGACAAAATGGATTGCAGGCGTTTTTCCTTTGGACACCATCACCCATTGTCCCTCGTGAATTATAATTTTCAGATTATGAAATGCGTGCGCCGTACTGCACTTTAATGTGTAATTCGGGTTCTGCTCCGCAAAAGCCATTGATTCTTTCAAATGGGCAGTATATTCCTCTTCGTTATACGGAATATCCTCTTCACAAAATATACCTGAAAGTTCCAGCATGGGAGGACTTTTCGTAAAATTTTCCTGTACAAAATCAGGTATCTCATCTTCAATTCTTTCATTTTCAAGAATTATTTTCATTCGCTGTCTTTGTGTTTTTGCGTACTCTTTTATCTTTTCTTTTAGCTCTGCATTAATATTGTTCCGTGTAAGAATACGGTCAAGGAGCTTACTGCTTATTGTATACAACGGCAAAGAGGACAGAATACTGCGGCGTTTGCCTGCTGTTTTTGTATCGGCAAGAAGAAAGGCATTCAACTCATTTTTTCGTTCACTGCGATAAATTTCCATCAAAGGATAGGCATTTTTCAGCATTTCCTCGGCTCTTTTTCGGTAATATTCCACCTCACGCTTTACCTTTGTCAGATAGTATTTGCCGTCGGAATGGTATCCGGCAACAGCTTCGCCCGAAAGTGCGGCGATTCCCGACACCTTCAAAAAATGCAGAAAGACATCATTCGGAGCATTCTTGAAATAGTAGGGAGAAATCTGCCCTGTCATATACATCGGTATCCAGCTTTCAAGACCAAGCATCATCTCATCAAAAGAACGGTCAAGATTATGTATTTGATGAAGATGCAGTCCTTTTTTTAGCATCATCGCCATACCGAACATCCATTTTTTTGGGAACTCCGGATCCTTTGTCATTTCCTTCATCGGCATATCGCTGTACATTATCACAGGGCTGATGATTTTGAAAGCACGGTTGATTTCAAAAAATCAAGCTCGCTCTCCATCATTTCTTTTATACCGAAATATGTCTTGGAGGACGGAATCTGAAACGGTACGGACGGAACTTTTAACTCATCAAACTTGATAACCTTGATATATTCGTTCAAATCGAAGTCATCCAGCTTGCTTAAAAATTTTGAAACACTGTTGTCTTCGGCTTTTTGCACAGGCTGTTTCAAAAGCCAGCTTTTTATTTTTGCGTATCGAACCGACAAATCATAAATTTCATCAATATCACAGCCAATCAATTCTGCAACGGCACCGATTTCGGACTGCGTCTGCATTGTTCTTGTAACAAAGGAAGCAACCGCAGATGCAAACCGCTCGGCATCTCCTGGCTTTCTTGAGCCGTTACGAATGCGAAAAACAGCAGACGCATCATAATTTGTGTACTGACACAATTGTGTAAGATTGACATTGAGTGCAGAGAGAAGTGTGTTGAAATTTTTCCGCAGTAATTCCTTGTCTGTGGATACAAAATCATCGCAGCTTACAAACGCTTTTTTCACAGCGTCAGCGGTGATTTGTAACTTTCCTTTTTGTGCGGAAATCTGTGCCAGCGCACAGCATAAATCCTCAAAAGGCTTTGTTCCAAGCTCCGGCACGCGTTCGCCGTTTCTGTATCGGCTGAGAGATGCCGCAGAAATGCCGGATAAATTACAGATATCTTTTCCCGTACAGGACAACTGCTCAATATAATCGTTTAATTTTTCAGAAAATTTCATAGATATCACTCCAATCGAGTTTGTTTTTAACAATGTTATAAGAATATATTACAGAATAATTCCAAAATAGTCAATTGACTTTTTTGGAATTATGGTAAAATTGTGCGTAAAATATGCTAAAATAATGGTGAAATCTTTGACAGGTATACGGGGTTGTGTTCATCACAGCCAACCTGCCAATATGGCGGTAACGGACGGTAATAATACCAAACGGATACAGCCAAAAATATTTTATGCGGCGTTAGCCGTTGAAAGGAGAAGATGAATATGAAAAAAACAAAACCCAAAAAGCTGTTGACTGTTCTGCTGACCTTGTACTTGGCACTATCCATTGTGCCGATTACAGCATATGCCGGTGTAACAGATGTGACCGGAGACAATACCACTAACACCTATAGCCATTTCTATCACACAAAGGTTGAAACAACTGCGCAGGTCACCATTAAAGATGCAGACGGCAATGTGGCAGAAACAACAGAAGTGACCAAATCAGGGGATTTCGTTGAAGGCAATTTTAACAGTGATGCGGTGCAGGCAGAAATCAAAAGAATTGATGATGAAATCATTGCACAATTTTCTTCACGAGGAAATATTACCACTGAAAACCGTAATAGCACATTTATTCTTGATCATTTTGAGAGTAGTAATATTATTGGAATGACACCGGGTGACAATATACTCGTCGACGATCAGGATGCTCTCGAAAACGCAGTTTCCGGAAGTGTGAATAAGAATCTTGTTGTTCATCAATATCAAGTGTATCAGACAACCTATGACCTGATTGTGCAAGCTATTGATGGAGGTTCTCAGGACGAAGCGACTATAAATAATGTCTGCATTGAGAATGTAAAATTCGCTTATCGTTCGGGTGACGCTCCGCAGGCAACGGCAGAGGTATATAATGCCGATGCCGATAAATATGAAATTGACTATGAATGCTGGCAGGAAATGGAGAACGGAGAGCCGGTTGCGTTCTGGTATTCCGATGAAAGCAAATATACTCCTTCCATGAAAAAGATTACTCAGTTTGAAGAGGGTAAAACCTATATGTACTCCATTGAGCTGAGAGAGAAAAACGGATATACCTTTGCGGATAATTGCTCCGTTACGATAAACGGGAACCCGATATCGGCAACCGCCAATGCAGTTAAAACCGTGGATGGCTTGTTTGTTATGAATGTTGAAACAATTCGCCCGGAAGCAACCAAGGAAATCTCCGTGATTGAAATCAATAACGCAACCTTGACCTTTAAGGACGGCGATAAACCTGTCTTTACCGGAACGGTGCCTGAAAACGATCAGTATGCATTCCGTTGCGAGTGGTGGAACTTAGACGAGAATACCGGCATAGTTTCCACAGAGCCGGAGTGGGGCGGCGACATTTATAAAAACAAGATCACCGCTTTTGAAGCAGGAAAGACCTATCACTACGGCGTATATGTGACTGCATATACTGCGACATCTCTCCCGATGCCAAACTAAAGATTAACGGTCGGGAAGTGAAGTACACTCGCATAGGCGATGAAAGTGACACCCAGAGTTTCTGGGTTGAAACTGACCTTACTATGACTCCTGCCGCAGACGGACATACACACAACTACGGTACGGAATGGAAGTATGATGAAACGAATCATTGGCACGAATGTGAAGACGGCGAAAAGGCTGACATAACGGCTCACAATTTTAAATGGATTGTTGACAAGAAAGCCACGGCTACCGAAAAAGGCTCAAAGCATGAGGAATGCACCGTCTGCGGTTACAAAAAAACTGCCGTTGATATTCCTGTGACAGATTTTAGAAACAGCTCGGACGACCAACCGAATAAGCCTATAAATACTGCCTCTTCCGAAAGCAGTTCTGCTGACCAAACAAACAAACCGATAAATACAGCCTCACCAAAAACAGGCAATACCGATTATATGATTTTATGGATTGTCCTGCTGGTTGCCGGCGGCGGTGTATTCATTACCGCAACGGCTGTTGACAGAAAGAAAAAGTAAAACAAATAACAGAAGAGATTAAACTATAAGGCGGCTATCGAAAACGATAGTCGCCTTGTCTTTTTGCAAAATTCATTTTTAATTTGCGTTTGTTGTTACCTGAGTTGCGTTTGCCACATAGCTTTCATACTCGTCAATGCCCCAGTTTTCTTTTACTTCATCAGAGATAGGAAAGGTGCGAAACAGCATTGTACTGCGTTCACTGTCTGCCTTATCCTCATTGGTGCTGAGAGCATAGACATTGCCGTTGTACCACAGCTCATTTGTATTTTCAAAGGTTGTAAGATAGAAAATATCCTGAATTGTATCAACCTTATTAATGCCCATTCCGCTTACTGCGGCAGCCATTACGGCACTTTTCATCAGGATTGTATCGCTGTTATTTTTCTCGTTCTCAATCGAAACAAAGTTGCTCATTGTTGTTCCGAGACCGATATTCATAATATAATTTGTCTTTGTTTCAACAGAGGCTGTGAAGTTGATTTTATCGGCATTGTAGTAATAATACTGATACTCCGTTCCGTTTGCGTCATTCTGAGGACTGCCGAGCATTTTCCAACCCTTTGGATTAATCATATCAAGATTACCCGCCTCTTTGAGCATTTCGTTGTAATTATATGTAAATTCTTCAAGAGTGATTGCGTAGCACATTCCGTTTACATTTTCACTTTCTTTGCGAATGTTCGGATTTTCTGTTACCTTTGCCTCATCGAGAGTAGAAAATTTATCGGGCGCATCTACTACACCCGAAACATCGGCATTTTTCTTGTCAGAACAGCCGAAAAGTGAAAGCATGAGGATTGCCGCTACAATCAGAACTAAAGTTTTTTTCATCAAATCACCAGATTTTCATATGTGTCAAAAACTCCACTTAAAAAAGTGGAGTTTTCTTATTTTTATCAATTATTCTTCCGTATTTTCTTCGGTTGAATCAGAAGTTTCACCCTCGTTATTTTCGGAAACTTCTTCTGTAACCGCTTCTGACGGTTCGCCGTTTTCTGCGTTATCTTCGCTCTCGGCTGATTCATCATCTTCACCGTCAATGTGAGGAACACGGGCGATTGTTACAACCCTGTCGTCACCGTTTACTTTCATTACGGTTACACCCTTTGAAGGACGGGCGCAAACACGGATTGATTCGGCGGCAATTCTGATAATAATACCTTCTTCCGAGATGATAATAATATCATCGTCAAGGTTAACCACCTTGATAGCGGCAACATCGCCGTATTTTTCCGTGTGGTAGTTGGTAAGACCTTTACCGCCACGGCTCTGAATACGGTAATCATCGGGACTTGAAAGTCTGCCGTAGCCTGTTTCGGAAACTGTGAGAACAAGACCGCCCTCACGGACAACACTCATTCCGACTACGCAGTCGCCCTCTTTGAGAGCCATTGCCTTAACACCTCGAGCCTGTCTGCCCATTGCACGAATATCGGTTTCGTTAAAGCGAATAGCCATACCTTTCTTGGTGGCGATAATAACCTGACTGTTGCCGTCGGTCATTCTTACCCACGCAAGTTCGTCACCCTCGTTAAGTTCAAGAGCGATAAGACCGCCCTTTCTTGAGGTATTGTATGCATTGAGTTCAATACGCTTGATAATGCCTGACGGGTGACCATAACAAGGTATTTTTCCTCGTCAAATTCAGGCACTCTTATCATTGAGGTTACCTTTTCGTCGGGTGAAATCGGAATCAGGTTTGCAATATTCACACCCTTTGACTGACGGCTTCCCTCGGGAACTTCATAGCATTTAAGGCGATAAACTCTGCCCTTGTCGGTAAAGAACAGAACATAATCGTGTGAATTGATTACGAACATTTCAGCCGCAATATCTTCTTCACGGCGCGACATACCCGATACACCGCGACCTCCTCTGCGCTGAATTTTGTAGGTATCGGCAGAAAGACGCTTTACATATCCAAACTGTGTAAGTGTAAGAACGCACTCCTCCTGCGGAATAAGATCCTCAATATCAACCTCACCGCTGACAGCACAAATTTCTGTTCTTCTCGGATCGGCATATTTATTACGAATCTGCATAATTTCTTCTTTTACGATTTCAAGCTGTCTTGGCTCGCTTGCAAGAATTTCGAGATATTCTTCAATCTTTGCGTGGAGGGCTGCAATTTCATCCTCAATCTTAGTTTGCTCCATATTTGTGAGCTGTCCGAGACGCATCTGAACGATAGCCTGAGCCTGAACATCATCAAGACCGAAACGCTCCATAAGACCTGCTTTTGCGCTTGCAGTATCCTTGCTGTTTCTGATAATTTTGATTACCTCGTCAATGAAGTCAAGCGCAATCTTCAAGCCCTCAAGAATGTGAGCTCTGTCACGGGCTTTTTTGAGGTCAAAATCAGTACGGCGGCGAATAACCTCAGCCTGAAATTCAATATAGCATTGGAGCATTTCCTTGAGTGAAAGAATTTTAGCTCGCCGTCAACGATAGAAAGCATAATTGCACCGAAGGTTGTCTGCAACTGTGTGTATGAGAACAGCTGGTTAAGAACAATCTGAGGTGAGGCATCTCTCTTGATGTCAATTTCAATGTGCATACCCTTACGGTCGGAATGATCCTCGATATTTGAAATACCCTCAATTCTCTTATCCTTTACGAGGTCGGCAATGTTTTCAATAAGTCTTGCTTTGTTGACCTTGTACGGAAGCTCCGTAACGATAATTTTATATCTGCCGTTTTTAGCTTCGATAATTTCAGTCTTGGCTCTTACGGTAATTTTTCCTCGACCTGTTGCATAGGCGGCACGAATACCGCTTCTGCCCATGATAATACCGCCTGTCGGGAAGTCGGGTCCGGGCATACACTCCATAATCTCTGCAAGTTCGGCATCGGGATTGTCAATGAGAGTGCAAACTGCATCAATTGTTTCACCGAGGTTATGGGGCGGAATTTCGGTTGCCATACCAACGGCAATACCGCTTGAACCGTTTACGAGAAGGTTTGGAAAACGGCTTGGAAGAACAGTCGGTTCTTTAAGACGATCATCATAGTTTGACATAAAGTCAACCGTATTTTTCTCGATATCCGTGAGCATTTCAAGAGAAATTTTACTCATTCTTGCCTCTGTATAACGGTAAGCGGCAGGCGGATCACCGTCAACCGAACCGAAGTTACCGTGACCGTCAACAAGCATATATCTCATGGAAAAATCCTGTGCAAGACGAACCATTGCGTCATAAACCGAGGCGTCACCGTGAGGGTGATACGAACCAAGTACCTGACCTACCGTGTCGGCACACTTGTGGTACGGCTTTGACGGATCAAGACCGATTTGATTCATTGTATAGAGTATTCTTCTGTGAACAGGTTTCAAACCATCTCTGACATCGGGCAACGCACGGGAAACAATAACGCTCATGGAGTAGTCCAAAAAGCTTTTTCTCATTTCATTTTGCAGATCGACATCAATAATTCTCGAATTCTTGTTCTGATTCTGTTCGTTATCCATATTCTTTCCTCGCTTTTCAAGCTCTTGTTACTGTCTGTTCAATAATTTATAATAATGTTATTTTGGGTGCAGCGACACGCTGCGGCGACTCACTGTTAGAAGTGTTTTACTGCGGCTGAAATATCTTCGTAGAGTTTCGGAAAGCGTTTTTTGATGCTTGTGGGACGGAATGTTTTGGAATCTACAAAACCGTGTTCGGTTGTACCGTAGCCAAGTTCGGTTTCCGAACCATCCTTTTCAATACGCTTTACCGTGTATGTAAAAATAATTCTTGCGGCTGTGATAGTCTGCACCAAGTGCGGATAATCAGCTCATCCTCATAAAGAGCAGGGATTCCGAAATGACAACTCAGGTTCAAAAGGGGAGTCATTACACCTGCATTTTCCATGTCTGTGTAGCTGATTCCGAACATTTTGATATAGTCATTTCTTGCTATTTCGTACCAAATCGGATAATTTGAGTGGTGTGCAATTCCCATTTTATCCGTTTCTGCGTAACGAACTGTAACTTTTGTTCTTGCGTGCATAAAATCACCCCGTTTTTAAAATTTTGGTTTATCGTAATATATCAGACATCGAGATTCTGTACATACTTTGCATTTTTCTCAATGAAATCTCTTCTCGGCTCAACCTTGTCACCCATAAGAATTGTGAAGGTTTCGTCTGCCTGTTCTGCATCGCTGAGATCAACACGGAGCATAAGTCTTGTTTCGGGATTCATTGTTGTTTCCCAAAGCTGTTCGGAGTCCATCTCACCAAGACCTTTGTATCGCTGAACTTCGGTTTTACCCTCAATTTGAGCCAGAATTTGGTCACGCTCAAGGTCTGAATACGCATATTTATGCTCTTTGCCCTTTGAAATCCTAAAGAGAGGCGGCTGAGCAATGTAAACATGGCCCTCTTCGATAAGTGGACGCATATATCTGAAAAAGAAAGTTAAAAGAAGGGTTCTGATGTGCGAACCGTCAACATCGGCATCCGCCATAATGATAACCTTGTCGTATCTGAGCTTTGCAATATCAAATTCATCACCTATGCCTGTGCCGAGCGCAGTGATAACGGGCATAAGCTTGTCATTTCCGTAAACTCTGTCAATTCTTGCTTTTTCAACATTGAGCATTTTACCCCAAAGAGGGAGGATAGCCTGAATTCTTCTGTCACGACCGCCCTTTGCTGAACCGCCCGCAGAGTCACCCTCGACTATGAAAATTTCTGTTTCGCTGCTGTCTTTTGACTGGCAGTCGGCAAGCTTACCCGGAAGCTGTGCAGAGTCAAGCGGAGATTTTCTTCTTGCATTTTCCCTTGCTTTTCTTGCAGCCTCTCTTGCTCTTGACGACGCAAGCGCCTTTTCAAAAATCACCTTTGCAACAGCAGGATTTTCTTCGAGATAAACAGAAAGCTTATCCCTCATAAGGCGGTCAACCATTGCTCTTACCTCGGTATTACCGAGTTTTGCCTTGGTCTGTCCTTCAAACTGAGCCTCTTTGAGCTTTACACTGACAATTGCGGTAAGTCCTTCACGGACATCTTCACCGCTGAGGTTCTTATCATTGTCCTTCAATTTTCCGAACTTTCTTGCATAGTCATTCATAACATAGGTGAGTGCTCTTTTGAAGCCTTCTTCATGAGTACCGCCGTCGGTTGTATGAATATTGTTTGCAAAAGTGAGCAGATTTTCGTTGTAGCTTTCGTTGTACTGGAGTGCAATTTCAACCGCAATCGTGTCATCTGCGTTTCTTGACGCAAAGTAAATTACATCGGGATGAATAACTTCAAGAGAACGCTTTTTGTGAATATACTCAACAAAGCTCTTGATACCGCCCTCATAGACAAAGTTATTCTGAATAATATTTTCAAGGTCACGCTCGTCACGAAGCTCAATGTGAACACCTGCATTGAGAAATGCCTGTTCACGAAGTCTTCTTTCCAAAACGCTGTAATCGTAAACCGTGGTTTCTTTAAAAATTTCGGGGTCGGCTTTAAAGCGTACTTCCGTACCCTTAACATCAGACTTGCCGATTTTTTGAAGGTCGGTTACAATCTTTCCTCTTTCATAACGCTGGAAGTAAACATCCTCGCCGTCACAAACCTTGACTTCGAGCCACTCGGAAAGTGCGTTTACAACAGACGCACCTACGCCGTGCAAACCACCCGAAACCTTGTAACCGCCTCCGCCGAATTTTCCGCCGGCGTGGAGAACTGTGAATACAACCGTTACGGCAGGGAGTCCTGTTTTGCTGTTCACACCGACAGGAATACCACGGCCGTTATCGGTTACTCTGATTATATCGCCCTTTTCGATGACAACATCAATTTTTGTACAATAACCTGCAAGTGCTTCGTCAATTGAGTTATCTACGATTTCGTAAACAAGGTGGTGAAGTCCTCTCGGTCCTGTTGAACCGATGTACATACCGGGACGCTTTCTTACAGCCTCAAGTCCTTCAAGAACCTGAATTTCATCTGCGCCGTATTCCTGTTCAACCTTTGAAAGCTCCATACCCTCGGATTCGCCGTCAAATTCAACCAATTTTTCAGCCTCAATCTCTTTTTCGTAGGCTTCATCAATGGCTTCCTCGTTTATTTTTTCGTTGGTTTCATCAATATTTTCATTCATATTTTCGTTGTTTTCAAGATTATCCAAAACACTTACCTCCGTTTATTCGATGAACGAACAGCGTTTTTGTTCGTTTGTTTTTTCTGCTGCTTTTTTGATATTTGAATATTTTCGCTTTTTTGAGCGTCTGCTCCGAATTTTCTGAATTTTGTAAAAAACGGCACAAAAAGCAGAAAAAACAGTATAAGTACGATATTTGTAATCATCAACGCTATCACATTTGTGCCTGAAAAAGCCGTCATTTCAAAGATATTGACGAAAATTCCTATCACAACTGCAATCAAAAATAAAATCCAAAGTCCCGAAAATGAGGTTTTGAACTGCTTTTTGCAGTGATAGCAGGTGTGAATTTTTGTATTTAAGTTCTTCCTTACATCACCGTAACGATAAATTGCGTGACAATGCGGGCATACGGGCAGTCTGAACACAATATCACCCGTTAAAACTTTCTGTTCACGGAATAACGGTTGCCGTCATCCGTTTTTTTATTTTCCGAAGCTTCCTCGGAATTTATGTAGTGTCTGCTTCTGTTCACCGTATGGTGCTGGGGCATTTCGGAGTGAATTTTTTTGAGTGTTGCTCCGCTTGACGCATGATTCTCGCTTGTATTATTAATCACGGAAACATATTCCTGCTTTTCAAAGGATGACGAATCGGAAGAAATCTCATTTGAATCAAGTCTTTGTCTTGCGGCATTTCTTTCGGCTCTGATTTTATTAAATACATCCGTGTTAATTTCAAAATTATCATCGGTATCATTCTGCTGAGGAGTGATACTCGGGAAAGTATAGTTTTCATCCTCGTCAAGTTCCGAGGTAAGAAGATTGTCTGAATAAGCGATGCCTGCTTTTTTTGCCTCCATAGACTTACGGTATTTCTTGTACGGCTCATAGTGAACGAAGTTCGGTGAAGCTGCCGTAAAAATTATAAGCGGAATCGCAACGAGTAAAATTCCGAGAGGATTGCTCACAAGACCTGCAAGAATCCAACCTGCCATTATTGCAAGAGAAATTACCACAGCAACAATAAAAAACAAAAATTACCTTCTTATCAACTGCAACCTTGCTCTCTTTTCCGCACTTTTGGCAGATATATTCTGCTTTTCTTCTGCTTGCAAATGATGAGGTATATGAAATTCTTCTTCCGCAGTAGGGGCATTTTCTCATTTTCATACACAGAACTCCTTTTTATATCCGTATCAACGGTACATAAGCTCCTTATAGGGAGATTGACTTCTTTTTATGAGTGTTTTTGATGAAAGCTGGCTGATATAAACGGTAATTTTGCCGTTCTTTTCACAGACAACAAAGGATTTCGGCAATTCAAACGAAACATTTACAACTCTGCCTCTTTTTTCGGCGGCAGTAAGATAATCCCTTGTCTTTTTTGACACTGTACACTCGTCCATATCAAAAATTCCGATAACCGTTTCGGTTGTGATAACGGTGTCCTGTCCGAGATGAAGATACATCAGCTCACCTCTCCGTTGTTCAGCAGAAAGATTTTTCCGTCTTTAAGCTGTTCTTTATTCGACTTTTCACAGCAGGTAATAAACACCTGACATCCGTGAAGTTCGTTGAGTAAAAAATCCTGCCTTTTTGCATCAAGCTCAGAAAGCACATCGTCAAGCAGAATAACGGGTTCTTCGCCCATTCTTTCACGCAATACAGACGCCTCGGCAAGCTTCAGCGACAGAACCGCACTTCGCTGTTGTCCCTGAGATGCAAAAGCTCTGGCATTTTTACCGTTTATTATAATTTCAATATCATCACGATGAGGACCGTAATTTGTAAAACCCGTCCTTATATCGTCACTCTTGTGTTTTTCAAGCTTACACTTGAGTTTTTCATAAATTTCACCGACCGTATCATTCTCGGAGGCTTCATATCCCGACATATAACGGATTTTCAGCTCTTCTTTGCCTTTTGAAATTCCGTTATGATACTCAACGGCACGGTCGGAAAGCATTTTTACATAGTCGATTCTGTTTTTCACAAGCACTGCGCCGCTTTTCAAAAGCGGTTCATCATACGGGAAGTGTGTCCGCAAGTGACGGCCGCCTGTAAATGTCTTTCAAAAGCGAATTTCGTTGATTGAGAATCCTGTTGTATTTTGAGAGAACAACCGCATTTTTAAGCTTTTCACGACAGATTGCGCTGTCAATAAATTTTCTCCGCTCACCCGGACCTCTTTTTATAAGGCTGAGGTGTTCGGGAGAAAATACAACGGCGCAAAACCGTTCAATCAGTGCGGCGGCTGAATTTTTCTGCACACCATTGATTTCAACGGACTTTTTTCCGCCCCTGAAAAGAATTTTTGCTGTTTGCTCACGCTCCTGACCGAGAAAACGCATTTCAATCCTCGCAAAATTCTCATCCCAATTGATAATTTCGCTGTCCTTTGAACCTCTGAAGCTGTGACCTCCGCAAAAAAACCACAGTGCCTCAAGCAAATTTGTCTTTCCCTGAGCATTGTCACCGTAAATTATATTTACTCCGTCACAAGGAGTGATTATATTGTCCTTTAAATTTCTGTAATTTTCAAATTTAAGAGCAATTACCTTCACTTACTTCATCAATCCCAAAGTTATTCAACGATTATTTCAAGACCGTCAAACACAGCCGTGTCGCCGACACGCATTTTTTGCCTTCTCATTGTGCAGATCTCACCGTTTACGGTAACATCTCCGTTCTGAATTACAACTTTTGCCTGTCCGCCGGTTTCAACCGCACCGCCGAGTTTAAGTAAATCCTGCAATTTTATGTATTCGCTGTCAATTTTAATTTTCTCAGTTTTCATTTGCCAACCTCATCGGAACAACTATGCTCAGATAGCTGTCACCCTTAACGGGTTTTACAATCATCGCCGTAAGTGAACCGTTGAGAATAAGCTTAATCTCATCGGTATCGGCATTTTTCAAAGCGTCAAGAAGGTATCTGTTGTTAAAACCGATTTCAACCGACTCTCCGATGATAGGAACAGAGATTACATCATTGGCTCTGCCTACTGCGGATGTGCATGAAAGTTTAATTTCATCATCCGAAAAAATGCATCTTACCGGGCTTTGGATTCTATCGTTGTTCAAAAGCGACATTCTTTCAACTGCATCAATAATTGTTCTCGTATTGATAACTACCTCAGTTTTTGTCTCTTTCGGAATTGCAGACTTGTATTCTATGAATGTGCCCTCGATAAGACGGGAGATAATTCTGTAATTTTTGATTTTGAATGTGATATGTCGCTGACCGATGATAATTTCCGTATTTTCTTCGTCATCGGTGAGGAGTTTAAGCACCTCATGCTGAGTTTTTCCCGGAACAACAAAACGGTTTTTGCTTTCGCTGTCTACATTTTCACTGCGAATTGCCATTCTGTAACCGTCAATGGCAATAATTTTGAATATACCGTCCTCAATTTCATAAAGTGAACCTGTGTAAATAGGCTTTGCCGTGTTTTCGCTTACTGCGTAGACTGTCTGTCTGATCATATCACGCAGAATTTTTGCGTTGAGAGTGATTCTGTCAGTCTGTTCAAATGACGGAAGGTCGGGATATTCAACAGATGACATACCGACAATCTGATAATTAACCTTTCCGCAGGCAATGTATGTAACCATACGTTCATCGGTTTCGATAAAGACAATCTCTTCGGGAAGTCGGCGTACAATATCAAGAAACAGCTTTGCGCTTACGACAATTTCGCCTTCTTCTTTGATTGTTGCCTCAATATCGGTTGTTATACCGATTTCGAGGTTGTAACCTGAAATATTCAGTGTGTTACCGTATGCTTTTATAAGAACGCCTTCAAGTGCAGGAATTGATGCCTTTGTTGACACAGCTCTTGACACATTGGATATGGCTGTTGCCAAATCGGAGCGCAAACATGAAATTTTCATCGGGTGCATTCTCTCCTGTCTTTTTATTAATATTTTTATTGTAGTAGTAGTAGGGGATGTCAAAATGTCAAAAAGCGGTGAGATTCCGCATTGACACTGAAAAAAAGCATAAACAAAAGATTTTTTCGATTTGTTTGCTTTTGTTGACAAAAATATTTTTTAGTAAATTTTTCAACATCGGGTTGAAGAATGTTTATGGAATGTTGAAAAATATGTTAAATAATTCAGCCTATCTGTCACGGATATTTTTGATGGTATCGTCAATGATTTCTTTGACCTTTCTGTCCTTTTCCATCATCTTCTGAACCTTCTGAATTGTATATATAATGGTGGAATAATGACGGTTGCCGAATTCTTCACCGATTGCAACCATTGAAAGCGTTGTAAGCTCTCGTGTAACATATATTGCAATATGTCTTGCGTTGCTGATATTGGCACTGCGGTTTTTCTGTGAACGAATTTCGTCTGCCGAAACGCCGTAGGTTCTTGCAACCTCGTCAATAATGCGTTCAACGGTAACTTCGGGCGGAGCGTCATTGTTGAGAATGTCGGAAATTATGCCCTGAACCGAATTAATTGTCGGTTTTTCACCGTCAAGGTAGTATTTGGCTTTGATTTTTTTAACTGTTCCCTCAAGCTGACGGATATTTGCCTTGATTTTAGATGCAACATACTCGCAGACTTCGTCCGAAATTTCAACTCCGTCAAGCTCTGCCTTTCTTTTTATAATGGCAATTCTTGTTTCAAGATCCGGAGGCTGGATATCTGCAATAAGATCCTGCTCAAATCTTGAACGCAAACGATCCTCAAGAGTTTTGATTTCCTTAGGAGGACGGTCTGATGTGAGAACAATCTGTTTTCTTGCGTCATAAAGTGCGTTAAAGGTATGGAAAAATTCTTCCTGCGTACTTTCTTTACCGCCGATAAACTGAACATCGTCCACAAGCAGAATATCCGCCTGTCTGTATTTTTGTCTGAATTCATTCATCTTGGCAAGACGGAGCGACTCAACAAGCTCAACGGTAAAATCGTCGCCTTTTATGTAACAGATAACCTTTGACGGATCGTTTTTCTTGATTTCATTGCCGATTGCATACAAAAGGTGAGTCTTGCCGAGTCCCGAGTTTCCGTAAAGAAAGAGGGGGTTGTAGGCATGTGACGGATTTGTTGCAACTGCAAGACAGGCTGCATGAGCAAACTTATTTGACGAGCCGACAATAAATGTGTCAAAGGTGTATTCGTAAGAACTGCTGTCGGGGCTTTGCAAAAGAGGAGCGGTTGCCGCCGATGTTGTGATTGATGCCGCCGCAGACGGCTTTGATTTTTTCGGCGCATTTGCCGGTGTGCGGAACTCAATATTGAACTTTGTTCCGAAAATCTCTTCAAATCCCTCATTGAGAAGCGACATATAGCATCTCCTCAATGTTTGGGCGTGAAAGTCATTTGGCACGAGCAGATAAGCGGTTCCGTTGTCAAAGTCAAGGTCAACGGCTGAATTCTGCTGATCCATGTATTGTAGGCGATGTCGGTAATTTTAGATTTACAGTAATCGCTTATAACTTTCCATGCGTCTTCAAAGGAGTCCATTAATTTAATCTTTCCCTTCCACGGTGCAACACACTGCACCCATTTTCCATAATTATCCCATTTTGATAAAATACCATTCTGCTTTATTATAACGCAACAAATTTAAAATTGCAATTACAAAAAGCCATTTGTAATTTATTGTAATTTATACTTTATTATTATTAAAGTGCGCAAACAGGGTGCAAATTTTACAATAATTCGGATATATAGTGTGTGTTAAATTCTGTATTTGCAATATATTGTATTTACCGATAAAGAAAAATAATTTGCTTGCTTTTTTCAAAAATAAAATGAAAATTTTAAATTTCATTTTTAA
>ENA-OQIW01000008-OQIW01000008.1-human-gut-metagenome-genome-assembly--contig:-NODE-8-length-59545-cov-3.360564_pt1 | contig 59545 bp, 57 predicted proteins | sample MGYA00242586_ERZ504751 | MGnify/ENA primary metagenome ERZ504751 (study PRJEB26092, sample SAMD00036349) | human gut metagenome | host: Homo sapiens | study: EMG produced TPA metagenomics assembly of the...
CAGCATAAGCGTTGTAAACATCCATTGGCTCAGCTCAACCTGTGCACAAATGTCAGCTACAGTTTCGGGAGTGTAGTTTTTAGGATTCTTAACAGCCCAGTTGAAAATAGCCTGTGCAACCATTTCTGCTCTTGAAAAGTAAACCGGGAATCTGCCTCAGTTACATGACCGAGTGATGTGATTGCAGCCTTCGGACCGTAGTTATCGCTGTTATTCTTCCATGTTGCAGCAAAGTCACGCTTTGATGAATCTTCGGTATTCTCAACTGTACCGCCTGTGAGGTAAATTGTGTCGCCGAGACAAGGCTTGCCGAGTGTTACATTACAGGTCTGGTGACTCTGTGATTTAGTATCAATTGTTGAGAAAATTACAGCATAGTCAGCGTTGTCTTTAAGACCGCCGTGATTTGTGCCGTCAGCTGACTTCAATTTTGCAGTATCGAAGTAGTAAAGACCTGTAGCAGTATCCTTCTTACATTTCTCTGCCTTACCCTGCCAAGATGTTTCAGGTAAATCATCGCCTGCTACAGCGTAAAGGTGACAGTATACTGTCTTTGTTGTTCCCCACTCTGCAGGGAGATTAGATGCGTCAAAATAGATTTTTGTGTCGGTTTCTTCAGCTGATGCAGAGAATATGGTCAAGCCTGAAAAACAGGATACAGCCATAAGAACTGCAAGCACCAAACTGAGAACCTTGGATGATTTTTTCATCGCTAATTCCTCCTTTTTTGTTACTCAAATTTCGAGTAATTACATTATATATCAAAATGCTCACATTTACAAGTGGTTTTTGGCAAGTTTGTAAATTTTTTCTAATTCTTGTTTTAAACCTATTGTTATGCGCTAACATTTGGTGTTTTTACTTGACAACAGTTGCAAATAATTGTATTATTTTAATGGTTATTTTTATCTATCTATCTGTTAAGAGAGGTTAAGTTATGGAAAACAGCAAAAAAACCATGGATAAAATCGTTGCCCTGTGTAAAAACAGAGGCTTTGTTTACCCAGGCTCCGAAATTTACGGCGGTCTTGCAAACACATGGGATTACGGTCCGCTCGGTGTTGCACTTAAAAACAATATCAAAAACGCATGGCTCAAAAAGTTTGTTCAGCAGAACAAATATAATGTAGGTCTTGACTCTGCAATTCTTATGAACCCGCAGACATGGGTTGCATCGGGTCATCTCGGCGGTTTCTCTGATCCGCTTATGGATTGTAAGGAATGTAAAACCCGTCACCGTGCCGACAACCTTATTGAAGATTTTGACGGCACAAATGTTGCAGGCTGGACAAATGAAGAAATGATGAATTACATCAAGGAAAAAGAGATTCCGTGTCCTAACTGCGGCAAGCACAACTTTACCGATATTCGTCAGTTCAACCTTATGTTCAAAACATTCCAGGGCGTTACAGAGGACAGCAAGAATGAAATTTATCTTCGTCCCGAAACTGCTCAGGGCATTTTCGTGAACTTCTCTAACATTCAGAGAACAAGCCGTAAGAAAGTTCCTTTCGGTGTTGCACAAATCGGTAAATCTTTCAGAAACGAAATCACACCCGGTAACTTTATTTTCCGTGTTCGTGAGTTTGAGCAGATGGAGCTTGAATTCTTCTGCAAGCCGGGCACTGACCTTGAATGGTTTGAATACTGGAGAGGTTTCTGCCGTGACTGGCTCTATTCTCTCAATATTAAGGAAGAAAATCTCCGTCTTCGTGACCATGCAAAAGAGGAGCTTTGTTTCTATTCAAAAGCCACAACAGACTTTGAATATCTCTTCCCGTTCGGTTGGGGCGAGCTTTGGGGCGTTGCGACAGAACAGACTATGACCTTACACAGCACAGCAAAACAAGTGGTAAGACACTTGAGTATTTTGATCCGACAACAAACGAGAAGTACATTCCGTATGTTATTGAGCCATCACTCGGTGTTGAGCGTCTTTTCCTTGCTCTTGTTGTTGAGGCTTATGATGAAGAAGTTATTGACGAAAAGGATACACGAGTTGTGTTAAGACTTCATCCGACGCTTGCTCCGTACAAAGCTTGCGTTCTTCCGCTTTCAAAGAAGCTCAACGAGCAGGCCGGCAAGGTTTATGAACAGCTTTCAGCCGACTTTATGACTGATTATGACGATGCCGGTTCAATCGGCAAGCGTTACAGAAGACAGGACGAAATCGGTACTCCGTTCTGTATCACATATGACTTTGAGTCTGTTGACGACGGTTGTGTGACGGTTCGTGACCGTGACACAATGCAGCAGGAAAGAGTTGCGATTGACAAGCTCAACGATTATATCGCTGAAAAGATTAAGTTCTGATTTTAATATGATATCAAAAGGACATTCCAAATGGAATGTCCCTTTTTTATTGCGTATTGCATTCATCGGATGCCGAAAAATTTTCTATCAAGATTGAATTTATAAATGGCACAAATTAGTAGCGGCGAACCTTGTTCGCCGCTACTGTATGACAATTATTTTGTGGCATTTATATAATCTGTCTTATCACAAATATTGTGCCGTTACTTAGCGGGCGCCCAATGAGTGCCCCTACTGATAATAACCGATAACAAAAACAGCGGATAACCTTAAAATTCGGGTTATCCGCTGTGTGTTTTATTCAATATAATAATCTGAATTCAATCAAATTACTTTGAGAGGTTTGTGAGAACCTTTTTGATTCTCTCAACAGCCTCAATCGTGTTTTCTCTGTCACCGAATGATGTAAGACGGAAGTAGCCGGCACCGTTTTCGCCAAAGCCCTCACCCGGAGTACCTACAACATTTGCCTCATTGAGGAGGAGGTCAAAGAATTCCCAACTGCCCATATTGTTCGGACACTTGAGCCAGATGTAAGGTGAGTTCTTACCGCCTGTGTAGTAGATGCCGAGTTCATCAAGAGCAGATGCGATAATTCTTGCATTTTCCTGATAGTAAGAAATGTTCTCCTTGATCTGCTTCTGACCTTCTTCGCTGAATACAGCGGCAGCAGCACACTGAACAGGCCATGAAACACCGTTGAACTTTGTTGCCTGACGGCGGTACCATGTTGCATAGATATTGTGACCGTCACGCTCAAGCTCCTTAGGAATTACTGTGTAACCGCATCTTGTACCTGTGAAGCCTGCTGTCTTTGAAAGTGAGCACATTTCAATTGCACACTTTCTTGCACCTTCGATTGCAAAAATTGAACGAGGAAGATCCTCTGTGATGAATGCCTCATAAGCTGAATCGTAGAGGATTATTGCATCGTTTTGATGAGCATAGTCAACCCAAGTCTTGAGCTGTTCGGCATTGTATGCAGAACCTGTCGGGTTGTTAGGTGAGCAAAGGTAGATGATGTCTGCCTTTACATTTTCATCAGGGAGAGCGGCAAAGCCGTTTGCCTCATTTGATGTGGCATAAACGATTTCTCTGCCTGCCATAATGTTTGAGTCAACATATACGGGGTAAACAGGATCGGTTACGAGAACAATATTATCCTTTGAGAAGATGTCGCCTATGTTACCGCAGTCCGACTTTGCACCGTCTGATACAAAGATTTCGTCAGCGCCTACTGCAACACCAAAGCTCTTGTAATAATCTGAAATAGCCTGTCTGAGGAACTCGTAGCCCTCATAATCGGGATAGCCCTTGAAGGTTTCCTTGTGAGCAAGATCCTCTGCACCCTTTTTCATTGCCTCAACAACAACAGGAGCAAGCGGAAGGGTTACATCACCGATACCAAGCTTGATAACCTTTTTATCGGGATGAGCCGCAATATATGCATTTGTCTTTTTTGCAACATCTGCAAAAAGATAGTTAGGAACGAGATTGTCAAAATTTCTGTTAATCTTCATTAAAATCAGTCCTTTAAATCTGAAAGTTAAGTGGAAAAATCAATTACTTTTCAAGTGATGCCTTAATAAATTCTCTGAAAAGCGGATGAGCACGGTTCGGGCGCGACTTGAATTCGGGATGATACTGAACAGCAACGAAGAAACGGTTGTCGGGAACTTCAACAGCCTCAACAAGAAGTCCGTTAGGTGAAGTACCTGTAATCTTCATGCCTGCATTTTCAATTTCCTCTCTGAAATCGTTATTGAACTCATAACGATGACGGTGACGCTCTGAAATTTCATGCTGACCGTAAGCCTTAGCCATAAGCGAATCGGGCTTGATAACACACGGATATGCACCAAGACGCATTGTGCCGCCCATATCCTCAATGCCTTCCTGTTCAGGCATAAGGTCAATAACATTATGCTTGCCCTCGGGTGTAAACTCACCGCTGTTGGCGTCAGCATAGCCGAGAACATCTCTTGCGTATTCGATTACTGCAGTCTGCATACCGAGGCAGATTCCGAGATACGGAATATCATGCTCACGGGCATATTTTGCAGCCATAATCTTACCTTCGATACCTCTGTTACCGAAGCCACCCGGAACGAGGATACCGTCAACATCACCGAGAAGCTCGTCAACCTTGTACTTTGTGAGAAGTTCGCAGTCGACCCACTTGATTTCAACATCGGCGGAATTTTCATAGCCACCGTGACGAAGTGCCTCTGCAACAGAAAGATATGCGTCATGGAGAGCAACATACTTACCGCAAAGAGCAATCGTGCATTTCTTTGTACGGTTGTTGATACGGCTAAGCATTTCTTCCCACTCGGAAAGGTCAGGCTTTTTGTCTGTTACAATATTGAGCTCACGACATACAACATTTGAGAAATTGCTCTTTTCAAGCATAAGAGGTGCCTGATAAAGCGTTGGGAGAGTAATATTTTCGATTACACAATCCGGCTTTACATTGCAGAAAAGTGCAATCTTGTTGAAAATGCTCTCCTCAAGAGGTTCGTCACAACGAAGAACGATGATATCGGGATTGATACCGAGTGAACGAAGCTCTTTTACAGAATGCTGTGTCGGCTTCGATTTGTGTTCCTCACTGCCCTTGATATAGGGAACGAGAGTTACATGAATAAAGATGCTGTTCTCTCTGCCGACTTCAAGAGATACCTGACGGATAGCCTCAAGGAACGGCTGGCTTTCGATATCGCCCACCGTACCGCCGATTTCCGTAATTACAACATCGGCATTGGTCTTTTCACCTACATTGTAGATAAAAGACTTGATTTCATTTGTGATGTGAGGAATTACCTGAACTGTCTTACCGAGATAGTCGCCGTGACGCTCCTTTTCAAGAACATTTGAGTAAACCTTACCTGTTGTGAGGTTTGAATACTTGTTAAGGTCCTCATCAATAAAACGCTCATAATGGCCGAGGTCGAGGTCGGTTTCTGCACCGTCCTCCGTTACATATACCTCGCCGTGCTGATACGGGCTCATTGTACCCGGATCGACATTGATATACGGGTCAAGCTTTTGAGCAACAATCTTGAGCCTCTTGCCTTTAAAAGTCTGCCGAGAGATGCGGCTGTGATACCCTTGCCAAGACCGGATACGACACCGCCTGTTACAAATATATATTTTTTATTCTTCTTATGTTCGGTTATCTCCACGATTACACCTCAACTTCGCCTTCAAATACTTTTTCCGCATTACCTGTCATATATACCGTTTCATCAGTATAGTTGATAATAAGATCGCCGCCCTTGAGCTTAATCTTGATGTCTTCGCCCTTTTTGCAGAAACCGTTTTCACAAGCGGCAACCGCAACGGCACAAGCGCCTGTACCGCAAGCCCATGTTTCGCCTGAGCCACGCTCCCACACTCTCATCTTGATTGTATGGTCATCGAGAACTGTTACAAATTCTGTATTCACTCTTTCAGGGAAGAGCTTATCGTTTTCAAACTCCGGTCCTACGGTTTCAATGTCAAGATTATCAATATCGTCCATGAACACCACGCAGTGTGGGTTGCCCATTGATACGCAGGTGATGTTATAGTTCTTGCCTGCAATTTCAACAGTTCTGTCAACAACCTTGTCACCGTCAAGAACAACAGGAATTTCCTTCGGTTCAAGAATAGCCTTGCCCATATCAACTCTGAGGCGGTTAACCTTTCCGCCTGAAGTATAAGCCTTGAGTTTCTTGATACCGCTGAGTGTTTCAATTGTAATTTCGTCTTTTTCGTTGATATCAACCATACCGTGGTCATAGAGGAACTTACCTACGCAACGGATACCGTTACCGCACATCTTACCCTCTGAACCGTCAAGGTTGTACATTTTCATCTTTGCGTCTGCAACCTTTGAAGGGCAAACAAGAATAATACCGTCGCCGCCGATACCGAAATGTCTGTCGGAAAGTCTTACAGCAAGCGCCTCGGGGTTGCTGATTTCCTGATCAAAAGTGCTGCAATAGATATAGTCATTGCCTATACCCTGCATCTTAGTGAATTTTAACATAAGCTTTTCCTCTCTCATGTGGTTAATGTCGATAAGCTCCGTGCTGTGCTGTGAATAGTGGCTCTTAAGGCAATCTGCAAGTGCATTTGCCGTATCAAGAGATGTAAGACACGGAATATTTCTTTCAACAGTCTTACGACGGATTTTAACAGAATCTCTTGAAGGAATTCTGCCCTTTGCAGATGTTGAAATAACATACTGAATCTTACCCGATTCAATGAGTGTAAGAGTATTGTTTGTCTTGGACTCGTGAATTTTCTTTACGCTTACGGCGTCAATACCGTACTTCTTGAGTACATCCGCTGTACCCTCTGTTGCGTAGATTCTGAATCCGAGGTCGTAGTATTTCTTTGCGATTTCACCGATTTCAGCCTTATCAGAATTACGGACTGTGATGAACACACCGCCATTTTTCTTCATCTTGTAGCCTGCACCGATGAGACCCTTATAGAGAGCCTCCTCAAGTGTGCCTGCAACACCGAGAACTTCACCTGTTGACTTCATCTCGGGACCGAGGTGGTTGTCAACATTGATAAGCTTTTCAAAGCTGAATACAGGAACCTTAACCGCAATGTAAGGACTCTTTCTGTAAAGACCTGTGCCGTAGCCCATATCTTTGAGCTTTTCACCGAGCATTGCTCTTGTTGCAAGGTCAACCATAGGAACGCCTGTTACCTTACTGATGTAAGGGATTGTTCTTGAAGAACGGGGATTTACCTCGATAACATAGAGTTCGTCTTTATAGATAAGGTACTGAATGTTTACAAGTCCCTTTGTACGGAGTTCGATTGCAAGGTTCTTTGAGCTTTCAATAATAATCTGAGTCATTCTGTCTGAGAGATTCCATGCCGGATAAACCGCAATTGAGTCGCCCGAGTGAACACCGGCACGCTCGATATGCTCCATAATACCCGGAATAAGAATATCTTCACCGTCACAAATGGCGTCAACTTCAAGCTCTGTACCCTGAAGGTACTTATCAATAAGAATCGGATTTTCAATATTCTGTGCAAGAATGATTGCCATATACTCTTTGACATCATCTTCGTTGAATGCAATAATCATATTCTGACCGCCGAGAACATATGACGGACGGAGAAGAACAGGATAACCGATTTTGTCTGCAACATCGAGAGCCTCGTCTGTTGTCATAACCGTTACGCCACGGGGACGCTTGATATGATACTTTTCAAGAAGCTCGTCAAAACGCTCTCTGTCCTCTGCCATATCAATGGCATCGTATGATGTGCCGAGAATATTTACACCGTTGTCGCTGAGGAACTTTGTAAGCTTAATGGCTGTCTGTCCGCCGAATGCAACAACTACACCGAACGGATTCTCTGTCTTTATTATGCCCATAACATCTTCGGTTGTGAGCGGTTCAAAATAAAGTCTGTCGGCTGTATCAAAGTCTGTTGATACTGTTTCAGGGTTGTTGTTTACGATAACAACATCGTAGCCTGCTTTTTTGAGCGCCCATACGCAGTGAACAGACGCATAGTCAAATTCGATACCCTGACCGATTCTGATAGGACCCGAACCGAATACGATAACTGTTTTCTTATCGCTCTTCTGCTCCCTGATGAATTCCTCAGCTTCATTTTCCTTATCAAATGTTGAATAGAAGTAAGGAGTTTCAGCCTCAAATTCTGCGGCGCAGGTATCAACCATTTTATAAACAGGAACAAGCGGATTTTCAACCTTCCTGCCTGTGATTTTTTCAATTGTTCTGTCAAGGAATCCCTTGTTCTTGGCACGAACATAGAGATCCTCCGTAAGCTCGCCGTTCTTGAGTTCGTTTTCAACGGCAATAAGATTTTTGAGCTTTTCAAGGAACCACTCGTCAATGAGAGTGATGTTGTGAATCTGTTCTACTGTAATGCCTCTCTTGAGAGCCTCATATACGCAGAAGATTCTTCTGTCATCGCAAACGCTGAGTCTGTCATAAACCGATGCGTTTGAAAGCTCTGCAAATTCCTTGTCGTTGAGAGTATCGTGAGAAATCTCGGCACCTCTTACGGCTTTCATAATAGCCTGCTCAAATGTCGGAGCAATAGCCATAACCTCGCCTGTTGCCTTCATCTGAGTACCGAGTGTTCTCTTTGCATATACAAATTTATCGAAAGGCCATTTTGGGAATTTTACAACAACATAGTCAAGCGCCGGCTCAAAGCAAGCGTATGTTGTACCTGTAACGGCATTCTTGATTTCATTAAGTGTGTAACCGATAGCAATTTTAGCGGCAACCTTTGCAATAGGATAACCTGTTGCCTTTGACGCAAGTGCCGATGAACGGGATACACGGGGATTAACCTCGATAACCGCATATTCAAATGTTTCGGGGTTGAGTGCGAACTGGCAGTTACAACCGCCCTCTACTTTAAGCGCAGAGATAATGTTGAGAGCCGCACTTCTGAGCATCTGATATTCCTTGTCGGCAAGTGTTACCGTAGGAGCGATAACGATTGAGTCGCCTGTGTGAACGCCTACAGGATCGAAGTTTTCCATTGAGCAGACAGTAATAACATTTCCGTCGCTGTCACGCATAACCTCAAACTCGATTTCCTTCCAACCTGAGATACATTTTTCAACAAGCACCTGTGTGATAGGAGAAAGTTCAAGACCGTTTGATGTGATTTCACGAAGTTCTTCCTCGTTATCGACAATACCGCCGCCTGTACCGCCGAGTGTGAATGCAGGACGGATAATTACAGGATAACCGATTTCATCGGCAAACTTAACAGCTGATTCAACATCTGTAACAACAAGTGACGGAATAACAGGCTGACCTATTTCAATCATTGTGTCCTTAAAAAGCTGTCTGTCCTCTGCCTTGTCGATTGTTTCGGGGTTTGCACCGAGAAGCTGAACATTGTATTTATCAAGGAAGCCCTCCTTTGCAAGCTGCATTGAAAGGGTAAGACCCGTCTGACCGCCGAGGGTTGAAAGAAGGCTGTCAGGGCGTTCCTTTTTGATGATTCTCTTAACTGTTTCAAGCGTCAACGGCTCAATGTAGATTTTATCAGCCATTGCGTTATCAGTCATAATTGTAGCAGGGTTTGAGTTTACGAGAATAACCTCAAGTCCTTCTTCTTTAAGCGCACGGCAAGCCTGTGTGCCTGCATAGTCAAATTCGGCAGCCTGACCGATTACGATAGGGCCCGAACCGATTACCATAACTCGTTTGATATTCTTTTTGAGTGGCATATAATCATTCCTCGTTCAAGTAATTATTGTATCTGTTCTTATGCTGAATAGTAATCCGAATTTCGGACTCTTATTTTCTGTTGTTCTTCATCAATTCAATAAAGCGGTCAAACAAAAATGCTGTATCGTGAGGACCGCCGCAAGCTTCCGGATGGAACTGAACCGAGAAAGCAGGCATATTTGTGTAGTTTACGCCCTCGCAGGTGTTATCATTGCCGTTTACAAAGCTTACTTTGCCGTTTTCGGGCATACTGTCGCTTACAACAGCGTAGCCGTGGTTCTGTGATGTAATGTAAACTCTGCCTGTTTCAACCTCTTTTGCAGGCTGGTTTGCACCTCTGTGACCGTACTTGAGCTTTTCTGTTTTTGCACCCTGTGAAAGTGCAAGGAGCTGATGACCGAGACAGATACCGAAGGTCGGAATCCCGAAGTCACAAAGCTTTTTGAGCTCTGCAATAATCTCTGTGTTGTCCGAAGGATCTCCCGGTCCGTTTGAAAGCATTACGCCGTCGGGATTCATAGCCTTAATTTCATCCGCTGTTGTGTGGGCGGGAACGACTGTAAGGTTACAACCTCTCTTAACAAGCTCTCTGCCGATGTTATGCTTTGCGCCAAAATCCATAAGCACAACATTGAGGTCGCCGTTTTCAGCGTCAAAATGCTCTTTTTCTTTTATAGTAGTGCTTTCAACAGCCTCTGTAATAACATAGTTCTTAATCTCGTCAAGTTCTTCCTTTGTTACATCGGGAGAATAGGAGATTTTGCAGTTCAGAACACCGTATTCACGCACAATTCTTGTGAGCGCACGGGTGTCAATTCCGTAAATGCCGGGAATTCCCGACTCTTTTAAAAAGGTGTCAAGATCACCCTCACAACGGAAGTTTGAAGGAACTTGGCACCATTCTCGTACAATATAACCTTTCAGCGACGGAGAGTCACTCTCAAAATCGGCAGGGATAACACCATAGTTGCCGATTAAAGGGAATGTCTGAATAACCACCTGACCATAATAGCTGGGGTCGGTGAGTGTTTCAAGATAACCTGTCATTGCTGTAGTAAAAACAAGTTCTCCCGTAGTTTCTTTTTCGGCACCAAACGCCTTGCCCTCAAAAACTGTTCCGTTTTCAAGGATTAAGTATGCCGCACGGCTCATAAAAACACATTCCTTTCAATAAACTAAAAAAATCGCAGTCAGTTTTCATATGTTCTGATAACCTGCTTTGCAACCTCAAGCTTGCTTGTTCTGAGATCCATAGCCTGTTTTTCAAGATAGCGATGCGCCTGATCTTCGGACATATTAAGGCAGGTAATAAGCAGGAACTTTGCTCTGTTTATTATCTTCATATCCGCAACCATATGCTTGAGCTTTTCATTTTCTTCAATCACACGGAACATACGCATCTTAAAACATTCCGTAAACTGCAAAAAGTGGTGAAACAGGTGCTTGTTTACGGGCTTTGCAATAACAAGAACACCGTGCTCCGTGAGTGCATCGTTCACATAATCCGCATTACGCTGCGGAACGATAATCACAACACTTGAACGGGTTGTTCCGGCAAAGTACTTTGAAAGCTCAATGCCGTTTTCCTTTTCAAGCGGTGCATTGACGCAGATGAGGTCAAAAACCTCACCATTTGCAAGCTCCTTAGCCTCCTGTGAGGTTTGGCAGACGGAAATCTCCGTATAGCCTTCGCTTCCGAGCAATTGTGACAAAGAAACGGCACTCTGTTCAGAGTGTGAAATCAACAAAGCATTTTTCAAGAACCTCACCACCGCATATTGTTTCATTCATCTTATTATTTTACAAGATTAACCCCTATTGTTATTTACTTAAAGGAATTATGACAATATTTTTTACAATTTTGTAAAAACATTTTCATTGCAAATTTGTTTTACACTTTTCAACATTTTTCGGGCTGTACAACAAATTGTCTTTTCATTATTATTTATGGTTTTAAGCTGTATAATTCAAATATCCTTCATAGTGTAAACTTTGATTTTTGACACTATATATAGTATAGAGCCAAAACACCCCGAACAGCTCTTGCCGTTCGGGGCGTCTCGGTTTATGTGAATTAAAAAGGATAGGGTTAATTAAGCTATTGGGGATTATTCAATATCCTGCATAGCGTCGTAGCCTGTTTCGCCTGTTCTAACCTTAACAACATCTTCAACATCATAGATAAAGATTTTGCCGTCACCGATGTGACCTGTGTAAAGTGCCTTAACAGCCGCATCAACAACTGCCTTTACAGGAACCTTGCAAACTACGATTTCAACCTTCATCTTAGGAAGGAGGTTACTTTCAATAGCAACACCACGGTAATACTCTGCTTTACCCTTCTGAGCACCGCAACCGAGTACCTGAGATACTGTCATACCTGTGATGCCGAGCTTATCCATTTCTTCTTTAAGAGCTTCAAGCTTTGACTGCTTGAGAAGAATGTCAATCTTAGTAATCTTTGTGCCGTCGGTAGCCATATCATAATTGCCGGCAAGCTGAACGGGAACTGCCTGAGTTGCAGGAACATTGCAGTCAACATCAAATGTTTCATCAAGTGAAGCTGTACCGACACCGATTGGCATAAAGTCTGCATATGCGCTGATAAGACCGTGCTCGCAGATATCGAGGCCCTTCATTTCTTCGTCCTTTGTAACACGAAGACCTACTGTCTTTTTGATGATTGTGAATACGATAATCATGCAAACAACTGTCCAAGCTACGATTGTAACAATACCGAGAGCCTGCTTACCAAGCTGAGCAAAGCCACCGCCGTAGAAAAGACCTGTGATGCCGTTCTGACCGTTACCTGTTGCGAAAAGACCTACTGCAAGGCCGCCCCACATACCGTTTACGCCGTGTACCGAGAATGCGCCGACAGGATCATCTATTTTAAGCTTGATATCAACAAATTCAACTGCTACTACGATGAGGATACCTGAAACGATACCGATAACTGCTGCGCCGATTGCGTCAACATCTGCACAACCTGCCGTGATTGCTACAAGACCTGCGAGTGATGCGTTAAGACACATTGAAACATCAGGCTTGCCGTTCTTAATCCATGTAAAGAGCATGGTTGTTACTGTTGCAACTGCCGGAGCAATTGTTGTTGTAAGAAGAATCTGACCGAGACGAGCGCCGTCTTCAGCAGCGGCACCGTTAAAGCCGTACCATGCAAACCAAAGAATGAATACACCGAGAGCACCGAGTGTGATGCTGTGACCGGGGATAGCGTTTACCTTGCCGTTCTTGCCGTATTTACCAATACGGGGTCCGAGAATGATTGCGCCGACAAGTGCCGAGATACCGCCGACCATATGAATTACGATTGAACCTGCAAAGTCGATACAGCCGAGCTTTGCAAGCCAACCCTGACCGTTCCAAACCCAACCTGCTTCAATCGGGTAAACAACGAGTGAAATAATTGCGCTGTAAACACAGTATGCCGAGAATTTTGTACGCTCTGCCATAGCACCTGAAACGATAGTAGCTGCTGTAGCACAGAATACAAGCTGGAATACGAATGAGTTCCAATCAAAGTTCATCCAGTCTGTGAACATATTGAGGTTGGGAACACCGATGAATCCTGCAACATAGTCCTCAGACATCATAAGTCCGAAGCCTAACAAGCTGAATACAACCGTACCGATACAAAAGTCCATCAGGTTTTTCATAATGATGTTACCTGCGTTTTTAGCTCTTGTAAAACCGGTTTCAACCATTGCGAATCCGCACTGCATAAAGAACACGAGTAATGCGCCGATCATAAACCAGACGCCTGTGCCTCCGTAAATTAGTTCTGCCATATAAATCTCTCCTTTTATCAAAATAACAAAAACGGCGTGGAGTTGACAGTTTAATTCTGTCAATCACACGCCGTTGTGTTACCAGTTATACAATATAAATAATGTTATTTAGTATAAATAGAGGTTCTATCAATCACACACCGAAAAGAAGTTCGCCGTATGAAGGATAAGGCCAGTATTCCGAAGCTGTTTCTGTTTCCATTGCGTCACCGACAGCTCTGAGTTCCTGCATAAGTGCAAATACTGTTTCTCTGTAGTACTTAGCATACTTGAGGTTATCATCGCTGTAGTCGCTTGCCTTGATAACAGCCTCTTCAAGCTCTGCAGTTTTCTTTGAGAAACATACAAGTTTGTTTGAAAGGCTTGTAATAAGGTCTTCCTCAACACTTGTAGGAATAGCGTCTGAAAGTGCCTTCTTGGCAAGTGCTGTATCCGTAAGATCTCTTACATATGATGTAACGGCAGGAAGAATGTTCTTCTTAGCCATATCAATCATTGTGAGAGCCTCAATGTTAATCTGCTTAGAATAGCTTTCAAGCTCAATTTCATATCTTGCACGGATTTCGTCTGCCGAACAAATCTTATTCTTAACAAAGAGGTCAACATTCTTCTTGTCAAGGAAGTGTTCCATTGCGTCAGGAAGTGACTTGAGGTTAAGAAGTCCTCTTCTTTCAGCCTCTTCAACCCACTCGGGAGCGTAGTTGTTGCCGTTGAAGATAATGTTCTGATGCTCTGTGAATACTTTCTTAACAAGAGCCTTGATAGCTGCGTCCATATCATCCGCATCTTTAAGCTCATCGTAGAACTCTGAAAGTTCTTCGGCTACCATAGTGTTGAGCATATAGTTAGGACATGCAATGTTAAGTGAAGAACCAAGTGCTCTGAATTCAAACTTGTTACCTGTGAATGCAAAAGGTGATGTACGGTTACGGTCCGATGTGTCCTTCATAAAGTCAGGAAGAACATCAACGCCTGTTCTCATCTTCTGCTTACCCTTGCTTACATATTCTCTGTCATTGATGATTGAATCAACGAGTTCGCCGAGGTCATCACCGAGATACATTGAAATGATTGCAGGCGGTGCTTCGTTAGCGCCGAGACGGTGGTCGTTACCTGCCGATGCAACCGTGATTCTGAGAAGATCCTGATACTCGTGAACAGCCTTTACAACTGCTGCAAGGAAAAGCTGGAACTGAAGGTTGTTTTCAGGAGTCTTGCCGGGCTCAAGAAGGTTTTCGCCTGTGTTGGTTGAAATTGACCAGTTGTTGTGCTTACCGGAACCGTTAACACCTGCGAACGGCTTTTCGTGAAGAAGACAAACAAGACCGTGTCTTTCGGCAACCTTCTTCATAACTTCCATTGTAAGCTCGTTGTGGTCGGTTGCAATGTTTGTTGTTGTGAAGATAGGAGCAAGCTCGTGCTGTGAAGGAGCAACTTCGTTATGCTTTGTCTTTGCAAGGATACCGAGTTTCCAGAGTTCCTCGTCAAGGTCTTTCATATAAGCAGCAACTCTTGTCTTGATTGCACCGAAGTAATGGTCGTCAAGTTCCTGTCCTTTAGGAGCTTTTGCACCGAAAAGTGTTCTGCCTGTATAAATAAGATCCTCTCTCTGGTCGTAAGCGTCCTTATCAATAAGGAAGTATTCCTGCTCCGGACCTACTGTTGTTGTAACTCTTGTAACATTTTCTTTGCCGAGAAGATGAAGAATCTTTACAGCCTCTGTATTAATTCTCTCCATTGAACGAAGAAGAGGAGTTTTCTTATCGAGAACCTCGCCTGTATAAGAACAGAATGCTGTAGGAATATAAAGTGTTCCGTCCTTAACGAATGCATATGATGTCGGATCCATGTTGTATAGCCTCTTGCCTCGAATGTGGCACGAATACCGCCGCTTGGGAAAGAAGAAGCATCAGGCTCGCCCTTTACAAGCTCTTTACCTGAGAACTCCATGATAACCTGACCTTCACCGTTCGGCGCGATAAAGCTGTCATGCTTTTCGGCTGTGATACCTGTCATCGGCTGGAACCAGTGTGTGTAGTGGGTACAGCCCATTTCAACTGCCCAGTCCTTCATAGCAGCCGCAACAACATTTGCAACGCTGAGGTCAAGCGGTTCACCGTTCTGGATTGTCTTTTTCAAAGCCTTGTAAGTTGACTTTGGAAGTCTTTCCTGCATCTTCTGGTCATTAAATACCATGCTGCCAAAAATTTCGGGAACTTTTGCCATTTTAATTCTCTCCTATCCATTTTGAAAATAAATTTTAATGGTCTGATTTTTGCTTTATAAAAACAGAAAAGGACACTGTAAGCCTCAGCTCACAGCGCCCTTGCTGTCTTTGATGTTGTTAGTATATTCCACTTTTGCGAATTTGTCAATACATTTTTTGAAAAAAGTTTTGAAATTGCAAGTTTTATTAAATTTCCTGCAAAATTAAGCTGAAACACCAATAAGAGTTGCATATTTTCTACAACAATCACAGTAAAATGAAAGTTTTGCCCTTAAAAGTTGCAATTTTCCTCTATTTTCCCTTGACAAAGCACAATGTATAGTTATATAATCTAAGTGCTGATTTTTCTTGATCAACGATGACAGGGCATTTCAGAACATCAGCCGACCTGCACATTCACCTTTGCAGGATATAGCACAGGCTGAGCATAGCGGTTTTACCGCTGAGAAGAGATTGGGCATTTTACAATTACATATATATGATTGATTATTAACCGGCAGAACATTAATTGCCACTTTGAACCGATAAGTTTACGAAAGCAAACTTCCTTTTACATATATAATGTTATATAAAAAGTCCGCTGAATAATTTTTGTGATTAACAGGAAAGGGTGATCATTAATGGAACAGACAGTCAGAGAGAACAACAAGACTCTGTATTCTCCGAAGTTTGAACATGATAACTGCGGTATCGGAGCTGTTGTTAATATTAAGGGTATCAAGTCACACGACACCGTGGCAAACGCTCTGACAATTGTTGAAACTCTCGAACACAGAGCAGGTAAGGATGCCGAAGGCAAAACAGGTGACGGCGTAGGTATTCTTCTCCAGATTTCACACAAATTTTTTAAGAAGGCAGCTGCTGAAATCGGCATTAAGCTCGGTTCCGAAAGAGATTACGCTGTAGGTATGTTCTTCTTCCCTCAGAATGAGCTTGCAAGAAATCAGGCAAAGAAGATGTTTGAAATCATTGCAGAAAAAGAAGGTCTTACAGTTCTCGGTTGGAGAAATGTTCCTTCAAAGCCCGAGGTCCTCGGTCACAGAGCTGTTGAATGTATGCCTGCAATCATGCAGTGCTTTATCAAAAGACCTCACGGTGTAAAAAGAGGTCTTCCGTTCGACAGAAAGCTCTATGTTGCAAGAAGAGTTTTTGAACAGAGTAATGAAGACACATATGTAGTTTCGCTTTCAAGCAGAACTATTGTATATAAAGGTATGTTCCTTGTCGGCGATCTCCGTAACTTCTTCCTTGATCTTCAGGACGAGGATTACGAGTCTGCAATCGCTATGGTTCACTCCCGTTTTTCAACCAACACAAATCCAAGCTGGCAGAGAGCTCATCCTAACAGAATGATTGTTCACAACGGTGAAATCAACACAATCAGAGGCAACGCTGACAAGATGCTTGCCCGTGAGGAAACAATGCGTTCGGAGCATCTCAAAGGCGACCTTGACAAGGTTATTCCTGTTGTAAACACAGAGGGTTCAGACTCTGCAATGCTTGATAACACACTTGAATTTCTCGTAATGAGCGGCATGGAGCTTCCTCTTGCCGTTATGATTACAATTCCGGAGCCGTGGGATAATAACGGCACAATGAGCCAGAAAAAAAAGGACTTCTATCAGTATTATGCAACAATGATGGAGCCGTGGGACGGTCCTGCGTCAATCCTTTTCTCTGACGGTGACATTATGGGTGCGGTTCTTGACCGTAACGGTCTGCGTCCGTCAAGATACTACATCACGGATGACGGCAACCTCATTCTTTCATCGGAAGTCGGCGCACTTCCTATTGATCCCGCAAAGATTGTTACAAAGGAAAGACTTCGCCCGGGCAAAATGCTCCTTGTCGATACGGTTCAGGGCAGACTCATTGATGACGATGAACTCAAAGAGTATTATGCGTCAAAACAGCCTTACGGCGAATGGCTCGACAGTAATCTTGTTTGTCTTAAAGACCTCAAAATTCCTAATATGAAGGTTGAGGAGCATTCATATAAAGAAAGACAAAAACTCCAGAAGGCTTTCGGATATACCTACGAAGATGTTATGACATCAATCCTTCCTATGGCGAAGAACGGCACAGAGTCAATTGCCGCAATGGGTACAGACAGTCCGCTTGCAGTTCTTTCAAAAGAACCGCAGCCGCTTTTCAACTACTTCAAACAGCTCTTTGCACAGGTTACAAATCCGCCGATTGACGCAATCCGTGAGGAAGTTGTAACATCAACAACAATTTATATCGGCGAGGACGGCAACATCCTTGAGGAGCGTCCCGAAAACTGCAAGGTTATGAAGATTCACAACCCGATTCTTACATCAACCGATATTCTCAAAATCAAGAATATGCACATTCCGGGCTTTAAGGTTGCGGTTATCCCGATTCTCTACTACAAGAACACAAGACTTTCAAAGGCTGTTAAGCGACTTTTCATTGAAGCTGACAAGGCTTACAATGACGGTGCAAATATTCTTATCCTCTCCGACAGAGGAGTTGACGAAAACCATCTTGCAATTCCGTCACTTCTTGCAGTATCCGCTCTTCATCAGCACCTTGTTGCAACAAAGAAGAGAACCTCACTTGCAATGATACTTGAAAGCGGTGAGCCGAGAGAAGTTCATCATTTTGCAACACTTCTCGGTTACGGTGCAAGTGCAATCAACCCGTATCTTGCTCAGGAAACAATTCACGAGCTTATCGGTGACGACCTTCTTGACAAGGACTACTACGCAGCAGTTGACGATTACAACAGCGCAGTTCTCCACGGCATCGTAAAGATTGCGTCAAAAATGGGTATCTCAACAATCCAGTCATATCAGGGCTCACAGATTTTTGAGGCTATCGGTATCGGCAAGGATGTTATTGACGAATACTTCACAGGCACAGTCAGCAGAATCGGCGGTATCACAATCAAGGATATTGAAAAGAATGTTGACAAACTTCACACAGCGGCATTTGATCCGCTTGACCTCGGTGTAAGCGATGAGCTTGAATCCCGTGGTTCACACAAGTTCAGAAGCGGCAAAGAGGAACACCTCTACAATCCGCAGACTATATATATGCTCCAGCAGGCAACAAGGACAGGCGACTATGAGCTTTACAAAAAGTATTCTCATATGATTTCCGAAGAAATGGATCCTGTAAATATCAGAGGTCTTTTCGACTTCAACTTTGCAGAAACTCCTGTTCCGCTTGATGAGGTTGAAAGCGTTGATTCAATCGTAAAGCGTTTCAAGACAGGCGCTATGTCCTACGGTTCAATCTCACAGGAGGCTCACGAAACACTTGCGATTGCAATGAATCAGCTTCACGGCAAGTCAAACTCCGGTGAGGGCGGCGAAAGCCTTGAAAGACTTCTCACAAAAGGACAGAAGGTTGACAGATGTTCTGCAATCAAGCAGGTTGCGTCAGGTCGTTTCGGTGTTACATCAAGATACCTCACATCTGCAAACGAAATTCAGATTAAAATGGCTCAGGGTGCAAAGCCGGGCGAAGGCGGACATCTTCCGGGCAAAAAGGTTTATCCCTGGATTGCAAAAACCCGTCATTCAACACCGGGTGTATCGCTCATCTCTCCCCCACCGCACCACGACATTTACTCAATCGAGGACCTTGCACAGCTTATCTACGACCTCAAGAATTCTAACAAAGACGCAAGAATCTCTGTTAAGCTCGTTTCGGAATGCGGTGTAGGTACGGTTGCCGCAGGCGTTGCAAAAGCAGGTGCAGGCGTAATCCTTATTTCAGGTTATGACGGCGGTACAGGCGCTGCTCCGAGAAACTCAATCTACAATGCAGGTCTGCCGTGGGAACTCGGTCTTGCCGAGGCTCATCAGACGCTCATTATGAACGACCTTCGTAACAAGGTCGTTATTGAAACCGACGGTAAGCTTATGAACGGCCGTGATGTTGCAATTGCCGCAATGCTCGGTGCAGAGGAATTTGGTTTTGCAACTGCTCCGCTTGTAACTCTCGGTTGTGCAATGATGAGAGTATGTAACCTTGATACCTGCCCGTTCGGTGTTGCCACACAGAACCCCGAGCTCAGAAAAAGATTCTGCGGCAAGCCCGAATATGTAATAAACTTTATGAAGTTTGTAGCAAGCGAACTTCGTGAATATATGTCAAAGCTCGGTGTAAAAACCGTTGATGAGCTTGTCGGAAGAATTGACCTCATCAAGAGAAAAGAAGGCATCACAGGACAGGCTGCCGAGGTTGACCTTTCTAACATTCTTGATACAAACTTTGTTTCGGAAAAGGTTGAATACAACAAAAAGAGCCTTTATGATTTCAAGCTTGAATCAACACTTGACGAGAGAATCCTCTGCAAAGAATTTGCAAAGGTTCTTGCAAAAGGCACAAAGAAAAAGGTTGAAGTCAATGTTAAGAACACTGACCGTTCATTCGGTACAATCTTCGGTTCTGAGGTTACAAGAAAGCATTACAACAACCTTGATGACGATACATTTACAGTAGTCTGCAACGGTTCGGGCGGTCAGAGCTTTGGCGCATTCATTCCAAAGGGACTCACACTTGAACTTGTGGGCGACTCAAACGACTACTTCGGCAAGGGACTTTCAGGCGGTAAGCTGGTAGTTTATCCTCCGAAGAACTCAACATTTGACGCAGGTAACAACATCATCATCGGTAATGTTGCACTTTACGGCGCAACAAGCGGCAAGGCATTTATCAACGGTGTTGCAGGCGAGCGTTTCTGCGTAAGAAACTCAGGCGCAACAGCAGTTGTTGAGGGTGTCGGCGACCACGGTTGTGAATATATGACAGGCGGTCGAGTTGTTGTTATCGGCAAAACAGGCAAAAACTTTGCCGCAGGTATGTCCGGCGGTGTTGCCTATGTTCTTGATGAAGAAAGAGACCTTTACACAAAGCTTAACAAGGAAATGGTTCACTTCTCGGAAGTATCCGAAAAGTACGATATAATCGAACTCAAGACGCTTATTGAAGAACATGTTGCAGCAACAGGTTCACAGAGAGGCAAGAAAATCCTTGATAACTTTGACGAGTATCTTCCGAAATTCAAGAAGATTATTCCGCACGACTACAAGAGAATGATGGCTGCAATTGCCGCTTATGAAGAAAAAGGTCTTACAAACGAGCAGGCACAGATTGAAGCTTTCTACGAAATTGTGAATAATAAATAAGGAGGGGATATTTATGGGAAAGCCAACAGGATTTATGGAATATAAGCGTGAGGATGCCCCGGCATACTCCGTAAAAGAAAGAATCAAAAATTTTGACGAATTTCACGATCCCCTCAGCAAAGAGGATCAGCAAAAACAGGGTGCAAGATGCATGGACTGCGGCGTGCCTTTCTGTCAGGCAGGAATGCAGATTGGTTCTGCATTCTCAGGCTGTCCGCTTAACAACCTCATTCCCGAATGGAATGACCTCATCTACAAGGGCAACTGGGAACAGGCTTACAACCGTCTTAAAGTTACAAACAACTTCCCCGAATTCACATCCCGTGTATGTCCCGCTCTCTGTGAAAAGGCATGCACCTGCGGTGCAAACGGTGATGCTGTCAGCGTAAGAGCCAACGAATACGGAATCATTGAAAATGCCTATGAAGAAGGTCTTGCAGACGCAAGAATTCCAAAGGTAAGAACAGGCAAGAAAATTGCAATCATCGGTTCGGGTCCATCGGGACTTGCCGCTGCCGACCAGCTCAATCAGCGCGGTCACTCTGTAACGGTATTTGAGCGCAATGACAGAGTAGGCGGTCTGCTTATGTACGGCATTCCGAATATGAAGCTTGAAAAAGATGTTATCGAACGCAAGATTAACATTATGGAAGAAGAAGGCGTAACCTTTGAAACCTGCTCAAATGTCGGCAAAGACATCAAAGCAAGCGAAATTCTCAAGGACTTTGACCGTGTAATCCTTGCTTGCGGTGCATCAAATCCGAGAGATATCAAAGTTCCCGGCAGAGAGGCTAACGGCATTCACTTTGCCGTTGACTTCCTCAAATCAACAACAAAGTCACTTCTTGACTGCAACCTCAGAGAGGGTACATTCATCAGCGCAAAAGGCAAGAATGTAATGGTAATCGGCGGCGGCGACACAGGTAACGACTGCGTCGGCACAAGCATAAGACACGGTGCAAAATCCGTTCTCCAGCTTGAAATGATGCCTAAACTTCCCGACACAAGAAGTGCCGATAACCCATGGCCGCAATGGCCGAGAGTCTGCAAAACAGACTACGGTCAGGAAGAGGCTATTGAAGTCTACGGTCACGATCCACGAGTTTATCAGACAACCGTTAAGCAGTTCATTGCTGACAAAAACGGTAATCTTGTAGGTGCGGAGCTTGTTAAGCTCAAACCCGAAAAGGATGCTAAAACAGGCAGACTTATGATGAAAGAGGTTGAAGGCTCAGAATACAAGGTCGATGTTGAACTCGTACTCATTGCGGCAGGATTCCTCGGCAGCGAAAACTATGTAACTAAGGCATTCGGTGTTGAAACAAACGCAAGAACCAATGTTGCAACAGCAGAAGGCTCACACAAGACAAATGTTGAAAATGTATTTGTTACAGGCGATATGCACAGAGGACAGTCACTTGTTGTCTGGGCGATTCGTGAGGGCAGAGATGTTGCCAAAGAGGTTGACGAAAGCCTTATGGGATACACAAATCTTTAATTGATTACAAATAACCTGATAATCCTCAATTTTTCGATATACCGGTTAATAATCAGAAAGCGCAGGAGCGGATTTCCCTCCTGCGTTTTTCTTTGGCATTTAGGGTTTGTTTCTGTTGCATATCAATATGATTGATGATAAAATAAAGGATATATACAATGCAATAAAATGTGAGGAAATATTATGAGTAACAGACCTGAAACCAATAAACAAAGCTGTCCCGTTTACAAAAAATGCGGCGGTTGTCAACTGCAAAATCTGTCATATCCCGAACAGCTTGAATTCAAGCAGAGAAAAGTCGAAAAACTTCTCAAACGCTTTTGCACCGTTGAAAAAATTATCGGAATGAAAACTCCCTACCACTACCGCAACAAGGTTCAGGCGGCTTTTTATACGGACAAAAAAGGGCAAAATCATTTCGGGTGTGTATCAGTCTGGCAGTCATCATGTTGTCGGAATTGACAGCTGTCAGACAGAGGATGTTATTGCCGACAAAATCATCGTTGCAGTACGCAAGCTCCTCCCCTCTTTCAGAATGACAACCTATAACGAGGACACAGGCAAAGGTTTTCTCCGTCACATTCTTGTGAAAAGAGGCTTTGCGACAAATCAGATTATGCTTGTGCTTGTGACAGGTACACCTGTTTTTCCGTCAAAAAACAATTTTGTAAAAGCGATTCTGAAACAGTTTCCCGAAATCACGACCATTGTGCAAAATATAAACCCCTACCGCACCAACCTTGTACTCGGTGACAATCAGAAAGTGCTGTACGGCAAGGGTTATATTGAGGATATTCTCTGCGGTTGCAGGTTCAGAATTTCGCCGAAAGCTTTTACCAAATTAACCCCGTTCAAACCGAAGTTTTGTACGGCAAAGCAATTGAATTTGCAAATCTCAAAGGCAACGAAACCGTGCTTGACACCTACTGCGGAATCGGCACAATCGGCATAATTGCCGCCAAAAACGGTGCAGGCAATGTTATCGGTGCAGAACTTAACGGCGATGCCGTGAGGGATGCAATCGTAAACGCAAGAGCAAATAATCTGAAAAATATCCGTTTCTACAAAGCCGATGCGGGCGAGTTCATGAGAGAAGCTGCAGACGAGGATGAAAAGCCCGATGTTGTGTTCATGGATCCGCCAAGAGCCGGAAGTGACCGAAAATTTCTCGACTCACTAATCAAAATGTCTCCGAAAAAGGTTGTCTATGTTTCCTGCAACCCCGAAACATTGGCAAGAGATTTAGCCTACCTAACCCAAAACAGCCCCTACAAAGCCAAAAAAATCCAACCCGTAGATATGTTCCCCCACACAGCACATATCGAGGCCGTAGTCTTGATGTCAAGAAAATAATTAAGCAATATAAAATTTGGCTTGTTTGCTGACTTTTTCTAAATCTAAAATTATATATTTAACCATCAAAAGCACTCGGGTATATCTTATAGAAACATATCCAACGCAAAATTTCGTTCAGGTTGTAGCCTCGGATTAGATAATGCAAATTGAGTGAGTGGATTAGATGCCAGGGTGTTTGGAGAAAATTTTATAGGACAAAAAGCTGACAGGCAATCCTGCAATTCGACCGTTTTGAGGGGTTCATGAACAGTGAAATAGATGTTAATAGAAATTAGACAAATCGGAATTTATGGAGGATAAAGCTGATGAACAACAAAAGGATAATTATAGGAGTCACTATCGGAATAATCGCAGCAATACTTTGGAGCGTTGTTTTTATAAATGTCTTAAATAGCATGGCTGGAATTGGAATCGGAATATGTCTGGGTATATCTTTTGGTATATCTGGCAGTCTTCTTTTTCAAAAAAAGATAAATGATGATACAACTTCCAGTTTGTAGGAATGACATGAAAAATGAAGTTTAAGGAACCGAGCTTTACCCTGTTTGCCTATACAAATTATAGGACAATTCAAGGTTGTCACAGGCTCGAACCACTAGATTTTAAGGGAAAAGGTGCGTTCCACCACTCCCTTGTACAATAGGGGTTGAGTATGTTTTTCGTCGAACAACCGTGCCACATCGAAACTGTAGTCTTGATGTCAAAAAAATAATTAAGCAATATAAAATTCGGCTTGTTTGCTGACTTTTGCAGCAGTTTAAATTATACGCACAACTGCTGCAAATGCTTGGCTATATCTTATGGAAACATATCCGCTAATGTTAGGTATCTAAACAGCACAAAACAATTCGAATTAGATGCAGTGGCTTTGTTTTTATCGGGGTACCCCTATTTATTGACATTGAGCCTAATTTTCATATATTTCGTTTTTTCGGGTTACCCCAACTATTGACATTGAGCCTGCTTAGTTAGCGTTAGGTTAGACAACTGTTAGACAAACAGATTTTCAGAGGGGTTTTATCTCTGCTGAACGCAAAAGAAAAACGCCCTAAACTTCAATGTTTAAGGCGTTTTTTTAGCTTGGAAGGGGTGGACACTTTAGATCCCCCCTTGTATTCAACTGAGAAACGGCAAAAAACTTAAAAAATAAATTTTTTTGCCCAAAATTTTGCGCTTGGCTTAACCGGAATCGTGGTAAACTCTGCAACAAAATTTCTGTATAATTATTATAGCATACATCCCAAGTCCTGTCCAGTCTTTTCGACAAAAAAATTTCAGGAGATGTTATGGTATGTTAAGAGGGTTATGGGCCAAACAGTTACCCACAAAAAAATAGCACCGATGCCCCCGTATTGAGGACATCGGTGCTATTTTTTGCAGGCAACCTATTTTTTCAATGGCAGGTTTGCGTCCTGCTCATATCCGCCGACAAACCGTATTCTGATTTGGGTGGCAGAGAGAACTGTTATCTGTTCAATAATTCTTCGGATAAAGTCATCGTTAAATTCAGTAAGGTTCAAGTTTTCCTCATTGTTGATATAAAGCAAGGCTTGTTGGTACTGGTATTCCTGTGCCTGATCTGCCATCTTCTTTTTCTGGATTTCCTGCAGTTGCTGGTAAGGCCCATTTTCTGTTCAGAAAGCTGCCGTAACTTGGCGGCATAGAATTCGCTATCGCCACCCTGCGCGATAATTTTAACTAAGGCCGACATTTCCTGCTGCAACTTGTCTATTTGCTTTTCCAGTGATTGCGGTGTGATTTGATTCCCGGAAAACAGGATAATGTTTTCTTGAACATCACGCAGATTTTTCAGGATATCTTCTTTGTCCTCGACCACTTTTTGAATACATTGGAGGATTGCCTGATGCAAGGCTTCTTCCGATATGGTTGGTGAATGCTGGCAGTATTTTGTTCCGAATTCCAATCGACTGATGCAGCGCCAGACTACTTTCTTCTTGCCCTTTTTTACCCATGTGGTCCGGCGATACATGGAACCGCATTCCCCGCAAACCAGCCTTTCGGAAAGTGCATACTTGCTGCAGTATTTGCCCAGCGCACTCTTGGTTTTCTTTTGGGAAACCTTCTTTTTGCTGTTCCTTCTGGTCAGTTCAAGCTGGACATTTAGGAAATCCTCACGAGAGATAATCGCCGGATGGTTGTCAGTGATGTAATATTGGGTGAGCTCCCCGTTGTTTTTCTTCTTTTTCTTAGTCAGGAAGTCTACGGTGTAACTCTTTTGCAGCAGTACATCGCCCATATATTTTTCATTTCGCAGGATATGTTCAATACTGGACAATCCCCATTCTGGATTCCCCCGCGGCGTCAGTATGTTTCGCCGTTCCAAGGCTTCCTTGATCTGACGCAGGCTGCGGCCCAGCAAGAACAGGTTAAAAATCATTTTGATATGTTCTGCTTCTTCCGGCACAATCTCCGGCTCTCCGTCCTCTCCTTTTTTATAGCCCAGCATATTCTTATAGGGAAAGGCGAAATTTCCTTGACTGTACCCTTTTCGTTTGCCCCATTTAACATTGTTGCTCAGAGATTCGCTTTCGCCTTGGGCGAAAGCACTGGTCCATGTGAAGAATATTTCGCTTGTTACACGGGAGGTGTCCAGTCCTTCTTTTTCAAACCGGATGATAATGCCCCGATCCTTGAGCATTCGTATGTACGAAATGCATTGCAGGGTATTTCGGGAAAATCTGGATAGCGACTTTGCCAGTATCATGTCGATTTTCCCTTTTTTGCACTGCTTTATCATTTCCATAAAACCGGGGCGGTTCTCATCTCTGGTTCCGCTGATGCCATCGTCTGAAAAAACGCCAGCATATTCCCACTCAGGATTTGAACGAATCAAATCATCGTAATAGGTGATTTGGTTTTCGATACTGGTCTGCTGTTCTTCCTGCTCTGTACTGACTCGGCAGTAAGCCGCTACCCTTAGCTTGTGATTGCGGGTTCGGGCCTGCAGCACTGGGGAGGGTTTAATCTCCCGGATGATTTTCTGCCTGATGGGGGCTTGTGGCTCCATATAAACGCTCCTTTCCGGTAGGCTATATCATTTTTCCGTTTCGCAGTTGAAGGTGAACGGAAGCATTTGGCTGAATAAGGATTTTCTCTGTTATGCTGCTAAACAGGTCGTAGTCGAAATCGGAAATCAGGGGTTGATCGGCCAGCCGTTCCTGTATAAGCTGAGTCATCTGCTCCGAAGCACCGCTTTCGCTGACTTCGTATTTCGCTTTGGCACAATCCATGATAAGCTGGAGCAGTTGATCCGCATTAGCGCGGGGATTGGTCATCTGCCGGTCAATTTCATTGTTCAACCGGAGGACTTCGATGGATAAGCATTCACAATGCCTTTCTTCCGGTTTCAGCTTTTCCCGGTTTTTAATTGCCCGGTTTAATAGGGCAGTCACGCTTTGCAGCAATAGTTCGTCTGGTATGTAGTCTGTGCTTATCCCGCATTTTGGGCATTCCCACAAGATGTATCCTGTCCGCATATTGACTCGCTTGAGGATTTGCCCACAGTTTCCGCAGCAGATCTGCTGGCGGATTTTTTTCATTTCCACAGGCAGCTGCCGCCATATTGCTTTGCCTTGGCTGCTCTGAGGAAAGCTGCTTCTTCCAACTGTTCCTTTGAAATCAGCGGCGGGAATCCTTCATCGCCTGCATACTTGGAATTGTCCAAAATCCGGCAAACCATGGCTTTATTCCACTGCCCGGCTCCTTCCCGATAAGGAATGCCCGACAAGGAGGCATATTTGGCGAGTGTTGAAAGGGCGGTCCTTTCAAGGTATTTTGAAAAGATAGCCTGTACCAAAGGTCCCTCGTCAGGGTGCGGGATGATTTCTCCCTTTTCCATTTGATATCCGAAGGCAGGTATCTTTTCTTTTTCATTGGTACAACTCCTATCTTCTTTCAGCCAATTCCATCCCGTTGATTAACCGGAAACAGATGGTGTCTGAAAAAATCCTCACTTTAATAACCATATTGCGGAAAGCTACAGGCTCAAACTCTGAGATACTTTCCTGCTCTTCAAAAATTTTTAGAAGCAGGTAGCTTCCATTGAGTATTTCATGGTAGTCGTTTAAGTCACGGTATCGCTGGAGCTCCTTCCGCAAATTTTCCAGCTTGGTGTTATTGGTATTGGTTTCACTCATATAAAAAGCAGAATCAATGCACTCTTTTGCTCTCAAAGTAGCCAGCGCATGATTCTGCTCCAACAGATCCGCTATTTCTTTGTTCAACTGCATGGCCCCCGGATGGGACATGAAATTTTTATCACGCAGTTTTTCCACCTGCGTAATGAATGGGGTTAAAATCTCTGAGCGATTTCTCCCCAGCTTGTTATATAAGGTAACGAATGCGGATTCCACTTCGGACTCCTGCACATTTTCTATGGCGCACAATTTTTTGTCACGGAAATGCCGATAACAGGCCCATACTACAGTTCCGGCTTTGGTTACCCGCCTGCAGAATGTGCTTCCACACTCGCCGCACTCCAGCATTTTGGAGAAAGTATAGGTCTGGATTTCCTTTTTCCGTCCATGGAGTTGATTTTTCTTTTTTAGAAGTTCCTGCGCCAGACGAAATACATTGGGGCTGACGATAGCTTCATGGGTATTCTCCGCATAAAATTGGCTTTTCTCGCACGGTTCTTTACTTTCTTAAAAGGAAATGCGTCAGTGGTGAAGCGTTTCTGGAACAATTCATCTCCCATATAGCGTTCGTTGGTTAAAATATAAGAAACCCCGGTGGCACTCCACACGGGGTTCCCTTTCAGCTTTGGCACTTGGGCCTGTGCAAGTTCATTGGCGATTTCTCGAATGCTTTTCCCTGAGAGAAAGTCCCCAAATATCTTTCGGACAACCTTCGCTTCTTCCGGGCAAATCAGAAAACCGCCTTTTTCATCTAAGCGGTAGCCATAAGGCGCTTGGGATAGACGGTAGGTTCCATTTTTCATCCGCATGACTGCGCCTTTACGCATATTCTTCGCAATGGAAGTGGATTCTTCTTGTGAGAATGCACTGTACATGGAAAAGTACATTTCATTGGTCATGCGGCCTGTATCAATGCCTTCTTTTTCAAACGCAACAGCTATTCCCAACATTTTCAGTTCCCGAACGGCTTCAATGCAGTCGGCGCTGTTTCTTCCGAATCGGGAAATGGATTTAACCAGTATGCGGTCAATCCTCCAGCTCTGCAGTCCCGCATCATCCGTTGGAAATCATCGCGCTTGTCGGCTCTGGTACCGGTTATGCCTCGTCGGCATAGATGTCAATGAATTCCCAATCGCTGTGGGCTTGTATTAGTTGGGTGAAATATTCGACCTGCGCGGAAAAGGAGTTCAATTGATCATCGGAGTTGCTGCTCACACGGGCATAGGCACAAACCCGGATTTTCTGTTTCTGTGGTCTTATCGTAGGTCTATGATCTGCACCTGTGGCATTCTCCGCACCGCCCTTTCTGCGCTTTCTTGGGCGGCATCTATTGTGACCACCCCGCAGCAACAACATTACCACAACGGCTGGTACAAAGCTATCACGATAACCACTAAATATCGTATCGCAAAACCCGGTATCTTTCGGCAATAGCAACAGTCGCTTTCTTGTAATTTTCAGAGGTTATGATGCCATCGGCCAGCATCTTTTTCAAGGCCGAAAGCGCCATATAATATTTGATTTCATTGACTATGAGAGGGGATGGCGCTTCTGGATTGTAAGTAACACGCATAAATTCAGCCCCCTTTACCATGGCAAATGGAGCCCTTTTGGGCCGCCCTCTGGAAAAAGCGGTTTTCCAGCCCCTTGACGTAAAGCTCATACCGCAGGTCGCTCTCGGTGGTGATCAGTACCGCGTCGTGATCCTGCAAAAATTCCAGTATTTGAATCAGGATGGCGGGATCGTGGCTCAGGCGGGATAAATCCCGCACAAGCACAGCGCGGACGAAGCCGCCCTGCACACTCCGCATCATCTGCTTCAGGCCCATGCGGGCCATGCTTCTGCCGGTACCCATATCCTGAGAAGTACCTACAACGGTATATTCCCGATGATTGGCTTCCTCTAAGAGATTCCGCATCTGCTGAATCAGGACGAACATCCTTTTATCGCTGCTGCGGCTGTATAACCACATGGGGCGGTCTGCGTAGGGAAATTCCGCCGTTTCTGTTTTTCTGTTCATCTATGTCAATCTCCTTTATGGCATAAAATAATCCGGGCCTTTCTTTGCCGGATGAATTCCTCGACATCTTCGATTTTTCTGGTGAGCCGAAGGTTCGGCAGGGTTTCCAGCACAGCCTTGTGATACCGTTCTCCGGGGGCTGCCCGATAGTCCAAAATGCTCACCACGCAGGTGTCGGTTTCGGTGCGGATGGCCCGCCCGAAGCCCTGCCGCAGCTTTACCTGCATATCGGGGATTACTACGGTTTTGATATAATCCTGCAGCGTTGGGTACTGCTCCCGTTCCGCTTCGCTCAATGGATCGGGAACAGGGAACGGCAGCCGCACAAGTATGAGCGACGACACCATATCGCCGGGAAAGTCCACACCTTCCCAACAAGAGCCCGCCGCGAACAGCACAGCGTTGCTGGCCTGTTTGAACTGGTGGATGACGTCCTGCGAGTGCCGCCATACTTCCATCAAGGGAAAAGACAGCCGGTCTTTTACCTGATTGTAAACAGCGCCCATGAGGGAATAGGAAGTAAAAAGCACCAGAGTGTGGCCATGCGTGGCTTCCACTAAACGGCAGATCTGCTCTGCCAGACACTTAGCTTCCTGTTCACTGCCCATCTGTGTTTTGGGAAGATCATTTGGGATGTAAAGAAGGCAGTTTTCCTCATAATTGAAGGGCGAAACCGCAATAAAATCCTCCAGCCGCTGATTTAAGGACAGCCCCATGACCTTTTTTGTGCGTTCAAAGCTGCCGCCAGCCATGAGGGTGCCGGAGGTCAGGATGGCGGGGACGTCCTTCAGCCACAGCGCCCGGCGCAGCTGCTCCGGCAGTTCCCGGCTGGCGGCGCAGAGGCTGGGGCTTCCGTCCCTGTCGTACTGGATGTAGAGGATGTATTTTCGGTCCCCGGATAAAAACAGGCCGAGGGCCTGCTCTGTTGTTCCCAGCCGGTAAAGAAGCCACCGTGGGAGGTGCGGGGCAAGCTGTTTTTGAAGCTGCCGAAGGAGGGAAAGACAATCTCGAAGGGCCGCTTCCCGATCCGGCGTTAAAATAAAGGCGGTGCGCTGGGCTTCTTCCAGCAGTTCGCCCCGGCACATGGCCCCCATGAGAGCGCGGAACTTTTCCCGCAGACGCTGGGAAGCAAGGATATATTTTTCTTTTGCCAGCAGGTCGCAGAGTTCACGGAAATCCTCCGCAGACAAACTCTGCCCGTACATCTGGCGTGCTGCGTCCGGCAGCTTGTGGGCCTCGTCGATCACCAAAGCCCGGTAATCATTGAGAAGGGGCCGCATTTCCTGCAAACGGTGGGCAGCGTCGGCCAGCAGATAGTTGTGGTTGCAGATCTGGACGAAAATCTCCGCGCTTCGGGCTTCCTTCAGGTATTGATGGTACCGGCAGGCATTTCGCAGCGAACAGCTTTTCTCACAAACCTTGGGGACGCATACCTGCCGCCTGTCAAATCCACTGAGGCCGGTTACGGCGTCTAAATCATAATAGGTGCGAAGGGAGAGCAGGGCTTTCATCTGCTCCGCATTCTTTTTCTTATGTTTCACGGCTTCCAACCGATGAGAAAGACGGACATCGCAGACAAAGCGTTCCTTGCCTTTTCGCACCATCGCCCGGATGGGTTTTTGAATAATGCGGTTCTCCAGAAAAATCCGGGACAAAAATGGGATGTACTCCCCGATGATGGCGTCCTGCAGGGCAACGCTGGAGGTGGAGACACTACTGGCTGGGAACCGGCAGGCCCGTGCGGGGCAAACTTCTTCAGTAAAATGCAGGCGGTCAGGTAGGCGTAGGTCTTGCCAATCCCGACTCCCGCGTCGCATAAAGCGATATTGTTTTTGAGCAGGGTGTCCAGCATGGCGTGGCATAGGGTGATCTGTTCTTCCCGAACTGCCAGTCCGTTTTGAGGGAGAAGGATTCGGAAGATCCGTTCGATTTCCCCATGGGCCTGCTCTTTCAGGCTATTGTTCATTTCGGCACATTCTCCTTAGAGCAATTTGCTCTTGTGCGTTGGCGGCAAACTGATGCGGCGCAGAAAACCTGCGCCGCACGGATTCGCCGTCAACGGCAATCTGAATAAAAATAAAAGGGTTGAATTTGATGTGCCGTATTTGCTGCTCGCCCCCCGGCAACCTTGGGAACCATGCGGGCAGCTTGCAGTTGACAAGCCGTTCACTGGCTCCCCGAAGGTCTTGCTGATTACAACCCAAGGTCGGCCAGCCCATCTGACGTGTGGGCAAAACGATAGCGCGTATCATAATACCCCGCCCAAGGTCGTGGCGAAAAGGGAAACTACCCCCTCTTTCCGGTCAAAATGCATCGCTCAAAGCCAACAACACAAGCCGCCATCCTGAAAAGGGAGGCAGCTTGCGTGCGGCTCGTCATGGCGCTTTTTCCGAAGTTTGTGCATAACAAACTTTTAGTCGCTCGCTCAGGCGGGAACGTACCCGCATGGCTGGTATTTACTTTTCAAGCTGCAAGGCGAACGTTTCTTTTTCCCCGTTCGCCCTATAGCCCAGGAAAAAAGGCCGGAATCTTTCCGCTTTATAAAAAATTTTTAATTTTTTCTTTGAGTTTTGAAAATCCGCAGATCAATGGCGTTTACTGACAGGCCGGTTTTCTCTGAGATTTCCTTGCTGCCGTATCCGTCCATCTTCATGAAGAGGATTTCGAGGGTGAGCTTGTCCATATTGTGTAGCAAAGAAAAAAGCTCCATATCCTCGATGCTGTCCAGCAGGGCTTCGGTATCCTCGACGGGCAGTTCCAGATCCTGTGCTGAAACCCAGTCCACATAATGTGACCATTCTACCTGTCGCTGCAGGTACTGCCGTTCCTTATTGAACTGCGCCCAATCGTATGTATGCAGGCGTTGGATGGTGTCCTCATCCACGCCGAGTTCTCTGAGTTTTCTTTCTTCTGCTTCTTTCCATTTGAGCCACTGTTTTTCGGCTCTGGCTTTGTTGTAAGCCATGGCTGTTTCCTCCGATCAATCTGAAATTTTGAAAAATTCAGATTGTCGGGGCGGCGGCCTGCCGCTATGAGTTCTTAGCCATGACCTCTTTCTAAAAACATGAAAAAAGCGCACCCGCCCGCAGGCGAATGCGCATAGCGAGGCTGTTTCCTCGAAATTGGCATTTAATGGTAAATTAAAATGAGATAATGTCGAACGAAAAAGGGCTGCAGCTTCGTATGAAGCTGCAGCCCTTTCTGTGTGCGGTGGTTTTCGCCGCATTGTCGCCATCCCCTCTGCATGGGGAAAGCGGACGTTGTTTTATTTCCATATTTCCCCATATAAATTTAGATGGGGACAGTATAAAAGAGAAAAACTACTTTTCTGATTCGATTCTCCTTTCATTTGCATATTTCGTAGTGCTTTTATCTACATTACATGACAAAAGAACAAGAATATTTATTTAATCAACCAAAAAGGTAAAACAACAGCCTTTTTTCTCTGCACAGGTACCTTCAACGATCCGGCAGGTGGGGTTCGATTTATTCAGGCCGAGTTTTTCCTGCAGGCTTCGCACATAGGCGGCAGCTTCTTCCTCTCCATGCTCCGAATCTGGATGAAGCCAGACGGCATTGTGGAGAAAAGACGCAGAAAGGGCCTGATTCGGATGGGAAGCAAATAAGCCGAGAATTTCGAATTCCCGATGGCTTAGTTTTACAGCATTACCATGGAGGGTTACTTCCCGCTTGGGCTGGTCAATCCGCAATGAGCCGAATTCATAAACCTTTCCCGGCCCTCGAAATGGCTGGTATTGGGGTTCGGCAATAATGCTCTTGATCTGCTCAACCAAACGGTCGGCTTCTTCATCACTGCATTCAATGATCATTACTTTTGGCATTTGGATACTCCTTTCAGTGCATGAATTCTGGATATGGATTTCTCTTGTATAAAGGGTTTTGGGCATACGCTGCCACAATAATGGGGAATGTAGCCCGATCTGACCTTTTGAAATCGTCAGCTTGATAACAAGTATATTTTACAACATTCGGCAGGGTGATTTCATCATAAAAGGTTGGGAAAGCGCCTTTTTCTGTGTTGCCATTACAGGGAAAATAAAGGGGTGTGAGTCCTCTCACCACAGTTACTCCACTCCCTCTTTACGAACAGCCCGCCCTATTTCTTTCGGGCGGTTTTATGCCAAAAAACCTTTCTTATGGGCTTCTCGGCTCCCTTTTCATCGCAAATCGGAAAAATATTCGCTCATAATCTTAGCGATTCGCTAAATACTTTTATTATACACTTAGCCAGACGCGAAGGTCAACGGAGTAAAATATAGCTATACACGAAATCACAGGACAGAGCGAGGTGATAGGGATGTTTGATTTTGGAAATCATTTGCGGATGCTGCGGGAAAAGCATGGTATTTCTCAGGAGGAACTTGGGCGTCGGGTAGGCCGGGCCGGATCGGTAATCAGCAACTATGAAAACAATATCAAAATCCCCACGCTGGATGTCCTCACCACTATGGCAAGGATTTACGATGTTTCGTTAGACTACTTGGTTGGGTTTGATAAAAAGGATCAGGTGCTTTTAACGGATATGACGGATGAGCAGCGCGATTTGGTTCGTCGGCTGGTAAAAGAATTGAAACAAAGCACTAAGCCGAAGGCGGGGGATTATCTACGGGTCAGCAGGAAATTCTCAACTTGATTATGCAGGAGTTTGCAAAATAGAAAAAATAGAATCTGTTATGCTGTAAAGAGCCGAGTAAACTAATTTTATTCGGCTCTTTCTATATGTGCAAATTGCATTATTTTTCGAGGTTAGAAGAAACTAACTTTGTGAGACAATTAACTTGACAGTTTTCAAAAAAAGCAGTATATTAAAACCGTTGGATTGAAACCGAAGGTTTTAATCTGTTTACAAAATCAACCTATAAATTCGAGTTTGGAGTTGATGGAATGGCAAAACGTGTGGAGGGCGTTACTGAAAAATTGCTTGAATCAGCTAAAAAAGAGTTCTTAAAGAGTGGATATGAGAACGCTTCGCTGCAGGTGATTGCGGAAAAAGCAGGCTCCAGCAAAGGCGCTATCTATATCCGATATCCTGATAAGAAAAGTCTGTATTGCGCTTTAGTAGGGCCAACGGCTGATGAATTTTGTAATTTACTCGAAGGGGAACTCCATCGCTTTAAAATACTTTCATCAGATGAGCAGAAAGAAAAGGTTATGACCTTTGGAAACGACGGCTTTTCTAAGGTAATTGCATATATCTACGATCATTTCGACGAGTTTAAGCTGATTCTTACCAGTGGAGAGAATAGCACATATCAGGAATTTATCCATCGGATTATTGAATTGGATATTTCCTGTACCATGCAGTTTATTGAACAGACAGGAAATGACGCGCTTTCCTCCGGACGCTTACGCCGGAACTGGCGCACCTTCTGTCCAGTGCTTTTTATGCCGGACTATTTGAAGTGGTTATTCATGATATGCCCCAAGATCAGGCTGTCGAGCATATCCAAAGAATGAGAAGGTTTTATAATGCCGGATGGAAGACGATTTTTGAAGAAAATGCGGGGTGATGCTTTTGAGTGGGTGGATTGATTCATCCGGCTGGGTTCATTGTCCTGTCTGCGGCAATAAAACGAGAACGAAGGTAAACAGAGATACAGTATTAAAGCGTTTTCCGTTGTTTTGCCCTAAGTGTGGACATGAACATATCATAGATGTTCAAGAAAATAAAATAGTATCGTTAGAGCCAGACGCTAAGACGCAGAGCCGATAATTTGTAAGACAGGAATCTTACAGGTTATCGGCTTTTTTAGATGCAATGGTTAGCTACAGCTAACGAAAGGAGGATTTTTTATGAAGCAAACTTCATCTATTGGGATCATGGATTTCATCCGTCCGCATAAGGGTGGATTCCTTTGCTCCGTGGTTTTATCTGTGTTGGGGGTGGCCAGTGGTATTGTACCATACTTTGCAGTCGCAAAGATGATTAATTTGCTTATTGTAGGAGAACAGGATTTTTCTATATACCTATTGTGGTGTTCTGTTGCTTTGGTCGCTTTCATCATGAAGTCTGTATTTCATGGGTTTTCGACAAAAGCTTCGCACGAAGCAACGTTTGCAGTTTTATCTGAAATACGGCGAAGGATTGCCTCGAAGTTGACAAAGGTTTCTATGGGGTATCTAACCGATACGCCATCGGGAAAACTGAAAAGTTCTATGGTAGAGCGAGTAGAACAGATGGAGGTTCCATTGGCGCATATCATTCCCGAAATGACTTCTAACCTTTTGGTTCCTGTCGCAGTCATTATCTACTTGTTTGTTTTAGACTGGCGCATGGCTCTCGTTTCTCTGATTACTATTCCGATTGGTATCCTGTGCTATATGGCACAAATGAAAGAATATCCTAAAAAATACGGGGCAGTCGTACAAGCAGGTAAACACATGAGTGCTACCACAGTAGAATACATCAACGGGATTGAAGTCATTAAAGCGTTTAACCAGAGCGCGGTGTCCTATGGGAAATTTACGCAGGCTGTTCATAAAAATGCAGAATTGATTCTTGACTGGATGAAATCTACACAAGGGTATTCAGCCCTTATGATGACCATCTGGCCAGCTGTTTTGATTGGGGTACTCCCCATTGGATGTATTTTCTATATGAACGGAAGCCTTACCACAGCTGCCTTCATCACTATTATGATTTTATCGCTGGGTATTGTAGGCCCGTTGGTATCTGCAATCTTTTTAACCGATGACTTTTCCAAAATCAGTACCATCGTTGGAGAAATCAGTTCTATTTTATCAGAACCGGATTTAGATCGTCCACTCCAACATAAAAACTTAAACGGATTGGATATTACTTTAACCGATGTGAAATTCGCATATAAGGATACTCAAGTCTTAAAGGGTATAAACTTAAAAATTAAACAGGGAACTACAACCGCTTTGGTTGGTCCTTCTGGTTCCGGTAAATCTACCATCGCAAAATTGATTGCTTCTTATTGGGATATTGATGAAGGAACAATTACGATTGGTGGGGTTGACATTAAAAAAATTCCCGCAGATCAAGTAATGGATTTAATTGGATATGTATCCCAAGACAATTTTCTATTTAATGTGTCTGTACGAGAAAACATTCGTATGGGTAATCCCAACGCATCAGACCAAGAAGTGGAGGAAATCGCCAAAGCTGCAGGCTGTCATGAGTTTATTATGGGCCTCGAACACGGTTACGAAACCCTTGTGGGAGGAGCCGGAAGCCATTTGTCCGGTGGAGAACGCCAGAGGATTGCCATTGCCAGAGCTATGATGAAAAACGCACCCGTCGTTATCCTCGACGAAGCGACTTCCTATACTGACCCGGAAAATGAAGCGGTTATACAGGATGCGGTGAACCGGCTTACTAAAGGAAAGACCTTGATTGTTATTGCACATAGGTTATCGACTATTATCCAGTCTGAGCAGATTGCAGTAGTAGAAAACGGAAAAATCGCCGCAACTGGAACTCATGAAGAACTTCTGAAAAATTGTCCGCTTTATACAGATATGTGGAAAGCGCATATACAGCAAAAGACTCTGCCGGTATGAAAGGAGGCGCTGAGAATGTTTAACGCATATAAACGTTTTTTTGCTTTTGCTGGAAAACAGAAAAAGACGTGGTATAAGGGAATGGGTTATGAACTGCTTCGCAGTATTTTTGAAGCTATCCAGTTTATTGCTTTGCTGGTTGTGCTGCGAGCCTTGGTAGAACAAAATGTTACAGGCGAAACAGCATTGGCCGCACTGGGCGTCATGCTGGTCAGTGTAACAGGCGCTGCGGTTTTCTGGTATCTGGCCCACAACAGTGAAGGACAGGCCAATTACCATATGTGTGAGGAAAAAAGAATCAGGATCGGTGAACGTATGAAGTACATGCCGATGGGCTATTTCAATAGTCAAAGCTTGGGAAGCCTTACGGCTGCAGCAACTTCTACAATGGAAGATTTGGAGAGTATGTCGTTTGCCGTCATTGCCCGAACGATGGTGGGGATCATCCGTACTGTTGTATTTTCTATTGCGATTCTGTTTTTTGATTGGCGTATAGGGTTGATTTTCTTATTAGGAGTACTGTTGTTTTTATTTGTTAATTCACAATTGCTGAAAAAATCCCGTCAGCTTTCTCCCGGACGTTTGCAGGCACAAACCAAATTGGTAGATTCCGTTCTTGAATATATTCAGGGAATGAGCGTTGTTCGTGCGTTTCATGGCGATAAGGCGGCGAATCAAACATTAAATAAAACCATAGAGGAAACGGAGTATCAAAACTTTAAGCTGGAGCGCAAGCGTATCCCATACAATGTTCTGGAGCAAATTGTGTTGCGAATTGCTGCGGTAGCGGCTGTGCTTCTTTCTATCTGGCTATATTTAAGTGGAGCTATGACTTTATTTACCTGCTTGATGATGGCGATTTCCGCTTTTCTTGTTTACAGCGAGCTTGAGTCAGCCGGAGAAATGTTCTTTATGCTTCCGATGATTGACGCTTCCATTGACAGAGTGGAACAGATTGATCATGCTCCCCGCATGGATGAACAAGGTACAAAACAAGAAACGAAAAATAGGGATATTACATTTGAACATGTCAGTTTTTCTTATGGAGAACGGGAAATTATCCATGATGTCAGCTTTTCCATACCGGAAGGGACTACCACTGCAATCGTTGGCCCCTCCGGATCAGGAAAAACAACTCTTACCAGTTTAATGGCTCGTTTCTGGGATGTGGACAGTGGAACAGTTAAATTGGGCGGGACAGATATCAGGGAATACCAGTTGGACAGCTTGATGGCAAACTTTAGTATGGTATTTCAAACGGTCTACCTCTTTAATGATACGATTGAAAACAATATTAAATTTGGAAAACCCGGTGCCACTCACGAAGAGGTTGTGGCGGTTGCCAAGGCAGCCCGGTGCCATGACTTTATTTCTGCCCTTCCGGATGGTTACGACACGGTGATCGGAGAAGGTGGAGCTACTATTTCCGGTGGAGAGCGTCAACGCCTATCCATCGCACGCGCCATGTTGAAAGATTCCCCGATCATCATTTTGGATGAGGCTACCGCCAACGTTGACCCGGAAAATGAAGCTGAACTTCAAGAAGCGATTGAAGCGTTGACGCATAATAAAACGATTATTATGATTGCCCACAGGCTCAAAACCGTTCAACATGCGGATCAGATTCTTGTTCTGGAGGCTGGCCGTATCATACAGCGCGGCAGACATGAGGATTTGATAAAGCAGGATGGAATCTATGCGGATTTTGTCCAAAGCAGGAAGAAAGCCGAAAGCTGGAGTATTGCTGGAGAAGGAGCCTTGGGAGTTGGAGTATGAGCAAAAAAATATTGACGCGCTTATCTTTATTTCTCCTTGTGCTGTTTGGCATCACGATTTTGACTTTCATCTACACAAATTTATCCCCTGTAGATGCGGCTGAGGCTTTGGCTGTGCGCCGGTATTCAAGACCCACTCCAGAACAGGTTGAATTAGTACGGGAAGAATTGGGCCTTGACAAACCTCTGATCCAGCAATATGGTTCTTGGCTGTGGAACGCGTTACATGGAGATTTTGGAAATTCCTACAATACAGGCCGCCCTATCATCGAAGAACTGACAGCCTCATTAGGCCAACCATCACAATGGCATCATTGGCGTTGTTGTTTGCAGCCATATTTAGTATTCCTCTGGGTGTGCTATCTGCCAGTAAAAAAGGTGGATTATTCGATAAAACAGTTTACTTGTTTGGGATCGTTTCCATGTCTCTGCCCAATTACTGGATTGGTTTTATGCTCCTGCTGGCCTTTTCTGTTCAGATTCCGATCTTCAGCATTATGGGGGCAGACAGCATGAAAGATTTTATTCTTCCGGCTTTGGCTCTGGCAATCCCGGTTGCGGCAGGTAATATTCGTGTGTTTCGTTCTTCACTTTTGGAGGGATATAGTCAGGATTTCGTTTTATATGCCCGTTCACGTGGGGTTTCGGAACGCAGAATCGCTTTTATGGTAAGCCGGTTTGCACTGCCCCCTTTGGTAACAATGCTCGCCCAAAGTTTTGGTTTATGATAGCAGGCAGCGCAATGGTGGAATCAGTTTTTTCTATTCCGGGAATAGGTTCTATGTTGGTAACAGCGTTAAATGCACGGGACACTATTACAATCAACGCATGTGTTTTGTTAACAGCCGCCATTTTTGTTCTGGTTAATTTTATAGCGGATCTGGTCAATATCGCTTTAAACCCACACGGAAAAGCAAAGGAGAAGGTTTATGATTCGTAAAATTTTACATAAACCGCAGGCACTGCTTGGGTTGGCCATGATGTTAATTGTATTTTTTGTTGTGGCATTTGCGCCCTTTATAGCACCGCATGATCCATCAGAGCTAAACGTCGCGCATGCTTTGTCTGCACCTGATTCAGAATATCCTCTTGGAACAGATGAAATGGGGCGCTGCGTATTTTCACGATTGCTCTATGGCGCGCGGTCATCTATGTCTATCGCTCTGCCCTCGCTTATCATTTTGGCACTTGTCAGTACGGTCGTAGCTACTGTCTGCGCTTATCTGGGCGGTGTACTTGACCGGATTTTTGATGTTGTTTCTAACATCTTTATGGCATTTCCACCCTTTCTTGTGGCCATTACTCTGGTGGGATTATTTGAATCAAAAGTGTTCAGTATCATTCTATCCATTGTAATTGCCATGTGGGTATGGAATGCACGAGTGGTTCGTACCTACGTTCTCAGAGAAAAACAAAAACCTTATGTTATCACCTGCCGGATGTCAGGCTGTTCAGAACTGCGGATTATATTCCGGCATATTATTCCAAATGTCCTTCCACATCTTTTGGTGATATTCAGTACAGGACTGTCCTCCATTATCATTATGATTTCCAGTTACGCCTTTCTGGGGCTGGGCTTGGAGGCGGGAACAGCAGAGTGGGGCGCCATGTTCGTGAATGCCAAACAACTGATTTTCAGTCAGCCGCAGCTTCTGGTCTATCCGGGGCTTTGTATCCTGTTTACAGCCGGTGGATTTAATTTGTTCGGTGAGGCTTTGCGGGATATTTACGCACCACGGGAGGGTTAGAAATGCTTGATATCAACTGTTTAACAGTTCGCTCAAAACTGACAAAAGAGGAATTGCTTCACTCCATCAGCTTTTCCGTAGGCGAGGGAGAAACCTTCGGGCTGATCGGAGAAAGCGGAAGCGGGAAAAGCATGACCAGCAAGTGTATTATGCGGCTGTTAAATTCTCGTGCTTTTCAAATCAGAGGGGAAATTCGCTGGAATGGCAGAGATGTCTTTTCCATGAATGCAAAAGAACTGGCTGACTATCGAGGAAAACAGATCAGTATGATACCGCAGAATCCCATGACTGCATTTGCTCCCATGGTGAAGCTGGGAAAACAACTTGAAATGGGGTTTCGATTCAATACCAGAGAAGAACGGCACAACTTTTGTAGAGAACTTACGAATACGTTGGCCAGTGTGAACTTGCCGGATGCGGAAAAAATTTTTAACAGTTATCCGGATGAGCTTTCGGGCGGCATGCTGCAGAGAGTGATGATTGCTCTCACTATGCAGCAGGCTTCGAAACTGATTATTGCAGACGAAATTACCACTGCCGTAGATGCGGCCAGTGAATATTTGATTTTAAATGAACTGGAAAAAATAAAAACATCAGGGGTATCGATGCTGGTTATCACACATGATTTTGGTGTAGTAGCGAGACTGTGCGACCGTGTTGCGGTGATGAAATCGGGAGAAATCATTGAACAGGGTAGAACCCATGAGGTGCTCTCCACACCACGGCATGATTACACAAAACAATTGATGGAAGCAAGTATACTGTTTCAGGAGGCGCTATGCTAAAGGCAGAAGGAATTATAAAGAAATATCAAATACCGGGTAGAAAAAAAGACCTGTTGGAAGCCCTGTCAGGCGTATCTATCGAGCTTGCCGACAACAGTATCACGGCCATCGTAGGCGAAAGCGGAAGTGGAAAAAGCACACTTGCCAGAATTTTGTCCTATATCGAGCTCCCCGATGCCGGAAAAGTTACTTTAGATAATTTAACAGTGACAGGCGTCAAAAGAAAAACGCTTCAAAAGATGCGAGGCAAAGTGCAGCTTGTCATGCAGGATGCAGCCAGTTCTCTTGATCCTCACCAAAACGTATTACAAATTTTGGATGAACCTCTCCATCTTTTATTGGATATGGGAAAAGAGGACAGAAAAAAGAGAGTCGAAGAATTGCTGGACATGGTTAATTTAGGGGGAGATATATTGAATCGTCGCCCTGATGAACTTTCTGGTGGTCAGCAAAAGAGGCTCTGTGTAGCGCGTGCTTTGGCAACAGAACCACAGCACATTATTTTCGATGAATCTTTTAGTGGGCTTGATGTTACATTAAGAAAGCAAATTTTGCATCTGTTACGGAATTTGCGGGACGAGTTGAGATTGAGTTATTTGATTATTACCCACGATTTAGACATTGCGATGTATATGGCAGATACCATTCATGTGATGCGTTTCGGGAAAATAATCGAGACAGTTTACAAACCGCAAAGCTTTTCGGATTTTCATGAACCATATTCTAATGAGCTTGTAAAGGCCGCCCTTTCAAAAAGGCAGGCTTTGCAATAAAAAACATGTAAAGGAGCACAAACATGAAAAAACTTTTATCCCTTCTTTTGGCTTGTGTAATGGGGTTGACGCTTCTTGCTGGTTGCAGCAATACAGATCCCTCATCCTCCAGTAATGGCCAAACAGACAAGAACGCATCTCAAACGATCTCTATTGCGCAAAGCGCAAACTTTTCGATGGGCTTTGCCCCTGCGGTACAGTCCTATGAGGCTACATATTATATGAACAACTTTTATGAGCCTTTGGTCAAATATCAGGACGGAGAGTACCAGCCTGCCTTGCTACAGACTGGACAAATTCCGATGATGGACTCACCTATACTTTCCATCTGCGTGAAGATGTAAAGTTCAATGATGGAACACCCTTCAATGCGGAGGCTGTGAAACTCTATTTCGACAATATGAAGTCTGTCATAGGAACCAGTTCCAATTACGGGCAGCTTGATATGTTGACATCCGAGATCACAGTAGATGATGAATACACGGTTTCCTTTCATTTGACTCGTCCTTATTACAATGTTCTCAACGATTTGTCCATGGTAATGCCGAGAGGGATTCTTTCAGCATCCGCCTTCAATGAGGACGGTTCTTTGAACTCAGAATATCTGATGAATCATACGCCGGGTACAGGTCCCTATATGTTTGAGAGCGTGAATGATACTGCAACGGAATACACTTTTGTACGCAATCCCAATTATTGGGGCGAAGAACCGGATGTAGATTCCTTCACAGTAAAAGTTATTCCGGAATCCAAGGTCGCTGCAATGAGGCTGGAGAAGTGGACTTCATTATCGGTTCTGACACATTGGATGCTGCTTCCTATCAGGAACTGTCCAGCACGGAAGGCATTACGGGCGTAATTTCCGATTTTGATTTTGTCACAGAGTTTATTGCGCTTAACGACGAAGTGGCTCCATTGGATGATATCAATATCAGAAAAGCGATCCAGATGGCTATTGATAAAGAGTCTATCGCTCAAAATATTTATTCGGGCTTGAGAACGGAAGCAGATTCAGTTATGCCTGCGGATATGCCCTATTGCGAGGTAGATGTGACAACTCCGAGCTATGATATGGATGCGGCCATTGAACTGATGGACAAGTCCGGCTGGACTGATACGGATGGCGATGGCATCCGAGAAAAGGATGGTAAAAAGCTTTCCTTTACGATTACTTATCCCTCCACGGGTGTGTATGACAAGGTAGTGCTTTTCTTCCAGGATTCGATGAAAAAGCTTGGCATTGAAATCACGACGAATCCTATTGACCTGATGGCATTTATGCAACAGGTGTTTACAGAAGGGAACTACGAAATCACCGCGTATATGAGCTATTGGTTCCCCTATGATCCGTACACATTTGTCGCCAATATGTATCCTTCTACTGATTATACAGATGCCAGTGGAATTTATTCGACTGATCCTCAGATCGCCAAAGCACTTGCCACAATGAGCGAAGAGGAAGCGAAAGAACTGATTGCCGGCCTTTACAAGACAGATGATCCGGATACTGTTCAGAATATCTTTACCACTGCCCTTAATTCCGCAAATGAAAGCAGCGTTGTGATTCCGTTGAACTACAGAAACGAATATGCGGTGTTCAATAATGAGGTGATAGAGTCCTACACATTCAACAGTATTCCAAATCATGTTGACGTTGCAGCAATTAAATTAAAGTAATTTTTCATAGATTATCTCTTTTACTTTTAATAGATAAGGGAGGTGTGCCGACTGCGTCTAACATCATCCATGGAGGACTATCTGGAAGCTGTATATATCCTTTTTCAAAAACAAGGGGATGTCCGTTGTGTAGATGTTGCGGAGTATTTGGAAGTAACAAAACCCTCTGTAAGCCGCGCTGTAAAAGAATTAACCAAGGCAAAATATCTGCGTAAAGATTCAAGCGGCATACTTTCCCTGACATCTTCAGGAGAACAGGTTGCCGCAGCAGTATATGAACGCCACTGCTTTTTCATGGAACGGCTCATCGCGCAGGCGTAGATCCTAAAACTGCGGAAGCGGACGCCTGCCGGATGGAGCATGGAATCAGTCCAGAAGCCTTTGAAAAACTAAGGCGTTCTATTGAAAGGCAGGGCGAAGAGGTCAAGTGAAAATCATGCTTTTGATCTTTGAGGATGGAGATGAGGATGCGTTTCTCAAAGTTCAGGGGCTGGCCCAATCCGCTTCTCGTATAGAGCTGATGGAGTTTAGGTCACAACAGAGTACCTCTGCTTTGGAAATCAGGGAAAACCAGCGCCGGGTATTCTGCAAAGGGCGGGAGATCCCTCTCACGAAAACCGAGTATGAGATTCTCCTGTACCTTTTTCAGAACATAAACCAAGTGCTGACACATGACCAGATTTACGAAAAAATCTGGAAGGAGCCAGACTATGGCGAGGCTCGGAAGCTTGTCAGCCATCATGTGCAGTCAATTCGGCGCAAGTTGAATTTAGGAAAAGATTCCAGTATCCGTCTGCGCTGTATCCGTGATGTCGGATACAGCCTTGAAACAAAATAAAGCCAGCAGCCTGTTTTTTGCAGGCTGCTGGTTTTTCCATATATATAACAACCCTCTGCTGCTTCCGTGTGTGACATTTCTTTGATTTGCAGGCGCTATTCCTTTACCTTAAAGAAACCGAGGGCGTCGGTGCGTTCCCCATTTTGCCAGACCTCGAAGTGCAGGTGGTTACCGGTGGAATTTCCGGTGGTGCCGACGTAGCCGATCACCTCGCCCTGCTTCACTTCCTGCCCAACCGTTACGCAGATGGAGGAACAATGGGCGTACAGGGTATCGAAGGTATCGTTGTGGTTTACCTTGATGTGGTACCCATACCCGCCGCCCCACGAGTCGATGGCGTTGGCTATGGTGACGGTTCCGTCTGCTGCGGCAAGGATGGGCGTACCTTCCGGCGCGGCGATGTCGGTTCCGCTATGGTAGGCGATCTCCCCGGTAAAAGGATCTTCCCGGTATCCAAACCATGAGGTGATAGTGTAGCTCTGCGGAAGGGGCCACTGGAAAATGCCCGTCCCTATCCAATCGGCATCGGGGTTCACGATCTGCCCGCCGCCGCTTGTGTAACCGCCCAGCAGTTCCGCCCACAGGCTTTGGTTTTCCGGCTCCGACATAAGGCGAGGTATTCGTTCTGCCGGGAATTGAAGTTGTACTGGCGGGCCATTTCATCCGGGGTTTTGTGCGTGATGGTGATTTCCAGAATGGTTTCCGTCACCGTTTCGGTATGGGTGGTTTCGTTCCCATCCTCGTCTACTTCGGTAACTTCTACCTCATGGCTTTCGGTGCGGGTGCTGGAGGATACCGCATTCATCTCCCACATAATATTTCGCAGTTCATCCACCTGCGCGTCATCCAGCGAAGCGACCTGCGCCCCATCCTCCGCGCCAGTAACCTTGGCGGAAAATACAGCGAGGACGTCCTCCCAATTGATGGAGAGTTTCCCGTCGTTAGAGGTGGTTTCCATCCGGTCATGGGGGGTGGCGTCCTCTATCTCCTGAATGTGGGCCAGATATTCCCCGTTGAGGGTAGACACCGCCTGCGTTACACTGGTACCGGTCCCCGTGGAGTCGGAGCCGAAAAACAGGCCGAAGCAGGAGCCGACGATCAGGGCGATTAAACAAATCAACAGGATAATGACCACAGCTACCCAGCCCCCGGCAGCAATCAGGGCTATCAATCCCTTAATTGCGGCGATGGTTGCTTTGATGGCGGCTGCGGTTGCCTTGACCGCCACCTTTATGCCGGTTACCGCTGCTTTCGCCGCAGCTTTGGCAGCTTGGGCGGCTGCCTTAGCCGCCTTTGCGGTGGCCTGCGCTGTTTTCTGTGCCGCTTTCGCCGCCTGCTGTGCTGTTTTTGCCGAACGCTGTGCGGTCTTGATCCTCTTGGCGCTCTGCTTTACGCCTTTCACAGACCGGCTGGCTGTCTTTACCGCCTTTTGCGGCTTTCCTTTGATAGTCTTGGCCACTGTGTTCTTCGTCCGTATTTTTGAAGATGTGTTTTTGACAGCCTTGCCGCCTGCATCTTTGGCCCCCGACAGGGTGCGGGAAATCTCTTCTTTTTTCTTTCACCTTCCGGGCCGTGGCCTGCGCCAGCTTTTTCCCGCCCCGGTAGGTCAGGTTCGCGCCTTTCTTGGCGGCGGTTTCCATCCCGGACAGCATCTGATCCCCGGCAGTATTGGCAGGGGCGTTAGAGGATTCCCCGCGCTGGCTGGCGAAGGGCGTTTCCTTGAGTTCCGAGATGGATTTATCCTTGGATTTCAGCCATAAATCCTTCATGGCTGTTTTCGGGGCTTGGCAGCTTTGTCCAGCAGTTTAGGTTTGCCGCCCTCCGGCTTCGTTTTAATTTCTTTCAATGGCATACCTCCTGTAAAAAAGATTGCAGAGTGTCCAAGGCGGCCCCCTATCAGAATAGTAGTTCGAGCAAATAAGAGTAGTAAAATCTTAAACATCAGCCAAAGTTCTATATAAATGGTGTTTTGGAAGTCTATCCGCCGTTGATTTTTTCGCTGTAATATGGCATATTGAAAGTGTATCATCCATACAGCTTGAACGCTGTCGACCCTTTTAGGAATGATTTTATGATTTATAAAGTTGAGCTAAAAATGGGAACACACAATCAGAAGATAACGCCCATGGTTAATACCAAATGGGAGGCAACCAAAAAAGCACCATACAAATCTCTATCTGTTCCATATCGATATAAGCTGCAACATCATTTAAGTTATGCTTACGGGAGAAAATTCGCAAAAACAATCATGCGGTATGTTTATGACTATCTGCGTCAAGATTGCGATATTTATGCGTGGTGGGAATGGGGAAAATACACACAGATATTTGCTCAGAACAGCAGGCGCTTTTTCCGCCTCTCTATACGACCTGTGCAAAGAAAATAAGCAGAGAGCCGAAGGCGGCCCCCTGCAGGAATTGGCTTTCTCTATGGTTACACCCCTCTCAGGGCCTCGTCCGGCTTGGTGGTCATGAGCTGATACAGACGGGTGCTGCGGGGGAAGCTGTTTTCAAAGGGCACAATATTCCCGGCGCAGCGAATCAGGCCGCAGCCAGCCGCCACATTGGTGATGTACGAGAGCTGGTTTTCGGAAATGTGCAGAAGCCCCGCCAGTTCGTCCCGGTCGGTGGCGGATTGGTTCAAGAGGATTAAAAATTCCGAGTTTGCCAGCATGAGGCGGGCGGTGTCGGAACGGAGGAGCTCCTCCACGTTCTGTGTTAACCCTGTCACCAGCCCGTTGTATTTGCGGATGCGCTTCCACAGCTTGTAGAAAAAGTCGGCGCTGTACTCATAACGGAACAGCAGGTAAAACTCGTCGGCAAATACCCATGTGGTCTTGCCCTTCTTCCAGTTCTGAATGACACGGTTGAAGATGGCGTCGAGGGTAACCAGCATCCCGATGGGCATAAGCTGTTCGCCCAACTCCCGGATGTCATAGGCGATGATCCGGGCCTTGGTATCCACATTGGTGCGCTGGGCAAAGGTATTGAGGCTGCCGGTGATGAACAATTCCGACGAAAGCGCCAGCCCTCTGGCTTCCGGCTCCGGCTGTTTTAACAGAGAGTGGTACAGGTCTTTCAGGGTGGGCGGTTCGCCCTCGTAGTTGTTGGCAACGTATTCCCGGTACACATCGTAGGTGCATCGGTCAAGGATGGATTTCTCCTTGGCGCTCACGTTGCCCGCGCCCACCAGCTGCTCGAACAGGGAGAGGATGAATTCGGATTTTTCAATCAGCGGGTTGCGCTCGTCTCCATAGGCTTTGTCCATGTCCATGGCGTTTAGATGGGTATCCGAAGAGGCGGATACCCGGATGACCTCGCCGCCGAGGGCTTCCACCAAAAAGCCGAACTCGGATTCGGGATCTAAAATCAGGATATCGTCGTTGGTGGACAGGGCGATGCTGACGATTTCTTCCTTGGCGGAGAAGGATTTGCCGGAGCCGGATACGCCGAGGCGGAAGCTGTTGCCGTTGAGCAGCTTCCTCCGGTCTGCCACAATCATGTTTTTACTGACAGCGTTCTGCCCATAGTAGATGCCGCCGTTCTGGAGGATTTCCTGCGCCCGGAAGGGAATCAGCACCGCAGTGCTTTCGGTGGTGAGGGTTCTCAACGCCTGGAATTCTCCGCAGGCCGTAGGGCAAAGCCGTGTCCAGCCCGTCCTTCTGCTGCCAGCGCAGGACGCTCATCTGGCACAGATGCTTTCTTGCCGTAGTGAGCAGGGTTTCCGTATCGCTGTCCAACTGCTCTTTGGTATCGGCTAAATGCACCAAGGTCACAAGGCCGAACATCATCCTTTGATCCCTGTTTGTCAAATCGTCCAGCATTTCCTTGGTTTCTTTCCTCTGCTGCTCCATATCGTAGGGCAGGACAGCCGAGAAGTTGTTGGCGGCGTTCTGTTTTCTCTGCCAGTTCGCCGCATTCGTTTCCACTCCTAAGAGCTTGTTCTGGATTTCCCGCACCGCTTCGTCGGTGGGCACCGTTAAAATATCAATGGAGAGCATGAGGCTGCGGTCCATGTCGCAGAGCTCGGCAATCATGGAATCCTTGATGTAGCTGGCATAGCCCTGCAGGTAGAGCACGCGGCCCCATCGGTCGTTTAAGCGGAAGTGGTCCTTCTGGAATTCCATGCTGTCGGGGCAGAGCCAATCCTTGAAGCTGTGCCCCTTTTTCATGTGTTCCTTCAGGTCGAAGGCAAAGGCGGCGGGCTCTCCACCCTTGAAGAAATCCCGGAAGATCTGCAGGCGGGCGGCTGCGTCCAGTTCCCGGCCTATGGAGGAAAGCTGGGAAAGGTGGGTGATGAGGTCGGTGCCCACACGGGCAAAATAGGTGCGGGCCTCGTCGATGGTTTTCTTTGCCACCGTGATGGTGATGTACCGGTCCTGCACCACGCTGTTGTTGGTGCCGGTTACCTTGGAGAGCAGCATTTCGTTGTACTCTTTCCGGTAATGGTCCAGCCCGTCCTCTTTCATGGGCAGCAGCAGGGATTTCTCGAATTCTGCTTTGTCAATGCGGCGGTTGTTGATGGTGATCTTGGCGGAAGCGCCGGAGTCCAGCGCGTTCAGCAGTTCCGAATAATCTATAAACATCGCCGTCTTATCTTCTTTGCTGGCGATGCTGTAATTGATGTCGGTAAAGAAAAAGGTTTTGGAAAACCGGCTCCCTACCTGAAAAATCCCATCCGGCCAGATGCGCTGGATGGGGATAGCGTCCTGTACGGACTTTGGAATTTTGAATTTTTCTTTTTCTAATTTCGTTGCTTTGAGAAGCGTTTTGATGATAGGCATCCTTCCTTTCAGTGCGAAAAATGAAAAGGTTACTGTTCTTTCCCAGCCGGTGGCTGGGGCTTGCGGGTTTTCCGTTTGCGGGGAGGCTTTTCCCCCTCCGCGATGGCGTCCTTCATGGCGTCATAGTAAAGGCTGTCGGATTTAAACACCAGCTTCTTCGGGTACAAAAATTCCGACTTGAACCACGCCCAAGCCAGCTTTTCTGCTGTCATCCCGTGGTATTTGAAAAAGCCGCAGGCCGCAAAGGGCGCGGCTCCGAGGATGCACATCCAGCCCACTTCCTCGCTGCCGACCAACGGGCGCAGGCCGAAATAGATGCCGACTGCCACGCCTACGGCCAGCAGGGAACAGATAAACTGCCGGGTGGAGAGGCCGAAAAAAATAGATTCTTGATAGTCCCGGATTTCTTTTGGTACTTTTACTTCTATATCGCTTCACTCCTTTTGGGCCTACAGCCCCAATAATTCTTTGACGATCCTGTCGCTCATTCGTACAGCGCCTACCAAACCAAAAGGTTGAAGATGAGCTCGCCCACGTAGCTCCATACGGCGGTAACTGCCGAAACGTTGGGATCAACCGCAGGCGCTGGACGCCATAACCGAGAAGATGATACAGGCCAGCGCAATGATGGCCCCTTCGAGGCACACTCCCGCATAGGAACGCAGGAAGTTTTTCCCCACATTGCTGGTGGGTTCCCCGGCGAACGTGGACATGGGGATGGGCGCGATAGCCGTGTACATATATAATTTGAATAGGCGGCTATACACTGTCAGAATCATGATGAACGCCAGCACCGTAATGAACAGGCCGCCCAGCAGGGTGACTGCCCACAGAGGGATGCTGTCCCAAAAGCCCACGTTGTTGATTTTGTCGATGATCTCCTGCGGAAGCGTCGTTCCGCTGCTTCCCGACAGGCCGGATTGGGTAATGATGGTGGAAACCATCCCCTGAATGATTTTGAAAACGGCCAGCATGAGGTCGAGGCCGTATCCCACCGCCGCCTTTGCCAGTACAAAACGGATGAACATTTTAAATGCCGCTTCCGGGCGCTTCAGATCGGCAAGGCTCGAACAGGTTTTGACAACGCCGACCGCGAAAAACAAAACCAGCAGGCCGTACCCAATGGCTTTCAGGGCCCCGTTGATGTCCAGCATGACCTGCCAGATCCCGCCGCCTTTGAAGGTTGCGGGATCTTGGGTAAGCAGCGTCCAGATTTCAGCCAGCTTGTCGTTCCATGTTTCCAGCGCCGAATTTAAGTTATCAACAATCCAGTTTCCGGCTGGTCACCTCCTTGCAAAAAAATAAAGGGAAGCGCCCGCCACCGGGCGCTTCCCTTGACTGGAATACAGAAAATCAGGCGGTGATAAGGTCGAGGATTTCCTTGGCAAAGGTAATCACGAGGCCGCCCGCAGGGTGAGGAAACCCTGCGAACGCTGGAGGGATCGTGGCTCTGGAAGGAGAGGCCGACCTGCACCACGCCCCAGCCCAAAAGGATGAGGCCGATGGCGCGGATCAGGGAAAAGATAAAATCGGACAGGTTGTTCACCACGCCCAACGGATCGCTGGCGGCGAAGGCCGGGATGGAAAAGCAGCAGAAGCACAGCACGGCGGCTGCGTAGACGGAAAAGCCGAGCCGCCCCTTTCTTCCAAGGGGCAGGGCATTTGCGGGCTTATCGTTCTTTTTGGGATTTTTCTTCAAAACAAAGCGATTCAGGGTTTTCTTCAGAAGCATTCCTCCAGTTCAAAGTGTATTTTTATGGGTTTAGAAAATCCTCCGGCTCCAGCAGTTCAAAATCGTCGTACTGGTCCGGGGAAAAATCGATATCGTCTGCGGCGTCCTTTGCCTGCGTGTAATCGTAGGGCGCAGCGCCGCCATCTTCGGTCAGCCGGATATTGGGGTGGCGCATGAGGTCGTATTTGTCATCCATCATGGGGCGTTCCCCACGGACAAAAAGAATGGCTTTGCGGTTGTCCAGCATCCGCACCTCGTCGGGGGTGAGAAGCTCCCGGCCCGTCTGCTGGTCGTTCACGCTGAAGCTGCCGCTTCGCCCACGGCTGCGGCCATAGGTGTTCGTATCCAATGTTTCCTTGCCCATGAGCTCGGAAACGTATTTGTGGGTTTCCTTTTCATTGCCGCCGAGATAGAGAAACTCGTCGCACAACCCCACCAGCGATTCCCACTGTTCCTTGAACAGCGCCTTGATCTGCGCCATATTCTGCGCGATATAGCTGCAAAAGATGTTGCGGCTTCGCATGGTGGAAAGCCACGGCAGAAAGTTGTCTGTGGGCAGGGCGATGTTGGGGGCCTCGTCGATCAGCAGATGGACCGGCACCGGCAGCCTGCCCTTGTATTTCCGGTCTGCTACAAAGTACAGGGTTTGGATGAGCTGTCCGTAAATCATGCCTACAAGGTAATTGAGGGATTTATCGCTGTCGGGAATACAGCAGAACAGGGCCACCTTTTTCTCGCCCATTTCCTCCAGATGGAGATCGTCGGTATAGGTCAGCCTTGCAATCTGCGGCAGGTTGAAGGCCGACAGCCGAACGCCCACACTAATCAGGATACTCTTGAGTGTTTTGCCCGCCCCCATCTTAAAGACATGGTATTGCTTCACGGCGATGCTCTCCGGGTTCCGCATTTCAAGCCTTGCGAACAGGATGTCCAGAGGCGACTCGTATTCCTCATCTTCCTCCGCACCTCGCAGCAGCCAGCATTTCCATCACCATAGCGAAGTTCTGTTCTTCCGGCGGCGCTTCGTGCATGAGGTACAAAACCAGTGCCTGCAGAAGCGCGGTTTCGGATTTCTGCCAGAAAGGATCGGCGCTCTGTGCTCCGGGCGGGGTGGTGGATTGGATGAGAGTTTCGATCAGGCGCAGCACGTCCTTATCGTCCCGCACATAGGCCAAGGGGTTGTAGCAGAAGGAGGCGTCGGGGTTTAACAGGTCAAATACCCGCACTTCGTATCCATTGGCTTTCAATGCCCCGCCTGTTTTCCGCAGGATTTCGGATTTTGGATCGCAGATGACCAGCGAACAGTTCCCGCAGTTGAGGGCGTTGGGAATGGCGTAGGAACGGCTTTTGCCAGCGCCGGAGCCCCCGATGACCAGCACGTTGGTGTTGCGCTTGTGCTTATGGCCATCCATCCCCATCTGGAAATGCTGGGTCAGGATGAGGTTTTCCTTGGGGTTCTTCTTATCCCGGTATTTCTTTACAATCTGGAATACATCGCCCCACTTGGCGGAGCCATGCTCCACGCCCCTGCGGGTGTTCTTCCGGCTGGAAACGATCACAAGGACAACAATTCCATATGCAAGAGTAAAAAACAGCAGGCACCGGGCGGAATATCCCGTCCAATGAACAGAAAAGGGGCTGTTCATGGCGGCTGAGAGCTTCCCCAGCAGATCCACGAGGTTCATCCTTCGCTCCAGCTTCCGGCTGTCAATAGGGCCAGCCACCAGACGATGGGCAACGGCAGAAGCCACACCCACCATGGATTTTTTCTTGTGGTTATCGAATCAAAAAATATCCTTCCTTTCCGTGAAAACAAAAAAATCCCCCGGAGCCATGGAAAGCGTTTCCAAAGGCTCCGGGGGTAAAGCAGTTCTTTATCTGCTGACGATACTTCTGTAGCTGGCGCGGACAAGTTTTAAGAGCAGACGGTCGATCCCGCCGCAGCTTCGGTCTGCCGCCAGATAGTCGTTCCGCATCCCGTTTAAGCACAGCGTGGCGTACTGGTACTCCTCATCGTTCAGGTACAGCCTGCGCTTTGGCATGCTGAGGATTCGATCAATAAATAGCTGCAGTTTGCCGGACAGTTCAGGCTCAACCGATTCCTGCGCGCTGCGAAGCGCCTTGACGAGTATGTTCCGGTCCCCGCAGGTCATTTTCACCAGTCGCTGCTTTGTCATGGCGATCCCTTCCTTTCTCTTTTTTCACAACCACCATACCACAACGGCTGGCGGAAAGCTACCGCACAAAAGAAAACAAACGGAAAACGATCAGCCTCATCGTTCCGGCTCTTTCTCCGCCTTGGATTTGGCAGCCTTGGCGGGCTTGGGCGCTGCGACGGAGAACTCATCCGGCTGGATGGTCTGCTCCAAATCCCGGAAGCTCCTTTGGACGTCCCGGTTGATGGCATAGGCGGCCCGTTTGACGTCGCCCAAAAAGCCGCGCTTATCGTCCGCGCTCCTTTCCGCATAGCTTTGGCACACCTTGTCGAAATGAAAGGCGGAGGTATCCAAGCCGAATTTCTGCGCCGCCACATAGGCCGCGCAGTAGGCTTGGGCCGCATACGCCTGCCGGTAGTAACCGCTGCCCACCATATCGAAGCTGGCGTGGGCCTGCTCACGGGCAATGGCGCAGATGGTTGCGGTTTCATCCATCCCGTTTCGGACAAAAATGGTGCGCTGTTTCGGCACATACTGCGCCTGCACCCCTTGGGGAAGCTGATCGGAGATGGCAAGCGGAACAGGGCTGTTTTCTACCATGGTGGCGATGATTTCCTCCGGCAGATGCTGCTGGGGCGGCAGGGGCTGGGGGCCTCTGGTCTGAGAAATGTCGTAGGCTTTTGTGATGGTATAACCATTCGCTATGGTACCGTCCTCTTTGGTGTATTCCTGATCGGCAAAGAAGGTGTACCCTTTCTCGCCGGAACGGATGGAGCGTCCGGCTTCCTTCCATTTATCGAAGGTGCGGGGATGGGTGATTTCAGTGTTCTGCTCATACAGAATGAGCAGATTCCGGGTGCTCTGGGGCGTGCAGTTCGCCATGAAATTGAGAAAGCCTTTCATGGATTCGTCATCCTTGAACACCGACTCGGCCTGTGCGTTGACTCTTGCCCAGGTATCCTCCCGTTCGGCCTGCTTCATGGCGGCGTATTCTTCCTTGGTGTACTGCTGTTCCGGCTGAGGCTGGGCTTCCTGCTTTTTGCCGATTAAACTGGATAAATCGATAGGGCATTACCTTCCTTTCTGTTTTTTCTTTTTCTTCTGTTTGGAATGGCTGGGGGTGGGATGCTGGCGCTCCTGCTGTTTGGCCTTTTCCTCTTTTTTCTTCGCTTGCCCCTGCTTAATCTCCTGTAGTTCCTTTTTTACCGAGGGCTTATGTTCTGGCTCTTTAGGGTTTATTGAGTTGGGCGAAGAGCTTTTGCTGGGCGAGGAAGGCTCGGACGGACTCTTTTCCACTGCCGGGGGATTTGATTCCTTCTCCCGGCCAGAAGTAAAATTTTCGGCGGTATCCTGCTGGGTTGGGCCGATATTGAAATCGTCCTCAAAACCGCCCACCTCAAATTCCACTTCGCCCTGCTCGGTTTTGACGGTTTCCGTTTTGTCGGGGGCCGGGGCTGCGGGAGCCTGTTTTTCCTGCTCCTGTACGCTGGCGATGGTGCTTCGCCAGCCTGCGCTTTGACCGCGTCAAGGCCGAGGTTGTCAAAAATGCGTTGTACCTTAGAGGCGTCATCCGCGAACACCACCACTTCGATGCGGTCCGCCTTTTGCTTGTTCCGAATGGGAACATACAAAAGACCGTGGGTTTTGGCTTCCGTGGCGAACTCCTTCATGTTTTCCGTGGGGACGTTAAAGAATTTGAACGGGCGCTGTTCCCTGAGCATCCGCACAAGCCTTGTCTTGCCGTGGGTTTTCTTCTGGTCCTTCAGTACGGCATAGACAAACAGCGCAAAGTTTTTTGCCGCCATGCCCGACAGCTTGAGAGCCATTTCCGTGCCCTCAAGGGTAAATCGAACGATCTGGTCGGCTGGATCGCTTCCGTAGTTCAGTCAATTCACCTTCCTTTTATCGCTCCAAGTCACAGGAGCGTTTGTGTTTTGTTTTTTCCGGCGAGGCTTCTTTAGAAAAGGAATCCTCGCCGGGGATGAGGGACAGGGCGGAGCCGTTGTCCCACTCAATTCCGATCGTGCCCATATCGTCTACATAGGCAACGGTGCCCTTGGTGCCGGGCGGCGGGGCCTGCGGATCGTCCATGGAATGCAGGGTGATGCGGGTTCCGGCAGGGTACTGCCGCCGGAGGCGTTCCACTTGTTCTCTTGTAGGCCGTTGGTTCAAACAATCATCTCCTTTGTTTTTCTTGATTTCGGGCTTCCTTTTGCTGTTCTTCTTTTTCCCGTTGTTCCCGCCGCCGTTGTTCTTCCATCTGTGCCGCCTGCAGCCGCTTCTCCATCTCTATCGAATGGATTTCGATGTTCCGGCACAGCTTGGCGGTATGGCGAAGCTTTTTCAACCGCTCTGTGAGGACGCCGATCTGCGGAGAGCCCGGTTCATAGCGATAGAGCTTCTGGCGCTGCTTTATGAGGACAGCGATTTCATCCTCCGCTTTCTGCCGAATGGCGGCAAGCTGGCCCCGGTCCTCTATGTGGTTTTTAAAGATGAATTCTGCCTGCTCGATCCGTTTGTCCAGCTTGCGGATATCCTCCCGCACAGCATAGCTTGGATACCGGGGCTTTTTCGGCAGCGCCCCCATCTTGTAGAGGTAGGAAAAGTAGAGAGCCCGCAGGCCGGAAAGCCTGCGGGGCTGCGTTTCCCCAAGAAGGAGCAGGAAGCGGCTGGCTGGCGGCTGTTCTTTCCCAGCGGCGGGGTGGCTTGGGGTAAAGGATGCGGCGCTGGAGGGCCTCCGGGGTGTACTGCTTGCCCAAGGTCTTAAAACGCACGGTGCGCCCATTGCCCGGCAGGATCAGCGTGGGGTATTTGCGGTCAAACCGAAAGGCATAGCCCTGCTGCTCCAGCGTCCGCAGGAACTGCTTCCATGTGAGGGAAGCTGCAACCGCCGCATTGAGATCCTGCTGGATGGGCGTTTTCCATGTGGGCGCTCCATTCTGCTCGGCCAGCCACTGGACATAGGGACGGGCAATCCGTTCCGATTTCTCCGTATGAATAACGGAGAGGCCATGCTTTCTGCACAGTTCATCGGAAATCTGCCGTACCTGTGTGACATAGGTTCTTTCATTGCTGCGGTATTTCCTGCCGCTTTTCATGGACACGGAATTCCAGACAATGTGGTTGTGAATGCATTTGGTGTTGAGATGGGTGCTGACCACCGCCTGAAAGTTCCCGCCGAGCAGCCGATCCGCAAATTCCAGCCCGATCTGGTGGGCCAGTTCCGGCGTTACCTCTCCGGCAGCAAAGCTCTGCACCAGATGGAAGCCCTGCACACCTTCTTCCTTGTGCCACATTTCCTTGACGCGGCACATATCTTGAAAAGCCGTTTCACAGGTGCAGCCGAGAGCGGATGCGAACAGATCCTGCTCGGTTTTGTCTTTGTTGAGGGCCTTATCGATTTCCCCTTCCAGCGATTCCTCGTTTTCCCTGCGGGAGCATTTCTTCTCGTCGAGGGTATAGTCGATGGCGTTGTCGAGGCGGTGGACGGGGATAATGCTGGTGTAGGCAATAGCGGTTTTCTCCTTTCTTGGGCGCAGGTAGCTTAGGCTGATTCACGTCTTGGTTATGTGCGCGAATTGCATCCAACCGCAGGTTGGCTACCAGTTCTCCTTTACTTCTTCCCAAACCTGCCGGGCCAGCTTCGTCATTTCCTCGATATCCTGCTGGCTGGCCTCTCCATAGGTATTAGCGACCTTGGCAAGCTGGTTTGCGTTGTTGCACAACCCAGCCACCTTGTGGAGCAGATCCGTATGGTGGTCGCAGGGCCTTGCCCGCAGTTCCGCACCCATGATGAGGGTGCGGAGGAATTCCTCACGGGGCAGGCCGCTTGTTTTCACCTGCGCTTCCAGATGGGCCAGTTCCTTTTTGTTGAGATGGAGAGGAATGATGTGGTTTCGTTTTCTCATAGCGAGGCTCCTTTTAACGCTCCGGCTCTTTCCGTTTCCGGGTTTTCTTCTGCTCCGGCACTCTGGCAGGGTGTTCGTAATGGACGGGAATATCCTGCAGGCGCAGCCTGTCGCAATCCGATGCGAATGCCGCATACCGGGCGTAGGAATACCCTTCCGCATCTACAAGAATGCCCTCTTTACCGGTTTCACCCTTAACGAGTACGCAATGCCAGCAAAGGCTGCCCGGATCAAACCACATCTTGTCGCTGTAATCGAACAGGAAAATCTGGTCATCCTTGAGGCCGGTTTCCTGAAACTGCCGGAACTGCTCATCGCATAGAACGACCACCTGTTCCACCTGAAAACTGGTCTGCCGCTCCGGCACAGGCCGCAGTGGGTTCTGCCCATTGAGGTCGTTGATATGGCTGGGCCTGTGGTAAAAAACAGCGTGCTCCTGATAGGCTTTCGGTTCTTCCAAGGCGATGCGTTCTACCGGCACTCCCTGCAGGTCGACGTTGCGGTAATCCCTGCCGTAGCCAAGATACAGGGTATCCTTCCCTTGGGCAATCAGCATATTTTCTTTTTCCCCTTCGGCCCGCACCATGAGGCAGCGGAACAGCCCGCCCGGCGAGGCGCTCATGATTTCCCGGTTATCCTTGAGGAAGGGGTATTCCGGGGAAACGTCCTCCGAGAGTTTTTCAAAATCCTCTTGCTCAGAATGATGACCTTTGCCACTTCAAAAACGCCGGGGACGTAGTTTACCTCGTTCCGGCGCAGGGTGTCCAGCATTTTGGCGTTTGCCGCGAACGCGGCGTATTGCTTTTCTCTCAGTATTTTCACCTCTCATTTCTTGAACAAAATCAGCCGGTGCGGTTCTGCGGGGGTTTGGGGTTCTCCCCAAGATGCGTTTGGATATCCAAACGCTATGCTTGCAAAACCAGTCACCGGCTGGCAAAGAAAAAACGACCTCGAATCAGAGGCCACCATTCTCATCCGCTTCCTTGATCTTGGCAAGACCGTCAAGGGTGGTGCAGATAAGATTGCGTTTTTCAGCAGCCCCAATCTCAGCGGACATACTGTGGCTGATTTCGCTGCCGCACACCACCAGCATACGGCACCGGCCCAGCTTCTGGCGGGCGATGTTGTGGAAATCCCTCTTTTCGTCGGCGTTGTCCGGCTGGAGGTACTGCGCTTCACTCAGCTTTGGGCAGATGGGGACGTATCCGAGCTCATAAACCTTGCGGCAGTAGCGTTTTAATAGGCGGGGCGCGGCATCGGAAGCCGCGCAAATGTAGGCGAATGCTTTTTCCATGATGATTTTCCTTTCCTTAATCGGTATTGATAAAATGGTGGCAGGCTGGTTGTCCATGTGGACGTCCAGCCTGCCGTTTGGTTTTCTGTTGGTCATCCACGTGGACAACCACAGGATGATTCGGCGGTTTCTTCCGCTTCGGTATGGGCTTCCAAGGCAAAGCGCACCCGGTCGGAGCCTAATTTGTAGTAGCGTCGGTAACTTCCACGCCCACGGCTTCATATCCCTCCAGCTTGGCGGCGAGGACGGTGGTTCCAGCCCCGCAGAAGGGATCGAAGATGCGCCCGCCCGGTACGCAGATTTTCACCAAGTCCCGCATAAGCTGCAGGGGCTTCTCTGTCACATGGGTGCGGTTCTGCGGATTGGCGTAGCGGAATACCCCCGGCAAACATCCCACAGGGCGGTTCACCGGCATGGGGCCGTTGGAGCCCCACACCACATATTCGCTTTGCTGGCGGAATCGGCCTTTCTGCGGGCGGCTGGTCATCTTATCCCATACCACGCATCCTCTCCAGATCCACCCGGCCCATTGCAAAGCGTCGGTGATGGAGGGGTACTGCCGCCAGTCGATGAACAGGCAGACAGGCGCTCCTGGCCTGCAGGCTTTCCGGGCGCGGACAGCCACTCCGCCATCCATCTCCGTCCACGCTTCTTCCGTGGTCCCGGTTACTCCGTCGAAATCCGGCAGGGCGTTCTTGGGGTTCATGCTGCTGTACTTCGGTTGGTGGTGCGGTTTTCTCCGAG
>ENA-OQIW01000009-OQIW01000009.1-human-gut-metagenome-genome-assembly--contig:-NODE-9-length-57217-cov-1.708057_pt1 | contig 57217 bp, 78 predicted proteins | sample MGYA00242586_ERZ504751 | MGnify/ENA primary metagenome ERZ504751 (study PRJEB26092, sample SAMD00036349) | human gut metagenome | host: Homo sapiens | study: EMG produced TPA metagenomics assembly of the...
GTCTTTTTTTCTTCCAATATTCTGATTAAGATTTTATCGATTCCAGCCGGAACATTGATTCCAGACCGACGAGCATTCTCTAATATCGATATAAGCTCGTTCGTAATAAATGCATAAGCAAACATCAAGAACGGACCGCCGATTCCATAATGTACTTCAAATCGGTGCACGGTAGCCAATACAGACAGACATACAAATTTCTTCAATACACCCCTCAACCCTTTTTTGCTAGAGAGACCACTGTATTCGATAATTGATGCGGCCATTCCTGTGAAAAAATCAATGGCCATAAGGAAAAATAGAAAAATCACTTCGTTGGACCACCCCAGGCAATAGGCAATAAAAGGTCCAACAACACCACCTACTGCCCCCACTTGCAACTCCGTTTCGGTCGGGGCCAAACTTTTAAGAAACATAATAATATCATTCATCAGCCGCTTCCCTTTCTTTTTCTGCTTCGATTTCCGCATCACATTCCGCGATGGCATCGATGTATACGTTATATACGCAATTTTCGTTCCGGACAACGGCCTTCCGGAGTTAATTCCTCGGCACAGTATTCGCAATAGTCTTTCATAGTTATACCTCCTTAATTTTTTGTATCATAGCCGTGTTATTGGCCTGATACTGTTTCTTTTAATTGAGCAGCCAATGTGTCATTGTCCTGTAACAGCGCGGTTAGCATTCGCTCTTGAAGCGGAGCGTTCAGGGCATCAGTTTCAGCTTTGATTGCTTGTATTTTAGCCTTTCGTTGTTCTGCTGCGGTCGGCACATAAGGTGTTGGTGTTACAGGAACCTCACCATCCCAGACGTATTTACCGTCGGCTAATTTCGCCTGGATACTAGCATCTTCATCTCGTAAATAAATTTTACCGGGATATTCTTTTTTCGCTTTAGCTTCAAGTTCTTCCCAGCTAAAACCGTGGACGTCCATCCAGTAAGACGCTAGTCGTTTACTTTCCCCGTTTTTATCCGGAGTGTCGAGTATAATTAAATATTGATTCATGACATCATTATTCCTTTCTTATGAATACTGGAGGTAGAAAAATGAAATTACCAAATAATTACGCTCGGTTAGCCGTTTATCCGGCAATCGTCGCCGTCCTTATATAGTGCGAAAAAGCTTGAATGGCAAGCAGATGGTTATCGGGTATTACGACACAAAAGAAAAAGCCCTTCAGGCATTAGCAGAATATAACCGCCAGCCCGACGAGCTTCCAAAATCGAATATTACCTTAACTACACTATACAAACAATGGCTACCGCATCACGCACCCACGCTGTCAAAATCCGGTGTGTCGAGTTATGAAAATGCCTACCGGCACATACAAACCATTGCTACGATACCACTGCAAAAGCTTACATACGATGACTTCCAAGGTGGATATTCAACAATCCCAGAAAGAAAAAGAACTACAGTTCAGTTGCCGATTTTGTTTAACAGTAAAGCTTTTTGGCCACTAATCTCTTGGGATGACTCTGTACAAGGTGCAAACCCTGATTGGAACTTTGTATGTGGTGTTAATGCAAATACTACTTCAATAATTATTGGTTTACATACGCAAAATAGTGGAGGGAGCCGTGGCGTGAATTGGCTAGTTGCAGGTGTTTAAAGTCCATATATTATAATATGTACACCGCCTGCCTTGTAAGAAGTTGAATCTTTTACATTTACTTTTCTTAATCCTATAGACGTTAATTCATTGATTCGAGAACCATCCTTTAACATGGTTAATCGCTCAACGGATTTTGCACTTAAACCACTATAAGCATCATGGCTTAACATTAATGCTCCTAAATAAGCACTCAATATAATTGGATATTGTGCTGTTATTTCTTCTCTTTTAACACTAATGTTTATACCTTGGCTATATTCCTACTAGCCATATCCAAGTAGTTATTTCTACATTAGTGGCCGTTAGTGCGTGTAAAAATACAAGTGCGTTTGAATTATTAGGATTTACAGAGGCGTGCTCCGCAAACGTAGCAGAGGTATCAACTAACCCTGAAGTAAAGCCTAATAATTCATTAAATGGAATAGGATATGTAATTAATTTTTCGCCTTCGGAATACCCCGAATTTAATGAGCCTCCAGTAGTTCCAGAAACTTTTATACATTGGAGAATCAATCCCCCAAAAAGTCGACCAAGCTGATGCTCCAGGCGTTGGGGTTATCAAAATTGTATTTAACCCCATACTGCGATAACGTTTCAGACCCGATAGCATCCATGACCGCCTTAATAAAATTACGATCCGTGAGGAACGCTGACAAAGCAGCCTTAACAAAGGCCGTATTCGCAATATTAGTATTATTCGAGCTCGTCGGCTGGGTCGGAATAGTCGATGCAGCCTGCATCGTTACGCTACTCTTAAATGTAGTCGGACCAGCGACCGTTCCACCTGTAGAGAGTTTCAGATACTCAGCGAACTTTGCAGAGTGAGCGCTGCTGCTCATATTATGACTAGACAGACCACTCGATGCACTCGATACAGCATTCGTGATCATCTGTCTGATTTTCGCATGCGCATTAGCATCCCCATCATGAGATTCAAGCAAGGTGCCAATGAACGCAGAAAATGCATTTTGCAGGGAATCGAGCAATACGCTTTCATCCTCGTCGGTTGCATCCTGCCCCTGGGCTTCAATAAAGTTCGCTAACGACTTCACCATAATCGATGCCTGTCGATAAAATCTATTATGTAACCGACGGTCAGCAACACCGGAGGCCACACCTTTCTGACGCTGCGTCGCAGCTTGGTATTCAGAGTCGTTCATTGTATCGATTTCCTTGAACGCCTCATTAAAAATCATGAAATTATTTTCTGGCATAATGTCCTCCTTTCAAATTAAATCCAATAACCTTGGTCATAACCGCGGTTATGCAATTCGTCCTTTTCATAACTAAATGCCGGATATTCTGTGATGTCCTTCGACCAATAACCAAGGTCATATCCTCGCAGCCCTGGAACGTCGACGTCATACGCAAAAAGAGCCTGTTCGGATGCATAGTAGTTAACACGCACCCCTCCAGGCTTCGGCACAATATATCCTTTTTGCAATAATTCAGTGAGCAGCGGCTCGGTCGGACCGACCATATAAACATCCATAGTCATATCCATATTATCCTTGATGCCCAGCACATATTCAGGCAACACATCAGCCATTTCTCCGCCAATTCATCGATGCCACCTTGCCACATGTTCTGGCAGATTTTAGCCTTCAAAATAGTCCGGAATAAATGGTCATTCAATATCGATGACACACCCGCATATGGATCGTAGGCAACCTGCCGATTCACACCGACGAATTCAGAAACAACATCAAGCTGCGCACCTTCCGCTTGGTCCACGTCAAACTTATCGTCCAGGTCGACTGCCAGCGCGAATATGTCGTCTGTATATTTAAAGGTATTCCGCAGCATGGCCATATACTTTGGCTTGTCCGCGTGCTCTGGCGTTACCAAAGCGAGGTAATGTTCACGCAGTTCCATTACAACACCTCTTCCACCCGGATGCCACCATAGGCAGCTACCTCATTAAAATCGACAACGACAGTCTGCAGATTCTGACTAGTTTCAGATTCACCCAGCTGCAATTCTGTGATCACAAAAGACGGAGCTTTGAGGTCCTGCATCGACTTAGATGCCGCCGCCCATAATGGAGTCGCATACACTTCTTGACCAATCTTCAACGTGTCCAAATATTCGGTCACATTAGATTTAATCGCCGCTTCAATGTCACGCGTGAACCCAGGTAACTTTTTAATCTTCATGGCTACATAAATTGGCTTAGGCTTAGCCCGGAAGAATTTAATATCCACCGGAGTGCCATTGCCAGCAGTAATCACTACATGCTTATCGCCATAGGTTCCCGTCCCAGGTCCCTTGCGTTTATAGATAACGTTTGCAATATCAGTATCAAGCCACCCTCGGCCACAACGCACACCGAGTGCGCCGGCACAGTATTGTCATCGGTCACATTGGTGTCGTTTTCATACACCGCGAACTGCTGAATATTATCGACCGCAGATAATCCGGCAATTAAGCTATCAATCATCGATAACGACGGAGTCGCCACCGATATGCTTTGCTGGATCGTAACGCCTCATCGGTTTCGATAGGCTGACCAGGAATTGCCGCTGCCGGGTTATCCACACTAACCCAGCCCTTAGTCGGAGTCGATATTTTATTAATTTCATGCGCCAGTGCCTTCACAGCACCAAGTTCCACCGCTACGGCGGTAACCGTAACTGTCTCAGTAGTAAATGTAACTTTTTCAGGTAATTTCCATTTATTTCCAGATTCATCCGATGCCACCCCATTCACAATTTCCGCACCAATATCTCCAGTCAACACTAGATCCACCGTGGAATGCGACGCAGCCTTTCGGTGAATCCCATTAATCTTAACGACAGAATCGAGACCCGTTCCGACTGAGGTCTTAACGCTACGATTATTCCAAATAATCTCGAGCAGCTGCATGCAGTCATAGATTTTCAACGCATGGATTGAGATATACTGATAATCTTGACTATCCGGTTCGAGATACACATCTTCACCATAGATAGACTTATGGTCTGCAATCATGTCCTCCAGAATCTCTTGGTAGGTAGGAATATGCAATCCGGCAGCATCTATATAAGGGGCCCTATAAGCCATTCACATCAACCTCCTCAACATTTACCGGCCCAAAGTCTGTATCAACGATAAAAGAAACTTTGAGCTCGCGCGTATCCGGATTATGTAAAAGTTCAAAAAAAAGGAGACTATTCACATGAATAGTCCCCAGAACCCTGTCTTTAATTTCACGCTCGGCCAAATCTAAATCACGACTACCGAGCAAGTCGCGCATAGGAATTCCCTCTTCGAGGTCTTCCCACCATTCATACTTCCATAATTTAAGACGAGTCACAATAGCCTGCACCACCGCATCATGGTCCGAGATAAAACAACTACTTCCGGATCCAAACGTGTAGTCGCCATTAGCGTCTAATTTACGATATCTCATTTAGGACCTCCCGTAGTGCTACCACCAGACATTACACCAGAGTGCACATGACTTTCAATCGAAATGCCTTTAATAACAGCATTTCCAGAAGTGGTCAAATGCCCTGTGATATTTACATCACCAACAATATTAATAGTTCCATCGGCTAACTCGATATACGAGCCGCCACCAAGCGTGCGCAGCTGCGCCGTGTCGGTAGAATAACCGCCTAGTTTCTTAACCTGTGAGGTAAATCCAAGGATTGCAAAAGCATCCGATAGATCGTGTCGCCGGCGCTCAACTTGGTTCTGAATGCCTCCAGATTGCCACCAGGCATCAATGCACATGTCTGCAAAAATAACCAAGCACTCATCACCAATAGCAACCGGTAAGGTCAATGCATAGTTCCCAGCGCGGTACACAAATAATGGCACCTCTTGCAGTTCAGGAATTTCAACCCATTCAGAGCGGCCATCAATATCAATCAATTTTTCACGTATTGCAGGTCTAACCGAAACCGTCTGCCGGTCAAGATTAAATGCAGTAATTATACCTGGCATAGCCACGCGCAGCACCCTGTCATAATAATCCATAAACTGGTCTAGACTGTCAGCCTTAACCCGTTCTTCAATTGGTATTAATTACATCACCCCCTTATGTCCTGCTCCGCAGAATCAACCATTAAAGGTAAACCTGCTCGGCCATTACGTCCGATTCCAATAACTTCCGTAGTCCAAACTTCGCCATGAGTATCGCCACTATGATGCAAGGAATACACTTGATATTCCCCGTCCTGGTCAAACACGCTCTGCTGAGACTGCTTCTGCTGACCGCCACCGTTCCCAGATGGGAGATTGACAGCCTGTCGATTAATAATGGAATTATCAATCTTAATCATGCCGTTAACAACAATCAAAGGATTGAGCAGCGATACGATTCGAATGCCCTCGTCCGTATATTCTGGTGTACCGACCAGGCCGGTCGTCGGGGTAAGAACGATACAATGATTTTCAGGAATCGGGTCCGTGAACTTGCGTACCGTGAGCTTGCCATCATTTATCCAGTAAAAGCTACCGTTACCCTTGGAGATATCGTTCAGATAGTCCTTCGGGCGTCCAAATAATACCTTCGGCCTTGGCAACTTCGTCTGGTCCATATTCTCCGATACCTCTTCGGTTTCGATTGGTTGCTTCGACACCGACGCCAGACTCACAACTACATCACGAGGAGTGCTACCTGCAGCCAGTGTAGTCCGCACGAAGTTTAAATCTAAAAATGCGGAACCGTCGACTGCAATTATTTCCAAACGATAGTTGATACCTTCTTCACGATTGCGAAAAACCTGAATAATTTGCCCTGAGAAAATAATACCGTACTGCGCAGCATAACCTGCTTCGAGTTGCACATAGAAACCTTCCTTGATAATATTGCCTTCGGTTTGAGCATTCAAATTATAGATCATCAGGTGGCACACGGACGGTTGTCCAGTTGCATACTTATTGATGGTAAACGTGCACCGGAGCTCTGTTACATCCAACGCTTTATCCTCTTTAGTTTGAATTAAAATGCGCCACTGGCGACCATATAATTTATTATTTATCACACTCAAGGCATTATCGATTGCATTTTCAGCAGTCGGTTTTTCTGTACGTTTAATTTTAGTAGTATCAATAAAATCACTCATGGCGTATCACTCCATACCAAGGACCACTCCGTCCCCAGGGTATCAGCAGTCGGCCATTGTTCTTTCACCGCATCACTCTTCGTGATGTACGCGGAGCCAATTTTCAAATAGCCAAACTGCTCCAGGATATTATCTGCAGGCAGCACAGGCAAGTTACGCAATAGCTCTACATCATTGGTAGTCAGCGATATGAGCCAATAACCAGCGACCTCATTATATCGGGTCTTAAAATGAAGAACTAAATTATTACCATCAACCGGCACCTTGCAGCTAAACGTCTGATTTGGAGCAGATGTAATTGGAATTACACTATACATTTACACACCTCCTATAAACCACGCATCACGTCGCCCATCGCTTTCAATGCACTCTTATTCTGGTTCGACGGAGCTTCCGTTACAGCCTTATTGCCACCATTTGTTTGGTTGGTAGTTTGACTTCGCGCAGAAACTGTGACCTCGGCTACTTCACCGACCTGCACCTCTTCCAAATGGAGCGACGCATGCAGCGCGAACTGAGTCTTCACATCATCCGGACTATTTGATTTAACGAGCAGCATATTATGATACGTGCCCAGGCGCGTGACTACGGTAATCGGAATACGAGCTTCAACCATAGACTTCAAAATAGCATAGGTTGCAGCGGACCGGTTATTCCCGGCCACTACATTACCATTCGTCAAAAAACGGCGGACCCCAAAGTCCACCGCCGCATTTAATAAGCGATTTGTAGTTTTAATTCCACTTAGGGAGTTCCCTGGAGTCGCGTCCGACACCATGATTTCAATATCAAGCACCTTCGGCAACACGATAGCATGGTCAGTCATGACCGCTCCAGTTTGCACCGGATAAGTAGTTGCTTTGACCTCTGCCGTATGCTCGGTCTTCATGATGCCATCAAAGGCCAGTCCACCAATAGTCCAGCCATTGGTCTTGAATATAAAACGCTCCAGATTATTATAGCCGGTCGTTAGATCCAGGAGCTTAGTATGACCGGTTAGCTTGGCCACATCCTTGGTAAAATTCAACCAAGCCGGCTTACTGCTAGTAATCTGCTTCGCATAATTACCAACATAGGAGCCAAAGTCTCTCATGTAAAAGGATAAACTCATCCGATTCCACCTCTCCTTTCTCTAACAGCAACAATAGGTCGTTCTGGCATATTTAATGCACGCGAAACATTACTGCCTACAGCTTTCCCGATATCGCTAGCGCTAGCATTCGAGTTAGTGACATACACGTTAATATCACCGATACTATTGCTCGTACTAGTCGTCGCAGGATTTACAAAATACGACGGTCCTCCATACTGACCGGTCATGGTTCCAATGGAGTCATATAACCTAGCTGCACCTTCTTTGATTTCATCAATCTTATTGCCAACACTTTCGGCAACATGATTATATTGCACCTGGATAGCTTGACCAACGGAGCTAGCCATTTCTTTTACCGTATCACCAACGCCACCCCCGCTATTGCTAGTTGAGGTATTCTTGATTTCGGAATAAGCCGAATAAGCTTGGTTGGCAAGGCCACCGCGATAATCTTTTACAGACTGCGACTGGTCTTCTGGTTTCTCCCATTGGGTAAGGATAATGTCAGATGCCTCCTGCACGGTTTTGGCATTTTGCAACGCACTCCAAACCTCTGGAAAATCTTCCTTCATTTCCTTAATCGCATACTCTAATTGTGCGCCGAATGCGCGACTATCGCTAAGGTCAGTAATGCCTTTGAATTCAAATATGCTTCAAGCTTATCAGCACGCTTGCCATTCCACTGGGCAATACCGATTGAGCGCAATCCATTACTATCAATAATGCTGGTCGTAGGGTCTAGACTAGATTCGGCGTCATATTGCCAATAAGACCAGCAGCCGCAACTTCTGTCATGCCACCTTTCACAAGGGCCTCTACACCTGCAGCAGCGTTCCCGTTAACCTCACCTAAGTCCGGAGCTCCGCCACCACCCAAATCCCATGATAGCAGCTGCTTCAGCAAACATTACCTTGGACGCTAGCAATCCAATAACACGGCCAATTTTACCAAGCTTGGATAAGACGGTCGATAAAACATTTACGAGATTACCGAGGGCAACACCGACACCCCTCCAAAATGGCATAACGCGTGGATCTCCGACTAACCATTTAAAGAGTTTAATCAACAACTTAATGAGATTAGCTACGCCTTTTGCAAGCTCAATAAATGCCATGAGCATTTCGCCCATAGCATCTGTGAATTCACGTGGAACGCCTAAGTCTTTGAAAATACCCCATAAGCCACTCAGGGCATCAAAAACTGCACCAACGATAGTCGACACGATATCCCAAAGTATTCCGAGAAACTCACCCAGCAACCGGATGAACTGTCTGAACCCTTCAGTCTTACCCAATTCTTTTAAGAATTTAGCCAGAACCTTTATACCATCAGCGACCAACTTAATAAAATCAATGAAATGCCGCAGCAGGCCTTTCATGGAGTCGCTGAAATCATCAACCAGTCCGACTTCTTTCAGAGCATCCCAGAGTGCACCAAAGGTGTCAGAAACTAAAGTTCCAATAGCTACAATCAAGTCCCAAACTGCACCGAGGAGCTCCTGTAACGAACCCGTAAACTCTGACAGCTCTGGACTTTCAGATATAGTCTTTAGAAAATTAAAAACAGCATCGGTGGCTGCATCAACATCGCCACTAATGCTATTCCAAAAATCAATTAATTTTTGCCAGTAAGAACCAAGCTCTGACTCTTTGCCATCCATGTAAGCATAGAAGTCATCGAGCAGCAGCAACAGAGTGCTAATTACAGCGACGAGTCTACCAACTGGACTTGCTCGGAGCAATGCAAAAAAAGCACCGATAGCTACAGTAGACACCTTGATGCTGTGCGGCAGCCGATTCCAGATATTAAGCATTAGCATACCGAGCGACCGAATCGCGCGCATGAAGTTAAGCCCAATATTAATGATATAGCCCAGGCCATCTGCAATATTCCGAGTTATCCGCGGCATATTCCGTTGAATATACTCGTTCATGGAGCGGAGAGAAAATCCTGCCTTTTCAAGTGGGCCGATGAAATCCTTCACCAAGTAATAGCTAATCCACTTGATAGCATAACTGGCTCCTGCTTCAAACGAGCGAACTCAAACATGATGTCGCGAACTTGCTTCATCACAGAGCTATAATCACCATCAGGCATTATGGTCGATGCATCCTGCAGCAACGCATTATAGCGACTGCGCAGTTCCATATTGGTCTGCACATCTGCCGCAGATTCTCCCAGAGCGTCCAGCGCCTTCTTTCATTTTAGCCGCTTGACCGGTGGATATCATCATTGAGGTCGCATATTTTTGCATGGCCAAATCTTGCTTAGCCGCACTAGCAACCAGGCCGGTAATGCTACCAACGATACCTGAAATGGCTCCAATTACAATACCACTGGCCTTGCCCCATTGAGTCGCATTCGAGGTGATTTTAGCCGATAACCCGTTGATGGCCTTATCAGCCTCTGCAAAATCAGACTTATCAATATCGACACCGAGTGCTATCAGATAAGACTCAATAACATTATCCAACTAATCCACCTCCCTTTGCGACGCTGCATAATCTTCAGCACGACGCCTATTCTCGGCCATGACCGCCATTATTTCGTGAGCGTCCAATAAATCTTCCAGGCTATATGTCCCGTCAAACACCTCATGCTGCTTCCACATTCCATTAAAGACCGGAGCAAAAGCAAAATTATCTAAATTCACGCATTCGACGACTTGGTAGCCGAGGTACTGCCGTTCAGACTCGTCACCAAGGAACTCAAGCCGCCTTCTTTGAAAAAACCAAGTAAATTAAATAACAATGCTTCAATGGTCAATCTTAAAACCAGACCAGTATCAGTAATCCAAACCACTTACACCCCAGCTGACCATTTGCGCCAATAACAGGCATAACGCCTGCAGGCAATACTTCATAGCATACTTTCAAACAGTCCTTCTGGAGAGCCGTGAAGTCCTCACGGCTCATTTTGAATAAGGTAGAAGGGAGCATTTCACTAAACTTATCTGCAGATACATCCGGGGTTTTGGAGCCGATGAATTGGTCTTTATTTCCCATGATTACTGGTAAAATCTTCTCGAATAAAGTAAACGCAATATAGGAACCAGTGAGGGCATCGAAACGCTTCACCTGGAACTTACGTTCACCAACTTCGAATTCTTTAAATTCTGCTCTGCTCATTATTTAACCCCCTATGCAAAGTTCATTTTCTGAATATCCGCAAACATCAAAGTCCACGCAACACGCTGACCTTGTGCCTGGAACGGTTCGTCCGCTTCCTTATTAAAAGAGCCGCCTGTCGCAATGGTCATTTTGCCCATCTTAGGAGCACGGATAGTTAAAGTAAGACGAGCCCATTCGTCGGTATCAGCCGCCCAGCAATAATTAAAACAGCCCTGCAACCAATTGTGCAGCGCCGAAGTTTGTTGAGCATTAACGGTAATGGTGCCGTTATTGCCAGCGATTTTAGAAACCATAATATGACCATCTGCAGCCACATCGTGAACAGTACGTTCTGTAGTTTTACCGATTGTGAAATCACCAATGCCTTCACCTTCCATAGCGAACTGGCCATAGCTCGGATGAGACAGAACCGCGGACACATCAGTAAAGCTGTAAGTAGTATGTGCTTTCGGCATATTTTATTCCCCCTTCCTTAACGGTTAACGTCGACCTGAATAATAATGTACTGATATGCACCAGATAATTTAAGCGCCACATAAATTGGCGGAGACTTACGTGCATCACGATCCGCCTGGGACTGGTCGTTCACCGGTTCAGATTGGATCAAGTAGCCGTTAGGCAACACATCGCCATATTTTAAATTTAAATATTAGCGCCCATCCACTTACCTGACTCAGCAACGAATCCAATTCGGCGGTAGTCTTCACAGACTTCCGTAATTTTAGTGATGATTTGAGTAACGCCAGTTTCTTCGCCAGCAATCTTATCGACCGTATAAAGCAAGTCCATAATGGACAACTGGGTGTCATTTTTGAATTTATCCGTAAAGATAAGTTCATCGAACCAGGTCCCGTCAGCTAACTTACCAGGTTCAAATCCATCATATTGGCCGCCGCGATTGACATACACATTGATGTTTGCCCCTGTAATTTTATTGAATTCAGTAGAACTCAAACGGCTGGTACTGTTTTCAGTTTCAACACCGACCTCAGCTTTATAACCAAGGGTATAAGCACTTTTCGCTAAGCCCGTCATGGAGCCCATCGCATAACCGATAACACCTAAGATGGCGTCCGGATGTTTAGTCGAGAATTGACCAATGGATCGGCGGAACTTTTTATTCTTAAGCATCACACCTACGCTATCATCGGCCTGAGCCTTTACACTGGCATCAGAGGTTGTATAAGCAAGCACACTGTCCGGAGTTACCGCTTCAATGTATTCTGCCATTTCAACAATCTGAGACGCCTGCAAGTCCGCGCACACATAACCAACATACCAGTCGCTATTAATTTCACGACAGGCCTTCAATGCATTAAGCGGTTTTTCCCCAGTCTTAAGTGTTCCGACTAAAATGCGTGGTGGCTTACGACGACCACTAAATAATAACTGAGCTGCCTTATATAAACGGCTGTCAGTCGTGAATCCATCCTGCGCCATTTCGGTCACGCTATTATACAAGCGCACACGTTCATCGGCAGGGATAACTGCGTTTTCACCAATAATGCAACACAAATCAAATGCCTTACGAGTCGCAGAAACGCTAGACAGATTGACGACAATGCGCACAATGTCATCCATAGGCAATGGTACTACTGGCATACTTTATTCCTCCTTCGGTTCATTAACAAAAATCTGAACATCTTCGATACTGCCTACATCCTCGGTCACGACATACAACTCATTGAATCGCAGTCGCATATCCCAGCGCTCCCACCAGCGGCCATTGAATAGCTCTGGCACACGCAGCGCTGTGGGTAATCAGTGATGAGGCAATATCATTTTTAAAATAAAAAACGGCGCGCTCTTTGCAGAAACACACCGTCCTTAATTTGATTCTGGACCTCACACGAGTTCGGACCATATGCGATTAAATAAACCTCCCATACGCGCGTACGAGAGGTCGACTTTATGACAGTTTCATCGTTTGGATGATACAAGCTATTCCGGAACTTAGAGTAATCATCGTCCAGCTCACTCAAACGAATGAATAATTTATCCTGATCATGCTTCCAGCCTGGAGTGCCAGTAGATTGATAACTAAATACAATCTGCTTATTATCAACCGGCAACCCCAGAATGTCACATAAGAGGTCACGAAATAGATTCTCCACTTCGATAAAAGTCCGCTTAGGCATCGGCGACCACCTCCACATAAGTAGCGATGGCTTTATAAAAGCCGTTTTCGTTAAAATCATCTGCATGGATAATCTTATACCGTTTCTTCTGATATTCGATAAACATGGCCGGCTCGCCGTCACTAAATCTCATCGGTGTCTTAGCCAAGAATGTCATGGTTCCAGAAACTCTATCGGCTTCCGGCAACATCTCTAAATCATCACCACTGGTAGGTCTAGCCACTCCAGTGACAGCCTTCGATTTAGTCACAACGCAATGTCTACCATCAATCCACTCAGAGCTATTTGCTACTAATGTGAATAGGGTGCAAAAATCAGGATCATACAATAAGAAACTAATATCAAGCATCACACATCCCCCTTATCCACAACATAGGTTATCGCCTGACGCATAGCACCGGTATCAATAAGCGGGCTCTCCGACCCTTTCTTAATTATGGTTTTAGGCGAATTCGGAGCCAGCCATTAGCCGGATGTTCAAACCAGCCTTTGGCCATCGCAGCTCCAAACATGCCTACCTTGCGATATCCAGTATCTCGACCGGTCTGCAGATACAACTTTACCGCCGCACTCAAATCAGTCTTGATTGCGTCCTTGTGATAATCCATAGCTGGTTCCAGCACCGGGCGCGGTGGGCTATGCCAGAGAGGGGAACCATGAGACTGCACATATAACTGATACGCCTCGCTGTACTTCTTTCCCTGGTCCATGTCGGACTTCATGTCCTCGCGCATAGATTTCTGACGCACGCCATGAGTATGGATATACAGCAGCTCCGCATTAGTAATGCCACCGCCACCATCAGCTGACCGCAAACTATTCGCTTGCGGGATACCAACTAGCACCCGTGTCTTAGCAATCTCACGCATGCGGGTCTTAAATGCAGCCATATTACTTTGCCGGGTAACAGCAGCTCTCACCATACGGTCATTCCACCTTTACCTACCAGCTTCGCGAACTGGACTAACTGTTGTCCGTAAGTCGTTTGGCTATAAGTCCCCCAGCCGGCACATTCATTCGCAATGCTGGATACATCATAGGCGATTGACATGTCCGTCACCGATTTAGAACTAGCAACACCTCGACTCAAGCCACCTTCAATAGAATCCGCGATCGCAGGATTAGCCAGCAGAGTTAAGTGATGAGCAATGAATAATCCCATACCCATACGCCACCACTCATGCCACCTTGCATACGATAATGAAGCATGAGCGATTTGCACCCATGCCTCAATCATTTCTTCGCTTACGTCGACAAACTTAGGATATAGCGCCATAAAATCGGTAGCTGTGAATGATGGATTTTCACTACGACGAATATTACTAGCCGCAACGATTGCCTGATATACACTAGTAATAGCCATAACGATTACTCCTTCACAATAGCCTTACGAGTCCGACTAGTGGTTTTCTTTACCACAGGTTCAGGTTCTTCCACAGGAGCCTCTACAGGTTCTTCCGTTTTCTTTTCAACGGCCACCTGCGCCTTCTGCTCAACCGTAGATACAGAACCTTCAGCTACTGCCCATTTAAACAACGGATCGTGTGCAACCCAGTCCGGAACCTCGGTCACATCACCTTTGCGAACATAGATAATTTCATTCGTATTCGGATTGCGGAACCCTAATGCTTTCTTAGAGAATAAAAACATCGAATCATCCTTTCCTTAAATACCATCGCGGTAGCTAAACGGTTCGAAATAATGTACTTTTACAACGCCTACGTTAGCAACATATAAGCTGTCATAGCTAGCAGTACCAGCAACCGGCTGAGTCATGGCACGTTGCAACTGCACTGGCATATCCATATCCACAAAATAGTCGTCATGGACATAAGCGACCATACGGTCAGTACCACCTACACCAGCACCGGAGCACCAACGACATTCGCCGATAAATAAGTCGACGCCTTTATCCTTCGCGATATTATTATCCTTCAAGTATTCCAATAAGCTAATAGAGCCGTTAGAGCCAGCGATGGAGAATGGAGTCTTCACGAGGTACGCATACTGCTGTGGCGGAATCAAGATATGATTTGGAATCGCGCGGTTATCATAACCGGAGTTAGCCCAGGCATCTAAGATTGTGCGGTTGATATCTTCTAAGATTTCATCGATAGTCTTATTGGCCCAGTCAGTCTTACCAGCCTTACCAGTAGCCACAGAAACGGCTGCGACATTCTCTTGGTTCACTAAGCCCTTGGTGCCGTAGTTAGGTAAGCCAACATAAGTATTGGCATCCATGTATTTATCGAAATCTAAACGGACGCCATCGTCGTACATCTTTTCAATGCTTCGACCAGTGACCGTACCACGCTGCACATCGATGAACTTCACAGACATGGTGATTTCATAAGGCAACACAGGCCATAAGTCCTTGCTCACGTCTGCCTGGATACGACGAATCGCATTCTGCACGCCACCAACGCTACCATCAGTGCCACCACCAACTGCAGCATAGTTAACGTTAAAGTTGGAAGTCGCTTCAATCCAGCCACCGCCAGCATTGATAGTAATATCACGAGCATAAGTGGTGGAAGTCAACGGTTCACGCAATTTAGGGTCTTGTTTTTCGAGTTCAGACTCCAAAAACGCTAAGCCGCTAGATACAGCAGCAGCGTCCATAGTTGGCACAGCGCCACCAGCCATAGATGGCAATGTAATTCTCTTCATAGATTTATCCTCCTATTCCTAGATACCAGCACGAATTAAAATGGTGAGTTCTGCAACATTATTGCTGTCTTTACCGGTGGACCAACGCACGCCCGTGAGCTCTACAGTGTTGGAGCCATCAGCTTCAGCAGCGAAACCATTCTTGGTAGCGATATACGCATACACTTTGCCACCAGGCTTAGGTGTGCCCTTCAAGCATTCAACTACCACGGAGCCACGTTCCAATACGTCGCAGGCTTCTTCAGGTCGATACACACCAATAGATTGGTTCGGCCATTCGGTCGCAGATTTAACACGACGCATAGCAACACCTGCGAATTTATCTGCCGTATGACCAGTACCAAATAATTGCACAGTGCCATCATCATTGAGGGCTACCGGCGCACCAAATACGATATTATCCGTATCTTTTTTGACTGCAAAAGTACGAGATACTTCGTCCCCATGACGACTAATCTGTCCTGGGTACCCATTGTTTAAAGTTGTTCCAATTACGCTTCCTGGCATGATTATTTACCTCCTTTATAATGCGGATTAAACTTGCGGCAGGCTTCACCAAAATTGCCTTCCACTTTGCTATCAGTAGTCTTGCGACTATTTAAAGCAGCATAGCCACCAGCAACAGCCGGTTTAGTTTTAGCTGTCTTTTTATCCATATACGGAGCCAATGCAGCACGCAATGCGTCGGTCGCTTGCTTACGTTCAGCGCCTTTCATAGCGCAGATAACCGGCTTCATCTTACGGAATAAATTCAAGGCAATCGCCTTATCAGCAGCCTGCTTTTCTTCGGATTCGTCTTCACTATCTTCGGTCATGTCTTCCGGATCCACAGTTACAGATTCTTCACCATCGTCGTCTGTGGCCTCTTCCGGTTGTTCAGTACCTTCAGATAATTCATCTTCGAGCTTCTGAAGGTCGTCAGGTTCTTCATCCTTAACCAACATAGCCTCGATTTGACTTAAGCGTTTTAAAACCGGAGATAAAGCATCGCTAACTACCTGCTTAATATCTTCATCGGCAGCAGCCGTTTCATTTTCAACTTCGCTGTCCGCTTGTTCTTCTTTTTCAGCGATAGCCTCAGCTGCTTCTCTTAATTCTTCAGAGGTCGTATCCTCGTCGTTTACGAGCGCGTTAAACATACGATCCCATATACTTACATTTTTCTTTGCCATACGTTTCCTACCTTTCTTAACATTAACAACCTGACTATCTTTAATAGCCACACGTGCCCCGGCACGTCCATTAGCAACAACCGCCACATGATTGCATATGATATTAGATTGCTCTAGGCCATCTTTAAACGGTTTGTACTCACAATAATACCCAGCACTGATTTCACGCTTACCCGCTTCGATTTCAGCAATAAGCACAGCGTCATAAATAACAAGGTCTGCAATAATAAGATCCGACTCATTCCCGGAGCCACGGCGGACGTTCTGACAAGTGCCTTTCGTATAAGCAGTCGCATTGGACGGTTCGACAAATCGAGATGGATGTTCGTCAGTCACCGGCTTTCCTTCAAAGCTCGCTAGCGTCGCTGGGGCAAATACCTCAGCTTCGTTCCGATATACATCTACAATCTCTTCTTCAGGTCGCTCAACTTCACTGCCTAAGTACTGCTGCACGCCCGTGCGTGCTAATGGCACGTTGTGACAAATTAAAAAGCCCTCCGGAGTACGGGTCATATTAGCGCTAAACCTAGACCCATAAAATGCCTTAGCCATTATCACATCACCTCCTTTCAGCGGCATTTTATTTATATGAAAAAACCGCCATACGAATATAGCGGTTAAATCAACTTAAGTAGAGTGGCCTTGGTCACGCGGACAATCCGACCATTCTGATGCATTCGATATGTATTTTCACTGAGCTGACTACGACTCACCAGGGGCTCGGCATAGCAGCGGCAGTTGAATGTTTCCCCCGGATGATATTCACCATAAGGCTTGACCTTATTCTCTCGGAATAGCCGTTCCGGGTTCGGTGGATCGTGCCAACTACACAACACCCCGTCCATACTACTATGAGAATGTCGCGTACGCGCATCATGGGAACTGCGCCAAAAGTAGTATTCAGCACCGACCAAATCACAATCACTACGCAGCAGTGCCGTTTGAGTTTTCGCTGCTTCCGTTCGAGCAATCAACTTAGCCCTGGCCTTACTTCGCTTCGGAAATAACTTGTGCAGGTCCTTCTCGATGTCTTCCGGGCGCCGCCCCTTCAACGTCTCCCGCATAACATAGGCCGTGACATCGTCAGCCACACTAGCGGGTAATGATTTAATAAGCTGCGCATTCTCCTGGGCTATCCTTCGCATAGTCTCACCACGAGCCCCTGCAAGGTCATCCATAAGCAAGTCATATATTAAACGACCGTTACTATCTAACCGTGCAGCCTCTCTCCAGGACCGACCAATATCTCCGAATAGATTACTAACCATCATGCCAGCCGTGGCTTGTGCAAAATCTGCAAACTCCTGCGACTCAATATATTCGTTGATTTTTCGAGCATATTATTCGTCGACAAAGAAGTCACACAAATAAAAAAGCTGTCCTCCAGCAACCTGGTGACAGCCCTTTGATACGCCAGCTCCGTCCTTCGCTTAATAGTCCACTTTGACATAGGCGCTCCTTTTCAGACACAAAAAAAGCACTCAATACTGAGTGCCTCTATATTCCCGGAGTAACTTCTTTTACTCCTTTTAACAATCGATATGTTTTTTTCATCATAGTATTATTATCCAAGTATTCTAGGCCCTTTAAAGTAATTCTAGGCGCCTGGCATTGAATAATCATATTTCCATTTACTGCACGCGTTACGAATAAACCAGCAATATAACCATCGGCTACTAACATTTCAATAATCGCTTTCCATCGTGGTTCAGAAATTCCTAATTTTTCTGGAGAAATTTCATCTAACTCGAACATATCTTGGTCCATTGCGGATTCAAGTGCAGATAAAATCTTGTAAATTATTTTAAAATTATTCCATTATTCTTATCCTTAATATACTTTTTTACCACTTGCCCATGCCTTTCGAGCTTGATTCAATGACATCTGATTTGCACCGCCAGCATAGTCTGGATCTTCATTTTGCAACGGTCTTCTTCCCATCCACATACTTCACAAATATCATATTCATCTTGTGCTTCTAACGTGTGTTGTCCACAACATTCACATCTAAATTTTTCCGCCATTTTTTATATCCTTGTCCTTCATAATCTTATAATATTTAACCCCAGCTTTTGGTCTAAACATTGTAAATATTCCTTTTTCAATGCTTCCTTTTACAAATAAATTTTTTTCTTTATCAAAGCGAATAATTTGACCCAATCGATTAATATGTCCAGAAATAGTATCACTTGTACTAGATTCTAATAAATTAATTGAATATTCAAAGTATTCGGCCTTATTACTAAACTCTTCCGGAAACTCATTACTATGTTTATTCCAGTGATTATTTAACACAGCTTTACTTTTAAAACCACGATGATTTAATTTATTAGCACCTTGTGGGATGGCTCTATTTTACCATTATTACCGCTATTAGTCGAGGTATTATCCCCCCGAAGAAAATTCGCCCTCCCTATTTCTTGGATGTTCTTCTTCCTTAAATTCTGTATCTACCATTTGCAATGAGTCTACACCGCCAAACATGTTACCCGGTGTAGTTTCCCCCATAGCAATCGTATCATCGTCCGCAGCTTCAATATCATCATCTGTGATATTAGTCCACATTCCAGTTCGCTTGCTAGACTGCTGTAATTCTTGCAAGGCAGTCTTCTGAGATATAAGCCCAGCCGTGAATGCCTGAGTCACTGCTGTAGTCTGCTGACTGCCAAGGTCTTGCTTTTCAGCTTCATTTGCTCTTCTTACTGGATTGAAGTTATAGTCCAGGTCATTCGGAACAGCACCCAGCTCTGAGGTAAAAATAATCGGCAGCAACTTATCCAGTACAGGACGTAATCGAGTCTCTTGTTCCTTTTCAATAAGGTCGTAATAGTTTTGCATATCCGATTCACCAGTTGCATTCATACCTGCAGGTGAACGCCCGAATAATTTAGTTACCGGAATACCACAAGCGCCTGATACATCCATCATGAATCGGTCGTAGATATCACCCAAACCACCAAAGGCAAACTGGTGTGATTCATACGCATCATTGCTGCCGATAATCTGCAGCGCATTGTTGTTCATGATAGCATTCATGCCTTCAACCGTTCGGTACAAGTCTTCAACGGCCTTCTCGCCACCGAGCCCGAATATCTGCTCCATACCTTCCATTTTAAACACTCGGATATTAGCCATGAACGTCAAGCACGCAATATTCCAGGATACGTTATCACGCTTATTAAGCTCATCGAATACCTGCTCCAGCTCCGACATGCCCACGTAGTTCTCTGCCAGCATTTCCATGTACGGCAACTTAGCACCCAGGAACCTAACCACACGCGAATAATGAATGCGCATCGTATTTTCAACGCGCGACTCGGATAAGGTGATATCGTAGTATTTAGGCAGTCCAAACTCAGGACTATTTATATTAGTAATGAGCTCGCTCTCCGGATTTACACCAGTCCAGCGATCAACAATTAAAAGTCCCTTAAACGAATCAGGCATTACCTCGTCCAGGTCCAGAGGCTCTTCCAACTTATCATCCTGTCCATCAATAATAATAACTCCGATAGCGCCACCATACAGACGACCCCAGTACAAGCCTTCCCTGATACGTTCAATCAACCCGGTTCTGCGCATGCAGCCTTCGACCCTATCGCGCTGGTCCGGAGTAATATCAGAAACAATATCAAATCCATTCTTCAACATGTCGTCAGGAATAGCACTAATAATATTGCGCACCACCCAGTGTGAACGATACATGGCATTTAATTTATTGAAGTCCCAGCTCTGCCGGGTCAGCGGGTAAGCTGTTGCATTAAGCAAATTCGGCATGCCATACCCGGTGCGCGCAGCTACGTTCTGAAATGCATCATTCACGGCAGCAGCTTTATTCTCCACCGTCGGCGCATTCTTACTGTAGCCTTTATCCACAGCCCGCTTCCGTTTATTTTTCTTCACTTGGCAACCTCCATCTCTTAATCAAAGTATTTACTAAATAACGAATTGCATCCATTGCGTGGTCAAATTGTTTCATCGGCTGCTCGACACCACGCTCCGCAGCCTTTTCATCCCATAGATAAGACATAAACTCTTTTATCATATTCTTACAAGACCTATTGACTTTTAATCGGCGCATAAAAATAGCACTCGCGACCTTGCGAATGCCATTGAGCACATCATTATCTGCATCTTTTACACGATACCTATTCTGCCGCAGCAGCAGCTTAAACGATGCTGCAGAGGGGTCAATAATTACAAAGTCCGGATAGTCTTCACCGACGAACTCCTTAAAGTCCTTCAGGTACTGCATGTCAGTCTTCTGCACGCCTCGGTCACGGCCACTATAATAGTATTCACGATCAACCCATACGGTCTCGCCATCGTCGTAGCAGTCCAGGAATACCATAGGGTTTGAAGTCCCGTAGTCAATGGTGATGTATCGACGAGCATTAGCGCGAACCTCCTGCGGGAGCTCATCATAGAGATTGGCGTCATTAAACATGTCATAGATAATGCCATCAGCCATTACCCATAGCCCCAGGATGAACCGCTTATACCACAGCCCAGAATACATTCGCTTATATCGCTCTTTGACGGTATCGGATAGCGATAGGTTGTCGTCCATCGTGAAATGCAGATGCAGAATCCGCTTCTCGTCGCTCTTATCGATATATTCCGACTTAATAAAATGATAGGGCGACTCCGGGTTGCAGTTCATCCAAATACGAGCGCCCTCCACAGAGCAGCGACCATCATCTGATTTACAAATGATTCGGGGAACAAAGCAACCTCATCCGCGAACGCCCCTGCAGCAGTCAAACCCTGGAGCGTGTCCTGGCTAGCTTCATTCGCAGCACCGAAACAAAAGTAGGTATTGCCACCGCAGGTGATCGTGTTCGTCGAGCGATTATAAATATACCCGATGCCCTTCGCATCCAGAATCTGCAGCATAGGTCTAATCACATTTCGCTTGAGTGCGCCCATAGAACGACCCGCCATTATAAAGGCCTCACCGGTGAACGTAGCCAGCGACCAAGTTACGAATGAATCAATCATCGATACCGTCTTGCCGGAACGTATGCTCCCGTCAGCAATAATGGTGTCGTAGTCATAATAAGGGCTCTTGGGCAACCACCAGGTGAGCACCTGCAGCTGGCGCCGAGAAAATGGTTTCCATTCAAACGACGAATTACGCTTCTGCGTCTTCCTTGATATTACCGGTTTCTGCATCCGCCCAAGCCTCCTCTACTCGTCCATTCAATGCATCAATATATGGAGAGATATCCGTAATGTCCTCCACATCATCCTTCAACTTCATGACCTCGACCTCGGTCTTTAACTTATTAATACGATACCGCTGCTCTTCGGTTGCCAGAGGGCTCCGACACAATTCTTCGTACTGCCGGATCATGCGAGTGAGCGTATCCATCGCGCGAGCCTGGACATTAATGAATTTCTCTTCACGCTCGACCGCAGATATTACATGGTCCTCTGCAGCTGCAGTGGTCTCACGACCAAGGCCTGTTACCTTGGTGGTAGTTTTAGTCGTTCGATACGATATATTATCGGCAGCACTCTCGACATACATTAGATTCTGCAACCGGAGTATTGCCGCAAACTTAATCTGTATGTTGCCCCAAAGAATATCCAAAGGGCTAGCCTCTTGCACGTCCATCACTATTTCCAAAGTCTCCTTCGGTAAATATTTTGCAAACAGACCGTGCGTCGTCGCATTCTGATTCTTAAACGGAGCACCATGACCTACAGCGTTTCGGTTCCCCTTCGGAGCTCCGACTTTGGTTGCAACCTTCTTAGGTTTGGTTGCAACTTTTTTCTCCTTGGTTGCAACCTTCCAATATCTGGTCGCCCAGGACTTTACCGTAGAGACTGACACACCGTACTTATCAGCAATCTTCTGATAAGTCATACCACTTTGCTTGTCCCTGTAGGCGTCCTCATGTTGCACTACACACTCACCACCTCGCTTCAAATTGTTTGTTTTGCATAAACAAAAAAAGCAGCGGTAAAAACCACTGCTCATATTTTAAAAATACATACCTTCCAAATCTTGCAAAATGTTAATCTGTTTATTCAAATAACCGATTTCTTTTAACCTCGTTTGTACTCGAACAATATCGTCTTTTTCATACGCTTCCCCTCTATCATATTCCAATAATAGAATCTGTTCTGTTCTCTTATCTTTCATTTGTTGTATATTAACTTATTCTCAGTTAATTCTCAAGTAGTTCCATAAGATAAATTTCGGTATTACCACGAATTACACGTATTGCATGAGATGAACCAACTAGCTTGGAATAGCGCTTAACGATGACATCACAATACACTGGATCCAGTTCCATAGCGCAGCAGCGACGCCCCGTCTGCTCACTCGCAATAAGAGTAGAACCGGAACCGCCGAATGGCTCCAGGACAATGTCACCTTCACGCGATGAGTTCTGAATACCACGAGCACACAACTCAATAGGTTTCATGGTTGGATGCTCACCATTCCGTAGCGGCTTATTCACACGCCAGACAGTATCCAGGGCGGTGCCTTCATTATAGAGAACCTCGAACCGGTCAGTCTTAATCACGATATGCTGCGTATCCGTTTTCAAATGCAATAAATAATCATCCCCGGACTTTTCAACTTCGACCGGCAACAAATCATCAATCACCGTTCCCTGCTTGCGACCGCCATACCACTTATGCGACGCACCTGGTTTCCACCCGTAGAGAATAGGCTCATGCATCCACTGATAATCTTGACGACCAAGAACGAATGAATTCTTCACCCAAATAAGCACCTGCTTAAGTAATAACCCTGCATCACAAAATGCATTTCGGAACGCATTACCGGCGCCATCAGCATGGCACACATAAATAGGAGCACCTGGTTTCATACCTTTGTTCATGGCCTTAAATGCAGCCAAAAGGAATTTATAAAAGTCATCGTCGGCCATAGAATCGTTCATGATAGTTAATCCGGTGCCGCCCTCGTAGGCAACATTATATGGAGGTCGGTAAATACCATGTCCGCTTCGTCCCCCCCTAGTAGACGCAATACGTCTTCCACGGAAGTTGAGTCTCCACACAATAATCGATGCGGACCCAGGATCCATAAATCACCTGGCTGGGTTATGGTATTTTTAGTCGCAGAATCAACTGCCCCTTCCACATCAAAGTTATCGTCCTGGACAACACTACTTTCAGCTTCTCCCAGGATGCGGTCAATTTCATTCGCCGTATAACCGGTAAGCTCGACCATATCGTCGGCCTCTTTCAATAATTCAGCCAGCAGAGAGTCATCAATAGTCGCCAGCTCCGCCAGTCTATTATCAGCGATTAGGTCTGCCCATTCAGCAGCTTCGCTTTCGTAGTCCTGGAGGTCCACCGGCACCGTCTCCAGATTTAAGAGTTGTGCAGCTAGCAGTCGACCATGACCTCTTACAATAAACCCGGAGCGTTTTGAAACCGTGATTGGAGCTCGCCAGCCTTGCGTATTAATAATTTTAGCAAGCAGCTTAATCTGCTTATCCGGATGCGTATTTGGGTTTCGCGGATTGGGGATAACCGATTCAATCGGCATCATTTCATCAAACGCGCAATGCACAGCAACCATTAATATTCCACCTTTCGCTTACAAAATAAAATAGGCACCACAACGGTGCCTACTTTACGTGTCTCAATCGATTATTAAGTTAAGGAGTGAAACGATTCATTACATTTATTTCACACTATCATTATAAATCCTTAAAATTGTCATGTCAATGTCAATTTACTGTCAATCTTGTCAAGCCCCCATGCTATAGACGCCAAACAACAGCACCGCCATATCCTCCAAACCTTGCTTCAAAGCCCGGTACCCGGTTGATTTTGATACAGGTATGAATAACCCATCCACAACATCCAGCATCTCACGTCCATCAATTAAATAATATTTGAGAATATCATAATTTATTTTATTCTGACTTTCGCACCGCGCACGGTAGATCGTGAGCATCGCATCGATGTGCTCCAACATGAGCTCCGTCCGCTTCTTACTCGACATCAGCGCCTGGAACTTAATAAAACCATTCGAGTCGAATATCTCAGTAAGAATTAGACCAAGGGATGTAGGCACCGAATCCTCCGCAGAAAAGATTGCCTCTTCGCAATGGGTCTTCAAATTCTGATATTCCCGCAGCAGGCGCTTGGTATTTTCGATAGCATGCTTCGCTTGGTTTCGACGCTGCTGCTCATGCTTTTTTATGTAAACATTAATAGCGGTCTCTGACGCTAGTTTGATAATTTCTTCTTTAGTCATACACACCATCCCCCTCTAGTTCAATAATTTCCATTCCCAGGGCCAGTGCATATGCACGTTCAGCAATGCAGCCTTTAGACTGAGTCCAGTCTCCGGCCAAGTAAAACTTGTTGCACGTCCCGATTAGTTCGAGACACATATCCAGTCCATCAATGTAGTCCATAACCTTATACAACTCAGACCACATCGGCACCGGAGATATAACAAGGTCATCCGGATTCGCCTCATGCAGCATCGCAATAAGCACCTGAATCCGTTTAAGATTTCGAGAATCACCGCCGTACGGGTGGGATAAATAACAAATCATTCCAGAACTCCTTGTCGTTAGCCATGAAAATATTCAAGAAAAAATCTTTACCATCCATAGTACTAACGCTCACCAAGGTGCTACCTCTAGTGACATACACAATAGCGCGTCCAATCCGTGAAATATACGAATCAGCGAATCTTTTAAAATAAAGCTCAATGGCTTTCACTAAATCCTTATTCATAATTTTACTGTCCTCACATCCATAACTTCATATGCGCCCGCAGCGATGACCTCCGACAATGAATAGAGCCCATGCGATTCCGATTCCGCCAGTAGATGTCTATCCAGTAGCAGCTTAAAAGATTGGACTCATCCATATATTCGTACCAATTTTCACGTTGGACAATTCGCTCCTCGAAACGGTCCGCAGCTTCTTTTGCCTGCCGCTCGGTCATCGTCCGCAGCACCGATAAATATTGCCTTCTACGTCTCAATCTGATTCCTCATCTCTTAAAATAACCGTATTAAACATATGAGTGATTGTGCGTCGATGTTTATGACGTCGTTTTAACTCGGCCAAAATATCGATAACATTAACATCCGTTAAATATCCAAGTACATCGCCACCGTATGTAGAATAATACCCTTTTGCAACTGAGACCCTGAATCCGTCTGGCAATCGAAAAAGGTAATGCTCTCTGTATACATTTTGACCAAATTTAATCATTTTGATCTCCTTTTGGATCTAATTTAATCTCATTCTGATTTAATATAAACTAAGAAAATGCCATTTCCACGTCTAGTCCCAAAGAGAGGTTTTGTTGATACTAAAGGCAATATATCCTTTACTGATACTTCATGCTCTGACCATTTAAAAATTAAGATGCCATGTTTCTCTAAAACTCTAAAACACTCTACAAATCCTTTTGAAATATCATCCTTCCAATAATTTTTATCGAGTGTTCCATATTTCTTAGCTAACCAACTATTATGCCCTGCTTCTATTAAATGCGGTGGATCAAACAGTACTAACTTAAAAGAATTATCCGGAAACGGCATATTTCTAAAATCTCCGACAATATCTGGTGAAACTTCCAAGGCTCGTCCGTCCGACAACCGCTCCACTAATTCACGGTTATCCATAAATAAGGCCTTGGAATTATTTTTATCAAACCACATCATTCTGCTCCCGCAGCAAGCATCCAAAATAATCTTATCTTTAATCACAAATTAACTTTACCACCTCTATTTCAGCACGAGGTCTAGCTTTATCTATTCCAACAATCCTACTATCACCGTAATGCACAATCTGCTGGTCATCTTTAATAATGCCTGCAGCCTGCAATATATCCGATGTAGCTTGCAATAGACCGACTAAGTCCGGCCAATGCTGTTTATTAGGCAGCCAGTATTGGCAAATAACAATGACCGGATCCGTAATCGGTGAGCGATTATATTGAGCCTGAAGGATTTTCTTTGCCTCTCTTTCATAACGAAGAAACGTCTTAGAGGGGAGCATCATATGCCGGCCTTTCAAATTAATGATTTGTTCCAGAATTTTTCTTCGTCGCAGGTCTTCCAACAATTACAAATTTCATGCGATACCCCTCAGTCTTTAAACATGCCCTTCTTCGTCATATAGCGTTTTAGGCTTTCATAATCATGCACACCTACATCAGGCACAGGCTCTTTTTCTTCGACATCCACATCAAAAGACACCTCCAACAGCTTCTGCTCTTCGGCCTTTACGCACTGCTGCATGAGCTGCGATAACACCGGTGAGCTCTCCACCATCTTCGTGAATCGCTCACAATCGACTCGGCGCTTAACCTCAGCGTCGTAGAACTTCATGAACTGCGCCCGTTTAGTAGATAGCGACACTTCATCGCCATAACATAAATCACGCCAGCCAAAGTTCTCTGCTATCTTCACAGCATAGCCGGCAGCATTCTTCGACCGCCTTCAAATCCACCTTTCTGGATTGCAGTCAGCACCATCGACCAAGCCTCGTCTGCCTGTATATAACCAGTGCCGGTTACATAGCCATCACCGATAATGCTTCTCCCTGATCGTAGAGACCGACGGAAAAAATCGCTCGGTACAGATTACATCTTTCACAGCGACCTGGAGCGCTGCAGGGTGAATGTCCTGCAGCATCTCGGTATATAACGCAGCTTCTCCTGGAGTGCTCGCGGTTCCAGGCGTAAATCATACGCGCGGGTCAGAGGTAGCAGCGTAGCCAATGTCAATTGTTTCTGGTTCGCCACCATCATCACCACCTTCCAATTCGTCCATTAAAGCCCTAAATGGATCCGACAACCTATAAGTCTCGGACTCATTGAGATACCCTTCAAACTTGGTCCCGAATAGCGTTTCCGGTCGGAGATATTTTGCCATTTTCGGATTATGTAGCCACTGCTTCGACTTCTTAGCAATAACAATTTTGAAGTCATCCAGCCAAAGCCTTCCTTGATTCGAGTTTCAATAAGCCGCCTAGTCTTCGGAGTATTCGCTCTATAACGAGCACCGGTCTGCTGATTTAAAAACTCAACAACCTCAACCACGATATTCTTTTTCGATTCCAAAGTCGGGTTTCCCGACAATGTATTTACTACTTTACTTTCCTTTACTTTACTTTCCTTTACTTTACTTTGTGTACTTCTGCATACATTAACCGAGTTATTGTCTACATTAACTCCGTTATCGCTATCAATAACTTCATCTAAGACTACATTATTGTATACATTAACATCCAAAAGTAAGTAATTTTTTATGAGAAAAATTTGTCGTCTACGGCTGACTGCTTCCAGATATCTAGCCTGAATTCCTTTCGATGTTAGAATTTTATAACGCTCAAAAAGTCCCGCGTGGAAAAATCCAATAAGAACGGCCTTATTAACCGTCTCCATGACTGCGCCCTCAGTAACCCCAACTAAGTCAGCAATTAAAAAAGTCATATCGTTATCCCACCGCATGTAATACCCCTCGTCCCGATAGATATTACCGAGCAGGGCGATTAGTATGGAGATGGATTGTGATCCACCGGCCTTTAGCAGCCGGCGAACTTTTATGTCGCTAAAAAAACTACGTTTAACGGATAGTAATCCAGACCGTTCTTTAATGGTCTGGCCATAGGTACCTCACTCTGCCTTTTCAGCTACTTCAAATAAATTGGTTTGCGCACGCTTACCCTTCACATAGCGATTCGCCTCTTCGAGGAGATTTTCAACGCTAATCAATTTCTCGTCCGGATACCACCACGAGGTGCTAAACGATATCGAACGACCAGTCTCATAAGTCAGGGAACCGGTAAGGCTTAACTTATCAAACTCAAGTTCTGAATATTTGAAATTCACCTTAAACAACCAGAGATTATCCGAAAAGTCGCAGAACTCTCTGAACTGAATCAGAAAAATATCTTTGAGCGCGGAAAAGGCATTGCGCAATTCGGCACTCGGTAGGTCCTTACTTTTTAAGGTGAGCTGGTCCACAAATCCATTTGACTGCTCGTAGGCATAACTGATAGACACGCTATCTGCGGTCAATTGCAAACTTTTTATTAACATACAACCACTCCTATTCTGCGATATACACAACCTTGCCAGTTGCAGCAGCGACTTTATTTTTGAACAATTCTGCGTCGGAATTACGATCCGACAGATGCAGTAGGTGAATTTCTTGCACATACTGCAGGTCATTCGCCTCCAGGAATTTAATCGTATTCTCCAGGGCAAAATGACTTTTAATCAGGCGGTCCCTGAACTGATTATTTATCCGGCCTTCCCGCACATTCGCATTTAAAATTTCAAAGCTATAATTAGCCTCCACCATGATGTGAGTTAAGCCATTAAACTTATAGTGGCAATAATAACTATCGGTGATATACACCAGCTTCTCCGTTCCAGACTGAATCAAGAATCCATAATTCGGAACATCATGCTCCAGCGGGAACGGCAACACCCGAAATGGACCAATATCAATAACCTGCTTAGGCTCTAGCTTATGCACCCAGTGGTGCGTTCCGACTTTCAGAAAATCAATAGTATCGGCATTCATGTAGCAAGGCACGCCCAGCTTCAGATAGTCACTAATATAGAGACAATGGTCGCCGTGCCGGTGCGACACCAGGACCCCGCTAATAGTATCTATATGCCCCAGGCCCTTACGCTTAAGCGTTTTCAAAGGAACGCCTGCGTCGATAATTAGAGAGCAGCTACCATCTGTCACCTGGTAGCTATTCCCCATCGAGCCTGACCCAAAGCTCTTAATACTAAGCATTTGCATCCGGAGCAGCGAACATATCGACAGCCCCTCAGTCCCTTCAGCCACGACCTCACCGGTCACTGGATCCATAAATAAGGACTTGTTATCTATCTGCTTCGGCTCTTCCGCCGGAGTCGGTTCAATATCGATAGTTTCGACATTAGCATTAGTCTCAACCTCACGCGCGACCTCGCTATCCAGGAAGTCAGATTCAGCAGCCTTCAAGTTCATGTAGTCTGCATCGATTTTGCTGGTGTCGATAGTTAGACTATTATAAGCAGCACGCTTGATAGTCTTCAGACACATCTCCGCGAACCAGCCTTCCACATTCTCCTTGCCACTAGGCTTGCCGTTAGTATATACGGCCTTCTCGCCACCCCAGAATTCAGGACTAGCCTTGGCCGGCTTACGCTTCAAAATATCTGCCAGCGTCATAACCACGACCTTATTACGCGGGTCTGCAGTTCCATAATCTAAATAATAGAATCCGCCCCGAATTTCACCGCGGTCGAACGGGTCGCCGATTTCAAATTCATAAGATTCAAACGCATGAGAGCTGTCCTTCTTCACCATCCGGAACGAATCCTTTTCATAGACAAGCTCGGTGATGATGGCCTTCGGAGGTTCCAGGGCGTACTTCTTAGCGATTAGCTCCAGGCCTTATACCCCTTCAGAAATACCATGTGATATTTATTGGTGTGCCCATTTTTATAGGGAATCGGGAAAATATGGTTGCTCTGCGCCGGGTCCAAACCAAGGCGGCACGCAGAAACGACATCACGAGCAAGCAATTCCAGGTCGACATTGTTCCAAGTATACGCCAACGCCTCACGATATTTCTCTGACTTCTTCAAGCGCTTTTCTTCGGCCTTGCCCCAGGACGCTGTCGATAACCATAAAATAACTTTGACCGAGCCGCTTCTGATGATCCGTGAGCGGCATCACCGCACCACCGACGCTGGACAATTCTTTATTCACCATATCCACAAATCGCTGTGACATAGTTAACTCTTGTTTGCTTTCAACTACATTACTCATAATTTCCTCCTTAATTAACCGTTAACTTGCGGTGATTGCTAGACACGACTAAGCGAATAACTTGACTATCACAATCGATAAATTGAGTTACCGCCTCGGCATTGTCGATAAACACCGGAGCCGATAATTTATAGTGGGCGGTCAAGGTATTAATAATATCTAAACCGACGTTGATGCGGGCCGCATTATTCATGCTGCTGTAAGGGACGTCTCTATACAACGTCTCGCAGCACTCTTTAATTCCGCCGTTCACCTGCTGCTCAAATAATTTAAACCGAGCCAGCTTGAACTTATCTGCCACGACGGATTCCAACGCTTCCACCTTAGCCATCATGAATTCTTCAACGAGTACCTGCTGGTCCAGGACTACATCAAAGTCACGACGCAACTCAAGCTGTCGCTCTTCGAGTTCTTTAACACGAGCCTTGGCTTGGTTAGCACTTTCAGAGGTGGCCATGTTATTGATAGCCACTGCAATCTCTTGGTTGAGCTCGCTAATCTTCCGGGACAACGCAGCCTCTTCATCTACGATCGTAGCGTCCAGGTTCGCCAATTTCTCCCGCAGCTCGGACTGCTGAGTAAGCAACTGCATATATTCTGCATCAGAATTCACATCTGGCTTTACCGTGAATAAATGCTCGCCCTCCAGCTTGGCAATATCGTTTTCAATCGAGCCAATAACAGTAACCAATTCCGCTAGGGCCTTCTCGGATTTTTCTTTATTGGTTCGGTGCTGTTCATATTGAAAAGTCTGCTGCTGGATACGATTTTTCAGCTCCGTCAATTCTTTTGATTTTTTTAAATTATAGTCTTCAAGGGCTTTCGTTCGAGCCGCTGCAACTGGTCTTCGGTAGTTGATGGCAAGTGGGACAAATGGTCTCGTTGGTGAAATTGAACGTGCGACCATTAAGGTTCTCCCATTCTTTATTTACTGCAACCTCTCTGTCGTGGGCCTCTTCCATTAGCTGCCCCTGGAGATTAATCTGAGACTTCAATTCATCCATCAAGCGATTATTCCGAGCTAGCTCATCGGAGAGCTCACGCTTCTTCGCATGATAAATATCGTCGCTACGACGCCATTCCGACTCTACATCTTCTTTGCGGGCTTTGAGTTTAGCCTCAACCAGGATAAGCTGCGACTGGGTTTCACCTAAAGCACCACCGGATCGTAGTCGCGCCTTCTGCTCCTGCAGCACCGCTAGTTCCGCAACAAATTTCTCACGGCGCTGCGATTCTGCAGCGTAGTCAATATTCGTTTTCGATAACGTCCTAACCAGCTCATCGATTCGTGCCGGGATCATATCGAGCTCATCCTTGATTGCCTTTCGCTTCGATTGCAATGATTTCTTGATGGTCATCCACAGTCTTGCCAGTCAGCATATCCAGCAGGGGCTTCAAATTTTGATTGCGCTGGATAATTTCCTCGTCAGATACCTCCCCGCAAATTTCCATTAAAATACGGCGGCGGTCTTCCCATTTAAGTTGCTCATTAAAAAACAACGGATTAGTAATCAGCTTGAATATATTCTCCGGAATCAGCTTATCGATGTAGTCCTTATATTCGCGCTCTTTCACCGGAACCCCATTGATGAGGTAATCGGTAGTGTGACCAGCCAGGACTTCTTCATAGCCACGCTTGCTCTGGTACCGTTCACGATACACCCGCTCCAAAGTAAGTTGACCATTATCGGTTTCAAACTCCGCATACACGGAATGGTCGATATTAGCAATCGGCTTGCCATCTTCACCGAGGGTTTTAATTTCAAAGTTAGTACGGTTCTGGCTATCCTTCCCAAAAAGCAGCAGGAAAAGCTATCAAACAATGTGGTCTTGCCGGTGGCGTTATCGCCATACACCGACATCGATGTCTGTCCTTCAGGCATCACCAGTTCAAAGTCTCGGATGCCTTTAAAATTCTTTAATTTTAACTTTAATAATCTCATGGAACCTCCTACTGCATTAATGCCATAATTTCAGGCGCCCAGGACTCTGGAGCCTTAGACCAGAACGAAGTATCTCCGGTGAACCCTTTTTTCGACATCCAGTCTAAGACAATTGGCTGACGGGCTTTGGGGTCTTCGTTTACCCATTGCTTCAAAGAATTAATTGCACCTTTTAAAGTAATACCGCCGGCTGACTTTCTTCTTTATCCACAGGTTCATCCACAGTCTCCGCAGCTGCAGGTTGAGGTTCTTCCGCCACTGGTTCTAGAGTACCTGCAGCCCCCTCAGTGTCGTTCATTTTATGGCCAGATTTTAATGCAGCTAGCTCAGCAGCCGGAATTACTTCCAGCCCCATAGTCTTAAAATATTTAATGATTTTTTTATTTAGATTTTCAATCGTTGATCCATCAAATGTAAATTCCATCATTTTATACTCCTTTTGTGATATAATAAATGTAACTAGATTTTAGTTTGCCCCTTTAGCCATGCCAGTGGCTGAGGGGCTATTTTTTTCGATTGAAACAATACCCGCCAAAGCTAAGGTCTTTTTCTTGATCGTACGCACGAGGGGCCTTATAGATTCCAGATATTACTGGTTCAACCACCGGCTCAATCGCCGGTCTGATAATTGGAGACTCATCCTCGTATTCTTCATAGCGATCCTCATCGTTATCCCAACTTGCCAGAATCGCTATGAAGCAAAACATAAATAATGCGCCGACAATAATTCCAGCAATGAAAAAATCAATGTTGAGTTCTGACATTTAGCTCACCTCCTTTCACTTGCGCAGCCTTCCACTCTTCGAATTCAGTCTGCCATTCCGGGTTGCGGCGGAACGCTCTCACAATCTCCAGCGCAACATCGGCCAGACACTCGTCGAATGATTTCATAAAACCGCCTCCTTTTGTCGCATTTTTGAGATTTAAGTTATAAAAAAAATTTCGATAGCTTCTGTGTTACTCAGGTTCAAGCCATTTACTATCTTTTTAACTCCTCCAATGGTGAAATCATCGCCGCCCTTGGTTAAGCGCCGATATAAAGTGGTTCTCGGAATATCGACCGCATCGCAAAATGTACCAAGGGTAAATCCTTTTTCGACTACTTTACCTTTAAATTTATCGACATTCAATATATCACCTTCTTTCGCATTTTTGATACAACCTAAGTTTAAGCTATTTGAAATTTTTAGTCAAGACTTTTTTCGCATTTTTGAAACTCATTTGCTCTGCTCAGAATGTTTTTGTTGCAATTTGAAACGCCAATGATATACTTTATCTCAGGAAGGAGGTATCTAAATGGAAGTCCAAGAACGCATAAAACAACGCAGATTAGATATGGGACTATCGGTCGATAGAATGATTTCTGAGCTAAAAAAGTTAGGTGTGACCATGTCACGCGCAACATATTATAGATACGAAAGTAAAGACATCGATAAAATTCCAATCTCATCATTACCACCAATAGCTACGATTTTGCAGACTACTCCAGAATATCTCATGGGGTGGGATGCAGATGAAAATAAACCCAAGGATACCATTAACTTTTTACCATCGCACCACTACACAATGGTGCCTTATTCTGTATCAGCAGGTGCGCTCAGCGAAATTGAGTCCATCCAGAACTTGCCACAAATCAGTGTGCCGGACGCCATGCTCGGACGCTACGCTGGCAATAAAAGTATTATGCTAATGACCGTCAACGGTGAGTCTATGAACCGGATCATCGAGCACGAGTCAATAATCGCGGTTAAGAACTGACGAATCGAACTCTCCGACCTGCACAACGGTGACATCGTAGTTATCAGCAACGAGGGAGAATACACCGTAAAGCGTTACTTCAACGACACAATGAACGAACGGTTTATCTTCAGACCAGATAGCAGCTGCCCCAGTTTCACCGACATAATATTCAGCTACGAGAACTCCGATAATCTGAAACTCATCGGTCGCGTAGTGATGTACAATGTATTTTTATAAAAGGAGCGTTAACATGCAAATAGAATATTGCCAGCACTGCCATAGAAATGTACCTGCAACCAAAAAGATAAACTGGGGGGGCCTTTATACTCTTTACAGTTCTTACTGGCGGTCTTTGGCTCTTCATCTATCCAATTTATCACCTTACCAGTAAACAACCATCCTGCCCTATCTGCAAACAAAATATTAGAACTACTAGAACAAGTTCACAGGGTATATGGTTTGCAGGAACCATATGTATTGCATTACTAATAGAAGGTATATCTTCCAATAAAACTATATCTGCTATCATTTTCTGTATTATCATTGCCTCATATATTGGCTATAAGATTTATAAAACAAATAAAGCTAAACAGTTGGAAAACGAAGCAATTGCTTTACAAAAGCAACATGAACTAGAAGCCAATAAAATAAAAGAAGAAATTCTTCCATTTATACACAAATTTATTGATGCATATGCTCGAAATTGGGATATCTGGCCTGAAAATACACCCATATCCCCAGATGATATTGCCGCACTATCTCATCTAATAAATTCTAATAGGACGAACTTTATTAACGAATCCTTTATAAAAGAAACTCTATTAACAGAAGTTGAATATTACAAATATAATCTCTTTAAAAAATCATTTGGCGAGTTATACTTCAAAAGATATTCAGCTCCCCAAAGTATTTTAGGTGCCGAATTATATCAAGAATATTTCAACACAAATATGAAGTTTGTTAGCTATTTAAGGGCATTCTTCGAAGAGTTACAAATCTATTTATCGACTGAAGAATGGGAGTCGCTTATAGATGAGCGCTATAAACAAGCTTGTCTTACTCGTCGTTCAAACGAATTAAATGATATTATGAATAATAACAAAGCTTTAAATGATATTATTACCATCAATGACACTGATGGTATTGATGGTATTGAGTTTGAAAACATTCTTGAAAAACTATTTACTAAAATGGGTTACCTAGTAAAGACTACAAAACGTAGTGGAGACCAAGGAGCTGATTTGTTGTTAGAAAAAAACGGACATAAAACTGTTGTTCAAGCTAAACGTTATATTAATAAACTAGACAATACTCCAGTTCAAGAAGTAGTTGCAAGCAAAATATCATTACCAATATAATGACGCAATGGTAGTAACAAATAATTATTTTACTGCTGGAGCAAAAGAGTTAGCTGCAACAAACCAAGTAAAACTCATTGATCGCGATGTGCTTCAACAATTATTAATCGATTATCCTATAAAATAAATAAAAAAATCCCCCACCCGCTGCAACAGGTGAGGGATAACTTACGGCACCATAGAGAATAGTGCACATAATTAAGCCTATAAAAATTATAGCACGCTCTATGGCAAATTACTATATCTAAAAAGGAGCGTGCTATATTTATGTCAAAAATGCAGTTATTTACGCCAGATACTCTTCCGACCGTCAGCTCGATGAAAGTATTGAAGGACAAATCCGCGAATGCACTGCGTTCGCAGAACGAGAAAATCTAACCATAATAAAGATATATACCGACCGAGCTATGTCAGCCCGGACTGACCACCGCCCAGAATTCAAAAAAATGATTCAGGATAGCGCCAAAGGTGCGTTCCAATACGTTATCGTGTATCAATTGGACCGATTCAGCCGTAACCGCTACGATTCCGCAATGTATAAAGCCAAACTAAAGAAGAATGGAGTTAAGATAATCTCAGCCAAAGAAAATATTGCCGATGATCCAAGCGGCATAATCTTAGAGTCCGTACTAGAAGGAATGGCCGAATACTACTCGGCAGAACTCTCGGTAAAGGTTACCCGCGGTATGACCGAAAATGCACTTAAGAGTGTCTGGCCAGGCGGACCGGTACTGCAGGGTTATAAGTTAGATCAGGATAGAAAAGTAATCATCGACGAGGAATATAAGCCTATGGTCGAGTTTATCTTCAACGAATATATCAAGGGCCAGAAAATGCAATCTATCGCAACGCAGGTAAATACAATGGGTTACCGGCGCCAGACCGGGAGAAAATTCACGATGCAATCAATCGCCGGAATCCTCGACAACGAAAAATATACCGGAACCTTCATCTGGAAGGATATCCGGATAGAGCAGTGTTACCCTGCAATAATAGATCCAGAAACCTTCAATCATGTAAGGGAGTTGAGAAAATTGAGAAGGAAAAAGAAAAACAGCAAAAGTGAAATATACCAACTCTGCACCAAGCTCGTGTGTGGCAAGTGCGGTGCCGCCTACATCGGCATGTCCGCAAAATCATCGAACGGCATCAAGCACTATTATTACGCCTGCTACAACCGGCGCAAGCATGGCAGCTGCGATGCAAAAAACATACGGTGCGCAGATATTGAAAATTTAATCATCGAGCACACTTACAAAATGCTCCAGGACGAAACAATCGTCAACAAAATTGCGCAGCAGGCGGTCCGCGCTCAAAATACCCCGCTGGTAGAGGATAACACCTTAGAACGATTAAAGAATGAGCTCTCCGCTAAAGAAAATGAACTAAAAAACTATATGCAGCTATCGCTGGTGGGTTACACTCTAAGGCAATCAATGCAGCTGTCGAAAAAGCTGAAAAAGATATCGAGCAGCTAAATAAGGATATCGCAAAAGAAGAGCTTCGGAAACCAGCATTCGTACTCACCGAGGATCATGTGAGATTCTTCCTTCACAAAATAATAAAGGGAGACCCTTCTGCAGCAGCCTCCCGTGAGCGAATAATCGATACCTTTATCCGCCAGATTACAATATATGACGACTATCTTGAAATAGCCTATAATTACAAAAGCGAACCTCCAGCACTCAACAACATTCAAGTACTAAAAAGTTCGCTTTCATCAGGTGTGGTGGACGATGACAGGATCGAACTGCCGACATCCTGCTTGTAAGGCAGGCGCTCTCCCAGCTGAGCTAATCGTCCATATGTGGTGACCCGTGGGGAATCGAACCCCCGATACCGCCGTGAAAGGGCGGTGTCTTAACCGCTTGACCAAGGGGCCATGGCTCCTCAAGTAGGACTCGAACCTACGACCGATCGGTTAACAGCCGATTGCTCTACCGACTGAGCTATCGAGGAATGGTACAAGAGATATTTTATACTAAATTCAAAGTAAAAGCAAGTACTTTTTTATTAAATTTTTACAAATTCCATACGTATTTTAAATATGTTGCAAAAGTCACACATTTCGGGCTTTTATTAAACCTTTGTTAGGCTTTTATTAGGCCTTTATTGTTCTTTTCCGCCCCTGAAATCCCGACTATATGATTGGTAATTTCACTAAATCCGCCCGCCTAAATCTGCCTGCCCAAACCACGCGTAAAAAAAGCGTCAGGCATTACTTACCTGACCGCTCTTACGCTGAGTATACTTCTTTCATTATATTATTTAGCAAGGTGGCTACGCATAGCCTGTTAGACAGTCATACTTAGCGTTGTATAAGTTGTACGGACTCAATCAGTACTCACTACTGTTTGACCGTTAAAAGCAAAGTGTAAAGATTCTTAAAGCTGTAGTCAGCTGTTAATTCAAATTAAACGAGTTTGCTCCCGTTATTATCAGCCGTTGAAACCACGAAGTTTGCTGGCATCAACCAAACGTTTCAAAGCTACCATGTAAGCAGCTAAACGAGGATATACTTTGTACTGTTGTTGCATTTCCCAAACTTCTTCAAAGCTCATTTTCATGTTCTTTTCGAGGCGAGCATTTACTTCGTCTTCATCCCAGTAGAAGCCGGCTTTGTTCTGTACCCATTCGTAGTAAGAAGTTACTACGCCGCCACCGTTTGCCAATACGTCAGGAATGATTTCGATGCCTTTTTCAAAGAAGTACAAGTCAGCTTCATTAGTTGTAGGGCCGTTAGCACCTTCCAAGATAGTTTTAGCTTTAACTTCTTTCATATTGCTGCCGTTCAATTGGTTTTCCAAAGCAGCGAGGTATAATACATCTACGTCGAGAAGTAATAATTCAGGGTTAGGAATACGAGTCATGCCGGCTTCTTCGTAGCCTTCCAAGGAACGGCCATGAGAGTTGGCATATTCGTAAGCTTTTTCAACGTCGATACCGTTTTCATTGTAAATGGAACCATGAACGTCGCCGATAGCAACGATTTTAGCGCCTTCACGATGCATCAATAAAGCACCAACGCTACCTACGTTACCGAAGCCTTGAACAGCGATAGTTACGTCGCTCATTTTCTTACCTTTCTTTTCAAGGTAGCTCTTCAACGTAAACATGCAGCCACGGCCGGTTGCTTCGTTACGGCCTTTGGAACCGCCAACGGCCAATGGTTTACCGGTTACAACGCCCGGGGACCATACGCCTTTTAATGTGGAGAATTCATCCACAATCCAAGCCATAATCTGAGGATTAGTGTTAACATCAGGAGCCGGCACGTCAGTGTCAACGCCGATGATTGGCGCAATTTTACGAACAAAACCGCGAGTTAAGCGTTCTAATTCGCGTTGGCTCAATTTCTTAGGATCTACTTTAATACCGCCTTTACCGCCACCGTATGGAAGGTGTGCGATAGAGTTTTTGATTGTCATCCAAGCTGCCAAAGCACGAACTTCGTTTTCATCGGAATCAGGATGGAAACGGAGACCACCTTTAGCGGCGCCCATAATTGTACTATGTTGCGTACGATAACCGCTGAAAACTTCAATATGACCATCGTCCATTTGTACCGGTACGGCTACTTGCATTTCCCGTTCAGGATGACGGATAACTTCATAGTCGTTTCTCGTCAAACCTAATTTTTCGGCCGCTTGGTCAAGTGTGTTAAGCATGTTTTCGTAGGGATTATAATTTGCCATAATAATCGTGTCTCCTTTTACGCATACACTATAAAATCAAAGATTCAACATTACAAATCTATGTCTTGTATACACTATACCACAGCCCCAAGTTATTAACCATGTATTTTTCATATGAGGCATTTTTATCATAACTATTACGCATGATTTATAAAGGATAGAAAATAAAAGAGTCCGCCTTGATTTTTTAAGGCGAACTCTTACTATTTTTATGTATATATGACAATTCAATATAGATAAAACTCCATAAAGAACCGTCTTTTTGACCATTCTATAGAGTATAAATCAAAAATCCCTGTCAAAAACTATACTTCTACGGTGATTAAAGATTAATTTCCAACTCAACCGGGCAGTGATCGCTGCCGAAAATATCCGGATGAATTTTAGCTTCCACAATATCCTTATCGAGACGTGCGGAGGTAATAAAATAGTCAATTCTCCACCCTACGTTCCGATCGCGGGCTTTGCCCATATAGGACCACCAGCTGTACGCATCGGTCACGTCCGGATAAAGTTTACGGAAAGTATCGGTGAAACCGGCATCTAACAACTCCGTCATTTTCTCACGTTCTTCGTCGGTAAAGCCGGCGTTTCTCCGATTTGTCTTAGGATTTTTTAAGTCAATTTCATTATGCGCTACGTTTAAATCACCGCAAAGAATAACCGGCTTTTTCGCATCTAATTCCAACAAATAGGCGCGGAACGCATCTTCCCAAGTCATACGGTATTCCAAACGAGCCAATTCACGCTGGCTGTTCGGCGTGTAGCAGGTTACGAGATAAAAATTATCGTATTCCGCCGTAATCACGCGCCCTTCCTGATCGTGTTCTTCAATGCCGATACCGTTCGTTACATTTAACGGTTTCACACGTGTGAAAAGGGCCGTACCGCTGTACCCCTTTTTCACCGCACTGTTCCAATACTGCTCATAGCCCGGCAATTCCAACTCGATTTGGTGTGGCTGCAACTTCGTTTCCTGCAGGCAAAACATATCCGCATCAAGTTTTTCAAAACTTTCCATAAAACCTTTCGTTACCGCGGCGCGCAGACCGTTAACATTCCAAAGAAATTAATTTCATCAAAGACTCCTTTCATAAGAAGCTGAGAGCTTCCTTAATAAGCATACTACTATACAGGCTTTAGCTTTAGCTTTAACTTCGGCTTTGGCTTCAGCTTTAGCTTAACCTTAACATCTATCATTTAACTTTATGTTCAACATCAACTGTCTTTTCTGTATTCGAATCAACTGCTTCGCCCCGTGCCGCCGCTGCTTTGGCCGCTTTGGCCGCTTCTTCAGCCTCTATTTCCGCCTCTTTACGGGCAAAATAAGCTTCTAATTTTTCACGGCGAACCTTACGAGTCAACTCAAATGCCAACGAGAACAACAGTAACACAACGGCAATTAAATTGGATGGTCGTAAACCATGTGTATATATGTGGTACAAAATAAAGAGAAATGCAATTATCAATAAAGCTCGCTGCAGTCCAACCATGACTAGCTCCTTTCATCGCCCCAAGCGGGATTAATCCTTCGCATACGGGGTTATAACCAACTCACCATGCACGAGCTCGGCCATATATATATCCGACGGTTGATAGCCTTGCTCTGCTACGTTCGTTTCTAACCACTCTCTATCTCTTTCGATTAATGACAATACATTTTCATCTATCTGCCCGTCAACGATTAACGGATAATGTACCGAATCTTCCCCAAATTTAACTACCGTCAATTGCCCGTTTTGTTCTAAAACGGCTCGTTTTACTTCGCCTACGCGCGTTACCCCATTGGCGCGCAGTTTTAAATGTAAGTCACCGGCACTGACGCCGTTGCGCATACAATCTTCTACTTGAATTTTACCATAATCCACCACGATTGTGGGCGTACCGTCTACGATACGTTTCACATGGTGATTATAGGCCGACAAATAGCGAAGCGCCATAACAACGATAGTCCATCCGATGAGAACCAGCAAAAATTGCAAGACTCCAATGGCTTCGTTATAAATAACACCCCCTATAATACCGCCAAGCACGTAGTTCTGCACCTGATCAATAGCCGAGTTCGGAGCCAAATTCCCCTTGCCCATTAAATTGATTTGCAGTACCAAACACAATATGCCCAGCACCAGTTTTATCATAATCAACGTATAACCCGTTATCATGTTTGCTTTACTCCTTCACCACATCTATGACTTTAATCTGCGAATCTATCACGTGTACCTGCGTCAATGAATAGGCTCCGTACCCTTTGATAAAATGGGCCCGATAAAAACGATTGCCCGCACTGACTATTACGTCATCATCAAGATGGGTTGAATTAACCTTCACATCTTCCTTATTCGTGCCCAAACGCTCCGATACAGATACGATAAAACTAGCCATGCGACTGCTTTCTTCCGAGTTTCGCATAGAGGAATCATATTCACTCCAACGAATGCCCAAAATAAACACAATCAGCAGCGATAAAAGAATTGTCAAATCGCGATAACGACTATTCAAACGATGGCGCATAAATAAGATACTGACCCCCAACAGCGCCACCAAGAGTATAAATGATATACCATATTGCAAAAGGGCGTTAAACTGCCCTTGTTGCACGATATAGGCATAAGTATAGAAATTCAAACGTACTCACCTCTGTCACATTAATGATTCATCGTAAACAGCGCGTGCGCCGCCGATATATTTAGGCCGTACGCGGCCGGCTGTCACATGAGCTTCACCGATTGTTTTTACGCCTAAGCGAACCGGCACGGCTACCGGTTTTAAATGCATGCCGATCAGCGTATCGCCAATATCAAGGGCCGCATCAGCCTCTACCCGTTCAACCACAACCGGCGCCGCAAAGTCTTATACGCTGCCATCGAGGCAGCACCACCGGCGTGAAGTTGCGGCACTGCATTACAAATCGGCCAATTATGCCGATTAGCTACCGACTTTTCAAGTACCAAGGCGCGATTCAAATGTTCGCAGCATTGCACGGCCAAAGAAATCTTCAGCGGCTCTAAAACGGCGGCGGCTGCCTTAATAATTGTTTCACCCACGTCCGTTGCCGAATCTGTACCGATACGGCTTCCTCGCACTTCACTGGTGGAACAACCGATAACAAACAGATCACCGGCTTCCAGCTTGGCAACGGTCACCAATTCCTTCACCGCCGCCGTCACTGCTTCACCGATAGAACGCAACAATTGTGCTTCATCCACCGAGGTTAATTCATCCTTCGCCATTATACCCCTTCTTTCTGTGCGGACTCTTTTAATACATACGCATAAGCCCGCTTATAACCGGTTTCATCCGCTTCAATATAAACGCCTTGAAGCTCCGGTGCAAAACCCGGTAATTCATTAATGCCTTCTTCAAGGGCCACGAAATAATCACGAGCCGCTTCCGACCAAAGTTCACCCGGCTGCACGCAAATAACGCCCGGCGGATACGGCAAGGCCCCTTCAAGCGCCATGCGACCCACACAGTCCGCAATCGGAATCAATTCCCCTTCACCGCGTACAAAATCAATATTCGCCGCCTGCGGTGTTTTCACATAGGTAGGGAAATACTCCCGTTTAAATAATTTCTGTTGCAATTCACTCACACGGCGCACTTTATAAAAGTCATGCATTTCTTGGCACAGCTGACGAATCGTATAGCGCGATAGCGGTCGATGTTCTGCGTATATACACTCGGCAAAACATCCTGTAATGACGCGTCCGCTTCGATGAGCTGCTCAAAACGCAACAATTTAGCAATGAGTGCATCCATTTTGGTGTACGACTCGGCCGGTGTGAGCAAGAATAAAATCGTATTGAGGTCACATTTCTCCGGCACGACCTGATGCTCGCGCAAATAATTTGCCAAAATTGTGGCCGGAATGCCAAAATCCTCGTATTCACCGGTTTCCATATCGATGCCCGGTGTTATGAGCTGGAATTTACAAGGGTCGATGAAATATTGCCCTTCGCCGTAACCGCTGAAGGAATGCCATTTCGCATCCGGCTCAAAGGCAAAGTACGACACATCATCGGACATAGCTTCCGTTTCGCCGTCTTCCCACGCTTACCGTGAACCGTCGGCGCACGAGAGGCCGTAAATACTTACAGTTGCGCAGCACCGTTTTACGGGCTTCGATGCCCACCATAACACAGTCACGCCATAAAGCTCGGCCGCCTTCACCGGCGTGAATTTTCGCATTCACATCGAGGGCCGCAAAGAGCGGATAGAACGGCGATGTGGAGGCATGCATCATAAAGGCGTTGTTAAAACGCTTCTGATTCACATAACGGGCTTGCCCACGGATATGCGAATCCTTTTTGTGAATTTGTGATGTTTGTGAAAAACCCGCCATTTGTTTATGCACGGACTGAGTTACCAAAATGCCCGGATCGTCAGGACCGAGTTCCAAAAGTAGTGGTGAACAATCTTTCATCATCGGAATGAATTGTTCATAGCCTACCCAGCGGAATCAAAGAGAATGTAGTCACATAAGTGACCGATTTTATCGACTTACTTGGCGCGCGTTATAAATCGTGCCGTCATAGGTACCAAGCTGAATTACCGCCAAACGAATCGGACGCTCAGCCTTGGCTTTTTCAGGAGCACGTTCCGCAATGCGCTCACGCAGGAAGGTTTCGTCAAAACAAGCTTCCGGAATACCGCCGATGGAGCCGAACGGATTGCGAGCCGTTTCCAGATACACCGGAATGGCACCGGCCTGGACCAAAGCGCCGTGCGATACGGATTTATGATTGTTGCGATCATAGAGCACGATATCGCCGGGAGCCAATAAAGCGTTGAGGACTACTTTATTGGACGAGGACGTACCATTGAGTACAAAATAGGTTTTGTCCGCATTAAATACCTGCGCCGCATGCTCCTGAGCCTCCAGCGCGTAGCCTTCATGAATGAGCAAGTCGCCCAGTTGAACGTCCGCATTACATAAATCACTGCGGAAAATATGTTCACCGAAATAATCGTAAAAAGCGCGGCCCGCCGGATGTTTGCGGAAGAACTGCCCCCTTGATGGCCCGGACAGTCAAACTGGGAATTGCCCAGCTCTACATAGCGTCTCAAAGAACGGAAAAACGGCGGTAACGAGCGATGCTCATAATTTTGAACAGCCGTTTCGAGGCGTCGAATGTAGAATTCACGTTCCGACGGCTCATCGTCTAATACCGCATAGGCATCGCGCAATACGGTGTCCTCCGCCTGCGATACTTGGTTAGGGCTTAAGCTTCCATACCGGTGCCTGTGCGCACCACAAATACAGGAATGTCAAACACCTTAACCGGCGTACTCCTTAATGTATCTATCTCGCAGTCACAAATAATAACTGCGCCCACATTGGTAAAATCGGTTTGATGCGGCCGAATAACGTCACGTTTCGTCAATATACCGACTACTGATTCCGCCTGTTCTGATACTACTACTTTTAACTCGGTCATATACAACCTCCTTTATCTTCGTCACAAGCAGCCTTTGCTGCCAGCCATATGTCTAATACAATCGCCGAGACGTTAACTATTGCCGGCAACCGCTACACGATACGCAGCCACTCATGTGGGCCACTTCATATTCAAAAAACTCTTACTATTTATTATACCCTATTTTTCTTCTTTCGGTATATTTAATGCTTTGAATAAATCAACAAAAGGGGTATTATAAAGTTATATATACTTCGTTATAAAACAATCATGACATTACACTTTCAAGATTCTATGCCTATAGCAGAAAGGGTTTGCCTTATGAATATCATTATTGAAAACGGTCTTATTTGCACAGCCACCGATCATTTCGTCGGTGATATCGTGATTACCGGTGACACGATTACCGCCATTACCGCACCACATGCGGCCCGGCAAACAGTTGGCTCCGGCACTAACAATAGCCCTGCTGAACAGGAATTCCAAACAGTCGTCCCTATTAAAGATCAAGGCACCGACTACGAAATCATTGACGCCACGGGGCATTATGTCGTGCCCGGCGGCATCGATCCGCATACTCATTTTGACCTGCAACAATCGCCGAAACATCGCGCCTGTGACGACTTTTTACATGGTGGCATCGCGGCGCCTGCGGCGGTACAACTACCATTATCGACCACATAGCCTTCGGTCCTGCCGGCTGTTCCTTACATCATCAATTCGATGTATATCGCGACCTCGCCAAAGATTGCCCCGTGGATTATAGCTTTCACGGCGTTTTTCAACATGTTGACGATTCCATTTTAAAAGAAATCAATGAACTTGTAACCAAAGAAGGATTCCCATCTTTTAAAGCTTATACCACCTATGGTTCGCCCATGCACGAACCGGAACTCTTTGCCTTGTTGGAACGTTTAAAGAAATGCGGTGGTCTTTTGACCGTCCATGCAGAAGATGACACGATTACCAATACACTGCGTAATCGTTTGACCAAGGAAGAATTGCTGCCTATCGGCCACGCCTTGACGCGCCCTAATACGGCCGAGTCAATCAGCGTAAATACCGTTATCGGTCTCGCCCGCGTTGTCGGTGACGCACCGGTCTACTTAGTGCATATGTCGGCGCACGAAAGCCTCAGCGAAATCCGTCTTGCCCGCCAAGAAGGGCAAGCCAATATTTATGCCGAAACCTGCCCGCAGTATCTTTTCTTAACAGATGATAAATTTAAAGACGGCGGTCCCATGGAAAGCATTAAATATATGCTGGCACCGCCCCTTCGTAAAAAAGAAGACCAAGACGCGCTGTGGCAGGGCTTACAGGACGGCACGGTCCAGGTGGTTGCCACCGACCACTGTCCATTTACCATTGCTGAAAAGCAAGCCTATGTGGACGATTTCAGAAATTGTCCCGGCGGCATCAGTGGTGTAGAAGAACGCATGCCGCTCCTCTTTAGCGAAGGTGTTTTGCAAAAACGCCTTACGCCGGAGCAATTCGTGCAGGTGACAGCCACTAATGCGGCGCGCATCTTCGGGATTACAAACAAAGGCGATATTAAAGTGGGCTATGATGCGGATCTTGTTCTCTTTAATCCTAACGAATCACGGACATTCCGCGCCGATAATTTAAAAACTACCTGTGGTTACTCCGCCTACGAAGGCATGACCGTCAATGCCACGGTGGCCAAAGTATTCCTCCGCGGCCAACTTATTGCCGAAAACAATACATTCTGTGGCAAAAAAGGGTACGGCCAATTACTCAAACGACATATAAAAGCAGCTGACAAATAAACCTCGGTTTACTACATATAAAACGTCTGACAAACAACCTTCGGTTTTACCCCGAGTCATACTTTTAAACATCAAAAAAGCCCCGAAGCGATAACAACTATCGCCTCAGGCTTACTTTATTTTACATATGATTCAGCCTGCCTCAATTATTCAGCCGGTTCAATGGTGCCTTTAAATTTATCGGCAATGAACTGCTTAATCGCCGGGGAGTGGTAAATCTCAGCAATTTTTTTATACGTAGGATTGTCTTTATCCTTTTCACGAGCCGCTAAAACCATGACAGCCAACGGTTCATTCTTAGGTTCTAAGAAAATCCCCTGCTTAGCCACGTCAATACCGGCACTCATTACATAGTTCATCGGAATCGCTGCTACCGTCACATCATCAAGACTGCGTGGTAATTGTGCTGCTTCCAATTCTCTGATTTGTAAATTTTTAGGATTGGACACAACATCAGCCGGCGTAGCTTTGAAGCCAACACCTTCTTTTAAGGTAATAAGACCGGCTTTAGCCAATAACGCTAAGCCGCGACCGCCATTAGTCGGATCGTTCGGAATAGCTACAACAGCGCCATCGGGAATTTCATCAACACTTTTCACCTGATTGCTGTATAAACCCATGCGCATCAAAATTGTTTTGCCGATAGACACTAAATTAGCGTTATTATTTTTGTTAAAGTTTTCCATAAATGGTACGTGTTGATAGCTGTTAAGATCCAAGTCACCTTCAGCCAACGCTTTGTCCGGTGTTACATAATCGGAAAATTCCACAACTTTTACATTGATGCCTTCTTTAGCCGCTTCTTTGGCTACCGCTTCCACCACTTCCGCGTGCGGACCGGCCGTTGCGCCGATTCGAATTTCCTTCGATGAGGAATCAGTGCCGCAACCAGCAATACCGATTGCCAAAATTCCCACCAACACAGGTGCTAACCATTTTTTAGATTCATTTGTTAAGACCTCTCTCTCATTTACACTGCCCTATGGGCCCCTCAAAAAGTATCTTGGCACTACATCTCGGTTCTCAGTCCGGATGCAAGCAAACTCTCAAACCAACCGTTATGCGAACAATGATAACGCCAACTGCAGTTCAAAGAGTTTTGTAAACCCCACTTCGCCAAGCTTATTTATTATCCTACCACATAAACCGGAAATAAAAAAGTCCCACAATAACCTTTTTTAGATTATTGTGAGACTTTTATGTTCTTCCCAAAGGAGATTTCTATTGATAAAGCTCTAAACGCTCTATGTCAATCTAAATAAATAACTATTTAATAGCCGTTACCGAACCTTCTGCTGCGGCAGACTCTTCACGAGCAGGACCACCGGCACCGAGTCCGTCTTCATGAACGAATTCTTCGTGAACAACCGGACGTTTATTCATGCCAAGACCATAGTAGAACGCCGTAACAATAGCGATAAACAACCAACCTACCACTAAGGATACACGCGTATCTTCATTCCAAATCATACCGATAGTAACGAGTACCAAGAAGCCCAAGCAGAAATAGTTGGAATATGGATACAATGGCGATTTGAACGGATGCTGATCCATGATTTCTTTGCCCCAACGTTCTCTGAACTTGCGCTGTGCTCCGGCCAATACGAACCAGGATACCATAGCAGGGAAAACGCTGGCACTATAAATATATAAGAACAATTTGGAGTCCGGAATCAAATAATTCAACACAACCCCGAATACTAAGGAAAGCATGGATACATAAATACCGTTGCGCGGTACGCCCGATTTAGATAATTTCGCAAAAATCTTAGGGGCCTGACCGTTTTTAGCCAACGTATACAACATACGACCACAACTATAAATACCACTGTTGCAACCGGATAAAGCGGCTGTCAAAACTACAAAATTGATAATACCGGCAGCACTGGCAATCCCTACTTTAGAGAATGTCGTTACAAACGGACTGCCTACAAAACCCAGTTCATTCCAAGGATAAATACAAAGAATAATAAAAATAGCACCAACATAGAAAATCAAGATACGCCAAACAATGCCTTTAACCGCTTTTACCAAGGTATGACGCGGATTCTGTGCTTCACCGGCTGTAATCCCTACCAATTCAACCCCTTGGAAGGCTGCCGCAACAACGCACATAGCCGCCAACATACCGCCGAAGCCGTGCGGTGCAAACCCGCCATGTTCCCATAAATTGGAGAACCCGATAGGTACACCGTCATTACCAAAGCCGAATAAAATCATCATGGCCCCGATAACGAGCATAAATACGATGGTCCCTACTTTAATCAAAGCAAACCAGAATTCAAACTCGCCATAATATTTAACGGACGCAAGATTGGCTGCGACAATAATTGCCATAGCTACGAAAGCCGATACCCAATGGGGCAGTTCCGGGAACCAATAACTCATGTAAATCCCAACCGCCGTAACTTCGGCAAGCCCTACGGATATCCACATAAACCAGTAGCACCAAGCAGTTATATAACCGATATACGGTGAATAATAGCGATAACCATAAGCCGCAAACGAACCCGGTACCGGCTCCAAATACAGCATTTCACCCATAATACGCATAATTAAAAACATTACGACCCCGGATAAAGCGTAACACAATAATACGGCCGGACCGGCTGTTTGTATCGTGCTGGCTGACCCATAAATAAGCCTACCCCAATCGTACCGCCCAGGGCGATCATTTCCACGTGACGGGGTTTTAAATTACGCTTCTAAGTTTTTTCCATTCCTATATTTTTACTCCTACTCTATGTTTCTAATTTGTCTCCTCTATATGTGTCATCTCCCTAAAACACTCTCCCTTTAACGCATGGCTCCTTGTTAGCGTAAAATAGCCGGGAAGCCATTGTCTGCTAAGGTAGCCAACAGACTGGTAACATGTTTTTCATTCATGGTTTCAATTTCCAAAGCTACATGTACATAGCCCACTTCAATGTCACGCTGACTGCGGTCATGATAAATACTCAAAATATTGGCATTGCTGTCAGAAATTATGCTCGTATTTTTGGATTAAACATGCGGTTTATCTTGTACCACAACATCAAAATAAGCCCGACGCCATGTTTTAACAAGGCCGTTGTTGATGATGCGGTCAATCATGTTTACGTCAATATTACCGCCGCTTACCATAGCCACTACGTTCTTGCCTTCAACGCCGGCAATTTTATGATTCATCAACGCTGCTACCGGGCAAGCACCGGCGCTTCGGCCGCCGTTTTTACACGTTCCAAAAGGAACAAAATAGCTTCCGCAATTTCCGCTTCACTAACGGTAACGATTTCATCCACATATTGAGACACGATGTCAAATGTCAAGGTACCCGGCGTGCCTACGGTAATCCCGTCGGCCAAGCTCTTTAAGGCCGGCACGGTCGTAATTTTACGAAGCTCTACCGATTCCTTCATGGACGGCATGTTCTGAGTCTGTACGCCGACGATGCGAATACTTGGTTTTAATTCCTTCGCCGCTACCGCAATACCGGAAATTAAACCGCCGCCACCGATTGGCACGACGATAACATCTGTTTCAGGCAATTTTTCAAGAATTTCCAAACCGATTGTGCCTTGACCGGCAATAACCAACGGGTCATCAAACGGATGACAGAAAGTAAACCCTTTCTCCTTCTGCAATTGGCAAGCCTTTTCATAACAATCGGCGTAAAAATCACCGGCCAGCACTACGTCCGCACCATAACTTTTAGTGGCATCAATTTTGGCAATCGGTGCATTGGTAGGCATGCAAATCGTCGCTTTACAACCATATTCCTTAGCGGCCAACGCCACGCCTTGCGCATGATTGCCGGCCGACGAAGCTACAATCCCACGAGCTCGTTCTTCCGGTGACAATGACGCTACCTTGTTATACGCACCGCGCAATTTGAATGAACCGGTACGCTGGAAGTTCTCCATTTTAAATGGCTTCACACCGCATTGTTCACTCAAAGAGGTAGAATGCATCATAGCCGTTCGCTGTGCAACCCCTTTCAGATGTTCTTGCGCTTCCCTAATCATTTCCAGTGTTACTAATGCCATGCGTTTAATCCTCCTCATCAAAGAAAACTCTCAGTGATTCTCTCTCAGCATATAGCGGTACTTAAATTTAGGATATCCCACCATAATAGCTCCGGCAACCCTATACCCAGCCGGTAAATTAAGTAATTTCAGCAGTGGTTCATAGCCTACTTGTGCGCAAAATTCTACAAAGCCGGACCAACAACTTCCCAGGCCTAAGGAAGGTGCCATTAATTCCGCATAAGACAGGGCAAAATGACCGTTATCGCGGCCGCGGTCAATCAATTCATCCTTGCTTATGGCTAGGACTAAAGCAGGTGCTTTATGTAAAATAAAATCACGCCCAGTCCGGTTATAGCGCTTTGCATTATACGCATAAATTCGCATACGACTATTTTCTTTCCCCAATCCGCTCATCCAGTCCATCACGCTTCACTGATAGCAGCCAGCGTTTCCTTATTCTGAATCACTCGATACGAAATGCCTTGGCTATTGGAGCCGGTAGGAGCCATACGAGCCACATTCAAGAGTCTCGTAATTTGCGCCTTTGAAACCGGTGTATCACGGAATGTACGAATAGATCGGCGATAGCGGATAAACTTCTCTGCCTCTTCAGGACTTGGTACTTGGTAATCCCCAACCGGAATTTGATCGGCGCGCGGCGTTACTGTATAATCAATCGCATTTGTTGGACAAACTGCTACGCAATGTCCACAAGAAATACAACTGCCAAAACCGGCGGCCGGACCGTTTTCTTTCATAACCAATAATCCTGTCGGGCACTCTGCCACACACATTTTACACTGGATACATACATCTGTACGCACCGAAAAGCTCATCGTAAAGCCCTCCATTCGTAATATCACGACTAAATTATACTCCTAAATTTCAAATCTGTATATTCTAAATGTACATCCCTCTAGCACAAAAGTTATTTATCTCATTAAGTTATTTCATGCATGAGTTTTTAGGATAACCAAATAAATATAGTCTCTGTCAAATTGAATAAATATAGATTTTGCAAAACGTAAAAAAATAGCTTCAATTATATAAATTGAGAATACTTAAGTAATGCTAATAATCGAGCTCTTTGAAATCGAATAAATTCGTTCACCATCGATTTGTAAGGTACCTCAATCATTAAATCATAATTTTGAGGATAATTTCTAAGCATCGTACGGCATCTCAAAATATAACCATAGCACGATTTGCAAAAAAATAAAAGAGTAAAGTCAATCTGAAATGAATTCTCAACTTCAAATTATGAATGATAAATTTATAATTTTTTAACTAGGTAATTTTGTTTAAAATCAATTAGAATAAAGAGGAAAAGGAGTACTCTCATGACCTTAATAACGACCAAAGACTTAGTCTTTAACAATATGATTGAATACCCTGATATGACCATTGAAAAAGGCAAAATGACCTTCATTCAAGGTGCCAGCGGCTCCGGCAAAAGCACCCTTTTTCGCTTATTCAATGCCACTATTAATCCCTCACAAGGAACCATCTATTACAATAAGGTAGATATCAGCACTATCAATGCATTAGAATTGCGCCGTAAAATCCTACTGATTAATCAACAAGTGTATCTCTTTGACGGCACTATTGCCGATAATTTCCGTCAATTCCATGCGTATCGCAGCTCTACCCCACCGACCGAAACAGCCATGAAGGAGTTTCTTCACATTGCGGCGGCACCGTTTACGCCGGAACAAGATGTGGCCCGTTTATCCGGCGGTGAAAAGCAGCGTGTCTTTAACGCCATCATGCTTTCCTTCAATGCGGAAGTTTATATGTGGGATGAACCGAGTGCCGCCCTCGACTCACCGACAGCTACGACCTTCTTCACGCGCATGAAGGAATATATGGCCAAACACGACAAAACAACGTTGGTCATTTCTCATGACGACACACTCTATCCTAAATTCAGCGATGCTTTGATTGAACTTAAAAGTCGTCACGAAGTATAAACATACGGTTCCATAAGATTGGAGTTTTTATTATGACTGAAGCTATTTCCATGCAATTAGGCGGATTCTTATCCATCTACTTATTGCTCCTCGTTATTGCCGGAATTTTCACATATTGTAAAATCCGCAGACGAAATTTCTCTTGCTGGGCACCTTACAGATGACGGTGCAGTTAATCATTGCCGGATACGTGTTGCTCTACATTTTCCAAAACCCGTCACCGATTTTTGTCTTAACCTATCTGTCCTTGATGGTCGGCTTTGCCGTGACTCGAACGCTTCGCAAAAATCCATGGCTTAACCGTAAATTCAAGTGGATTACTGCCTTATCCGTCATCGGCACCTGTATCAGTATAACAAGCTTTATGCTGCTTGTCGTTATCCGCAAAGACATTTTAACGCCCCAATATGTCATTCCGATCAGCGGTATGCTCGTAAGTGCTACCATGAACGGCGCCACTTTGGCGTTAAAGTCATTTAAAGAAAATCTCGATTCTCACAAACAGCAAATCGAGGTGCTCTTAAATATCGGCACACCGCCGGCTAAGATACTGCATCCATTTGTGATACAGTCCTTAGAAACGGCTTTTTTACCGACCATGAACTCCATGGTGGGCATGGGGATTATCGCCCTTCCCGGTATGATGACCGGTCAGATTTTGGCCGGTGCCATGCCGAATGAAGCCGTGCTGTACCAAATTACCATCATGGTTGCCAACTGTACCACCGTGTGCTTATCGTCGTTTTGCCTACTTTACTTCGGGGCTCGCACTTTGTGGAATGACAGGTATCAGTTATAACTAAGCACATCGGGCTCTTGCTCAGTAAAAAGAAGAAGGAGATTGCTCTCGGACTCCAATTTCTTACCAACAAAATCATATACAATCTTCCATAAATAATGTCTTTGGACTTCATAAGTAAAAAGAAGAAGGGTATTGCTCTCGGACTCCTGGTTCTACAAGAACAAAGTCGTCTACGAGCAATACCCTTCTTCTTTTTTTGCGTTACGCCGTTCCCTCAGTACGTTATTTATGTCTGATTGCTATAAAGACTGTGCGGAATTAACTCGGAGTCCTTACGTGCAAGGCTTGTTCTTTTTACATTAGCCTGTGCCCTCCGTGCATTAGTTATAACTTAGGGGAAGGAAAGGCCTATAAAAAGCATATTATTGTCCGGATGTTTCGTCTGTGAATTTGATGTCTACCAGATCCCACTTCTTGGTGTCTACGTATTTCTTTTGGAAGTAGTCTCTGATGTGTTGTTGGGCTTCGTTTTTAAGGTTTGTCATGTCGCCGTCTTTAATGCGTTGCATAACAAATTTACCGCTTACCAGGGCATCTTTTTGGCTGTCATAAGTATATTCGGTACCGCTTTCATCAATGTATAACACCCCGTCCCGTTCAGTTAAGTTAAATGGTTCAAAATCATGACCGATTTCTTTAAACGTATATTCCGGCTCCATTTTTGGCAATAAGCCTTGTCTGTTAGGCCCATTAGGAATGCCAAATACCATCCAACGGTCGCCCCGCTCGTACTCATCCATATTTAAAAAGTTCATCTTTTTCGGGGCATAGCGATACTGCCTAAAATTCCCTGTATACGTATGGTCGGTCTTTTTTTCAAAAGTAACAAGAATGATTTTATCACTGGAGTATTCATAGTTAACATCCTTCATTGTCGGAGTCTCTATATATCCCATGTGCCCGAAAAGTCTTGTGAGCTTCCCAAACTGCCACAACCACTGAGAACAAGCATTAAAGCCATAGCCAAGGCCATCAACATATAGGTTACCTGTCGCTTCGTTTTCATAACAATCCCTCCCTATACTGTGGCCTGACGTCGACGATAGATTACATAGCCGATGCCTGCCAAAACAACAATACCCAATGCGCCACCGATAAGAAGACCGGAGCTGCCATCTTTTTTAAATTGGAAATAAATAGGATCGCCTGCGGCATAGATGACCGTGTCATCATTTTTCAAAATGCCCTTGCCGATGCTTTCCTTAATAATTTTGCCATCCACTTCAATGGTCGTAGCACCCGATGCCTTACCTAAATTAAAGGTGTACATATCAGGATCATCGCCATATGGATAAATTACATTTATTTTAGTCATCAGGATTACGTCCGAAAACGGCCGCACTCATCTTAGCCAGTTCATCTTTATTGGCAAATTTCGCTTCTAATTTCCACATTTGAGATTGTACCGTTGCACTGTCCCCTTTTAATTCCTTCCCGTCAGGTCCGATGGCTTCATGTTCTACTTTACTAATATCAATCGACGCCTGCCCGTTTGAATTCTGGGTCACCGCACTCAATAAATCCCCTTTACTGATTGGTACCGGTGATTGAATCGTGGCCTTCCATTCCCCGCTAAAGTCCGATTTTACCTCAATCTCAGAAGTAACTTGAGCACAACCTGCCGCCAGCAACAGGCATAAGGCTAAACATAAGAACACTAACCGCTTCATACGCTCCACTCCTTACTAAAATAGAATAATAAATTAAATACTCCCTAAATACACATTTGTGCATTTCAAAACTTAATTTCATTATATCAGTTATTCTGTATCATTTGTAGCAGAATTCCTATTCGCCTATTTATATAATATCTATAGGCAATTGTGAGGTTAATTCAGTCTAATCTTGTTTCACCGGAACAATAACGCATTAAGGTTTGGATGTTTAAAATCTTAATTTCTCTGCGGGCCGTATCGATAATACCTTCTTCTCTCAAGCGACCGATATGGCGTGTCAGATTAACGCGGCTCATGCCGACGAGTTCTGCCAATTCTTCTTGTGAAAAAACCAAATATTCCCTGGCCCACTTCACTTTGAGCATTGTGTAACAAAAGTATTACATTACACACTCTGACAAAACCCGAGTTGTACTCCTGATGAGCTGTTTCAAAAAGCAAGAGATTTATATAGCGAGCATAGGAATTTAACATGTATTTATTAATTTGTGGGTATGCATCCATTAATTGGCCGAATTCATCCCGTGAAAAGCGCCAAATTTTCATGGGCGTAATAGCTTCAGTCACCAAGGTTTGTTCAATTTTAAATTCCAATTCGTGAAAACCGGGGAAAATGGTGCCTGAGCCATGATAGGATATAATCTTGCGCCGACCCGATTCGTGTACCAAATAAGTTCTTGCAATACCCGACTCTATATAGTTGATATACTGAACATGCTCGTCCGGTTGCCACAAAAAATCACCGGTATTAAGTTGTATTTCTTTATGTGGCTGAGCCTCAAATAAAGGCTTTAATTCAACGAAATCATTGGTAAAATATACCGTGGTATTAACATGTTTTCACCTCAAATCGAACATTGATGTTATATTTTCACATTTATTTCCATTATTTTTTGTTACCGTTATTATAGCATTTATTATCATTATTATAGCATTTTTCAAGGAGGTCTTTCACACCATGAGCCAACAATCTACATCAAATCCAACTATGAGCATGCCTGCAAGCACAGCTTCCGCTTCCGGCAAAACATTACAGCTCGTCTATCCCCAATGGCAAGGAGGCGCTAACCCGAACTATCAAATAGGTGCCCAAGTTTTAGCGGCACTGCTCCCTTCTTCGCCTAATACTGAAAAAGTATATGTACCTGTAGCCGATGAAAAAGCAACTCTCGCCGCCAATGAAGAGCAAACCGCTCAAGACGTTTTTGCCGAAAAGATTCTCCTGCAACAACAGACTACGGCTCGGGAAATTCTTAAGGTTAAACAACCGCGCAAAATTATCACCATCGGCGGTGACTGCTCTATTTCGCAAGTACCGTTCGATTACTTGCACCAGCAATATCCGAATAATACGGCGATTCTATGGCTTGATGCCCATCCCGATATCATGACACCGAAGGAGTTCAACCACGAACATGCCATGGTGTTAGGAAATTTATTGGGTCATGGCGCCCCTAGTTTGCCAAAACCGTGAAAGCTCCGTTCCGGCCGAACCAAGTCCTCTATGTAGCTTAATTGAATCCGCCTTCTACCGCATGAAAAAAGCTTTATTGCTGAGCATTCCTTGTCCTATTTGACACCACAGGATTTAACCTCTACCCAGCCTGTTACGGATTGGCTTACGGCTAATAAGATTGAACACGTCATGGTTCATTTGGATTTAGATGTTCTGAGTCCTACTGATTTCCGCAGTCTCCTCTGCAACAAACCGCATCAGGGCCCGGTTGAATACGCAGTTGGTGAAATGACATTGGCTAAGATTTTCCAAATTCTTCAAGCGGTTAGTGAAAACATCTGAGCTCGTAGGTCTATCCATTGCCGAATACTTGCCATGGGATATTATTAATCTTCGGAACGGGCTGTCAAAACTAGATATTTTCAAGTAAAAATCATTGTTACAAATAACTAAATATGCACAGCAAAAAGGGGCTGTAACGAAATTGAGTTTTTTAACTCACATTTCAGTTACAGCTCTCTTTTCAATTAAAACAAGGATATTTCCAAAATCAACAATTCTGAAAATATCCTTGTTTTTTTTTTTAGCGACACTTTAAATAAGCCTTTAGCTTTTGGCTTTTAATTACGCAGCAGAATTAGTTTCGAACAACCGTTGACCTAATCGCTTCTTCTGTATTCGGTTATGCAG